>Ga0302324_100020116_pt1 | contig 13074 bp, 14 predicted proteins | sample Palsa_T0_1_FD_201949 | JGI IMG/M metagenome (GOLD analysis project Ga0302324, IMG submission 201949) | Peat permafrost microbial communities from Stordalen Mire near Abisko, Sweden - Palsa_T0_1 | ecosystem: Environmental > Terrestrial > Soil > Palsa > Peat permafrost | place: Sweden: Abisko...
TGCCGCCCGGTCGCAGCTCAGGCCGGCTGCGTGCTTAGGCCGTCACGGGCCCGTCGTCGAGCTCGTAGATCCGCCAGGGCAACCGACCATGGTGATCATCCAGTGGTTGGCGGCCATTTTCAGACGCGACCCCATCCCGGCGTTCCCCACCCACAACACCCGCGATGCCAGCGCATCAAAGATCGGCTCGACCGCGGTGCGGGCGGTGTCAGGTCCCGAGGCCAGGATCGTCAGCTGACCCTGCTCGGCGGGATGAGTGCTGCGGTTGGAAGCATCGTGATCACAACCCCGGCGCCGCTCACCACCTCGCTCGGCCCTGCCGCCGGCTCGCCACCGCGACCTTCGAGAACACGCAGCTGCTCAGAATCGCGGTCCCACGCGACGACCGCGATATCCCGATCAAGCAGCCGACCGGCCATCGCCGAACCCATCAGGCCGACACCCAGCAGCCCGGCGCGAACCTTCTCTGGACGCTCCTTGACGCCGAGCCCGGTCTCCCGGAGCCGGGTGGTGTTGAGTGATGTCTGGGACATCGTCATTCCTCTCAGATGGAGGTGGGTTTTCGGGTTGGCAGGATCGAGCCGTAAAGACGCCAACACGAGGCTCGCCGTGCCTGGGTTGACCTTGCTGCAGTCACGTGGCGAGCCGCCTGATACGGTCAACCTGGCTGGCGTAGGTTTGGGCGGCCCGCTCTTCGCGGTCGAGGGCTGCGAGGTACCCGGCATAGGCCAGTCTCCGTTCGCCACAATCAGAGTCGGCCCACCGTTGATACGTCATCCGGACCGCAGAGCTTTCCTCGCGCCACGAGATGTAGCGTTCGACCAACTCGTCGATCATTCGCTGGGCAAATGCGGTGGTGCTCTCAGAAAGAGTGTCCATCTGCTCCGCGCTGTGTCTGGATCGATGGACCGTCCATGCCGAGGTCGCGCAGCCGAGTGTTCATCGCTTGGATCTGTGCCTCGAAATCGGCGATGACCTGTCCGAGGTGCGGTTGGGGCCCGCCGGGCCCGAGTCGATTCTCGCGCCCGCGCAGCACGCCGATCGCGACCGTCATCCGTATTACGCGACACTCGAGGCGATCACGCTCGAGCTCGGCGGCCAGGGTGTGGGTGGAGGTAGGCGACGTGGCGCTCATGCGTACGCGATCGAAATATCGGAGGAGGTCATCGGTGATGGAGGTAGCACTGAGCGAAAGGTGCGCCGTGCGGGGTACTTAAAATCAAGCGCAGGTTCTCATCGACGCTGACGTGTGTACATACGGACCCGCCGGAGACTCGGGCGGTGAGTTTCGGAGGGGCCGGGTAGGGCTAGCCCTACCCGGCCGCTCGAGCCGGGAGCGGAGACGGCTCGCTGACCGCACGGACGGCGGCGGATATACAGTCAGCTCTGGCTCTTGGAGCCAATTTCTGGTTTTCCCTACCCGCCAGTAGGAGCGAGATGGCGATGATTGGCACGTGACGAACTCTGTGCTGGTGGTTGATGATGACGCGGATTTCCGCGAGCTCGCGGGGCGGCTGCTCGACGCCCGCGGCCTTACAGTGGTCGGTGAGGCCGACAGCGTCGCAGCCGCGCGCACGGCCGCCGTCCAGCTGAAGCCCTCGGCGGTGCTGGTCGACGTCGAACTGCCGGACGGAGACGGACTCGCGTTGGCCCGCGAGCTCGCGGTACTCCCCTGGCGCCCCAGCATCGTGCTCACCTCGATCGACGCCGACATCACGACCAGCGGCGAGGCCCGGCTCGCCGGGGCCCGCGCGTTCGTGGTCAAGGCTGATCTTCCCGACGCCCCCCTGGCGCAGCTGCTCGGCGGCGAATAGCCGCGGACAGCACCCCAGGCCGTACGGTTCGCCAATGTCAGCGACTACGCGCGGACCCGTCGAACGGTTGGCCCTGGTCTGATACTGGCAGCAGCGCACGCACCCGGGTGCCGCCACCCGGCGGACTCTCGACGACGAGTCGTCCATCCAGTGCCGACACGCGATCCTGCAGCCCCCCCAGTCCAGTGCCGTGATCACCTCGCGCCCCACCGACACCGTCATCGCAAATCTCCACCGCCAGCTTTCCATCGTGTATTCGGGCTGTGACTCCGGCGCCCTTTGCACGTGCGTGCTTGAGCACGTTCGTGAGCGCCTCGCTGACGATAAAATATGCAGTCGCCTCGACGGCGGCCGGGAAGCGCTCGACGGGCACGTCCACGCTCACCGGCAGCGACACGCGTGACACGAGCGCCTCAACTCCCGCTCGCAGTCCGCCCCGGGTGAGCGTCGCGGGCAGAATGCCGTGCGCGAGCTCGCGCAACTCGGCGCTCGCCTGCTCGAGGTGGCGCAGCGCCACGGCCACCGACTCACCCGCGTTCGGGTCGTCCCGCGACAGCGCTCGCAGCGCGAGCTTGAGCGCGATCACCGCGTTCACGAGACGTTGCTGCGCCCCGTCGTGGAGATCGCGCTCGATCCGCCGCCGGCTCTCATCAGTGGCGGCGACGATCCGCGCCCGCGACGCGGCCAGAGCGGCGCGGCTCTCGGCATTCGCGATCGCCGTCGCCACCAACTCCGTGAACGAGCCCAGACGCGCCTCAGTGTCCGCCGGCAGCCGCTGGTCCGAGGTTGAACCAGCGATCACGACACCCCACACATGTCCCTCAACGATGATTGGCGCCGCGACCGCCGAGCGAAGGTCCACCTCACGAGCGATGACATTCACCGGGCCAGCGGCATCGGCAAATCTCTCGAGCCGGGCCGGACGGCCGGTCTCGAACACGATCGTGCCGAGGTTCTTCCCGCCGAGGGGCCACCGGCTGCCCAGGGGGAAGCGCTTGCCTGGCCGGCCCCAGGTCGCGACGAACGTCTGCGTACGGTCGGGCTCGTAGCGGCACATGTTCACCAGATCGACGGGAAGCAGCCGCCCGATCGCCTCCACAACCGCAGCGAACAACTCCTCCGGCGGTACCCCACGCGCCACCAGCGTCGCGACGCGACGCAGCGCCGCCTGCTCGTCGGCCAGCCTCGTGAGCCCGGCGCGGCCGTCGGCGTCGGAGATCGCGGTCGCCGCGAGCTCCGTGAACTGGGCCAGCCGTTCCTCGGTGTCCGCCGGCAGCGGCTGGTCCAGAGTCCAGCCCGCGGCGATCACTCCCCACAAACGGCCGTCGACCATGATCGGCGTCCCGGCTGACGAACGTATACCCGCCTCGCGGACGGCGATTGCGAGCGGGCCGGAAGAGGTGTCGGCGTAGCGGTCGATTCGAGCCGGACGGCCGGTCTTGAACACGATCGTGCCAAGGTTCTCTCCGCCAAGTTCCTGCCGACTTCCGACCGGAAGATGATCGCCTGGTCCGCCCGACCGGGCGACGGACGTAAGCGTGGCGTCGGACCCGTAGCGACCCATGATCGCCAAATCGGCGCGTAACAACCGCACGACCTCCTCGACGACAGCAGCGAACACCTCCTCCTGCGGCATCCCGCGCGCCACGAGCGTCGCTATCCGCCGCAACGCCGCCTGCTCCGCGGCCAGGCGGGCGAGGCCTGTCCGACTCTCGGCGTTTGCGACCGCCGTCGCCGACAGCTCGGTGAACTGCGCGAGCCGCGCCTCAGTGTCCTTGGGCAGCAGCGACTCCAGCTGGATCGAACCGACGGCGATCACACCCCACAGCCGGCCTTCCACGAGGACCGGCGCCCCGACCGTCGAGTGGAACCCGGCCGTACGGCCGGCAACACCGATCGGGCCGGACGCATGCTCGAAACGGTCGACCCGGGTCGGGCGGCCCGTCTCGAGCACGATCGTCACGAGGTTTCTCCCCTCGAGGCCCCACCGGCTGCCAACGGGGAAACCGACGGCCGCGGCGCCCCATGCGGCGACGGACATGATCGTACCGTCGCCCTCGTAGCGGCCCATGACCGCGAAGTCAACCGGGAGCAGCTGTCCGACCTCCTCGGTGACCGCCGCGAACACCTCCTCCGCCCTGGCGCCATTGGCGACCAGCGTCGCGACTCGCCGCAACGCGGCCTGCTCTTCGGCCAACCCACGCAAGCTGGCGCCAGTCAACGACACGTGCACATCGACTGGCAAGGCTACCCCGGCCAGATCAGCGTGTGAACCCCGCTGGCTCAGTCCACGCCCGGCAACCTCACGCGAACTTGGCTCATCGTGTACCGCCTTGGATCTGGGCGATGTCGTGGTCGGTGAGCTCGACATTCGCCGCGGGGAGGATCCGGGTCGACCCGTCCGGCTCGACGAGGCGGCCAGGCTGACCGCGCGCCCATATTCGCCATTCCGCCGGACAACTCACTTCCACGTCTCGGGTCCGCCGCACGTGCGGGTCGGGGTCGCCCTACCCCGCCCTCCGAGAATTGGAGGCCGGTCTTCTGGCGCATCCGTATGGACCCAGATCAGGGCGACTGAGAGTCTCCTGTCCGTTCCGGCAGCCGTCCGCGGCGGGCCACTCCGCACCGGATAGCCATGACCACCGAAGCCATCGCGAGAGGTTGGAGATGAGCCATACCACGTTGCTTGACCTTTCCCGCTGGCAGTGGGCGCTGACAGCGGCTTTTCACATTACGTTCCCGGCGGTAACTGTGGGGACGAGCGTGTTTTTGATCGTGTGTTACGGGATGTATATGCGGACCGACGATGAGGTGTGGTTGCGGATGTTCCGGTTCTGGCGGCGGATCTTCGCGATCGGGTTCACGCTGGGGGTGGTATCGGGGATCGTGTTGACGTTTGAGTTCGGGTTGAACTGGGGCCCGTACGCGCACGATGTCGGTCCGATCGTCGGGGTGATGATCGCGATGGAGGTCGTGATGGCGTTCTTCCTGGAGGCCGGGTTCCTGGGCCTGCTCGTCTATGGGGAAGGGCGGATCGGCAAGCGGATGATGCTTTTCTCGACCTGCATGGTGACGCTCGGCACCACCCTGTCGGTGACCTGGATTCTGGTCGCTAACTCATGGATGCAGACCCCGGCGGGCTACAAGGTGGTCAACGGGCAGTTCCAGCCGGTCAACTGGATTCATGTGATCTTCAACCCGTCGTTCGGGATCCGGATGATCCACATGCTGGTTGCTGTACTGATCGCCGCCGCGTGGTTCATCGGAGGCATCTCGGCCTGGTTCTTTGTCAAGGGCCGTCATTTGCCGATGGCTCGCCGGGGCCTGTCGATCGCGCTCGGTTCGCTCGCGGTCGTGCTACCGCTGCAGGGGTGGATCGGCGACTCCGTCGTCGGCTACGTGGCTAAGTACAAAACGCCCCAGTTCGAGGCCCAGGAAGGCAACTGGAAGCCCAACACGGGCTACAACATCTTTTTGATTCCCAACCAGGCCGGCCCTTCCAATATCTGGCAGGTGTCGCTCCCCTGGTTCGGCAGCGCGATCAGCCAGGACTTCAGCGGGCATACCGCGATTCCACCTCTGAGCCTGACGCCAAAAGCGCTGCGGCCGCAGATCCTGACCACGTTCTATGGGTTCCGGGTGATGTGGTTCGCGTGGCTGCTGATGCTCGCGGTGGCGATGGTCGGGGTGATCCTGAGACTTCGAGGCCGCCTGTACAACACGGGCTGGTTTCACAAGCTGTTGATCGTGATGGTCCCGACCGGTTTCCTGGCGATCTGGGGCGGCTGGGTGCTGGCCGAGACCGGCCGCCAGCCGTGGCTGGTGTACGGCAAGCTGCTGACCGCGGCCGCGGTCTCGCCTTTGAAGACCTGGCCAGTGGTCATCTCGCTGGTCGCATTCGTCCTGTTCTACATCGCGCTGCTCGACACCTACATCTGGTACGTCGCGCGCGCCGTGCGCGAAGGACCAGACGACGGACCGCTCGTCGACCCCTCACTGCAACCCGAGCCGCGCGCCCGCCTGGCGCCGGCGAGCTGAAAGGACTCCCGGTGAAACTCTCAGACGCGTGGATGATCTTCGTCTTCCTCGCCTTGACGATGTACATCATCCTCGACGGCTATGACCTAGGGATCGGCGTGCTGACACTGCTTGACCGTGACGACTCCCGCCGGCGCGCGATGTACGAACAGGTGTCGTGGACGTGGGACGGCAACGAGTCGTGGCTGGTGCTGCTCGCGCTGGCCTTGTGGTCGGGGCTGCCGCTCGTGACCGGGGTCGCGCTGCCGGCGCTGTATATCCCGCTGATCCTGATGCTGTGGTCGTTGATCGCCCGCGGCGTGGCGCTTGAGCTGATCGACCAGCACAAGGGCTGGCACCGGTTCTGGGGCCCGGTGTTCGGGATCGGGTCGCTGCTGGCCGGGTTTTGCCAAGGCGTCGCGTTCGGCGCCCTGGTCGCCGGGTTCAACACCCACGGCACCAGCTTCGTCGGCGGACCGTTCACGTTTTTGCACCACGGCTATGCGATCCTCACCGGCCTGACCGCGGTCGCGCTCTACGTTGTGGCGGGCTGCGCGTTCGTCTACCTCAAGAGCGACGGTGAGACGCGGCGGCGCGCGGCCAGGACCGGGCGGATCACGGTCCTCGTGCTGGCTGCGGGGACAGCGGCGAGCTGGCTTTTGGCCTCGCCCGCGGGACTGGTTGTCCTGCACCCCGGCGAGACGGCGCGGCTGCCGGTCTGGATCGTAGGGGCGGTGGTGCTCGGCGGCGGGCTGCTCGTCGCGTCGCGCTCCTTCAGCGTCGACCCTGACGCGCACCGGTCCGTTCGAGCTCCAGGGCTCTCAACGCTTGCGGTGTACGCCGGTGGGCTGCTACTGGCCGGCGGGCTGCTCTACCCCAGCCTGATCCCACCCGACATCACCGTTCACGCAGCGGCGTCTCCACACACGACGCTGCTGTTCTTGATGATCGGAGTCGGCGCCTGCATCCCGATCATCCTGACCTATCAGGCCTACGCGTACTGGGTCTTCCGCGGCAAATCAACCGTCAAGCAGGAGGCAACCACATGAACCCGCTCACCCGACTGTTTCGCCGCTCCCGCGCCTTCAGGCTCCTGTTCTACCTCTCGATGGTGCCGCTGTGGGGGTTCATCGCGTTCATCTCAATCAACGCGCTCGGCGGCTACAGCTACGTCGGCGACGTCTCGGTCCTGGCCCTGGTCATGCTGTTCGCCGCGTGGGCATGGTGGTACGGCGAGGACCGCGACCGACGCCGGGGCGCGCAAGCCGCCCACGTGAACGGCAACGGCCGCCCACCCGCGGGCGACTGATCTCGATGCCTGCCCAACCGCTTCTGTCCCCGGCGCTCGCCCCCTCTCCTCCGAGCGCCGACGCCAGACGCCAGCTGACCGAGGCACTGCGCCCCGGCAGCCGGCGTCTGGCCGCCGCCGGCGCGCTCACGACCACGGCCGCGGCCGCGACCGCCACCGGCTTCTTCGCCGTCGCCGCGGTCGCCCAGGACGTGCTCGACCGCAACGCCAGCTGGGCGCATGACTCCCGCTGGCTGGTGTTGCTCGCGGGCGCCGCGGCGGTTCGAGCCGCCGCGAGCTATCTCGCGGCGCGGCTTGCGATCGATGGCGCGCTCGCCGTCGAGCGGGGGCTGCGCGCGCGGTTGCTCGATCGTCTGCTCGCCGGCGCCGGCTCGTCGCTCGGTAGCGCGGCGCAGGCGACCGCGGTGATGGACGAGGTCGAGCGCGTTGGCACCTACGCCGAGCGCTACCAGCCGGCGCGCGTCGCCGCGACGCTGATCCCGCTGGTGCTGCTGGCGGCCGTGTTCCCGCTCAACTGGCTGGTCGGCGTCCTGCTCGTGCTGTGTGCGCCGCTCGCGCCCGTGAACCTGAGCATCATCGGCATGGGCACGGCGGCCGTCGCTCGCCGCCACGCCGCGGAGCTGCGGCACCTATCCGGCTATTTCCTTGACCGCCTACGGGGCCTGGCCACGCTGCGCGCGCTCGGAGCCGAACAGGCCGAGCTCGAGCGCGTCGACGACGCGTCCCAACGGCTCGCGCAGACCTCGATGGCGGTTCTGCGAGTCGCGTTCATCTCGGCCGCCGCACTCGAGGCGATCGTGACCGTCGCCGTCGCCATCGTCGCGATCTACCTCGGGCTGGCGCTGCTGCGGTACGTACAGGTTCCCGGGATCCCCGGCCACGTATCGCTGCGCACCGGTCTGTTTTTGCTGATGGTCACGCCGCTGTACTTCCAACCGGTCCGGACGCTTGCCGCGGCCTACCACGAGCGCGCGGATGCGCTGGCCGCGATCGACGCGCTCCAGCCGCTGCTCAACGCCAGCGCTGGCGAGACCGAGCGCGCGGCCGCACGGCCGCTGACCAGCCCACCGGCGATCGAGGTCTTCGGACTCACCGTCAGCTTCCCCGAGCGCGACCTGCCGGCGCTCGATGCGGTCTCGCTCACGATCGAGCCGGGCGAGGTGCTCGGCGTCACCGGCGCGTCGGGGGCCGGGAAATCCACGTTGCTCAGGGCGATCGCCGGCGAGCTTGAGCCCGCGTCCGGCGGCGTGCTGCTCGACGGCACACCCCCGCGTGGCATCGTGCGCACCGGGGTCGCGTGGCTCGGCCAGCATCCGTATCTGTTCTCTGGGACGCTCCAGGACAACATCTCGCTCGGCAGAGCGGAGTGTGATGAGCTCGAGGTCCTCAGCGCGGCGCTCGCGGCCGGCCTTGGCGGTGTGCTGGCTCGGCTTCCCGACGGCTTGAAGACCCCGGTCGGGGAGGGCGGCTGGGGCCTCTCCGGCGGCGAGGCACACCGGGTCGCGCTCGCCCGCACATTCCTCGGGCACGCACCGGTGGTGCTGCTCGACGAGCCAACCGCTCACCTCGACGCCACCAGCGAACTCGCGATCACCGACATCATCGCCATGCTCTCGCGGTCGGCGACAACGATCGTGGCCAGCCACTCACCCGCGCTGCTGGCGATCTGCGATCGCGTGATCACGCTCGACCGCGGCCAACTGACCCCAGCCCACAGCGCCGCGGCCGTCGGAGCATTGGCATGACCACCGGCAGCGAGATCCGAGAACTATTCGGAGAACACGCCCAGTACGCGCCGACCGGCCGACGGTTGGCCAGGCCAGCCGCGACGGTCGTGCTCGCCTTCTCACTCGGCGCCGGCCTGCTCGCGCTCGCCGGCTGGTTCATCGCCGCCTCCGCCGTCGCCGGCCTGGCGGTCGCCAGCACGTTCTCGTTCCTGTTTCCCAGCGCCGGCGTGCAAGCGCTCGCGTGGGCACGCACGCTGGCGCGCTACCGCGAGCGGATCTCAACCCACCAGGCGACGCTCGACCTCGTCGGGTCGCTGCGAACGAGCCTGTTCGCCCGAGCGCTGCAGCTCCCGCGCGATCGCGTTTCCGAACTACGCACCAGCGAGCTGCTCGGTCGGATCACGGTCGACTCAGACGCGGTCGAGAACCTGCTGTTGCGAAGCTCGTTCCCGATCCTGGCCACGATCGCCGCGCTGATCGGAGCGGCCGCGATGTTCGCGACCCTGTCGATCGCGCTGGCGGCCGTCGCGGCGGCCGGAATCGTGTTCGCCAGCGCCGTCCTCGTGGGCCTGGCCCACCACCAGGCCGGGCAGCCCGCCCGGCGGTTGGTCACCGCCCGCGCCGACGCCCGCCAAACGTTGATCGAGACGCTCGACGGCCTCCCCGAGCTGCGATCCTTCGGCGCCGAGCAGCAAGCAGCGGCGGCGGCCACGCGGCAGCTCGAGCTGCTTGGCCACAGCCGTCGGCAACTCACGAGACTGGCGGCCCGGGGACAGAGTGTCGGGACGTTCCTGGCGGATCTCACGCTGCTCGCGGTGATCCTCACCGCGGCCGGCCTGATTGGCACACGGGAGCTGCCCGCACCCGCCTTTGTGGCGGTCTGCCTGGTCGCGATCGCCATGTTTGAGCCGATCGTGGGACTCGCGGGCGCGGTCACTGCGATGGCGAAGGCCCGGGCCGCGGCCGCTCGCCTGACCGAGCTGTTTCCCAGCGGCACCACGGCGGTGCCCGCGGCCGCACCAGCGCGCGCCCGGACGCTTCCGTGCACGACCCAGATCGACCTCGCCAACGACGACATCGAGCTCGAGCTGGCGGCCGGTGACACCGTGCTCCTGACCGGCGCCTCCGGAACCGGCAAGACAACCATCCTGCGAGCGATCACCGGCCAAGCGCAGCGCGTGACGCTGGTCGCCCAGGACGCGCACGTGTTCGACGGCACCATCCGTGAGAACCTGAAACTGGCCGACCCGGCCGCCAGCGAGCCGGAGCTCTGGAAAGCGCTTGGCGCCGCGGCGCTCGACGACACCGTCGCGGCCTTCCCAGCAGGGCTCGACACGCCTGTCGGGCCCGGCGGAGCGGAGCTTTCGGGCGGCCAGCGCCGTCGTCTCAGCGTCGCGCAAGGCCTGCTCCGACACGCCGACGTGCTGCTCCTCGACGAGCCCACCGAAGGTCTCGACGCGCCCACCGCGGCGCAACTCCTCGCCGGCGTCAGGCAGTTCGATCCAAACGCCGCGCTCGTGATCGCCCTGCACGACCGCCAATCCCTGATCCTGCCCTGGACACCGACCGCCCGTGTCGAGCTCACGGGTCCGGAAGGCCGCGACACCTCGTCGCCGGGTGAACCGGTCCCGGTCTGAGGCAGGGGAGCGGACGTGTCATCGCTCTTCGTCGTGGATCGGGTGGCGCTCAAGAGCGCCGCCGCGATCGTAACCGCGGGGTGTTCGCGTTTGCGGACCAGGGTGATCGGGAATCAGTCGTCGGCGCTGTTCGCGGCCATCGGATCGTTCGCGCTGCTCGGACTGACCCAGTTCACAGGGCCGCCGCGATCGCGCCTGCTCGCCTACCTTGCACTTGGGTGTGTCGGCGCCGCGTTCATCACGCTCGGGACACTGTGCGCCAGCAGCCCGTGGCTCGCCACCGCTGCGATCGCGGTCGTCGGCTTCGGGACGCTCTTCTCGGGCGTGTTCAGCGGATACTTCTCGGCGGGCGCGACCGCGGCCATCCTCACGTTCGTCCTGCCGGCCACGGTTCCGGCGGCGAACTCGGCGATCCCGGACCGCCTCGCGGGATGGGGCCTGGCGACCGGGGCGGCGATCTGCGCGGTCATGCTCCTGTGGCCGCTCCGTCAAAGCGCCGACCTTCAACGCGAGGCCGCCGACGCCGTGCGCAGCGTTGCCGATGTCGTGGACGCGGACTCAGACCAGCTGGCCGAACGCGGACGCGTCGCCCGCGACGCGGTCACGGACCTCGAGCGGCACCTGCTCGGCACCCACGGATTACGCGATCGGATCGAGGCGCTCGGCGGACAGATGCAACTCGCGAGTCCCCCCGGGTACGGCACCCACCTCCGCGCGACAATCGAGCACTCCGGCACGTTACAGCCCGACCGTTGATTCCGATCAGCGGCGTATTGAACGTCGTCCAGAGGTAGGGCCCGCCCGACCCGGCGGCTCTCCCTGCACGACGGCGAGATCCAGGCGATGAACCAGGACATCGAGCCTGCGAATAGATTCCGCGTGGATCGCACGGTGGCGGACGCATCAGTGGAGGACTACGACGCGCTGCTTCTCCCTGGCGGCGCAGTGAACCCGGACAAGACATCCGCAACGCCGGCGGCAACGTCGTCGACGAAGAAGTGGTGACCGACCAGAACCTCACCTCCAGCCGCCGGTGGCCTGAAGACCTCCCGGCCTTCTGCGAGCGGATCGTGCAGGAGTTCAGTACGGGCGCGCGATCTGGTGTCCCAACGGCCGCGCCACCGAGATGGTTGATTCGACGGCGCGGGCCATGTTTGTCGGCGGTTTCGAAAAGAAACGAGCAGCAGGGTCGAAGTCGTCGGTGCTGATCAGCATCGCCGACCCCAGGGGCCCTGGACGGACGCCGACCTCGACTTCGACCAGCTGCTGACAACCGCTCGACCGCCGGGTGCGGATCCAGGATTGGTCTCTTTTGGTCCTCCCATCGGCAAAAACGACCAACCCTGGCCGGGACCGAGTCCGGCGGCGTCGATCAGCGACGATCCCCGCTTCGGTCAGGACCGCAGCGGCTGCGGACACCGCTTGGCGGCCCCGCCGGACCATGGAATCACTCATCTAGCTAGGGGCAGGAGCATTCGCGAGATCGAGCGGCCACTCGCTTCAGCATCCGGTACGATGTAACGGTCGTGTTGATTTTAGAGCGTTAGGAGCTTCGTGATGGGTATCTACTCGATCTGGGAATCCCGGTTTCCGGTTGAGACCGCCGAGGAGGGGATCAGAGTCACGCAGGCGATCTGGACAGACATGCTGTCCTTCGACGGCTACCAGGCGCACGACCTCGTCCAGGATCTCGATGAACCGGGGCATCTCATCGTGGTCAGCCGGTGGGCAAGCCGTGAGGCGGCGGACGCGGCGTTGAGCTATGCCTCACACCCCAACGCTCAGCGCGCTAACGAGCTGGTCAGCGAGCCTCGTCGCCGGACCGTCGCCGCCGCGCTGTGATCGACGCCGCGATCGTCGTTGCCCTAGCAAACGTGCAAGCCCCTCGACGCTCCGCCGGCGCGCGGGCCGCGATGGCACGCGACCCCCTTGCGGACGCCGTCAGCGCAAGCGCATTGCTCGAGCCGTTTCTCAACCAGCCGATCGCCGAGCCGGACCTGGGTGTAGCCCGCGCGGTGCAACAGGCCGTACTCGCGATCGTCGACGCCCTGATCGACAAAGCTGATCCACCGCTGCAGCCGCTGAACGCGCTGGCCGCGCGCGAGCCTGTGATTCAGGCGCTGCAACCAGGAGCGAACGGAACGCTGCACGCGACATCGCAACCGGAGCACCAGTCTGCCACCGCTAGCCTGCTGCTCGCAGTCATGGTCGAGCTCAGCGAGCTCGCGCCACCGCGTCTTCGCCGCTGCGCGCGCCCTGAATGCGGGCTCGTCTTCTACGACACGAGTCGCTCTGCCACTCAGCGCTGGCACGCCGACCGCCCCTGTGGAATGCGCGAGAGGCAACGACGTTACCGCCGCAATCACCCCGCCTAGACGATATGGATTGTTGGTCTGTCCGGCCTGAGATGTAGAAGAGGGCCGGTCCCCCCATGGCGTTGGTGGGGGGGGTTGTTCTGCCGCGCGGCTGGTACCCGCGCGGCGACCCACAATCGCATAGGAGGAACCAGCCATGGCGAAGGCTAAGACCGCTGTTGGCCTGGACGTGCACGCGACGAAGATCGTCGCGGC
>Ga0302324_100020117_pt1 | contig 13074 bp, 8 predicted proteins | sample Palsa_T0_1_FD_201949 | JGI IMG/M metagenome (GOLD analysis project Ga0302324, IMG submission 201949) | Peat permafrost microbial communities from Stordalen Mire near Abisko, Sweden - Palsa_T0_1 | ecosystem: Environmental > Terrestrial > Soil > Palsa > Peat permafrost | place: Sweden: Abisko...
AATTGAGCGCCCTCTCGGCCGAGCTTGTCCGGTCGTTGGACGAAAACTTGATTTATGCTACTTTATACCTTACTTAATCGCAAACTCCGTGAGCATAAGAGGTCGAAATTGGATTTGTCAAGCTTTTCCTCATGCTTCACCCTCAACGATGCATCGCTCAGTAAACATTTACGCTCCGAACGCGACGGAGCCGCCCCGGCGAAGTCGTGCATATGTGCCCTTCCACCCCGTTTGACCACCTTCTCTCGATCGCCTAGGGCTTCCCTGTCATGAGGAAAGAACGTTGTCCCGCAAAGCGATCAGGTATCGGACAGATGTTCCGGATACGCTGGACACCTATCGTCCTCCTGCTTGTAGCCGTGATTCCAATCAGATGTGTCACTCAGCAGATTGCGCCGACCCCCTCCATGTCTCCAGGCCAAGCGGTCTGCATTCATGACGGCACCAGGCAGGACCTCGTCCGCGCACAGTTCAAAGAGGCTGAAGCCGAGTTGCGACACGTTCTCGCCACCGACCCTTCATGCGCAGAGGCGCATTTCCTGCTCGCCTATACCCTGCTGCGCCAGAACCTTCCCAAGGCGTCGTTGGCCGAGTACACCGCCGGCGCACGCATCCGCACCCCAACTGCCGAGGATCTGCGAGATGTCGCACTCGACTACGTGCTGCTCGACGACTATATTGACGCCGCAAATTGGGCTGGTCGCGCGATCCAGGCGAATTCCCGCGACGCCGAAAGCTGGTACGTGCTCGGTCGTATTCGCTACAGCAGCGGAAAGTTCCAGGATGCCGCTGACGCCTTCACCCATTCGCTTTCCCTCGAGCCCGAGAATGTCAAGGCCGAAGACAACCTCGGCCTTGCATATCAAAGCTTGAACCAGATCGATAAAGCCATCGACGCTTATCGCACCGCGATTGCTTTCGGAGAAAAATCGGGGCAACCGAGCGCCCAGCCAATGATCGATCTGGCCATCGTGCTCGACGACCGTTCCGATCTCGATGGAGCATTGACCCAACTTTCTCGTGCTGTCGCGCTTGCGCCTGAAGACTCGAGGGCCCGCGAGCACCTCGGTCATGTGTATTTGGAACTGAATCAACTCCCCAAAGCCCAGACGCAGCTCGAGAAGGCCGTATTGCTTTCCCCACGCGATGCGCGCCTTCACTTCCTGCTCGGCCAGGTATACCGGCGGGAAGGCATCAAAGAGAAGGCAGACGCGGAATTCGCGCGCTTCGCCTCTCTCAACGGCACCCAGTCCACTCCTGACTATGTGAAGTAACCGCTGGCTCTTCAACTCGGATGTATAGTCGAAATATGGCGATTCGCATGAAAGATATAGCGAATGATCTTGGCCTTTCCGCCGTGACAGTGTCAAAGGTCCTTAGCGGCCATCCTGATATTGGAGAAGAGACTCGCGGAAGAGTTCTCGCGCGTGTAAAAGAGTTGGACTATCAGCCAAATGTGCTCGCGCGCAGCCTTGTAACCGGCCGAAGTTACCTTGTCGGATTGATCGTGCCCGATCTCCTCCACCCCTTCTTTGCAGAGGTGGCGCAGGCCCTTTCAAATGCAATACGGGCTAAAGGGTATTCGCTGATCGTTTCATCCTCCGAGGAGGACCCGGACCTCGAGCGACGCGAGATCAGGCAACTGTTGGCCCGCAGACTGGATGCGCTGGTCATCGCCTCGGCCGGCAGCAGCGTTGAGCAGTTCGAGCTGATGGACAGCAGGAAGGATCCCTATGTGCTCATCGATCGCGACTTCCGCGGAATTTCCGCCAACTTCGTGGGTGTCGACGACGAAGCCGCCGGGCGTATTGCGACCGAGCACCTGCTCGACATGGGCTGCAAACGTATCGCGCATATTCGGGGCCGCCAAAACAGCACCGGCATTGGCAGGTTTGAAGGCTACCGGAAGGCGCTCGCCAGTCGCGGCCTTCCTTGTCCCGAGAAATATGTCATAAGCCGTTTCAATGTGGACACCCAGAGTCTCGAGCAGGGCGCCGACGCGATGAAGCGTCTGCTAGGCCTCAGTCCAAGGCCGGACGGCGTATTTTGTTACAACGACCCGCTGGCGATGGGCGCCATCAACACCATAATCGAAGAAGGGCTGAAGGTTCCCGAAGACCTGGCTGTGATCGGTTGCGGCAATCTGCATTACGATAGCTGTCTTCGAGTCGCACTCTCGAGCATCGATCAACACAGCGCGGAAATCGGAAAGCGGGCAGCCGATGTCGTCCTGAATCTGATCGAATCCAAACAAACGTCGAGGGCGCGCCGCTGCATCCTCGAACCGGCCCTGGTCGTCCGTGCGTCCAGCCAGCGAAACAGAATTCCGTCACAGCCTTCGTCCTCAGGAAAATGAATGTTTGACAGGCTGGGTGTTTTCCCTCGGGTAACATTTGTCGATAAAAAAAGTAGGGAGTTTTATATGAGATCGGCTGGAACAAACGTTCGGAAACAAAGTCAAACCGGGAATGCCTGAAGGCGATAGCTTCTGCCTTGCACGACTTTCAAAGTGATCGTGTCGTCTTCCCCCGAAGATTTTCCCGCAACGCTCCTGAAACGATAGCCCGCCGGCGGACGAAACGTATGCTCCCGCGAAATAAGAGCATGCACCGTGGCGGTGACCTTCTCGCCGGCCGTCCACACGATGTCCACTTCAAGTCCTCCCCGTGCACGCACACCGCGCACCGCACCGGTCTTCCACGCAGCCGGCCACGCGGGCAGCAACGCGATCTCTCCGTCATGGCTCTGCAGCAGCATCTCGGCGATCGCAGCCGTCGCTCCGAAGTTGCCATCGATCTGAAATACCGCGGATGGCCGCACCTTCTTCTGCGTGGGAGCCGGCTCTGCGCCCGTGCTTCTCTTCATCGCTTCCGTCATCGACTCGCCCGACGGGTGTTGATCGAAGAGATTGATCCCCGTACTATGCAGCATGAGCATCTTCAGCGAATCGAGCGCCTGATCGCCATCGCCCAGCCGTGCCCAGAGTGCGATCGCCCACGCGCGACTCCAGCCGGTATAGGCACCACCGTTTGCGAGGCGACGTTCCAGCGATTTGCGCGCCGCAGCCGCTAACTGCGGCATCGACCGCGGAGTAATCTCGCCACCCGGATACACCGGATAGAGCTGCGACATGTGGCGCTGTCCTGGCTGGTCTTCATCGAAATCGACCGACCACTCCTGCAGCTGGCCATACTTGCCGATCTGGTATTGCGGCAGACGCTTGCGCGCGGCCTCGAGCTGCGTGACAAAGCCGCTGTCCACTCCGAGAATCCCGCTAGCTCGCCCGCAGTTGTCGAATATCTCGTGCAGCAGGGCAATGTCCAGGGTGCAGCCCGCGCTCACCTGCGCGCTTTTGCCGTCCGGCGCGAGAAAACTGTTTTCGGTCGAAACCGATGGGCACGTCGTCAGGCCGCCTTTGCCGTCATCCGTGAGCCAGGTCAGGCAGAATTCCGCCGAACCCTTCATGATCGGGTACGCGACAGTTCTTAAGTACTCTTCGTCGCCGGTAAATTCGTAGTGCGCCCAAAGGTGCTGGCACAACCACGGCCCGCTCATCGCAAAATTGGCCCAGGTCGGATCGGCGAACTGCAACCCCTCCCCAACCGGCGCGGATTGTCGCCACAGATCGATGTTGTGGTGCGAGCACCAACCCGCAACACCATAGTTGACCTGCGCGGTCTTGCGGCCATTCACGCTCAGGTCGGCGACCATCTCAATCAGCGGCAGATGGCATTCCGAGAGGTTGCACGTCTCGACCGGCCAGTAGTTCATTTGAACGTTGATGTTCGACGTCCAGTTCGAACTCCACGGCGGCCGCAACTCCGCGTTCCATATCCCCTGCAGATTCGCGGGCTGCGTCCCCGGCCGCGAACTCGTCAGCAGCAAGTACCGGCCATAGTGAAAGTAGAGCGCGAGCAGCGCCATGTCCGGCTTCTGCGCGAAGCCGTCCACCCGCTCATCCGTCGGCAGCGCCGCTGCTTCTAGCCCGCCAAGGTCCAACTGTACCCGACGGAAGAGCCTGCGATGGTCCTCCACATGCCGCTGCTGAAGCTGGTCGTAGGATATCGCCGCCGCCGCGTCGACCGGCTTCCTCGCCGCCGAGATCACGTCCGCCACCGGCGTGTCCGGCATTTCGTTGAACTTCCTGTATCCAGTCGCCGCCCCAATCAACAGCAGTACTTCATCTGCCCCGGCAATCTTGAGTGCCCCATCCGGCTGCGCCTCGACCTTTCCTCCCTTGGTCATCGCAGACAACACGGCGGCAAAATACATGCCCTTGCCGGCTTCATCGCTATAAGTGATCGGATGTTCATCGCGCAGGTAATTCGGCGCCGAGTTACTCGGCGCTTTCCCCGACAGGACAACGCAGCGACCCTCCGCAGTCACACTCGATCGAAGTTCGCTCTTCAGCCGTACGGTGCAGGTCAGCGCCCCGCGCCTGCTCGCCAGCAGCCTTACCACCACAACCTGATCGGGGACCGAGGCAAATGTCTCACGCGTAAATCGCCTCCCATCCGCGGTATAAGTGACCGAACCGATCGCGCTATCCAAATCTAAAGAACGCCGATATTCCGTCGCGCCCTCGCCATGTTCAAAGTCGATCAGCAGCTCACCAAGAGGTTCATACGCTTGATTGAATGGCCCCTGCATCTTCCGGCATTCCTGATCGGCGTCATGGTAGTCCTGCTTCTGGATCACCATCTCACGCACCACCGGCAGATGCTCTTTCGCCCCCGGATTGTTCCAGTCCCGCGGCGAGCCCGACCACAACGTGTCCTCGTTGAGTGCAATGCGCTCCGATGCCACGCCGCCGAAGATCATCCCGCCCAGCCGGCCGTTGCCAACCGGTAGAGCGTCAGTCCATTGTTCCGCGGCTTCGCGGTACCACAGCGTCATCTCCTGCGTTCCGCCGGAGACCGTCGCGGCGCCACCGGCGAGACCCGCCGCAGCGCATCGGCGAAGAAACGGAACGCTGCTCGCAAGAGCGCTCAAAGCACGAATGAAACTACGGCGTGTCACTGGCATGCGATCGATAACCTCTCCCTAAATATGCAGGATTGGAGCAAGAGCAATGTGGACGCTATGGACGCACCCTGTAAAGCACGCTGGCATGCGGCCCCAGGGTCACCCCGATCTCTTTCGCCGGGCCAACGTCCTTGTGCTCCCATAGATCACGCAAATGATAGCTACCTTCGGAGATACCGAGCTGCGTCCAGGTGTAGTGCAGGCTCTGAGGCTGCTCCGAGCGATTGAAGATCGCCACGTAGTTGCCAACTCCGTCCTCGGGCTTCGAAGTCCAGACCACTTCCTTATCCGACGAGATCGCAACTTTGGTGTCGCGGGCATGCTGATCGACGTCGAGAAATTCCCGGTTGGTCAGTAGCGAAGTAGTCCAAGCATCGTTATGGGGAAGATCGCCGCCCATCATTAACGGTGAGCGGAAAATGCCCCAAAGCGTCAGAAATGTCTTCTGCTCGGCATGCGTAAGCCGCGTCTCGCGCGGCTTGCCCCACCCAGGGGCAGGTCCAAGATATCCAAGCGGCAACATGTCCGCGTCCGGGTAGTGACCGTCGCGCGGGGCCGGCGCCCACGCCGCCACGTTCGCGAACTGATCGTTCAATCCCTGCGGGTAGAAACCGTCGTTGTGCCAGATGTCCCAAATGTCGTTGGAGATGCGCCATATCGTCGCATAGCGCTCCACCTCCGCCTCTTTGTCCACTGGAGTCGGCCCGGGCGAAAGACTAAGCAGAATTGGCCGCCCTGTCTTGTTGAGTGCCGTGCTCAGCATTCGAATTTCATCGCCCTTATAAGGTCCAAAGGCGATGCAGTCTACCTTGATTAAGTCGACCCCCCAACTCGCGTACATCCGGGCGATCGAATCGTAGTATGCCTGACCGGCCGCGTCGTGTTTCAAATCGTAATAGTCGGAGTTCCACTTGCACGTTCCATCGCTGTTGGCCGCATCCGCCGCATGGAAAGAGCTTCCCGCGATCGGCAGATTGTCCTTCACCGCGGGCCGCGGAATACCCTGAAGGATGTGGATCCCGAACTTCAGCCCCAGCCCATGCACATAATCCGCAAGCGGCTTGAAACCTGCGCCGTCTTTTGCGGACGGGAACCGGTTTACCGCCGGTTGGAAGCGGCCGTTCGCATCGATCTGGTAGTGCGAGTCCTTCGCATTCCCCTCGGGTATGGGGTCGGTGACAAACCACTCCATGTCGACGGTAATATACTGCCACCCGAAGGCCTTCAAGTGTTCCGCCATCCAATCCGCGTTTGCTTTCACTTGGCTCTCGTTCACAGTTGTGCCGTAGGAGTCCCAACTGTTCCAGCCCATGGGCGGCGTCGGGGAAGATGTACCCGTCACACTCTCAGAGTCAAGACCGGTAAGTGGGGCACCATAGGTAAGCGGGCCAAACATGATCATCGCAAAACAGCCAAGCCGAATAACATTCCTGCCCATCTGATTCGTCTCCGAAATGAAATAGCACTCGTGCGCAAGCAGTGCTGCAACGCAACGCCAGTCCAGAGTAGACCGCCAACGGCGAAAAGTATACGTTTACTCAAACGCCGGAGCTTGACTAGCCTCAAACTCTGGCATCCGACTTGGAAAGGACGCCTATCATAATGACTCGGAGCCCTGCTCGACCGTCAATGACAAAATGAACAAGAGATCGAAACGAAGCGCCGGTCTGCTCATGTATCGAAAGCGCGAAGGCCGCCTCGAAATCTTGCTCGTTCATCCCGGTGGGCCGTTATGGGCTAAGAAGAACGAAGGCGCCTGGACTCTTCCAAAGGGGGAATATGAAGCTGACGAAGATCCGCTCGTTGCCGCGCGACGTGAATTTTACGAGGAGACCGGATTCATCGCGTCCGGCGACTTCATCGACCTGGGGTCCATCCGCCAAAAAAGTGGGAAGATCGTCACCGCCTGGGCCTTGGAAGGGGACTGCGACCCCTCTCAACTCGTCAGCAACACCTGTTCGATCGAATGGCCTCCCCGCTCCGGAAAGCGCATGGAGATTCCTGAAGTCGACCGTGGCCAATGGTACGGATTGGCAGACGCCCACAAGTACATTCGCGAAGAACAGCGCAAACTCCTGGACGCTCTAGTCGAGCGGCTGGTGTACAGAGTCATTAATTCGCCAAACAAATAATTGTCATCCTGAGCGATCCTGACCCTGAGCTGCGCGAAGGGGAAGGGGAGTCGAAGGACCTGCGGTTTCAGCGATGTGCCCACCGCCATATTTCTTCACTTCTCGAACGAATTTCTTACTAACCAGGCTCGCGACTCCTCCAGATTGACAATGCAAGTTTGAAAGCCACACCTGGTCTTCATTTCTCCGAATGGCCCTCAGTGTGGGCCTCGAATTTGCACTCGATTTGCTCATCTGCTGCCATTGGCGGAGTCTCGTCTATTGAAAGAAGGGAAGCCGGTTCTTCGGCTGCCTGAAAGTTGCTCAGTCCAACACCCACCAGACGGAAAAGCTGCTTCGGTTCCATCTTCACTCGTTCGCGTAGCGTCAGTACTAGGTTTGTGAATTCGCCGCAGGACGAAGGCAAGGTCAAGAGCGTAAGGCTTCGCGTAAGAATGTTGAACTCTTTCGTCTTAAGCTTTAAGACCACGGTTCTCGCCTCTCGCGCATTGCCGTTCGATGATTGCCAGACCTTCTCCGCCAGACGCCGAATCTGAGCCTCTGTGTCCGCCAGCGGAATGTCTTCAGGAAACGTGTCTTCGGCGGAGATTGACTTGCTGACTCGGTTCGGCACCACAGGACTGTTGTCGATACCTCGGGCCAATTGATATAACCGGGCGCCATAGCTGCCAAAATAGACTTCAAGAGACGACTGCTCCAGCGCATACAGATTGCCAACCGTCGCGATACCCAGCGCCTTCATCCGGCTCTCCGTAACCTTACCCACTCCGGGAATGCGACTCACCGGCAACTGCAGGAGAAATCCTTGCGCTTCATGCGGTTGAATCACAAATAGGCCGTTCGGCTTCTTCCAGTCCGACGCGATCTTCGCCAGGAATTTGTTCGCCGCAACGCCGGCGGAAGCGGTGAGATTCAGCTCCTCCCGTATTTGCTCGCGGATCATCTTCGCAACCCGCGTCGCTGTCGGCAGCCCCAGCTTGTTCTCCGTCACATCGAGGTAAGCTTCGTCGAGCGAGAGTGGTTCGATGAGATCGGTATGCCGTTGAAATATCTCCCGCACAGCACGTGATACGGCCTTGTAGCGTACGAAATCGGGCGGAACGAAGACCGCCTCCGGGCACAGGCGTTCCGCGTGCACCGCAGGCATCGCCGAGCGAACCCCAAACCGCCGGGCTTCATAGGATGCGGCACACACCACCGAACGATTGCCGCGCCACGCCACCACCACCGGCTTTCCGCGAAGTTCGGGATTGTCCCGCTGTTCCACTGAGGCATAGAACGCGTCCATATCGACATGGACGATCTTGCGAACAGGAGCCGGGGCATGATCGGCGGCTAAGTCATGGGCGTCAGATGCCGTCATGGTTCACCCCAGCCACCACCACCCGGAGTCTCGAGTCGGAACCTATCGCCCTTGGAGACCCTGAGGCTGCATTTTCCAGGCAACTCCGTCGGCGCACTGTCTCCTTCCTTCAATATCCACGCCCATCCCGCAGCCCCCTCCTCGCCGCCAGATAGCCCATAAGGGCGAAACCTGCGCCGGTCCGCCAACAGCGTGACCTCTGCATCGGCCAGGAATTCAAGCTCCCGAATGAGCCCATCGCCCCCGCGGAACTTCCCGCTCCCGCCCGATCCATAGCGGTACGCATATTGCCGGACACGCAGTGGATAAGCATACTCAAGCGCCTCTACAGGAGTGTTCAACGAATTTGTCATATGGGTCTGCACCCCCGAAATACCATCAAGCCCCGGACGAGCTCCCATGCCGCCAGCCGCGGTCTCGTAGTAAGTAAACGGCCCCCCAGTGCGCGGATCAAGGCCTCCGACCGTAAGGTTGCTCATCGTCCCCGCACTCGCCGCTGGCACCCGCTCCGGTACCGCCTGGGCAAGCGCGCGCAGCAGCACATCCACGATCCTCTGCGAAGTTTCAACGTTGCCTCCCGCAACCGCGGCCGGAGGCGCCGCCGCTACAATGCTGCCCTCGGGAGCGTGCAAAGTAAGCGGCCGTAAAATGCCCGCCGTAGCCGGAGCACTTTCGCCCAGCAAGCAGCGCAGCACATAAAAACAAGCGGAGAGCGTAATTGCCCGCACCGCGTTCACGCTGCCAGCAACTTGCGGCGAAGTGCCGCGAAAGTCCACCGCCACCGCCCCAGCTGCTGGATCGAACTGCAGTTGCACGCAAACTCTGCGCGGCTCGTCGGTTACACCGTCGTCATCCAGCCAGTCCTCGGCAGAGAAAGCTCCAGCAGGCATCGTCCTAAGTTCGGCCCGGACCAGTTCCTCGGAATAGTCGAGCAGATGTTCCGACAGTACCCGCAATCGCCGCGAGTCAAAGCGCTGCATCATTTCCTGGATACGCAGCTCGCCTACGCGGCAGGCCCCGATCTGGGCATCAAGGTCGCCCTCGCGCTCCTTTGGCGTTCTCACGTTGTTAAGGATGAGGGTAAGCATCTCGCGGTTAATCTCGCCGCCGCGAACGATCCGCACCGGAGGTATCCGAATGCCTTCCTGGTAGATCTCCCGCGCCGGTCCCATCGAGCCGGCAAACATCCCGCCCACATCCGCATGATGCGCACGCGCAGCAACATAGAACTCCGGCGTATCGCAATCCCCCCGGAACACCGGCAGCACCATCGTGATGTCCGGCAGATGTGTTCCGCCCGCATAGGGGTCGTTGAGCACCACGATATCGCCCGGCGTCATCGCGATCGCCGCAACCGCCGCGCTCACCGACATCGGCATCGATCCCAGGTGCACCGGCATGTGGTCTCCCATCGCAACCACGCGCGCCTCGCCATCGAAGATCGCGCACGAGTAGTCCCGTCGTTCCTTGATATTGGGCGAGAGAGCCGTCCGCCGCAGCGCCGCTCCCATCTCTTCGCTAATGGAATGCGCCATGCTCTGAAAGATGGCAAGCTCGACAGGATCCATGTCTACGCCATTCATGCCTCCTCCTTCGATAGAGATCCGATATGAATGACGATGTTCCCATAGCCGTCCACGTCGGCGATGCAACCCGGTGGCAGCAGCGTCGAAGAAGTATATTCAAGGATCATCGCCGCCCCGCACACACGTTCTCCGGAACGCATCGCATCGCGCTGATACACCTTCGATGGCAGCCATCGATCTCCAAAGAAAATCTCGCTCGTGCCAACGCAAGCCGCACCGCCATCGGCCGCCGCCGGCTCGATGAACCGCGGTGTATAAGCTTCTCCCGGAACCACCATTCTCAGTCGAAGATTCACAATCTCAATCCCCTTGTTCGCGTCAGAGAAACCGTAGCGCCGCCGATGAAGAGCATGAAATTCATCCGCCGAACGTTCCGGATTTTCCGCATCATAAGACACGTTCAGCTCGTAGCCTTGTCCACGATAACGAAGATCAATGCTTCGTTGCACCACACCTTCAAGGCCATCCGCAGCGAACTCCTCTCCTCCAACCTGTTCCAGTTCGGCAAAAAGCAATTCGAGATTCCGCAGCCCCGTCCCAGGCAACATGACAGTTTTCGAATAGTCGCGCACCGTATCGGCAATCAATATGCCGAAAGCCGAAAGCGCGCCCGGCATTCGCGGAACCAGCACTCGGGGAATACCAAGCGCACGCGCCAGCGCGCAAGCATGCAGTGGCCCTCCGCCTCCAAAGGGCACAAGTGTGAATTCGCGTGGATCATGCCCGCGTTCAATCGAAATCACCCGGATCGCCTTCTCCATGCTGGCCTCGATCACCCGCAGAATCCCGGCGGCAAACTCCTCGATACTCTGCAGCGGCCCTTGGTGCTCCGCCATCAACCGCTCTGTGCGCACCCGATCCAGGGTCACGCCGCCACCCAGAAAGCTCTCCGCGTCGAGCCGACCCAGCAGCAGATTGGCGTCCGTCACCGTTGGCAGCAAACCCACGCCAAAGCAGATGGGACCCGGGTCTGCCCCAGCCGACTCCGGACCGACCCGCAACATTCCGCCCCCATCGAACCGGGCGATCGATCCGCCACCCGCGCCGACGGTATGAATATCCAGCATGGGCACGCTCACCGGAATTCCGCCCACAACCGACTCGCGTGTTCGCTGCACGCTTCCAGCTGCGATATCTGCCAGAAAAACGTCTGTCGAAGTACCGCCCATGTCGAACCCGATGATCCGATCGAAGCCCGCCTGTCGCGCCACAGCGCACGCCCCGATCACCCCGCCTGCGGGTCCCGAAAGCACCGTGCGCACCGGCTCTTGCGCCGCCAGACGCACCGGAATGATACCCCCCGAAGACTGCATGACTGCGACTCGACTCGACTCATGATGGTCCGCCACACGCTGCTTCACATGCAGCAGATAGCGCTCCATGCGCGGCGCGAGATACGCATTGACCACCGTCGTGGCCGCGCGTTCATATTCTCGAAACTCAGGCAGAATGCGATGCGACACGGAAATAGGCAACCCCAGCCCCCGCAAAGCAAGCTCGATGCGCCGCTCCGTCTCCGGGTTCGCAAACGAGAACAGCAGCGAAATGGCGACCGCTTCTGCACCGCTCCTGTGTATTTGGTCGGCCAGCGTCGCCAGTTCCTCCTCCGTCGGCCTGCGGAGAATCTCACCTTCTGCGCTCACCCGCTCCGGTACCCCAAAGCGCAGTTCGCGCGGCACCAGGCACACCGGCACCGGAGCAAACCAGTCGTACAGGCTGCTCCGGGTTTGCCGCCCGATCGCAATCGTGTCTTCAAATCCCTCCGTCGTGATGAACGCGACTCGCGCACCGGTGCGTTCCAGCATCGTGTTGGTACCCACCGTCGTGCCGTACCGAAGATCGACCGCTAAGCCTCTGGCGACGCGCGTCACCGCTTGCAAGACCGCCAGCAACGGCTCTGCGGGAGTCGATGATATCTTCAGCACCCGGATCTCGCCGTCTGCAAAATAAACGCAGTCCGTGAATGTGCCGCCGGTATCGATCGCCACCCGCAAATCAATATCTCCTCGTATCTTTGCGCCCGGCCTCGTAAGATCAAGCGAAACAGGTCGAGCAGAAGTACAGTTACTGTAATGTGAAGCATCCCAGCTGGCAGGCTTTTTCCTCAAGAAAAAGCCTACATCGCCAACTTGCGGTACATGACACCGACTGTACTTCTGCGTTCGAGACCGTTTGGCTGTCTTTGAACTCTAAAACAATTCACCCCAAGGAGCATCGTTGCGAGGCGTCTACGGCTGGCTAACCGAAGCCTCACCTACCCAAAAGCGCACCCTCGTCGCGGCGTCGCTCGGTTGGATGCTCGACAGCATGGATGTCATGCTCTACACGCTCGTATTGGGTCAGGTTCAGCAGGAACTCCATCTCTCCTCATCCATGGCGGGGGGCATGATGTCGGTCACCCTGCTGGCGGCGGCCTTTGGCGGCATCGCCTTCGGCTGGTTTGCCGACCGCAGCGGGCGCACTCGCGCCCTGATGCTCAGCGTCTTGATCTACTCCGTCTTCACCGCCGCATGCGGCCTCACCCACTCGGCGGCGCAACTCATGATCTGCCGCATCCTGCTCGGCCTCGGCATGGGCGGAGAATGGGCCTCCGGGGCCGCACTCGTCGCCGAGACTTGGCCGACCGAACACCGCGGCAAAGCTCTCGCGCTCGTCCAAAGCTCATGGGCGATAGGCTATGCCGTGGGCGCGCTCATTGTCGCATTAATCATGCCCCGCTTCGGCTGGCGTCCGGTATTCTTCGTCGGCATTATCCCGGCACTTTTAACGCTATGGTTCCGGCGCAGTCTCCAGGAGCCGGACGCCTGGCTACAGAAAAATGCCACCCCCGCCAAGCATACCCACCCAGGCAGTGTATTCCGCGGGCAATTAGGCCGCAGCCTACTGGTCTGCACCACAATGAACGCGGCCGCACTCTTTGGCTATTGGGGGCTCTTCACCTGGATGCCCCGTTTCCTGTCCGCGTCGC
>Ga0302324_100020119_pt1 | contig 13074 bp, 10 predicted proteins | sample Palsa_T0_1_FD_201949 | JGI IMG/M metagenome (GOLD analysis project Ga0302324, IMG submission 201949) | Peat permafrost microbial communities from Stordalen Mire near Abisko, Sweden - Palsa_T0_1 | ecosystem: Environmental > Terrestrial > Soil > Palsa > Peat permafrost | place: Sweden: Abisko...
GCAGAATTGCCGCCTGGGTCAAATTGGAGCGAGGCCCAAGCCGCACCCGCCAGTCTGTCCAGCACCAAATCCTGAAACTGCCTGGCCGGGGGAAGGCGGAGAAGTATTTTGGCCTGGGCGAAGTTCGTGTTTAAGGCCAGGTCCGCCGCGCCCGCAAAATGGTAGCGGAGGGCCACGTCAGCCGGGCTGACGTCAGCGCTTGCGTTGCAAGGAACAAAAGCGAAAGCCAGGCCCGTCAGGGCCGTGAGGAACGTATAACAGATGCGCATAAAGAGCGTTCCTGTGTGCCAAAAACCAACCGTCTTGGCAAGTGCGCAATAGAAAAATCTGACGCGCGAACCATCCCGGCGGCTTTCCCGCCTTGGCCAATAGAATACGTGCTAAGTGCAATGACCCGCAATTACCCGCGATTCCGTGCAACTCCAACAGGCTAGAACCCATCTCATAAATAGGAGTGGGGCGCGCTGGCAGGGGCCAAGCCCGAAGGGTGGCGGATCTTTGGCGTGGCGGCTGCGTTGCTCGTCGGTCGAAGATCCGTGCGGATATTCTCCCTCCTCGCGCCTTGCCGCCGCCCCAAATCTCTCGCCACGCGCCCCACTCCTATTTATGAGATGGGTTCTAGTCTTTACTCCTGCGGGTAAACCAGGATGCGGTCATGCACCAGAACGATTAAATCGGCCTTGCCGTCTCCGGTCACATCCGCCACCACGGCCTCGCGCGGCTCGGTCGCATCGTTCCGGCGGGAACGGAAGGTCCGCTCCTCGAAAACCTGCCAGCGATTGGCCGGAACCAGTTTGTGGGGCGTCTCGTATGTGACCACGTCCAGATAGTTCTTGGCCGTTTCCAGGAAAACCAGGTCCTTGCGCCCGTCGTTGTTCAAATCCCCGGCGATGACATCGGTCAAATGGCCGTCTTTGATGGGCGTTTCATAACTGTCCAACTCCTCAAATTGCCAGACCTGGCCGCTGGTGGCCAGGGTGCCGACGGCGTTGACGCCGATGAGCGCCAGGCTGTTGGCGTTGGACGAACCGAGGCCGACTGCGCGCAACGCGGTGAAATCGGTGAACGGCAGGGGCAGGTTGCGCACCACCTGCCAGACGCCGGCCTTGTCCCGTTCGCTCAGGGTCAGTTGCTTCTTCTCCGCGTCAAACAGAAAAATGGAGGCGATGGCGTTGGCGCCGTTGCGCAACGGGGCCGCCCCCACGATGCGCGAGTCGCGCGACGCGCCGTTGATTTGTTCCTTGACGTAAAAGTTCCAGACCGGTTTGCCGTTGGTGGCCCGGTCGGCCCCCGGCTTCAATACCACCGCCCGCACAAAATTCTTTTGCGCCAGCAGCAACTCCGATTTGCCGTCGCCATCAACATCCGAAATGCTCAACCACGGCTCTTCCGTGCTGCCACCAGGCGGCAACACGTCCGCTTCCTCGAAGCTGAGTTTGTCCGGTTTCTGGATCAGGACTTTGATTTTTTCGTACGGAATCAAGACGATCAAATCGGCCAGCCCGTCCTGGTTGGCGTCCTGCATCGTGATGGAGGCGGGCATCGCCTTGAAATCATCGCTCAATTTCTGCGTGCGCGATTTTCCGTCCGCCTGCTTCGTCACCAGGAAGCGGTTGGTGTCCTGTTCGACGATGACCGCCAGCGTCGACTTGGCTCCGGGCTGCAACGGGCCGACCGTCATGGTCAAAGGCTTCCCGTCAAGTGGAATAATGGTCGGGAAGGCGATCCGCCCGTGCTCATCGAGCTTCGTCATCCCCACCTGGTGCTCATCGCTGCTAAGGAGAAAAATCTGAGGCGTGCCGCTCCCGTCCCAGTCGCTGACCGCCAGTTCGCTGACGCCGGCGAAAGTCGGGAACGTTTTGGCCCCGGCGAGCGTGCCATCGGGTTTTTGCAGATACAGGCTCAATTGCCCGCTGTCCGGCTCGGCCACCAGCAAGTCCGGCAGGCCGTCGCCGTTAACATCGGCCCACAAGATGCCCCGATGGGCGCGCGTGGTTTTATTGAGCGGCAAAACCTGGAACTGGCCTTGCTTAAAATCGCCCGAGAGCGGTTCGGCCGGCTTTTGCGCAAAGTGCGACACGGCCGCGCGCCCGGAGTCTTGGGCGATGGTGACGACCTCCGTCTTGTGATCGCCGTCCAGATCGTCCGCCATGTAGGCGCGAATGGCGGGCAGGGTGAAATAAATTTCCGGCCCCAATTCCCTCTCGGCGTTTTGCAGTCGAAAACGAAATGGATTCGGACTGTTCCAGTTCACCAGCAGCAGGTCGTCGCGCCCGTCGCCGTTAATGTCCAGCACCTGCACGGCCCTGACCTCGCCGGAGAAGGGGATTTTTTGCGGTTCGGCCAGCGTGTGATCGGGGTTTTGCGCCAGATAATAAAGGTTGTTTTCGCCCAGCAACACCAAATCGGTCAATTTGTCCCCGTTGAGGTCCCCGGCGGCCAGGGAATTGACCCACAATTGTCCATCGTCAATCGGCCACCGCTTCGGCGCGCTCCAGCCACTGTTGCCCAGATTATATTGGACGACCAATTCCTTTGGCTCTCCGTAATAGGCCAGATCGGGCTTGCCGTCGCCGTTCAAGTCCGCCACCACCAGCGACGAAATCCTCTTTTCCGACGCGATGGATTCGATGCGGAAACGGGCATCGGGCGGCAAATCGTTAATTTCCTTTTTCTCTCCCAGTCGAGGCAGGGTGGAATTGGTCGAGCCGGTTTGGTTATAGAGTAAATTGATCTTGGAACGCTTGTTATTGACAAGGATCAAATCTGTCAGACCATCCCCGTTAAGATCGGCGGCGTGGAGGAGGCTGATCTGGTCGTCGATGGGAAAAATTTCCGGCCCCGTAAAACCGAAGGACGGCAGATTATCTTCAGCTTGGACGGAACCGGCCAGAGCGGCCCAGACCAGGACGCTCCCAAAAAGCCCGCGTGAAATGGAAGTGAACTTCAACATAGCAATGAGCAACCTGCCAGCAGCCCGGGCCAGGCGCCAGTTTTATCGGCAGACAACTTGATTATTGAATTGGCCGCAAAAGAACGCAGCCGCCGCCGAGGTTTTGGCGCGCCAAGAAGATCACAAAACATAAACAATGTAAGTTCTTATCTATGTGTTCCTTGCGTTCCTTTGCGGCGGTAATTTTGTCAGGAAAACAAAGGATTATGGGGAGGCCCGCCCCTACCGACAACTTTTTTTAAGTGTTATAGGGTGCAATTCGACGGTCCAACCGCACGGCGTTTTGACAGGATTTACAGGATGAACAGGATGGGCTGTCGGAGGCACAATTTGCCGGTTTTATTCCGGCACGGCAGTGTGGCGGCGGAGTTCAGCCACGCCAGCGCGCCAGCGCTGCCCTACCAAGCGCCGAATTTTTTCGCAGGTGCAATTTAGTGCAAGTTGGCGCAATTTACCTCGGTCATCTTGTTGCTTCATCCGTGCGCGAAGAGGCAGGTTGATTTTTCGCTCCCATCTCCAGCCTTAAGCCTTGAGCTTTAAGCATTTAATACCCATTCGGCGATGAGGAATTATCTGAAACTATCATGGAAATCAACGACTTACGTGGATTCGTCGATCCGGCCTTTGCATTGGCGAAGGCGGGTGCCTATTTTCAAAGAACAAGCGCGTGAGCGCTACACATCGGCAGTCTAGCACCTTTTGCTGGGAATGCAAGCATATTGCGACGGAGGCTCTAGGCTCGTCCTCATCCTAACCTTCTCCCCCTGGGAGAAGGAATAGCTGCCGGATGTTTCCGGTTTGGCGGATGAGTGTCCGGCAAGTCCAATCGCGCGCTTTTCCAGCAAAGCGGCGGAGGATTCACCCTCTCCTGAAGGAGAGGGACGGGGTGAGGTTGAGCCTTCCAAATGATCATTTTCGCTCTGGCGGAATTCCCGGACACAAAGTCGTCAAACAGCAAACCACGCCGCAGGGTGTGCGGTTACTTTGTGCGACGGGGTGGTTGCTCAAATTCGCTCGCTATGGTTTATTGAGTCTGGCGAGCGGGCGGACCGTCTGGCAACGGCCTATCCCTTGCGACAACGAAAGCGAATATGATCAACGAACTGGATGATGTCATTCTGACGTGCAACTTGCCGGAGCATGGCCTGAGCGCGGGCGACATCGGCACGGTTGTGCTGGTGCATCGGCATGCGGCAGACTATGAGGTCGAATTCACTTCCTTGGACGGCGATACAATTGCGGTGGTGACTCTGATGGCCAATCAAGTGCGCGCCAGCCAGAGCGGGGAGATCGCCCATGTGCGCGCCTTGGCGGCTGCGTGAGCGGATAGCAACGTACCGGTGTTTGGCAACACTGGCAACAAGGGTGTCATAATTATGGGACTGAACCTTCGACGTATTAAAACTTTTGCAAGATTCACGGCGCGATCCGTTGCACGCTGGCAATCGCCGCTGTCATGGAAAAGCGCCGATGGAGCGTTGCGGAGCTTGTCGAACACTGTGTCGAATGAGCAGAACATCGAACGGTTGCAAATGGTTATCACTGCGTTCAGAGTTGCAATTTTGGCGGATGCGAAGAAGAAGGAGGGCCATAATGGCTGAGCTTGCAGCGTTCATTATCATTTACTATGGAGGCTTCCTGCTCGCTACAATCTGCGCTTGCTTTGCCATTCGCAAAGCGACTAAGCGAAAGACTGCGAAATTGCTTTTGATAGCTGCTATTGTTCTTGTATTGGCTCAAGTTGCGCTCTGGGAGCTCATCGTCTCAAGTGGCAATGGAGTATAAATTCAACTTAAGACACTACCAAACTAGAGGCATCTCCAATCTGCGGTTGAACCGAGGGTAGTGTCAGAATTGGCGTTTTCGCGCAGAGAGCGCGGAGGGCGCGGAGAAAACTGCCGTTCTGCTTCATCTCTGCGGCCTCTGCGCCTCAGCGCGAGCGTTTCCGTTCTGCTCTTTCCCTCGCGGCCTGAAGGCTTCAGGTCCCTTTCGGACAAAGACAAGGTGTTTTGTCATGGGCCCAACAGATTTCATGCCTCCGCAAAAGCGTTGCCAAAGCGGCAGTGTCGGTTTTAGGATACTCCCAATCATTGACTGACTGATGGCGGAATATAAAGTCCAATTTGAGGTGTTCGAGGGGCCTTTGGATTTGCTCCTTTACCTGATTAAAAAGGAGGAAGTTGATATTTATGAGGTCAATTTGACCCAGATGGCCACCCAGTTCATCGAGCACGTGGAGGTGATGCGGATGCTGGACCTGGAGATTGCCGGGGAGTTCCTCGTCATGGCCTCGACCCTCATGTACATCAAGAGCCGCGAATTGCTGCCCAAGGATCAGCAGGCGCAAAATGCCGAGGAGGACGAGGGCGAGGACCCGCGCTGGGAATTGATCCGCCAATTGGTGGAATACAAGAAATTCAAGGACGCCGCCACGCAATTGCAGGCGCGCGAATGGGAGCAGGAAAACACTTTTCCGCGCCTGCCCGTCCGGCCCGAGGAAGCCGCGCCGGCCGCCGCGCCCCGGGCCGAAGCGTCGCTTTTCGACCTCATCAACGCCGTCACGGAAGTGCTCAAACGATTGGGCCAGCGGGAGGATTTGCGGGAAATCTTCGAGGACAAATGGTCGGTCAGCGAGAAGATCGAGTTCCTGCTCAAATTGACGGCGGAGAAGGCGTCGGTGAAATTTTCCGAATTGTTCAGCGGCGCCACCAGCCGGGCCGAGGTGGTTTGCACTTTCCTGGCGCTGCTGGAACTCATCCGGCTGCGGCAACTGGTTTGCGCGCAGGCCGCCGATTTTGGAGAAATTGAAATCACGCGCGCTCCGGCCCCGTCCCTGCTGGTGGATCCGGCCGCCGCGCCCGGCGAAACGAATTTATCGTGATGGAACTCAAATCTATATTGGAAGCCATTTTGTTCTCGGCCCAAAAACCGCTCAACCCAAAGGAACTGCGCGAGCTGCTGGCCGCCGCCGTCGGGCACGGCGACCAGGCCAAGCCGTTCAAGAAGACCAAGGAAGACGTCATTGTCGCGGCCTTGGAGGAATTGCAAAAGGAGCACGAAGCCGCGCAACGCAGCTACCGCCTGGCCTGTGTCGCCGGCGCCTGGCAATTCGCCAGCCAGCCTGAATTCGCGCCCTGGATCATCGCGCTGGTCGGCGTCAAAGCGCGCCCGCCGCGGCTTTCCCAGCCCGCGTTGGAGACGCTGGCCATCATCGCCTATCGCCAGCCGCTGACGCGCGCGGAGATCGAGCAAATCCGCGGCGTGGCGGTGGACGGCGTCATGCAAACGCTGCTGGAACGCGGACTGGTCGAACAGGCGGGCCGGGCGGAAGTAATCGGACGCCCCATGACTTACGGCACGACGCCGTTGTTCCTGGAGTATTTCGGATTGCGCAGCCTGGAGGATTTGCCGGCGGCCGATGAGTTGCGCCGCATTCCCGTGACCAGGCCGGAACAATTATTGACAGCAGACCCCGGCCTGGCGACCGCCGCGCCGGAGCAACTCGCGCTGGCGGAGGTGGAATCGCCGGAGCAAAAGCCCGCGCCCGAAGCCCCGCCGCCGGCATGACCCTCTCGGAACATCGCAAAGCCATTGACAAGCTGGACGCGCAACTCGTTCGTCTGCTCAACGAGCGGACCGAGCACGTCTTGCAGATTGGCGAGATCAAAGTCAAAGCCGGCGAAGCCATATATGTCCCGCATCGGGAGCGGGTGATTTTGCAGCGCATCTGCAAACTCAACCAAGGGCCGATCAAGGACGAATCGTTGCGGGCCATTTACCGGGAGATCATGTCCAGCGCGTTGTCGCTGGAGAAGTCCATGACCGTGGCCTACCTCGGGCCGGAGGCGACGTTTACCCATCAGGCGGCGGTGCAACGCTTCGGTTCCAGCCTGCGCTACACGGCGCAGAAAACCATTGCCGACATTTTCGCCGAGGTCGGCAAGAACCGGGCTGAGTACGGAGTGGTGCCGGTGGAAAACTCCACCGAAGGGGTGGTGACGCACACATTGGATATGTTTGTGGACAGCAATTTGCGCATCGTCGCGCAGATCATTCTGCCCATCCAGTATTGCCTAGCCGGCGAGGCCCGGCTCAAAGATGTGCAGCGACTTTACGTCCATCCGCAGGCGCTGGCCCAGTGCCGGCTGTGGGTGCAGCGCAACCTGCCCAAGGCGGAAATTTTGGAGACCTCCTCCAACGCCCGTTCCGCCGAATTGGCCGGCCAGCCGGACAAGACCATGCGCGGCAAAACCGCCGCCATCACGGGGATGCTGGCGGCGCAAAAATACAACCTCAAAATCATCGAGCGCGACATCCAGGATTTCACCGATAACGCCACCCGTTTCCTGGTGCTGGGCCGCCAATGCGGTCCGGCCACCGGGCGCGACCGCACGAGCGTGATGTTCAGCATCGCGGACAAAGTGGGCGCGCTGTATCACGCGTTGTCGCCGTACCGGCGGTTCAAGTTGAACATGACCAAAATCGAGTCGCGCCCCAGCAAGCGCAAGGCCTGGGAGTATTTCTTTTTCGTGGATTGCGACGGCCATTACACGGACCCCAAAGTGGCCAAGGCCATCGCCGGCCTCGAAGAGGCCTGCAATTTTGTCAAGGTGCTCGGGTCCTATCCAAACGGGGATTGAGCCGTGGACACACCCGCGAGTTACCAAGTTCGGCGGGCCACGACCGACGACTTGGAGGCGTTAAAAGTCGTGTGGGCGGCGGCGGCCTTGCCGGCGGCGGAATTGGAGAAACAATTCACGGATTTTCAAGTGGCCGAAAGCGCCGAGGGCCGCATCGTCGGCGCCATCGGTTTGCAAATCGAAGGGGCGCATGGAAGAATTTACTCCGAATCCTTCGCTGATTTTGCCTTGACCGACACTTTGCGACCGCTGTTCTGGGAACGGCTGGAGAGGATCGCGCGCAGCCACGGATTGTTCCGGCTTTGGACGGCGGAAACCGCGCCCTTCTGGAAAAAAGACGCCGGCTTTTCCAGCGCCTCGGCCCAGCCGCCGGAAGTCTTTGGCCCGGCACCCGGCCCCTGGCTGGCCTTGCGGCTCAGGGACGAAGCGGCCGACCCGAATTTTCTCGAAGCGCAATTCACCCTTTTTCGGGAAGCCGAAAGAGCCAGACGCGAAACGCTGCTGCAACGCGCGGCAGCCATTAAAATGGTTGGAACGTTGATTGCGGTGGTCTTGTTCCTTTTTGCCATGGGAATGTTGGTTTGGTTCTTCCGCCATCGGGCGCAACTTGGGCCGATGCCCAGATAGATTTTTAGACTCCACTGTTTGAGGCGAGGAGAAAAAGGTCAACTTGCCGCGCTAATTAAAACCGTTGTGCCGCATCAACGCGGCAATGTCCTTTCCGAGGCTAATTACCGGCTTGCGAACTCGCCCCATTGCCACTTTTCGAAGTGCTGGGCGCGGCAGGCGGCGCAGATGCGGGGGGCGGGGTGGCTGGCATGACGCCAGACAGGAGGGGGGGCACGCTCGTTGGCACACGCCCGCTTCCTTGAGGACTAAACGTCCGCTGCCTGTTATCTGCGACGGCGCGGGGCTGATAGGAATACGTTTCCAATTTTGCTCTTTGGCTCATGTTTTTACGTCTCGTCGTTGATAAACTCAATCGTCTTAATTTCGTTGGCTGAAATATACACGCCGCCGGTGTTCTTTACAAATTCTTTTTGGCCGTCAGGTCGTTGGGTGAGGACGTGGGACACAAAAAGATCGCGCTGACCCTCTTCTGATGAGGCATGTGATCTAAGACCAAACCAGCCTTGCACTCTCGTATTGTCCTTAAGCGTAATGATTATCCAACTCTCATGCCGTTCCGAAAACATGGCATCCCAAGCGGTTGGCGCATGACTTTGTTCAAAGGTCTTCCATCCAAGCAGCGCGAACACTTTTCTGTCATAACCGCGTTGACGAATGCCTCCCCAAAGCGCGCCATACAGCACAGGCAGCACAATCGCAACCAGGACACAAAACGCAAGCGTTCGCCACGGCGCTGAATCATACCAAGCCTGAGAGTACCCTCGGTAAAGGAATGGACTCCACGGAAGGTAAATAATGGTGCTTCTCGTCAGCAGGCCGAAGGCAAACTTTTCCCACTCCAGCTTTCGGTCAAGGTAAACAAACTGCCCTTCTGTAAAGCGCCAAAGATAGCCCGGCACGAGGAAAGCGACCAGGATTCCTACCGCTGCCAACGATTCAAACATGGCCGAGATTCTAAGCCGTTAATTCGTGTCCGGCAAGACGAAGTCTGGCACAAACTCCGATCGCTCTCGCGCTCCCCCCTCAAGGCAGCGGTTCGCCGCCAGCGGCTACGCTGCTTTTGTCAAATGAGCGAGTGCCCAACACGATTTGCTTGGGCACGGTTTCGCCTTTGAAAATTTTCAGCGCGGTGTCAATCGCCTCCGCGCCGCCGGTCGGATAACGGAAGGTCGCGTCCAGTATGCGTTGCTTGACGTAGGCTATCCCTTCCTGCGGCAAAGCGTCGATTCCCACAAACAAAATGCCGTCGCGGCCGGCGGCCTTGGCGGCCAGATACGCGCCGTGCGCGCCGGGATCGTTGTGGGCATAAACCAGGTCAATGTGATCGAAACGCGAGAGCGCCGACTCCATCTCCTTGCGCGCGTCCGGCTCGAGCCATTTCATGTCGGCTTCAAAAATAACTTCAATGTCCGTGCCGGCGATGCCTTCGCGGAATCCGGTGTGGCGGTCCTGGCCGGGGATGGAGGTCATCAGCCCTTTCAACTCGACCACCTTGCCTTTGCCGCCGAGCTTTTTGGCGATCCATTGGCCGGCGGCTCGGCCGATTTTCTTGTTGTCAGCGCCGATGAAACAGGTGAACTTGTCGCCCAGAAGTGCGCGGTCAAGCACAATGACAGGAATGCCGGCTTCGAAGGCCCGCGCCACGGGTTCGGTCAGCGGTTGCGCTTCCTTGGGGCTGATGATGAGGAGATCGACCTTGGAGCTGACGAATTCTTCGACCTGGGCGCGCTGTTTGAGGGTGTCGTTCTGCGCGTCGTTGAAGACGACTTTCAATTCGGGGTGCTGCGCGGCGGCGGCGCGGATGTCTTCGTTCATCTGCACGCGCCACGGTTCGCCCAAATTGCACTGGGACATGCCGATGGTGTAAACGCGGGCTTGCGTGGGAGCGGGTGGATTGGATTTGCCGCAGCCGCCAGCCAGGAGGGCTACGCTGGCGAGAATGGAAATGAATTTTGCGCGCATAAAGTTGTTTCCGTATTTTACGTTCGTCCGCGCCGTTGTGTCAGCACCGCGGCCACGATGATAATGCCCGTCAGCACCAACCGGCCGGCCTCCGGCACGGCGTTGATGCTGAGGATTTTGTCCAGATAACCGATAGTCAGGACGCCCAGCAGCGTCAATCCTATTCCGCCGCGTCCGCCCATCAAGCTGGTGCCGCCAATGACGACCATGGCAATGGCGGTCAATTCGTAGCCGCTGCCGGCTTCGGGATCGCCTTGCTGTTCCTGGGCGGCTTGACACAGGCCGGCCACCGCCGCGAAAAGGCCGGAGGCGGCGTAGGCGCAAATTTTCGCGGCGACCACCGGCACGCCCGAAAGCCGCGCCGCCTCTTCGTTGCCGCCGATGGCGTAGAGGTAGCGGCCCCAGCGATGCCTGGACAGAGCCAGCCACGCCAGCGCCACGCAAAACAGGAAAATCACCGTGACCACCGATAGGTTGCCGCCAAGGACACGATGATCGATGGCGCGAAAGAGCGCGGGAACCTCGACGTAATGATACGTGCCATCGGAGTTCTGCACCGCTGTGGAAACCTTCATGCCGCCGGAGGCGTATTTGGCCAGGCCGCGGGCCAGGACCATCATGGAGAGCGTGGCGATAAAGGGTTGCACCCGCAAACTCGCCGTCACCCAGCCCGAGACCGTGCCGCACAACGTTCCGACCGCCAAGCAGGCGGGCACGACTTCCCACCACGGCCAATTCCAATGGATGGCCATTTTCGCCGCGCACACCGCCGCCAGCGCCACCAAGCTGCCCACAGCCAGGTCAATTCCGCCCGAAACGATGACCAGGGTTATGCCGCAAGCCAACATGCCATAGACGGAGGCCTGCCGCAGCGTGTCGCGATGCGTGCCGATTTTGAAAAACGCGCCGTTGGCATTGAAGATGGCGCCCGCAATCAGGACGAGCAACAAAGCCAAAAAGGCGCGTCCGGCAGGGCTGGCCAAGGCCGATTTCCAGAAAGAAAATTTCATTCGCACTCGGTTTGTCCCATCGCCGCCGCGAGGATTGATTCGGGATTGGCCTTGTCGCGGGAAAATTCAGCCGTGACGCGGCCGCGATGGAGGACGGCGATGCGGTCGCTCAATGTCAACAATTCGGGCATTTCCGAAGTGATGAGCAAAATGGCGATGCCTGCGGCGGTCCATTGCTCCACCCATTGGTAAATCTCCCGTTTGGCGGCGATGTCGATGCCGCGGGTCGGTTCGTCCAGCAGGAGGAGACGTGGGCGGATTTGGAGCCACTTGGCCAGCGCGACCTTCTGCTGGTTGCCGCCGGAAAGGGCGCCCACTTCGCTCTCCAGTGACGCCGTCCGCAGGCGCATCGGCGCGGTCGTCACTTCGGCGGCCTGCCGTTCGCGGACGGGACGCCGCCAGCCGCCGGGGGAGAGCGGGCGCAAGCCGGCCAGCGTGGCATTGGCGATGATGGACAGGGAGAGGACGAGGCCGGTCGCCGTGCGGTCATTTGTCAGCAGCGCCACGCCGGCTTCGATGGCCTGGCGCGGGGCCGTGAAACGCCGCTCGGTGTTTTCCAGGAACATCCGGCCCCGGGTCGCCGTGCCGTAAGCGCCGAAAAGGCCCAAGAGCAGTTCGCTGGCGCCGGAACCTTGCAGGCCGCCCAAACCCAATACTTCCCCCGCGCGCACGGACAAGGAAACGCCCGCCGCTGCGGGCCGGGAGGAAAAGCCGGATGAAAAGACGCTGAAGTTTTCCAATCGCATCCGTTCCGCCCCCAGATGTTGGGTGCGGCGCGGGAATTGTTCGCCCAGGTCGCGCCCGACCATCCATTGAATCAACTTCGGCGCGGGCAATTCGGCCGCGGACGCCGTGCCGACCCACTGCCCATCGCGCAGCACGGTGACGCGGTCGGCGATGCGCTCGATTTCCTCCATTTTGTGGGTGATGTAAATGAGACAGCAACCGCGCTGCTTGAGCGATTGGATGAGCGTGAAAAGTGTGTGGACTTCGGGGGCGTTAAGCGCGCTGGTTGGCTCGTCCATGACGATCACGCGAGCGTTTTGGCTCAGCGCCTTGGCGATTTCGATCAATTGCCGCGTGGCGACAGGAAACCGCTCGACAGGCTGGCTCACGTCCAGTTCCAATCCAAGCTGACGGAGCCAGTGCCGCGCGGCGTCGCGTTGTTTGGCTTCCTGCACAAAACCAGCGCGAGAGGGAGTGCGGCCCAGGAAAATGTTGTCCGCCACGCTCATGGGGCCGATGAGCGATAATTCCTGGTGAATGACGGCCACGCCGAGCGCATTGGCTTCCAACGGGGAGCGCGGGCGGACCGGGCGGCCATCGAGTTCTATGCCGCCCTGGAAATCGCTGTGGATGCCGGCGAGAATTTTGATGAGCGTGCTTTTGCCCGCGCCGTTTTCGCCGGCCAGGACATGGACCTCCCCGGCGCGGCCCTCGAATTGAACGTCGCGCAGAACCGTGACCGGCCCGAAGCGCTTGGTGATGCCTGTCAGGCGCACCAATGAGGGAGGTGTGCTCACTGGCTATTTTACATATCTTAATCGACAGCCGCCAAATCCATGTCCGGCGAATAATAGAGAATGCGCCCGCAGTTGGGGCAGGTGACCAGATCCTTGGCCGCCTGGCAGGAAACGAGCAGTTGCACAGGGAATCGCATGTGGCAGCCGCCGCAGACACCGTGCTCAATGCCCACCACCACGCTGTCGCCCTTGTTGTGCAACAGGCGTTCGTAGCGACTCAAAGGCCGCTCGTCAATGTCGGCCGTCAATTCATTGCGGTTGCTTTCCAGCGCCGTCAACTCTTCGCGCAGGCTTTGTTCGCGGGCGGCCAGTTCGCTCACCTGTCCTTCCGCCGATTTCCGCGCTTCGTCGGCTTG
>Ga0302324_100020120_pt1 | contig 13074 bp, 11 predicted proteins | sample Palsa_T0_1_FD_201949 | JGI IMG/M metagenome (GOLD analysis project Ga0302324, IMG submission 201949) | Peat permafrost microbial communities from Stordalen Mire near Abisko, Sweden - Palsa_T0_1 | ecosystem: Environmental > Terrestrial > Soil > Palsa > Peat permafrost | place: Sweden: Abisko...
GTTCCGGCCCGGAATCTTCGCCGCTGCCGCTCGCCCCGGGCTCCGGAACGAATTCCAAGATTGCCTCTCCGTGCCCCTCGCGATAACAGATCTCGATCGAGTCCATGAGTCGCGAACGAATTTCCGGCCCTAACGCAAGGCGGTCGACCAGCACGTATACCGGCTTTGAGAAGTCGATATCCAGCAACTCTTCCGGCGTCGCGAACTCGAAAACGCGCCTCGACTGGTACAGGCGGTTGAACCCTCGCTTTCTGAGGCTCTCAAGCGTTTCCCTCACCAATTCCGCCGTGGGCTTCGCGATCTTCTTCAGCCGCGCGGCAGCGCCAGCCGGGGCAGCTGTCGTAGCGATCCCGGCTGGCGCCGCGCCGATTTGCAGTGCGTACAGGACGTAGAATCGCCGGCCTGCCGGGAGCGTCAGCACTTTCGCAGCGATCTCATCCAGCGAATCGCGCCGCACCTCCTCGCCGCAGCGGAGACAAAACGTTCTGCCTACGCGCGCGTAGAGCAGTCGCAGGTAGTCGTAAATCTCCGTGGCCGTGGCTACCGTCGAGCGCGGATTGCGAGTGGAATTTTTCTGCTTGATGGCAATAGCAGGGGCAATACCGGTGATTTCGTCCACATCCGGCTTTTCGATCCGTTCAAGGAACTGCCGCGCGTAGGCCGAGAGCGATTCGATATAGCGGCGCTGTCCTTCCGCGTACAGCGTATCGAATGCCAGGCTCGACTTGCCCGACCCGGAAACGCCAGTTACCACGGTGATCGCGTTGTGCGGAATGGTGAAGTCGATATTCTTGAGGTTGTGGACCCGCGCACCCTGTACGCGTATCTCTTCCGGATCCGCTGCGGGGGATGAGTCTCGGACGCGCGTGAGCTTCTCAGTCGGGTGCGTTGGCATATGCCTAAACTGAAAATTATACGCCGCGTTCCCCGGGCCGGCAAATCGTCCTATTGTCGCGGCTACGAAGCAAAGAGTCTGCGTGTTCTTGCAAGGTCACAACAGGCCAGGCACTTCTTCGATCTCGAGCTTCGCTTGTTCCTTTGGCCGATTGCTTTTCCGAAGTGGAATCTCCCTTAGAAACAACACGACGAAAGTAGCCACCAGCATCACGATCGTCGCCGTTAAGAATAGGCGTTGCAGGGCCACCGCCAGACCTGTGCGTGCGGCGGTTTGGAGCGCGAGCCACGCGGCATGGCCTTGAGGGCCCAAGGCGGAAAATGCCGCGTCCGCCCGCTCGCCCGCTTCGGCCGTCATGAACACCTGAGGGTTCTCAAACCTTGCAAGCACCGATGCGGGAATCCGCGCGGCAATTTCCGGCGGAATCGCCTGGTGAAACGCCGGCGCGAATTGATTGCTCAAGATGCTTCCGAACACCGCCACTCCCAGTGCCGAGCCCATCGAGCGCATGAACTGCGCGAGCGACGTGGCCGTCCCAATCAGCCGGACTTCAACCGCATTCTGGATGACAAGGTTGAAGACAGGGAAGGAGATCCCCAGGCCAAGGCCTACGATGACGCTATCGAAAACCACCGTTCGATAGGAAGCCGATGGATTGAGCCGCACCAGCAGGTACGTGCCCACGGTGGCGAGTGCAACTCCACCGATGGCCATCGGACGGTAACGTCCCGTGTGGCTAATCCACTGTCCGGAAAGGATGGCCGTGACGACGATCGCCAGAGTCATCGGCGTGATAATCGAGCCGCTCTCCGTGGCAGACCGGCCGATCACAGATTGAACAAACAACGGAATAAACAGCGTGGCGCCATACATTCCCGCGGAAGTAAGCGACGCGACGACCAGGGAGTTCGAGACAATCGGGTTGCGGAAGAGCTTGAGAGGCAAAACTGGCTCGCTCGCCTTCATCTCCACAACGAAAAAGATGGCCGCGCACACCGAGCCTACGGCCGCCAAGCCGAGAATAGTTCCCGAGCCCCATGCATAGTCGCGTCCACCCCAACTAAGAGCGAGCAGCGCCGGAACCACCCACGCGATGAGAGTGATTGAGCCGATATAGTCGATGTTCGACTTTGCCTGCCTCTCAGGACGAATATGCGGGAAATAGAAAATCAGAAAGAGGAGAGCAATGATCCCAACCGGCAGGTTTACATAGAAGACCCACCGCCAGCCGGGGCCGTCCGTGATAACGCCCCCGAGGTACGGGCCGACTACGCTTCCCAGAGCGTATGCCGAGACCAGCCAGCCGATTACGCGGCCGCGCTCCGCCGGAGGGTAGAGGTCGGCGATCGTCGAGAAGGCCATGGTTTGCAGCACACCCGCTCCAATACCTTGCAATGCGCGGAACATTACAAGTTGAAACATGGTGTGGGACATACCGCAGAGCGCGCTGGCCGCGACGAACCAGACGACGCTGCCTACCAGAAAAAATTTGCGCCCGTAGAGATCGCTCAATTTCCCCGCGATGGGAAGGCACGCAGTGGACGCGACGAGATACGCGGTGACAACACCGGAATAGTGCTCGAAGCCCTGCAAGTCGGCAACGATGCGTGGCAAAGCGGTTGCGACAATCGTCGAATCGAGCGTGGCGATCAGCACGGCGAGCATCAGGCCCACCATGGTCGCCATCACGGCGCTTCGCGGCAAATCGTGATACGAAGTGTGCTTTGCCCTTGCAGCGCTCAAACGTGCCTCATCGAATGTTGTCTTGGTTCCAATGAAGAAACGTCGTGTCAGTCCGCCGCCGACGCTTTCGGCGCATAATACCCTACGCGGGTGCGAACCGAAAGCCGGTCATACCCGCTCGGCGGAATCACTTCAACCTTTACCTCGCGGAACGACCCGTCCTTGGCCGCGTTCGTCGGATAGTATCCCAGCGTGTATTGGTTGCGAATTTCCTTGGCTATCCGCTCGCAAATCGGCGTCACTTCTTCGAGTGTGGCCGGGAAAAACGCTTCGCCGCCGGTGGCCTCTGCCAAGGCCTTGAGATCTTTTCGGGCTTTGCGCACGTCGCCCTTTTCCGTGCGGCGGTCTTCGTCGCTGAATACCCCGATCGCATAAATGGCGGCGCTGGATTGTTCGGCGATCTTGATCGTGCTCTCGAATGACTGGCGGCTGGCATTGTCCACGCCGTCGGTCACCACCAGCAGCACGCGCTTATCCTTGTGCCCCTTTTTCAGGTGATCGAGCGATCCAATGAGCGCGTCATACAGCGCCGTGCTGCCGCGCGTATCGATGTGAGCCAGCGCGTCGTTCATATTCTTCTGATCGTTCGTAAAATCGCCTTCGGTGTCCAGGTAATATTCGTCGTTGAAGTTCACCACAAAAGCTTCATCCTGCGGATTGCTAGTGCGCACGAAGCTCATGGCCGCGGCATTCACCTGGGCCCGCTTGGCGCGCATACTGGCGCTATTGTCGACCACCAGTCCCATGGTCACAGGGACGTCGTCTCGCGAGAAAAGCGAGATCTTCTGTTCGATCTTGTTCTCGAATACCTTGAAATTGCCCGATCTCAAATCGGAAACGAATTCTCCGCGAGTATCAGCAACCGTCACGTGCAGCGCTACCAATTCCACTTCGCTCTTCAGCGAATGTTGTCGGGCGGTTGCCTCAGCCGCTGCCTCCGGCGATCCCGGCGGAGGCGGCAGGTTCACGGGAGCAGAAGGGGGAAGGGAAGTCTGCGCTCGCGCACCCGCGAGAAATAGACCGGCAGCCGCAATCGCGAGAACGCAAAGGGTCAGCCGCGAACTAGTGGCCCAGCGCGAAGTACCCGCCGCGCGAGTAAACGGTGAGTGGTGGCAATCCCTTGGGTGGGTTGAGCTTGACTTTGATCTTGCGCCACTTGCCGTCGCGCGCGTGATTACCCGAGCTATATCCCAAGACATACTGATTCCTCAGCTCCATGCTGATTTTGGTGGCAATATCCGGCAAGTCGTTTAGATTTCGCACTACGAACATCCGGCCGCCGGTCGACTCGGTTAGATCGGTCAAGAGACCAGGCCCTTGCTGTTCTTCAGGTGTCGGGCCGCCACCGGGTTCAAATAATCCAATCGCGTAGATCTGAACGTCAGCCTCGCGCACGAATCGCCGCACGTCCGATTCGGAATACCGGCTATGATTATCGCCTCCGTCCGATATGATGAGCAAAGCTTTCTTCGTGTTGTGTGCCCCTTTCATCTCGCTCAAACCCAGGTAGACGCCGTCGAACAGCGCGGTTTGGCCATGCGCCGAGGTATACATCAAGCGGTTCTGCAGGTCGTCCACGCTGCTGGTGAAGCTGCTATCCAATTGCGCGCGGTCGTTGAAGTCCACCAGGAAAAATTCATCCTGTGGATTGGCGGTGCGGAAGAATTGCACGGCGGCCAGGCGCGACTTGTCGATCTTGTCCGTCATGCTGTTGCTCATGTCGAAGATCACGCCAATGGAAACTGGAACATCTTCACTCGAAAACCGGACAATCTCCTGCTCCGCGCCATCCTCAAACACCCGGAAGTTATTTTGCTCGAGCCCGGTTACCAGGCGGCCCAGGGGATCGGTCACCGTTGTACCGACTAGGGTCAGTTCGGTCTCGGCTCGCAGCGTCTTATTATTGGATTGCTGGTCGTGCGATTGCGGACGGGCCGGGCCCGGAGGCAATTCCTGTGCTATGAGCGAAAACGGGGTTAGTAAGGTCGCGGAAAGACCTAAAGCGACACACGCAATCGATGACGCCCACCCACTACAGCGACGCCTGGCGTCCTTCTCCACGAGGTACCTCCAGCGCTTGTTGCGATTCTATCACTCGTCATCGTCAAAGCAATAGACCGCCCATTCGGTTCGCACATCCGGCGTGCTACTATCGGCTTCGGCGCTCCCGGCCGAGGCCCATATGCCGACCCCCGCGTCCTCAAGCGTCTTGGCTGTCATTCCCGCGCGCCATGAGTCCTCGCGCTTTCCGGGGAAGCCGTTAGCCCTTATTTCCGGCAAGCCCATGATTCAGCACGTCGTCGAACGAGTCCGCATAGCCCGGCTGCCAACCGCCGTGGTGGTTGCCACCGACGATGCCCGAATCAAAAAAGCGGTCGAAGACTTCGGCGGGGAGGTTGTGCTCACCCGATCCGATCACCGCAGCGGTACGGACCGCGTGGCCGAAGTGGCGACCCATCGCGCGGCCGACATTTACGTGAATGTTCAGGGCGACGAGCCACTCCTGAATCCCGGGGTGATCGATGCCGTTGTAGCTGAGATGTTGGAGGACGACTCCATACGGATCGCGACTCCCTGCGTTCCCATGACGGAAGCGAACGACATCATGGATCCCAACGTCACCAAGGTTGTGCGCAACTTCGAGGGCGACGCGCTGTACTTCTCCCATGCTCCTATTCCCTGGGTACGCGATACCCGCTCTTCGGTCGTCGCGCAGCACTACAAGCATATTGGGCTGTACGCCTTTCGGCGCGATGCGCTCATGGAATTCCCCACCTTGCCCCCCGGCGACCTCGAAGTCGTCGAGCAACTCGAGCAGCTGCGCTGGCTTGAGAATGGTTTTTCCATTCGTGTCGTGGAAACCGACTACGACGCTATCAGCGTTGACGTTCCGGAAGATATTGAACGCGTGGAGCGACTGTTGCGACAGGGGGCCGGAAGCGCCGGCTAGTTGCCGCCTCCGTCATGCTATTGTCATGCAATTGAGTAACCCACAGCCTCGGTTTCATGCACGCCGCGGATATCTGCTTTCAAGCGGCCTCTTTGTGCTTGCGCTGTTTGCGCCGGCCGGGGATCGATCAGCTGCCGCTGCACCTGCGCCCTTTCCCGATCCTCCACAATCCACACAAACAGTCTCCTCCGCGTATCGTCTGTTTGTGTTTCATAGCGGGGTGTGGATCAACTTGCATCACTTCCTTTATGAGCAGGCCGCGATCGCTGCCGCTGGTCCCGGAGGGACTCCGCACGAAGCCGAATTGGCGCGCGATGCGGCGATGACATCGGGTCTTTCCGATGATGAGCGTAAAACCTGGCTGGCCGCGGTGGCCTACTATCGCACCAATATGCTGCAGCACGATTTGCTCGGCGACCCGGTGATGAACCGCCTCAAGAACCACCTCGAGGACTCGGAAGATTCCAACACGGTATCGGCGGAGGATTTCGACCCCGCGCTCATCGATACGCTCAACCAGGTCGGGCCGATTTATCGCGCTCATTGGTGGCCGGAACACGATCATTCCAATCGATTCTGGATCGACACAGTCAACGCGCTGGTCAATCAGAACGGCGACGTCCTTTCGCAGCAGATTGCCCACGCTTTTGAAACTCCCTGGCCGGGCGTGCCCCTGCGCGTCGACGTCGTGGCCTATGCCAATTTTGCGGGTTCCTACACCACGCTGCATCCTTCGCGTGTCACCGTCTCGAGCGTGGACGGCGGCAATCAGGAGGTTGCGGCGCTGGAAGTGTTATTTCACGCCGCAGCCGCCACGCTCATCGAACAGGTTGACGCGATTGTGGAACACAGCTTCACCGCCTCCGGAAAGACAGCTCCTTCGGAATTGCCTGAGGCGATTCTGTTCTTCACGTCCGGCTACTGCGTGAAACAGCTCTACGCGGATTACACACCGTACGCAGATCGGTTTGAATTCTGGCGCCGGGAAGATTGGTCCGGCGATCGCGCGGCGCTGGTAAAAGACTGGCAGCCTCGTCTCGATGGAAAGATGACATTGGACGCGGCCCTCGCTCAGCTCGCAACCGATGTCGCTCCTCGCGCGCGTCCTGCTGCGAATGCGGCGCCCGCTTCGAATCCGCCTTCGACAAGTCCTGCGACACCGAATGCGGCCGCGCCAAGTTCTGCCGCGCCCAATCCTCCAACCGCTCCGCGATAAGGTTTTTTGTTCGTGATTTGACACGCGCCGCGTTTCCCCCGATAATGCGTTGTACGCCGACTCTCCGGAGGAAATCGAGCCCCTTGCCGATCGGCCCGAAGTACATCTTCGTTACCGGCGGAGTGGTTTCTTCTCTGGGCAAGGGAGTCGCGGCGGCGTCGATTGGCTGCCTTCTGGAAAGCCGCGGTCTTCGAGTCACCCTGCAGAAGTGCGATCCCTACCTGAACGTTGACCCCGGAACGATGTCGCCCTATCAGCACGGTGAAGTGTTCGTCACCGACGATGGAGCGGAGACCGATCTCGACCTCGGGCACTACGAGCGCTTCACCTCGGCGCACTTGACCCGCGACCATAACTGGACCACCGGCCGTATCTATGAATCGATCATTGCTAAAGAGCGACGCGGAGATTACCTCGGCAAGACAGTCCAGGTGATTCCTCACGTCACGGATGAAATCAAAGCGGCGTTTCGCAAAGTCGGCGCTGGCGCGGACGTGGTTCTGGTGGAAATCGGCGGAACGGTCGGCGATATTGAATCTCTTCCGTTCCTGGAAGCCATCCGCCAGATGCGCCTTGAGCTGGGCCCGGAAAATGTCGTTTTTGCGCACCTTACGCTCGTGCCTTTCATCGCCACAGCCGGCGAGCTGAAGACCAAGCCCACGCAGCACAGCGTGAAGGAGTTGTTGAGCATTGGAATCCAGCCGGACCTTTTGATTTGCCGCAGCGACCGCCAGCTCGGCGCGGACCTCAAAGCCAAGATTGCGCTCTTCTGTAACATGAACGAATCCTGCGTCATTTCCGCACCAGACGTCGGCAACATATATGAGGTTCCCATGTCTCTCGCTTCCGAGGGACTCGACGAACAAATTCTGCGCCTGCTGCATCTGGAGGCGCCCCCTCGTGACCTGAGCCGATGGCTGGCAATGCTGGAAGTATTGGAGCATCCGCAGGGCGAAGTGCGCATCGGCGTTGTGGGCAAGTACGTGCAGTTGGAAGACGCCTACAAGAGTTTGCGCGAGGCGCTGGTGCACGGCGGGTTGGCGAGTCGCCACCGCGTATCCATCGAGTGGATCGAAGCGGAAGAGGTTGATTCGACGGCCGCCGCCGAGCGCCTGTTGCGGCACGTCGACGGCATCCTGATTCCCGGCGGCTTCGGTAAGCGCGGCATCCAGGGCATGGTTCACGCCATCACCTACGCGCGCGAGAAAAAGATCCCGTTCTTCGGAATTTGCCTGGGCATGCAGTGCGCCACGATCGAATATGCGCGCCAAGTCTCAAACCTTGAGCGGGCCGATTCCACGGAGTTCGATCCCGGAACGCCGAACCGCGTGATCTATAAATTGCGCGAGTTGCTGGGAGTGGACGAAATGGGCGGCACCATGCGTCTGGGCGCGTGGGCCTGCAAACTTGAGCCCGGATCGTTCGCCGCAGAAGCCTACGGCGCCACGGAAATTTCCGAACGGCACCGGCATCGCTACGAATTCAACTGCGAGTATGAAAAGACGCTAACTGGCGCCGGTTTCCGCATCACCGGCCGCACGCCAGATGGCGTGTACGTAGAGATAGTGGAAGTTCCCGATCACCCTTGGTTCGTTGGCTGCCAATTCCATCCAGAATTCAAATCCAAGCCACTCGCACCGCACCCGCTGTTTGCAGCTTTCATTCGCGCCAGTGTCGAGCACCGCCATCAGCGCCAGGGACAGTCGCAAAACGAGTCCCGCGTTTCCACCGGCGGTTCCGCGTCTGGCGAACCCCGTGCCTCTGCAGCCTCGTCGGATTAGCCGTCATAAGCGTATTCGGCAGGACACGAGGGGAAAATTGTCCTGCCGAACAAGTGTGTCTACCTAATTAGTCGAAGGCGGCGGCCCAGCGGGCGGGCGCGCCTGTGAGCCAGCCGGAGGGCCCAACGGACGGGGTCCTCTGCGGCCGGCGCCTTGGGGGCCTGCGGGCGACGGTCCCCCGCCACCTGGTCGGCGGCGATTCATTATCAGCTGGCGGAGCTTCTCGCGTTGCGCGGGCGTGATCGCGTCTCGCATGTTCAACCGTTGATCGACTGCGGCTTTCTCCAAGGCCAGCTGTGCGGCGCTAATTTCCTGAAGCTTGCTGTCGATGGCGGCACGGTCTGGCTTATCGGCGGCGAGCAGATCCTGCAAATCGATTCGCTTCACTTGTAGGTCGGCGCGATTGCGAATCTCAGTCTTGCGGAAATCTGACTCCTGCTGGCGAATTTTCCCTACTTGCTCGGCAGTGATGCCAAGCTGCTGTCGAACGGCCGGATCATTCAAGAGGCGTCCAAGACCGAATTCTCGACGTTCCATGCCGAAGCCGCGCATTCCCCCGCGGTCAGCTCCGCCAAATCCACGGCGCGTACCACCTCCGTCACGGTCTCCCCGGTCTCCGTCGCCGCCTGGTCCCCCGGGCCGCCTGGATGGACCGAATCCGTGCCAGCCCCCTTGCTGCTTGGGAGGGGGCCCCTGCGGATCGTCTTGCGCCAGCAGCGCGGAGCAGCTAAGTGCGAGAGCCAACACGACGAGGACAGTTTTAGAATGAATATTCATTATCAAGTCTCCTGTAGACGTGCCATTTCGAGATTGCTACTTGGAATTCCGCCCAGCCAACGGAAAAGTTCCCGGAAGCGTGCGGCGGGGAACAGCCTCCAATTCAAAGTTGAAAAGTGGCCGGAAGGCGCTTAGGCTGATGCATCGGCAGAGGATAGACTAGGAACTGTGATAGAAACGCGAACGGATACCCGACGAAGCTTTGCGATCGGCAACGTGCACGTTGGCGGGCACGCGCCGCTCTTCGCGATTGCCGGGCCGTGCGTCATCGAAAGCGAAGCTCATGCCGCGATGCTGGCCGAGCGCCTGGCGGCGATCGCTCAAGAGCTGGGCGTGCCGCTCGTTTTCAAGGCCTCCTACGACAAAGCAAACCGGTCATCGGGAACTTCCTACCGCGGCCCGGGAATGACCGAGGGCCTCCGCATTCTGGCTGCGATCAAACGGGCAACTGGCTTGCCCATCTTGACCGATGTACATGACGTCGCGCAGGTGGGTCCGGCGTCGGAAGTATGTGACGTGCTGCAGATTCCCGCGTTTCTCTCTCGCCAAACGGACCTCCTGGTTGCCGCCGGGCGATCCGGACGCGTTGTGAACATCAAGAAAGGGCAGTTTCTTTCGCCGTGGGACATGGAGAACGCTGTGGAAAAAGTGGCCGGGACGGGGAACGAGAAGATCATCCTGACGGAGCGCGGCTCGTCGTTCGGCTACCGGAACCTGGTCGTGGATATGCGGGCGTTTCCGATTATGCGCAAGCTGGGTTATCCGGTGGTTTTCGATGTGACCCATTCGGTGCAGCTGCCGGGCGGAGAGGGGACATCGAGCGGAGGGCAGCCGGAGTTCATCGAGACCCTCGCGCGCGCTGGAATGGCGGCGGGTGCCGACGGGATTTTTTTGGAGGCACACGAGAACCCGGTGCGCGCACTTTCCGATGGCACGAACGCTTTGCCGCTTGAGAATTTTCGCCCGCTGCTGGTGAGGCTTGCGCAGATTGCCGCGCTGGTGCGCGGATGGGAAGCGCCGGCAGTCTCGACAGTACGCGCCCCGGAACAGCCTGCCGCTCATGCTTCGGCAGGCGCTGTAACCGGCGCCGTGCCGGGCGCGGAAAAGAGCCGGCCGCCGGAGGTGGAGCGGCGCACATGGAGAGTGAGACAGTGAGCCGCGACACCATAGTGAAATCGGCCTTGGAAACGGCGAAGCGCGTTTTACAGATCGAGGCTCAAGCGATTGCCGGGCTGATCGAGCGGCTCGATGCGCGCTTCGAGGCTGCCGTCGAACTTCTCTATGCATGCAAGGGACGGATCGCGGTCACAGGTTTGGGAAAATCCGGCCTGATCGGGCGAAAAGTGGCTGCGACGTTTTCCAGTACCGGAACGCCCTCATTTTTTCTGCACGCTGGTGATGCGTTGCACGGCGACCTAGGGATGCTGACCGACGCGGACGTGCTGCTGGCGATTTCCTCGAGCGGCGAAACGGAAGAGTTGATCGAGGTAGTGGAGGCGGTGAAGCGGTTAGGCGCGCAACTTGTGACGCTAACGGCCGAGCCACGCTCGACGCTGGCGGCGGCGAGCGATGTGGTGTTGGACATCGCCGTGAAAGAGGAAGCATGTCCGCTGAATCTGGCGCCGACGGCTTCCACTGCCGCAGCCCTCGCGATGGGCGATGCGCTGGCCATCGCGCTGCTGGAGCGGCGCGGATTTCAGCCTGACGATTTTGCGGCGTTGCATCCGGGCGGGCGGCTCGGGAAAAAATTGCGGCGCGTCGAGACGCTGATGCATGCCGGTGATGACGCGCCGCGCGTGCCTCCGGCCGCGAAGATGCCGGATGTGATCTACGAGATGAGCCGCAAGGGCCTTGGCCTCGCGGCGGTGACCGAACCGGACGGCACGCTTTTGGGGATTATTACCGACGGAGATCTGCGCCGGGTGATGCAAAAGCGCAAGGAAAATGTGCTGGAGCTGACGGCGCGCGACTGCATGACAAAAAATCCCGTGACGCTGCCGCGTACCGAGCTTGCCGCCGTGGCGCTGCGAATCATGGAAGAGAAGAAAATCACGTCCGTGCTTGTAGTCGACGCTGCGGGACGGCTGGAAGGCATCGTCCACATCCATGATTTGTGGACGCTGCAACTATTCTAAAAACCACTACCCATGCCCAAGATCAAAGAAGTCAAGTTTCCCGCGCCCGTGATGCGGCGCGCCAAGAAAATCCGAGTCTTGTTGATGGATGTCGACGGCACCATGACGCCTCGCGTCGTTTGCCTGCAAGCGTTCCCCGACGGGAGTGTGGGAGAGCTGAAAGTATTCAACGCTCATGACGGCGCGGGCGTGAAGCTCGCTTCCATCATGGGGATTCGCACCGGTTTGATCACCGGGCGCGATTCACCGGCGACGGCCCGGCGCGCGCGCGAAGGCTCCATGGAATTTGTGGTGCAGGGACAGCCGAAAAAACTCGAAGCTTATAAGGCGATTTTGACGCGCGCCGGCGTGACCGACGAAGAAGTGGCTTACGTGGGCGACGACCTGCCGGACTTGCCCCTGCTCGAGCGCGCTGGACTGGCGGTAGCCGTGGCCGACGCCATGCCCGAAGTAAAGCGCGCGGCCCACTACATCACGACGATCGGAGGCGGGCAAGGAGCCATCCGCGAAGTGGTGGAGCTGATCCTAAAATCCCAGGGCAAGTGGAAAAAGGCTATCCCGCTGGCAATCGCCTAGGGAAGATCGGGTGGATTGCCCGCATAAACAGTGAAAAGGAGCGAAACGAATGTCGGATGCGGAGAATCGGCCGGCAGGGAAGTGGCAAAAAGTAATGAAAGCCAGCGCCGTGAGCAAGGGCGAAATGGCTGGCGTATCGGTCGGCGAAACAGAATTGGCGGTGTACAACGTCGACGGTAAGTTTTTTGCCACGGACAACATTTGTACTCACGAGTTTGCCCTGCTCACCGACGGAACTTTCGAAGGCGCGGTGGTCGTATGCCCTTATCACCAGGGGAAGTTCGGCGTGCGCGACGGCAAGGTAGCAGCGGCCCCGCCGTGCAAAGACTTACGGACGTTTCCTGCTCGTGTGACGGGTGACGATGTGGAAGTGCTCCTACCGTAGCCGCGAGCCATCGGAAACGCCGTGCCCTTGGTAAGCTTGCCGTTCTCCCAATCCGTTCAGGCGTAACCCCTGTTGAGTTTTGGAACTATGAGTTGCCGTGAGCGGAACTCTCAGCAGCGAGGGCGGAGAGGTGCAAATTCCCGGCTCGCATGAATAAGGTACGTAAATCGCGCCGAGGATTCATCTTCAAACCGGGGCGTAACCTCAGGGAGTCGCATGGCATCAAAGTTTCCCGTGTCTCGAAATTCGAGGAAACGTGCGGAGGGACGCGCCGTACTGTGGAAGGTCGCGGTTCTTTGCGCCGCGCTGTGCGCTTTGCCCTGGACGGCAATTCGAGCGCGCCCGCAGAGCGCGGCGAATGTCGCCACGTTGAAAGCTACCGGGGAAATTCGCACCGTTGACGGCGCCCCTGTGCCCGGCGCTACCTTGCGCTTGACGAACGAAGATACTCAAAAGGTTTGGATTAGCTGGAGCGACCAATCCGGGAAATTTGAGTTTCCTTCGCTTCCTCCCGGTCACTATAAAGTCGAAGCAACTCAGTTGGGATTCCAGTCCGCAACCGTGGAGTTGGAAATTGCGAGTCTGCCCGAGCCTCGCTTTGATTTGGTTCTGCGTG
>Ga0302324_100020121_pt1 | contig 13073 bp, 14 predicted proteins | sample Palsa_T0_1_FD_201949 | JGI IMG/M metagenome (GOLD analysis project Ga0302324, IMG submission 201949) | Peat permafrost microbial communities from Stordalen Mire near Abisko, Sweden - Palsa_T0_1 | ecosystem: Environmental > Terrestrial > Soil > Palsa > Peat permafrost | place: Sweden: Abisko...
CGCCGATCCGCTTGTCGTGCGGAGCTCTGCTAGTCCCGTGGGCGGCCTGCCGGCTGATGCCTTCACCGGCTCTGCCGTCGTGTTCTCATCGGAAAATCTGATCGTCGCTCAGCCTTATTGAGCGAGCCGTTGGCGCGCACGCATGCATCGGCGCGCTCCGGTGAACATCCGTGTTTCCCGACCCCTCGGGGGGGTCAGGAAACGCCAGATGGTGGAGGCGGGGGGACAGTAGTTCCGTGACTTTCGCCACGGCCTGGACTATGCCTTCATCCTTGGCCGCTTTTGCGCGGCCGAGGATGCGGAGCGTGTTATCCGCGAGAAGCTCTCTCCTCATCCGGATCCTAGTATTCGCCCTGAACCGCAGGCGTTCTCGGCGAGTCTATGAGTCTCTACAGGGCAGGCCTGAAGTTGGCCCTCTTCCTACCCCTCGGCGTTGCCATGCCGCCGTCAAAAAAAGACGGCGCCGTCAGGTTTCACCGATGTGAGCTCCGTTTTCATCCGGCTCTTGCGAGCCGGCGCGACCCTTGATCGAACCCCCGTCCGCAAGCCCTACGTTTCAGGCTCTACGTACGTAGCTGTCTCTTTGATTCTCACGCGGCGCTACCCGAGCAGCAGGGAAGACGCAACGCCAGCGGACGGTGACTCTTAAGGCGCCGGCCCGTCGCACACCGGCTCCCGATCCTATGAGCGCGTCCCCTGATTCGTTCGCATAGGCACGAGCCGGTCAGAGGTCAGCTGCGTTTAGGCAGCTAAGGCGTAGTTACTGTCGTTGGCAACTATAAGTTTGCAGCAGTGTTTAACGAGGGCCACTGCACCTCGGTACGCCCCTGAAGTTTCGCGACCCACGTCGAATCCGGTCGCCCCCAAAGGTCACGCTCAGCATACCCGAGTTGGGTGGACAGGCGCCATTTGAAGCTTCGCGCCTAGCGGCCGCGTCGCAAAAGCCGCGCTTTGTCGCGCTGCCAGTCGCGATCCTTTTCCACCGCTCGCTTATCGTGCTGCTTCTTACCCTTGGCAAGACCGATGGCAAGCTTCGCGCGCCCGGCCTTCCAGTAGAGCTCCAGCGGTACGAGGGTATAGCCGCGCCGCTCCACCGCGCCGATGAGCGATTGCAGCTCGCTGCGATTCAACAATAGCTTGCGCGTGCGCACCGGGTCTGCGACGACGTGCGTGGAGGTGGAGCGCAGCGGTGAGAGATGCGCGCCGATCAAGAAGGCCTCGCCGCCGCGCAGATACACATACGCCTCGGCAAGCTGTGCGCGACCCGCGCGCAGCGCTTTGACCTCCCATCCCAGGAGGGACAGCCCCGACTCGTAGCGCGTCTCGATGAAATACTCGAAGCGCGCTTTGCGGTTCTCGGCGATCAGGCGTGGTGTGGGAGCCGGTTCGGTCATCGGGAGCACGGTAGAAATTCGCAGGCGCGATTGTACCTTCCAAGTTGTGGCTCGGCCGGCACTCTTGGAGAATCGCCACGATGCAAGAGCTCAAGAGGTCGGCGCTCATCGCGCAGTCGCAGGCGCGACTTTTTGCGCTCATCAGTGACATCGAGCGTTACCCGGAGTTTGTACCCGGCTGCACCTTCGCGCGCATCGAGGCGCGCTTCCCCCAAGAAGTGGTCGCAACCTTGGCCGTGCGCCGCGGCGCACTGCGCGCGGAGTTCACCACGCGCAATTACCTCGAGCCCGAGCGGCGCGTGCTGATGAAACTTGAGCGCGGGCCGTTTCGGCAGCTTCAGGGCGAGTGGCTGTTGACGCCGATCGGCGATCAGGGCACGCGGGTGGATCTCACCATGCGCTTTGCGTTCTCAAATCCCATCACGGCGCTCGTCTTTGAACCGCTCTTTGCGCAGACGGTCAGTGACCTCATGGATGCGTTCGTGGCGCGTGCCCGGAGCGCACCGGCGTGAGCGCGGAAGGGGTGAAGTGCTGCACTGTGGCTTACGCGACCCGTGAGGTGCAGTACCTGTGGCAAGTGATGCTGCCGGCCAGTGCAAACATTGCCGCTGCGCTCGCTGCCGCGCGCGCGCAGGCGCCGGATATCGCGCTGCCATGGGATGAGGCGCCGGTCGGGATTTTTGGCGAGCGCCGCGCGCGCACCGATGTGCCGCTCGCGGGCGATCGGATTGAGATCTACCGCGCCCTGCCGTGCGATCCACGCGAGGAACGGCGGGCGCGGGCACGCGAAGGGCGACGCGCCGCGCGGCGCCCCTAGGCGTGCGGGGTCACCTCGGCGTCAGTTCTCGGGCCTGCCTCGGAGCCGGCTTTCTCAAAGCGCGCCACCTTGTCGTTGGCAAAGAACACGGTCAGGCGGCGTTGCACGGGGGCTTGGATGCGTCCCTTCTTAAGATAATAGAAATAGTCCCAGCGGTCGGCGTCGAAGGTGTCGGGCACCATCGGCGTGCCGAGCAGGTAGCGCACCTGCGCGCGCGTCATGCCCACTTCAAGCTTGTCGACCACGCGCGGCTCGAGAAAATTGCCTTGCTGAATGGGCATGCGGTAGACGCAGCCCATCTGCGCCAGGCTCGCAAGGAGCACGATGGCCAGGGCGCGCCGGGCGCGGTGGGTAATTGCGGTCGCTCTTGGAAGGCGCATGTGGGTCCGTTGGGGGATAATGTGCCGCTTATCATACACGGCATGTACGCCCATCCGGGCGGCCCCTGCCGGCGGAGAAGTGCGAATGGAAGGCAAGGATCTTCGCAAGGCGGGACTTAAAGTCACGCTGCCGCGGCTGAAGATTCTGGAGATTCTCGAGCGCAGCAGCACGCGCCACCTTTCCGCGGAGGACATCTACCGCAGCCTCCTTGAATCGAACGAAGACATCGGGCTGGCGACGGTATATCGGGTGCTGACCCAGTTTGAAGCTGCCGGCCTTGTGACGCGCCATCATTTCGAGGATGGCATGGCGGTATTCGAATTAAACGAAGGCACCCACCACGATCACATCGTGTGTCTGGACTGCGGCCGGGTTGAGGAATTCACCGAGGAGGGGATCGAGACGCGGCAGACGGCCGTTGCCAAGCGTCTCGGCTTCGAGATTCGCGAGCACTCGCTGATTCTTTACGGGCACTGCCGCAGAAATCCCTGCCCGCACCGCAAAAAGGTGTCGTGAGATCTAGCTGCGCCGTTTGACGCTGACGGTGGCGCCAGCGGCGGGGCCTACCGCGCGCAGCATCTCGCCCGCGTGCGCGCGCGCCTTGGCAGTCACTTCGACGCCGCCCAACATACGCGCGAGTTCATCAACCCGCTCGCCGGCGGCAAGCTCCGCAACCGTGACGCGCGTAGTGCGCCCGTCGCTGAGTTTGCTGACGCGCAGATGCTGGTGGGCTTGCGATGCCACCTGCGGCAGGTGCGTGACGCAAATCACCTGGCCGCGCTCGCCGAGTGCGCGCAGTTCTCGCCCCACGATCTCCGCGATGGCTCCGCCGATGCCCGCGTCCACTTCGTCGAAGATCATGCAACGCGGGTCGCGTGCCGCGCACGACACCTGCACGGCAAGAGAGAGCCGTGAGAGCTCGCCACCCGAGGCGACTTTTGCGAGCGGCCGCAGGGGCTGGCCCGGATTCGCGGTGACGCGAAACTCAATCTGGTCGAGTCCATGTACGGCCGGCACCGCTTCGGTAAGTGGCATCACCTCTACGAAGAAGCGCCCACCCGTCATCCCGAGCGATTGCATGCGGGTGCTGATGTCCTTGGCGAGCTGTCGGGCGGCGGTGGTGCGCCGCGCGGAGAGCTGTTGCGCGAGCGTGCGATAGCCCTCAAGCGCCGCCGCCTGATCCTTCTTCAAACCCGCAAGATCGGTATCGGCGCGCTCGAGCGCTTCGAGTTGCGCGGCGAGCTCGCGGGCGCGCTCGGGCAGGTCGCGCGCGGCGACGCGATGCTTGCGCGCGAGTTCCTCGATCGCGGCGAGCCGCCCTTCGACGTAGTCCTGCCGCGCAGTGTCGACGTTCAGGCCATCGAGGTAGTGCTGCAGCTCGCGCGCCGCCTCGCGGATCTGGATGCTCGCCTCGCCGACCAGCGTGGCGGTTGCGGCTAGCTTCTCATCGAGCGCCGCCAGATTCTTAAGAGCCTGCTGGGCGCGGCTCACGGTCGAGTGCGCACTCACGCCATCTTCCTCGAAGAGCTGCAGGAGCGCGCTCTGCGCGCCCTCTGCGAGGCGGCCGTGATTGGCAAGGCGGGCGCGCTCCTGGGTCAACTCCTCAAGTTCGTTGTCCGCGAGCTTCAAAGCGTCGAGCTCGCGCGCCTCGTGGCGCAGCAGCGCGAGGCGCGAATCGCGCTCGTGCGCGTGCCCCTCGAGCGCGAGCGTCCGATTCATGATCTCGAGCCACACGCGATGCGCGATGCCCACCTGTCCGGCGAGTGCTTCGAGCTTGCCGAAGCCATCGAGAAGCTCGCGCTGTGAGCTGGCGCGCACCAGCGACTGAAATTCGTGCTGCCCGTGGATGTCGATGAGAATGTTCCCCACGTCGCGCAGCAGCTGCAGCGGCGCGGCCTGGCCATTGAGGTAAGCGCGCGCGCGGCCATCGCGAGCGACGACGCGCCGGATTGTCAGCTCCGCCTCGCAGCTGATCGACTGCTCCTCGAGCCAGCGCTTCAACTCCCGCGGGCCCTGCACGACGTCAAACGTCGCGGAGACGTCCGCGCGTTCGGCGCCGTGGCGCACGACCTCAGGCCCGGCGCGGCCGCCGGCGATGAGCTGCAGCGCATCGACCACGATCGACTTGCCGGCGCCGGTTTCCCCGGTGAGTACGGTAAGACCCGCACGCCACTCAATCTCGATCGCATCGATGATGGCAAAATCCCGGATCTGCAGCGATGTGAGCATGCGGCCCCTAGCGTGAATGATCGTGACTGCCGTGGCCCCAATGCAGCTTCGAGCGCAGCAGCGCAAAGTAGTCGTGGCTTGGCGGATGCAGCAGCGTCACGCGCTCGGCGGCCTGGCGGATGCTCAAGCGCTCGCCGGGCGCCATCTGCATGAACACGCTGCCGTCGCATACGAGCTGCGCGCGCATGTCGTACCGGTCGAGGAGCTGTATTTGCAGGGTCGCGCGCGCCGAGATCACGATGGGGCGGTTCGAGAGCGTGTGTGGACAGATCGGCGCGATCACGAACACATCAAGATGCGGCTCAATGATGGGCCCGCCGCAGGAGAGCGCGTAGGCGGTCGAGCCGGTGGCGCTTGCCACCACCACGCCATCGCCGGCGTACGTGTTGAGATAGCGCCCGTCGACGTGCGCCTCGACATCGACCATGCGACCGGTTGCCAGGCGCTGCACGACGACATCATTGAGAGCGAGCGTTTCGGCGGTGCCGCTGGCGCTTTCGAGGCGCGCGGCGAGCAGCGGCCGCTCGTCCCTGATGAGCGCTCCCTGCAGCGCGGCATCCACTTTTGCAACGAGCTGCTCCGGCATGACATCGGTTAGAAAGCCGACGCGCCCGCGATTGATGCCCAGCAGTGGCACCCCCTGGCGCGCTACGAGCGCCGCGGCATAGAGGAGCGTGCCATCCCCGCCCACGGCGATGACGAGATCCGCGCGCCGGCCGACTTCATCGCTGGCGATGCGTTCGATGTGCTGCGGCGTCTGAGCGGGCAGCGGCGTGTCGGTACCGACCAGCACGGTGACCTTGCGCGACACGAGGTGCGGCACGAGCACGTTCAGGGTCTCGGCAACCTGCGGATCCGTGAAACGGCCGACAAGCGCACACGCGCGGGCGGGAAAGGCCATCGGCAATCCTATGAAAATCGTGAGACTCTTTGTAGCACGCCCGCCGGAGTCGGGGAATCGGCCACTGCACATCCCGAAGCGGCGTTGCTTGACGCATTGCACGCGCCTCGATAGCTTTTGGCCAAATGGCCACTGAATCCCGTGAAGATGCGCTGAGCGAGCGCGCCCAGCAGCTGCTGCGGGCGCTAATTGAGAACTACATCCGCGAGGGCCAGCCCGTCGGCTCGCGGGTGCTCTCGCGCGAGGCCGGTTTGCAGCTGAGCTCGGCGACGATCCGTAATGTCATGGCGGACTTGGAGGAGTGGGGCTTCGTCACCTCGCCGCACACCTCCGCCGGGCGCATTCCCACCGACAAGGGCTACCGCTTTTTCGTCGACACGCTGCTGCAGGTGCAGCCGCTCGATGGGGCAGCGGTCACCGAGATCCGTCGGCAGCTCGACGGCACCCACGAGAGCAAAAAAGCCCTCGTGGCCGCCGCCTCGCAGCTGCTCTCGAGCGTCACGCATCTTGCCGGGGTTGTAACCCTGCCGCGCGCACCGGCCGCGCGCACCACGCAGATTGAGTTCGTGGCGCTGTCCGAGAACCGCGTACTCGTCATCCTGGTGTTCGATGATCACGAGGTGCAAAACCGCATCATTCAGCTCGAGCGCCACTACAGCGCCGAGGAGCTCAAGCGCGCCTCGAACTACCTCAACGAGCAACTGCGCGGCAGAAGCCTGGCGGAGCTTCGCGATGAGCTCGTGCGGCAGATGCGCGAGACCCATGCCGACATGAACCAGATCATGCTCGACGCCATCTCCGTCGCGCAGCGCTTTTTCGACGATGAGCAAAAAGAGCGGCTGGAATATGTTATCGCGGGGGAAACCAACCTCATGGGGATGGCGCAACTTTCGAGCGTCGAGAAGCTGCGGCGCCTCTTCGAGGCGTTCAACGAGCAGCGCGACGTGCTGCACCTCCTCGACCATAGCTTGGGTGCCGAGGGCGTGCAGATCTTCATCGGTCACGAGTCCGGATATCAGATACTGGATGACTGTAGCATCGTGACGGCGCCCTACACCAAAGGCGATGCCGTCGTGGGCGTTCTGGGGGTGATCGGGCCGACCCGCATGGCCTATGAGCGCGTTATTCCGATCGTCGATACGACGGCAAGGCTTCTCGGTGCCGCCTTGAATTTGCGCCGTTGAGCCCAACGTCGGTTTAGGTGCGGGGAACTTAACCGCAGGATCTTCGTTTGGTGTTGACATAGTGAACTTAGTTCTTTGTTATTTCAGGAGTTATTGATGCGCTCGTCCGATGCCGAGCCCACAGCCGTGCTACCCGAGACAGCCAAGGAATTGGTGGAGCTTGAGCGGCTGCAGCAGGAGCTCGCGCAGTCCGAGGAGCGTGCCAAGAGCCATTGGGACCAGTATCTGCGCGCGGTCGCGGAGCTTGAGAATGTGCGCAAACGTGCGCAGCGCGACATCGAGGCCGCCAATCGCTACGGGCTGGAGAAATTCGTGCTCGAGCTATTGCCGGTGAAGGACTCGCTCGAGATGGCCGTGGAGAACCGCGGCAATGCGGACAGCGCCAGCCTTGCCGCCGGCCAAGAGGCCACCCTGATGCTCCTCGACAAGGCCCTAAGATCGCAGGACGTGAAGGTGCTCGACCCGCTCGGCGAGCCCTTTGATCCAACCCGTCACGAGGCCATGATGGCGCAGGCTTCCAACAGCGCCGAACCCGATTCGATCTTGAAAGTCATTCAGCCCGGCTACGAGCTGAATGGCCGGCTGCTGCGACCGGCGCGTGTCATCGTCGCCAAGGCCCCTGAATAAGGCGGCTAAACTCACGGACTTACCTTGAAATTGCAGCGCAGCACCCAAAAAAGTGACAACGAGCCTGCGCTAGCGAAAAATTTGGAGTCATTATCATGGGAAAGACAATCGGCATTGACCTCGGCACCACCAATTCGTGCGTGGCCATCATGGAAGGCGGTAAGCCTCGCGTGATCGAGAACAGCGAGGGCGATCGCACCACACCTTCGATCGTCGCTTTCACCAAGGACGATGAAGTGCTGGTGGGCCAGTCGGCCAAGCGCCAGGCAGTCACCAATCCCCAGAACACACTCTTTGCCGTCAAGCGTCTGATCGGCCGCCGCTTTGAAGACGAGGTCGTACAGCGCGACATCAGCATGGTGCCCTACAAGATCATCCGTGCCGACAATGGCGATGCATGGGTGGAAGTGCAGGGCAAGAAGATGGCGCCGCCGGAGATCTCGGCGCGCGTCCTCATGAAAATGAAGAAGACCGCCGAGGACTATCTCGGCGAGACGGTAACCGAGGCGGTGATCACCGTTCCCGCCTACTTCAATGACTCGCAGCGCCAGGCGACCAAGGACGCCGGGCGCATCGCCGGGCTCGAAGTCAAGCGCATCATCAACGAGCCGACCGCCGCGGCTCTCGCCTATGGGCTCGACAAGCAGGGCGGCGATCGCAAGATCGCGGTCTATGATCTCGGCGGCGGCACGTTCGATGTGTCGCTGATCGAAATCGCAGCCGTCGACGGCGAGCGCCAGTTCGAGGTGCTCTCCACCAACGGCGACACCTTCCTCGGCGGCGAGGACTTCGATCAGCGCATCATCAACTTCCTGGCCGATTCCTTCCAGAAGGAGTCGGGCGTGGACGTGCGCAAGGATCCTCTGGCGATGCAGCGCCTGAAAGAGGCGGCGGAGAAGGCGAAAATCGAGCTCTCCTCGAGCCAGCAGACCGACGTTAATTTGCCCTACATCACCGCCGATGCCTCGGGCCCGAAGCACCTCAACATCAAGTTCACTCGCGCCAAGCTCGAATCGCTGGTGGAGGAGCTGGTGCAGAAGACCATCGGCCCGTGTCGCACGGCGCTAAAGGATGCCGGTGTTACGGCTGCGGAGATCGCCGAAGTCATTCTCGTCGGTGGCCAGACCCGCATGCCGCTCGTGCAGAAGTACGTCAAAGACTTCTTCGGCAAGGAGCCGCGCCGCGATGTCAATCCGGATGAGGCTGTCGCCGTAGGCGCCGCCATTCAGGGGGGCGTGCTCGCCGGCGAAGTCAAAGACGTGCTGCTCCTCGATGTCACTCCGCTGTCGCTCGGTATCGAGACCCTGGGCGGCGTCATGACCAAGCTCATCGAGAAGAACACGACGATTCCGACCAAGGCGTCGCAGATCTTCTCCACCGCCGATGACAGCCAAACTGCGGTGACCATCCACGTGCTGCAGGGCGAGCGCGACCGCTCGGGCGATAACAAGTCGCTCGGCAAGTTCGACCTTACGGATATTCCGCCCGCGCCGCGCGGCATGCCGCAGATCGAGGTGTCCTTCGACATCGACGCGAACGGCATCCTGAATGTGTCGGCCAAGGACAAGGCGACCGGCAAGGAGCAGAAGATCGTGATCAAGGCCTCAAGCGGCCTCAACGAGGATGAGATCAAGCGCATGGTGCGCGATGCCGAGGCGCACGCGGAGGAAGACAAGCGTTTCCGCGAGCTCGTCGACACGCGCAACAAGGCTGATGCGCTCATTCATTCGGTCGGCAAGACACTGCAGGATCTTGGCGAGAAGGTCGATGGCGGGGAACGCGCCAAGATCGAATCCGCAATCTCCGACCTGCGCTCGGCGCTGAAGGGCGAGGATCAGGGCGTCATCGTGAAGAAGACCGAGGCGCTTGCGCAGGCCTCCGCGGCCATCGCGCAGCGCGCCTATGCGAACACTCAGCAGGCGGGTGCGGGCGCAAGCGAAGCGCCTGCGGGTGCAGGCTCTGCCGAGGAAGGCGCCGCTAAAGGCGCTGCGGGGCGCGAGGACGTGGTGGATGCGGAATTCGAGGAAGTGAAAGACAAGGATCGCAAGGCCTCTTAAATCTCAAACCGTCGATAGGGTGGCATGTCAAAGCGCGATTACTACAAAGTACTCGACGTACCGAAGAACGCGACTGAAGCGGAGATCAAGAAGGCCTATCGCCGTTTGGCGATGAAATTCCATCCGGATCGCAATCCGAACGACGGCGACGCCGAAGAGAAATTCAAGGAGGCGAAGGAGGCGAGCGAGGTCCTAAGCGACGCAAACAAGCGCGCCGCCTATGATCAGTTCGGTCACGCGGGCCTCGAGGCGCGTGGCCGCGCGAGTGCCGCGGATGCCTTCGGCGATATCTTCGGCGATGTGTTCGGCGACATCTTTGGCGCCTCGCGTCGCGGTGGCCGCGCGCAGGTCTATCGCGGCGCCGATCTGCGTTTCGAACTCGAGCTGGATCTTGCGCAGGCGGTATTTGGCAAGACGGTTGAAATTGAAGTGCCGAAGCTCGCCGAGTGCGAGACCTGTCACGGCAGCGGTGCTGCCAAGGGCAGCACCCCGACGACCTGCGATGCCTGCGGGGGCTCGGGCCACGTGCGCATGTCGCAGGGCTTCTTTCAGCTGCAACAAACCTGCCCCCGCTGCCGTGGCTCGGGCACGATCGTGCGCACCCCCTGCGATACCTGCCTCGGACAGGGGCGCGTGCGTCGCACGCGCAAGCTCTCGGTCAAAGTTCCGGGCGGCGTCGACACCGGCGATCGCATTCGCCTGGCGAGCGAGGGCGAGGCGGGCAGAAACGGCGGCCCGGCGGGGGATCTGTATGTCGAAGTGCAGGTGCGCGAGCATCCGATCTTCGAGCGCGACGGTGAGCATTTAAGTTGCGAGGTGCCGGTGAGCTTTGCAACGGCCGCGCTCGGCGGCACGGTGGTAGTGCCGACGCTCGATGGGGAGGTCACGATCAAGGTGCCAGCCGAGACGCAGTCGGGGCGCGTATTTCGCCTGAAGGACAAGGGTGTGAAGCCCGTGCGCGGAGGGGCGCGCGGCGACCTCTTCTGCCGCGTGGTGGTGGAGACGCCCGTAAAGCTCGGCACCGAGCAGCGTGAACTCATCCGTCAGCTCGAAGACTCCCTGCGGGGCGACTCACACCGGCACGCGCCACGTGCGCACGGCTTTTTCGAGGGCGTCAAGCGCTTCTTTTCCGGTGACTCGCGCTCATGATTCGTGCGGCGCTCGTCGGAGCGACTGGCCGTATGGGCCAGGAGATTATCCGCGCCGCGATACATTCGACTGACATCGCGATTAGCGCGGCCGTCGCCTCCGCGCAGAGCACGCAGCTCGGCCGCGACGCGGGCGAGGTTGCCGCCACGGCGCCTCTAGAGGTGAGCATTGGCAGCGACTTGGCCGCGGTGCTCGACGGGGCCGACGTCGTCATCGATTTCTCCCATCCGCTCGCCACTGAAGCGACCCTGGCTGCCTGCCGCCAGGCAAAAAAGCCACTTTTGCTCGGCACGACGGGCCATGGACCCGCACTGACGCACCAGCTGGAGCGCGCCGCGCGCGAGATCGCGCTGCTCGTCGCGCCGAACACCAGCCTTGGCGCAACCGTGCTGTTGCAGCTGGCGCGCGCGGCGGCGGCAGCACTGCCGCGCGACTTCGATGCGGAGATCCTCGAATCCCACCATCGCCTGAAAAAGGACGCGCCTTCAGGCACCGCACTCGCACTCGGCGCTGCCGTGGCGCAGGGCCGCGGCGGGCAATTGACCGATATCGCCGTCATGAATCGCAAGGGTGGCGCGGCGCGCCGGGCGGGCGAGATCGGTTTCGCGGTGGTGCGTGGCGGGGATCTTATCGGCGAGCACACGCTGCTCTTCGCAGGCGACGGGGAGGAGCTCACGCTCACCCACCGTGCCTCGGATCGCGGGATTTTTGCCCGCGGGGCGCTGCGCGCGGCGGTGTGGCTTACGCTTCAGCCGCCCGGTCGCTATGGCATGGGCGACGTTTTACTTGCTGCTCCCGGATGTTAGAGCGTTTTTCGCAACGGCTGCTTAAGGTCGCGCCCTGCAAGAAAAACCCTTCCCTGCCGTGGACACACCCGCCCTGCGCCCGTAAACTTTCGTTGCAATCGGTTGGGTTAGTCCGTGCAAGGCGGGAGGATGTTCGTAGAACTCCTCCCGCTTTGTATATGCGGGCGAGCCTTTCTCACCCTGGCAACGTCGCTCGCAGTCCATGACCACAGTACCCGCGGTGCTGGCGCTGGCGGATGGAACAATCTTCCGCGGCCACTCCATCGGAGCCAAAGGCAACTCCACGGGCGAAGCCGTCTTCAATACCGCGTTGACGGGCTATCAGGAAATTCTCACCGATCCGTCGTACGCGCGTCAGATCGTCACGCTCACCTATCCGCACATCGGCAACACCGGCACGACGCCCGAAGATCTCGAGGCCGCGCAGGTGTTCGCCGCCGGTCTCATCATCCGCGACCTGCCGCTGGTGGAGAGCAGCTGGCGCGCGGTCGAGCCGCTCGGAAAATTTCTCGAGCGCGCCCGGGTGGTCGCGATTGCGGGGATCGACACCCGCAAGTTGACGCGCCTGCTGCGCGAGAAGGGGGCGCAGGCCGCGTGCATCATGACCGGCGAGCAGCCCGCTGAGGCCGCGGCGGTGAAGGCCGCGCGGCGCTTCCCGGGACTCAAAGGCATGGACCTTGCCAAAGCAGTGTCGGTGCGCCGCCCCTATCAGTGGAACGAGGGCAGCGTGTGGCAGCAGGATGCGAGCATGCCGATCCGCGCCAATCAGCGCCTGCACGTCGTTGCCTACGATTTTGGCATCAAGCGCAACATCCTGCACCTTCTCTCCGACTACGGCTGCCGCATCACGGTGGTGCCGGCGCAAATGAGCGCGCCCGAGGCGCTCGCGCTTGCGCCCGATGGGATATTCCTCTCGAACGGCCCGGGCGATCCTGAGCCATGTGACTACGCGATCCGAGCGATTCAGGAGTTTTTGAAGACCGACATTCCGATCTTTGGCATCTGTCTCGGGCACCAGCTGCTCGGCCTCGCCGCCGGCGCGCGCACGGTGAAAATGAAATTCGGTCATCACGGTGCCAATCATCCGGTGAAGGATTTGGATTCTGGGCGCGTGTTCATCACGAGCCAAAATCACGGCTTCGCCGTCGATGAGGCGACGCTACCGAGCGAGGTGCGCGCAACCCACCGCTCGCTCTTTGACGGCTCCTTGCAGGGGCTTGAGTTCAAGGAGCGTGCCGCGTTTGGCTTCCAGGGCCACCCGGAGGCAAGCCCCGGGCCGCACGATCTGCGCGGGCTCTTCGACCACTTCAATCGACTCATGCTGCAGAGGCTGAAGAGGCTCCTGGCGGCCAATGCCTAAGCGCACCGACATCAAGAGCATTCTGATCATCGGCGCAGGGCCGATCATCATCGGGCAGGCCTGCGAGTTTGATTACTCGGGCGCGCAGGCGTGCAAGGCGCTGCGCGAAGAGGGCTACCGCGTGGTGCTCGTCAACTCCAACCCCGCGACCATCATGACGGACCCGGA
>Ga0302324_100020124_pt1 | contig 13072 bp, 12 predicted proteins | sample Palsa_T0_1_FD_201949 | JGI IMG/M metagenome (GOLD analysis project Ga0302324, IMG submission 201949) | Peat permafrost microbial communities from Stordalen Mire near Abisko, Sweden - Palsa_T0_1 | ecosystem: Environmental > Terrestrial > Soil > Palsa > Peat permafrost | place: Sweden: Abisko...
CTACCCCGAAGGGGTCTTGCCGATCGGTGGCTTACCCAAAGTCGATACCTTCGACCAAATCATTCGCGGTGTGGTGCCCCTGGTGCAGACCCTGTCCTGACGCCAACTTGGCCGGTAGCCGCTGGTCAGAGTGGTGCCCCCGGCAGGATTCGATGTGCACCAGGTCGCCGACAACTTGTTGGGGAACTCGTCTCGACGCGGGTCGTCCATCGCGACGTTCTACCTCGGCCCTCCGACAGCTCTCATTGGAGTTTCATGAATGCCTCGGAGTATTGAGTTGCCGCCACCTGGGGACGGACGACCAGTTTCCCGGCGCCGGCAATGTGGCGGGCCATGTCATGGCCGGCGTTGTGAGACTTTCAGCGCGAAAGTCCCCTCGAACGATGTCCTGAGTCGCTGGTCTACGGGACCACTACCGCGATGCGTTTGTGGGACACCCGCCAGAACACGTCCAGTTCAGACATTGCCGTGTCGTGGGTTATGAGCCAGTGGCCGCCCTGGTCAGCGAGCAAAATAGGTCGGGGATTGGTGGCGTGTTTATACCCGCCGGCGGTGGCTAAAGTAGCTCCGGCCAAGTTTGCGGGTGCGGGCTGGATGTCGGTTACGACGAAGTCGAACGGCAGTATGTTGCGTGCGTTCATGTCGTTGAGGTGATCGCCGATCGTCTGGGCTTCGTCGGGGGTGAACCCGGGGGTGACGATGTCGGTTTTGGCGGCAGCAGGCTTGTCCGGGTCTGTCAGCTCCGCCATGATGGCCACCACCTGATCGGTGGTGGGGGCAGGCCCGGTGCACGGCGGTTGCCCTTGGTCGCCGCAGTCGGCATGAACCGATGCGGGTGTTGCCGCGCCAGTGAGGAATAGGGCGAGCGAGATGGCGAAAACCGCGGTCCTCATATTCGGGAAAATAGCTCGGCCGCCTGTCAACGGTCTGTGCGCCGGCGGCTCACCCTTGGTACTGCAGCGGGGGAACTACCGGGGATCGATCCCGAAGGAACGCCGGAGAATGGGATCGTGGACCTTCGTCGTCGGTTACCTCACCTAGAAGGCGGCGGTGTGGCATCGGTCCATTCAGATCCGTTCCACCAGCGCAGCCCACGCGTGCCGTCCTGATACCAGCCGGGCCTCGGCGCCGGAGGGTTCCCTGATGCGATCGCTCCCGGTAATGGCGATGGGATCGGCTTGAAAAATACGCAGATGACCAGTCCGAAGATGCCCAGGATGGCGCCGAGCGCAATCCCTTCGCCCCACCCGCGGCCCTTCGAGTTCGTCACCAGGCCGCCCAACGTCCCAAAGACGACACCCCACACCAACAATCCAAAAATCAAGCTCACTGTTTGCCCCTCTGCTCGATCTAATCGCGACCGTAGTGGTTCGGGAATTCGTCGCGAGGCGATTCGGCCACGGAGACGTTGTACCCCCGGCCGCCGACAGGTTTTCGATGCGGTCAGTTCGGGCGCTTGATCGCCGACGACGACGGGAAACGTGTCCCCACCGATGGGAGAACTCCCGACGAGGTTGGCATTCCCGAGGAGCGGGGAGCTCCGGACGGTGAGAGAACTTGCGACGAGCAGGTTTTCAGGACGCGCGATGCCTCGTCATGCTCGGCCTGGACCATCCAAAGCCCTTACTTCGCTTTGACTTTCACCACTCTTGTCACGTACTCGCAGCGGAAATCCTTATTGCTGGGCAGCCAGGACGCCACGTTGGCGGCCTTCTTCTTCCTGTTCGATTTCCCGTCGACTGCGAGCAGGTCGATCGGATCGTTGGCGAGCTGAGTCCGCTTCACCAAATCCCACTGCTGCGCACCCGTCTGCCACGCATCCAGCAGGGCCACGACGTGGTCAATCTGCACCAGGACGTCGGTGCCTTCGTCGCGATTGAACGTGATGTCTCTATTGGTGTACGGATCGTGCAAGACCCCCGACGTGACCGCGCAACCACTGGGAGGCAACACATTCGAGAGGTCGCGCCGCAGGATGTCATCGCGGGTGTAGCAGCCATTGCGCCCAAATTCGACGCCGTCGACATCATCGGTCCAGGGTGGTCCAAACTGATCGCGGGAGTAGCCAGTCTTCGGCGCTGGTCCCTTGACAGGAATCGAATCAAGCAGTGTCGACGCGGCTTGCTGTGCCGACGGGTTGCTGCTCTTGCCGATCTTCTCCTTGTTGTAGACGAAGACGGCGATCCCGATGAGCAGCACCACAGCTATGACGACGACACCGACTGTCAAAATCTTGTTGTCGTCGCGAGAATCGTTGTCAACACTCATCGCGGCTCGGTCATCCCCTTGGTGAGCCTGAAACGATTCGGTGCAGCCTAGCCGAGCGCCACCCATGATCACCGCGAATCGGCGTCACAGCAGTGTTGTACCGCGTACCGCCGACGGGGTTTCGGCCGTTACCAGACTTTGTGATCACACGACTGCCTAGCCGCGAGCCTCGCGCACTATCTCCTCCGCTTGTTCTTCTGTGCATTCGAGCCCGGCCTCGTCATACTGCTCTTGAACCGCGTGCACTGCTTCGGCGTGGCCAACACTGTCAGGAATGGAAATTTCGTCGGGCGGGTTCTGTTCGAGGAACGCTTTAATGGCGCCAATGGCGCCGTCGTCTGCCATGCACGGACGGTACATCCGCTCCTGTCCGATATCACCGGTACACGCCGCAACTCAAGATTGACGGATTAATTCGCGCTGGCTAGCCGGTAACCCGCCGGCGCCGGGCCGGTAGCCCGCACCTGTGACATCTTTCAGACTGCTCCAACGCGGGTACACAGCCTGTCTAAGTGCATTCACTAAGAAGGGCCGACATGAGCACACCAGCAGACGACGCGGACAACACGGAAGACGACGTGCGCCGCACCGAAGAGGTCATACAGCAGGGAACCGACCAGAACCAAGAGCTGCCAACGGAAACCAAACCTGCCGGACCCCTCCCAGACTTCAACACGTGATGTAAAGAGGCCTCCCAAGCAATCGGCCCGCCCCGAGGAGAGAGCGGGGCGGCCCGATACCTATTCAGACGTGGGCGAGGTCGGTTCAGTTCCCAGCTCGAGGGAGATAGCACCGGCCTCGCATGGATCGCTGCTCAGCACTATCCCGGTACGGGCTGCCGTCACGCAGTACAGCATGACGTGTCGGTTCCGCGCAGTGAGGGCATTTGAGAGTCATTGTCATTCGCCAGCGCCGAGGGTCGCAGTCATCGTCGAACGTGAGATTGCCGTCGCGGCGGACGTAGTTTTCACCGACTGTGCGCAACTGTCCGCACACGCAGCAGAGGGCGCGAACACGATGCCCGATCATCGCGCGACCCGTCGATCGCCAATGGGGCCGGCAGCCTCGAAAAGAGCAAATCGTTGCTCGAGCATTTCGCGCAGCGACGCGACTTCCTGGGACGACTGGCACCGAGACACGTGCAGCAGGGGGAGTTCGGAACCATCGAGCATATTGATGCACGGCGTGCCGGGATCGGCGCCGCAGTGCAGGCATCGGCGCGTCATGGCCGGGTGGATTTCAAGGCGGTTGGTGGCATCCGGCGGGGCGGTATCGGTTAGGTCTGGGGTGGTGGGCATGGGCCGGGCTCCATTCTGTTGGAGCCACTCCAATTGCCTTAGTTGTGCAAATCTTGTGCGGGATTGCATCTGCGCTGGTCAGAGTGGTGCCCCCGGCAGGATTCGAACCTGCGGCCTTCTGCTCCGGAGGCAGACGCTCTATCCCCTGAGCTACGGGGGCGCACGCGAGAAATGCTGCGCCAACGGGCCACGATAGACTAGCGCATCGCGGCGGCAAGCTAAGCATCGGAACGGATTCGGGACCAGGCCACCGCAGCCCATAGGATGGCCTGCGTGAATCCCGCTGACCTCGCCGAGCTGCTGAAGGCCACCGCGACCGCGGTGCTGACCCAGCATGCGCTCGACACCGCCGCATTGCCGGCGACGGTCACTCTCGAGCGGCCCCGCAATCCCGAGCACGGCGACTATGCCAGCAACCTGGCGTTGCAGCTGGGCAAGAAGGTCGGCGCCAACTCACGTGAGCTGGCCGGATGGCTCGCCGAAGCGCTTGCCCGGGCCGACGGCATCTCCTCGGCGGATGTTGCCGGCCCCGGCTTCATCAATGTGCGGCTCGACGCCTCGGCGCAGGGCCTCATCGTCACCAACGTCATCGACGCCGGCCACACCTACGGCAACTCCGACGCGGAGGCCGGCCACAACATCAACCTCGAATTCGTCTCCGCCAACCCGACCGGCCCGATCCACATCGGCGGCACCCGGTGGGCGGCCGTCGGGGACGCGCTAGGCAGGCTGCTCACGACGCAGGGCGCCGACGTGGTACGCGAGTACTACTTCAACGACCACGGCGCCCAGATCGACCGGTTCGCCGACTCGCTGATCGCCGCGGCCAAGGGCGAGCCCACGCCACCAGACGGTTACGCGGGCAGCTACATCGCTGACATCGCCGCAAGGATCCTGCAGCAGGCGCCCGATGCGTTGAGCCAGCCCGACGCCGAGCAACACGAGACGTTCCGGAGCATCGGCGTCGACCTGATGTTCACCCATATCAAGGAATCACTGCACGACTTCGGCGCCGACTTCGACGTCTACACCCACGAAGAGTCGATGTACGCCAGTGGTCGCGTCGACCAGGCGATTGCGCGCTTAAGGGAGAACGGCAACATCTACGAAAAGGACGGCGCAACGTGGTTGCGCACCAGTGCTTTCGGCGATGACAAAGATCGCGTCGTGATCAAGAGCGACGGCAAGCACGCCTATATCGCCGGCGACCTCGCCTACTACCTGGACAAGCGGGCCCGGGGCTTCGATCTGTGCATCTACATGCTCGGCGCCGACCACCACGGCTACATCTCCCGGCTCAAGGCCGCGGCGGCCGCGTTCGGCGACGACCCGGCAGGAGTCGAGGTGCTCATCGGCCAGATGGTCAACTTGGTCCGCGACGGGCAGCCGGTGAAGATGAGCAAGCGGGCCGGCACCGTGATCACCCTCGACGACCTGGTTGAGGCGATCGGCGTGGATGCCGCGCGTTACAGCCTGATCCGCTCGTCGGTGGACACCCCGATCGACATCGATCTGGCGCTGTGGTCGTCGGCATCCAACGAAAACCCGGTCTATTACGTGCAATACGCGCACGCGCGGCTCTCAGCGCTGGCGCGCAACGCCGCCGAGCTCGGTCTGATCGCCGATAGCAGCCACCTCGAATTGCTCACTCATGACAAAGAGGGTGCGGTGATTCGCAATCTCGGGGAGTTCCCGAGGGTGCTGAAAACCGCTGCGTCACTGCGCGAACCGCACCGCGTCTGTCGTTACCTGGAAGACCTCGCCGGCGACTACCACCGGTTCTACGACTCCTGCCGGGTGCTGCCGCAGGGCGACGAAGAGGCCAACGAACTGCACACCGCGCGATTGGCGCTCTGTCAGGCGACCCGCCAGGTGATCGCCAACGGGCTGGCCATCCTGGGTGTGCGTGCTCCGGAGCGAATGTGAACGCACATCCCGCCGGACCCCGGCACGCCGAAGAGTTCCACCACGGCGGCATTCCGCCGCGCCCCGGGTCGGCCGACGAACTGCTGCAGCTGGCACCGAATGTCTGGCCGCACAACGCCGTCCGCGGCGACGACGGTGTGGTCAGCATTGCCGGCGTCTCTCTGACGTCACTCGCCCAGGATTACGGCACACCGTTGTTCGTCATCGACGAGGAGGACTTCCGGTCGCGTTGCCGCGAGATCGCGTCGGCGTTCGGCGGTGGCGCCAACGTGCACTATGCCGGCAAGGCATTTCTGTCCAGCGAAACAGCGCGCTGGATCGACGAGGAAGGCCTGTCGCTGGATGTCTGTAGCGGCGGCGAACTGGCTGTCGCGCTGCATGCTGACTTCCCTCCCGAGCGAATCGCGCTGCACGGCAACAACAAGTCGGTCGTCGAGTTGACCGCGGCCGTCAAGGCGAGAATCGCGCACGTCGTCGTCGACTCGATGATCGAGATCGAGCGTCTCGACGCCATCGCGGGTAACGCGGGCGTCGTCCAGGACGTGCTGGTCCGCGTCACGGTCGGCGTCGAAGCCCACACCCACGAATTCATCTCCACTGCCCACGAGGACCAGAAGTTCGGGCTGTCGCTGGCCAACGGCGCGGCGATGGCCGCGGTCCGAAAGGTTTTCGCCAGCGACAACCTCCGACTGGTCGGCTTGCACAGTCATATCGGCTCGCAGATCTTCGACGTCGGCGGCTTCGAGATCGCCGCGCACCGGGTCATCGGCCTGCTGCGCGATGTCGTCGCTGAATTCGGCGTCGACAAGACCTCGCAGATCGCCACGGTCGATCTCGGTGGCGGCCTGGGTATCTCATATCTGCCCAACGACGATCCGCCGCCGGTGAGCGAACTCGCCGACAAACTCAGCTGCATCGTGCGCAACGAATCCGCGGCGGTGGGCTTGCCGGTGCCACGCCTGGTCGTCGAACCCGGCCGCGCGATCGCCGGACCGGGGACCATCACCCTCTACGAGGTCGGCACGGTCAAAGACGTCGGGGTGAGCGCGACGGCGAACCGGCGTTACGTCAGTGTCGACGGCGGAATGAGCGACAACATCCGTACCTCGTTGTACAGCGCCGACTACGACGTGCGGCTGGTCTCCCGGGCCACCGACGCAACCTCGACACTGGCCCGCGTGGTCGGGAAGCATTGTGAGAGTGGCGATATCGTCGTTCGGGATACCTGGGTGCCGGACGACATCGCGCCGGGCGACCTGGTCGCCGTGGCCGCGACCGGTGCGTACTGCTATTCGCTGTCGAGTCGCTATAACATGATCGGCCGCCCGGCGGTGGTTGCCGTGCGCGACGGCGGGTCCCGTCTGATCCTGCGCAGGGAGACGATCGACGACTTGCTGAGTCTTGAGGTGAGGTGAACATGAGTACTGATGAAAAACCGGTTGGCGTAGCGGTATTGGGACTGGGCAATGTGGGCAGCGAAGTCGTCCGCATTATTGAGGAGAGCGCGGACGACCTCGCCGCACGAATCGGTGCGCCGCTGGTGCTGCGCGGCATCGGGGTGCAACGAGTGGCCGCCGACCGTGGTGTGCCGGTCGATCTGCTGACCGACAACATCGACGAGCTCGTCTCCCGTGAGGACGTTGACGTCGTCGTGGAAGTGATGGGACCGGTCGAGCCGTCGCGCAAAGCGATCCTGTCCGCGCTGGAACACGGCAAGTCTGTGGTGACTGCGAACAAGGCATTGCTGTCGGTCGCTACCGGCGAGCTCGCGCAGGCCGCCGAAAACGCCCATGTCGACCTCTATTTCGAAGCTGCCGTCGCGGGTGCCATCCCGGTGATCCGGCCGCTGACTCAATCGCTGGCCGGAGACACGGTGCAGCGGGTCGCCGGCATCGTCAACGGCACGACCAACTACATCTTGTCAGAAATGGACAGCACCGGGGCCGCCTACGAAGAGGCCCTGGCCGACGCCAGCGCCCTCGGCTACGCCGAAGCCGACCCCACTGCCGACGTGGAGGGCTTCGACGCCGCGGCCAAAGCCGCTATCCTGGCGTCCATCGCGTTCCACACCAGGGTCACTGCCGACGACGTGTACCGCGAGGGCATCACGAAGATCAGCCCGAACGACTTCGTGTCGGCACGCGCATTGGGTTGCACGATCAAACTGCTGTCGATCTGCGAGCGAGTCACCACCGACGATGGGCAACAGCGGGTTTCAGCTCGCGTCTATCCCGCGCTGGTGCCGCTGGAGCATCCGCTGGCGACCGTCAACGGCGCGTTCAACGCCGTCGTGGTCGAGGCCAAGGCCGCGGGCCGGCTGATGTTCTACGGCCAGGGTGCCGGCGGAGCGCCGACCGCGTCGGCGGTCCTGGGCGACTTGGTGATGGCGGCCCGCAACCGGGTCCTCGGTAGCCGGGGGCCGAAAGAGTCGAAGTACGCCCAATTGGCGGTCGCACCAATGGGAGTGATCTCCACCCGCTACTACGTCAGCATGAACGTCGCCGACAAGTCGGGCGTGTTGGCGACCGTCGCCGCGGAATTCGCCAAGCGTGAAGTCAGCATCGCCGAGGTTCGCCAGGAGGGCGTCGTCGGCGAAGGCGGCAAGCGAATCGGAGCGCGCGTCGTGGTGGTCACCCACAGCGCCACCGACGCCGCCCTGTCCGAAACCGTGGCCGCGCTGGCCGAACTCGACGTCGTGCAAAGCGTCGCGAGCGTCCTGCGGCTGGAAGGAACCAGCGCATGAACCCGTCCCACAGCGCTGTACATCGGCAGTGGCCGGGCCTGATCGAGGCCTACCGGGACCGGCTGCCGGTCGGCGACGACTGGGTCCCAGTCACCTTGTTCGAGGGCGGCACCCCGCTGATCCCCGCACCCCGACTCTCGGAAAAGACCGGTTGCACGGTTCATCTCAAGGTCGAAGGTCTCAACCCCACCGGCTCCTTCAAGGACCGCGGCATGACGATGGCCGTCACCGACGCCGTGGCGCGCGGGCAAAAGGTTGTGCTGTGCGCGTCGACGGGCAACACCTCAGCGTCGGCCGCGGCGTACGCCGCCCGGGCGGGCATCACCTGTGCCGTGCTCATTCCGCAGGGCAAGATCGCGATGGGCAAGCTCGCGCAGGCGGTGATGCACGGCGCCAAGATCATTCAGGTCGACGGCAACTTCGACGACTGCCTGGAGGTCGCCCGCAAGATCGTCGCCGACTTCCCGACGATCGCGTTGGTCAACTCCGTCAACCCGGTTCGCATCGAGGGCCAGAAGACGGCGGCGTTCGAGATCGTCGACGTGTTGGGTTACGCGCCGGATATCCACGCGCTGCCGGTCGGTAACGCGGGCAACATCACGGCATACTGGAAGGGCTATTCCGAGTACTACGCCGACGGGGTGATCGACAAGCTGCCGCGCATGCTCGGCACGCAGGCGGCCGGAGCGGCGCCGCTGGTGTCGGGGGAGCCGGTGAAAAATCCCGAGACGATCGCCACCGCGATCCGGATCGGCTCGCCCGCGTCGTGGCATCAGGCCGTCGCGGCGCAGGAACAGTCCAACGGACGGTTCCTCGCCGCTACCGACGACGAGATCCTCGCGGCGTATCACCTGGTGGCAGGCACCGAAGGCATTTTCGTGGAGCCTGCATCGGCGGCAAGCATCGCCGGGCTGCTCAAATCGGTCGAGGACGGCTGGGTCGAGCGTGGATCGACCGTCGTGTGCACGGTCACCGGCAACGGCCTCAAGGATCCAGACACCGCGTTGCGCGACATGCCAACCGTGTCACCGGTCCCCGTCGACCCCGTCGCCGTTGTCGAGAAGTTGGGATTGACGTAGTGACGATGCTGCCTGCTGGGCTGCTTGGCAGCTCGGTCGTCGCGGCGTCCAGCGCCAACCTTGGCCCAGGGTTCGACAGTCTCGGACTGGCACTGAATCTCTACGACGAAATCATCGTCGAGACAACCGATTCCGGGATTCTTGTCGAAGTCGAGGGAGAAGGCGCCGGCGAAGTGGTGCTCGACGCCGGCCATCTGGTGGTCCGCGCCATCGAACGCGGGTTGCAGGCCGCCGGGGTCAGCGTTCCGGGCCTGAAAGTGCGGTGCCGCAACGCCATCCCGCACTCACGCGGTGTGGGCTCGTCGGCAGCGGCAGTCGTCGGTGGCCTCGCGGTGGTCAATGGTCTTCTAGCACAAGCGGGTTCGACGCCGCTGAGTCAAGCCGACTTGATTCAGCTGGCATCGGAATTCGAGGGCCATCCCGACAACGCCGCGGCGGCGGTGCTGGGCGGCGCCGTGGTGTCCTGGACCGACCAGAGCGGCTTGCCGCCGGCGTTTTCAGCGGCATCAGTGCGGCTGCATCCCGACATCCGGCTGTTCCCCGCGATTCCGCAGCATCGCTCGTCGACCGCGGAGGCGCGGGTACTGCTTCCGACGCAGGTTAGCCACCAGGACGCGCGATTCAACGTCAGTCGTGCCGCGTTGCTGGTCGTGGCCCTGACCGAGCGTCCCGATCTGCTGATGCCCGCTACCGAAGACGTGCTTCACCAGCCGCAACGCGCATCCGCGATGCCGTTATCGGCGGAATACCTCGGGCTACTGCGTCGTTGCAACGTGGCAGCTGTGCTTTCTGGCGCAGGTCCAGCAGTGATCGCACTCAGTACAGCGACCGAATTGCCTGCTCAAGCGTTGGAGTACGCCGCTGCAAACGGGTTTGCGGTCAGCGAGATGACTGCAGGCGTCGGCGTCCGCTGGAGTCCGGGAACAACCGTTCCCAGCTAGCGTACCCCGGCACGGCCGAGGGAGTTCTTGCTTCCGGCATCGAAGCAGGTTATCCTCGGAGCCGTCCAGCAATCGCAGCGTCTGCATCTGCGTCGACACTAGGACGATTACCAAATTCTTCTCGTAAACGATGGTTCGCCATTCATAGCGCCAATCTCGGCGAACACCGTTGCAGAGTCGACTCTTGGCAGCACTCAGCGGATTGGCTGAATGCAATGAACCCCTGGCTTGATTCGATCAGCGAGGGAAAGAAAGGAAATCCGTGACTGATACGGACCTCGTTACGGCTGGCGGCAGCACCGAAAATGACAAGCTGCCCGAGTCCGTGACCCCAGACACTTCCAGCGAGTCCGGCGTTAAGCAGAATGCGTCCGACGGCTCGTTGGCAACCATGGTCCTTCCCGAGCTGCGCGCACTGGCCAATCAGGCCGGTGTCAGAGGCACGTCGGGAATGCGCAAAAACGAACTGATCACCGCGATCCGGGAAAGCCGTCAGGGACACACCAACGGCACACCTTCCAACGCCGGCGCCGAGTCGGGCAACCACGACGCGAAGACCGCGACCGAGCACGCCGACGCACCCCAGCCCGAGTCGAACGGACACACCTCTGCCCCTGAACATGCGGAGGAGCGCGACGACCGGACCGACAAGAACGACAAGCCTCAGAACGACAAGCCTCAGAACGACAAGCCTCAGAACGATAAGACCCAGAACGACAAGCCCAAGCGCGACCGGCAGGACAACAGGTCCGAGGAGCGCGATTCGGACAAGCCGTCCGACAAGGGCGATTCCGACAGGGGTGGCGACCAGCAGAACTCGGGTGGCCAGCAGAACCGCGGCAACTCGAACCAGAATCAGGGCAACTCGAACCAGAATCAGCAAGACGACGACGGTGACGGGCGCGGCGGCCGTCGCGGCCGCCGGTTCCGGGAGCGCAGGCGCCGCGGCGAGCGGCCAGGCGAAGGCGGCGGCGCTGGCGGTGGTGACACCGAGCTGCGCGAAGACGACGTCGTTCAGCCGGTAGCCGGCATCCTCGACGTCCTCGACAACTACGCCTTCGTCCGTACCTCCGGCTACCTGGCCGGCCCGCACGACGTCTACGTCTCGATGAACATGGTGCGCAAGAACGGTTTACGCCGCGGCGATGCGGTGACCGGCGCGGTGCGCGTGCCCAAGGACGCCGAAGGCGGCGACAAGAATCCGCGGCAGAAGTTCAACCCGTTGGTACGCTTGGACACCGTCAACGGCGGCCCGGTCGAAGACGCCAAGAACCGTCCCGATTTCACCAAACTGACGCCGTTATACCCCAACCAGCGGTTGCGTCTGGAAACCACGCCCGACCAGCTGACCACCCGGGTTATTGACCTGATCATGCCGATCGGCAAGGGTCAACGCGCGCTGATCGTGTCGCCGCCCAAGGCGGGTAAGACGATGATTCTGCAGGCCATCGCCAATGCGATCACCAAGAACAATCCCGAATGCCACTTGATGGTCGTGCTCGTCGACGAGCGACCCGAAGAGGTCACCGATATGGCGCGCTCGGTCAAGGGCGAGGTCATCGCCTCGACATTCGACCGGCCACCGACTGACCACACCGCGGTAGCCGAGCTGGCGATCGAGCGGGCCAAGCGGCTCGTGGAGCAGGACAAGGACGTCGTCGTGTTGCTCGACTCGATCACCCGGCTGGGCCGCGCCTACAACAACGCATCGCCCGCCTCGGGCCGCATCCTGTCCGGTGGTGTCGACTCGACCGCGCTGTACCCGCCGAAGCGTTTCCTCGGCGCGGCGCGCAACATCGAGCAAGGCGGATCGCTGACGATCATCGCCACCGCGATGGTCGAGACCGGATCCACCGGTGACACAGTCATTTTCGAGGAGTTCAAGGGAACCGGTAACGCCGAGCTCAAACTCGACCGCAAGATCTCCGAACGACGCGTCTTCCCGGCCGTCGACGTGAACCCGTCGGGCACTCGTAAGGACGAATTACTGCTGTCGCCGGACGAGTTCAGCGTCGTGCACAAGCTGCGTCGGGTGCTGTCCGGGTTGGATTCGCACCAAGCCATCGATCTGTTGATGTCGCAGCTGCGAAAGACCAAGAACAACTACGAGTTCTTGGTTCAGGTGTCCAAGACGACACCGGGCGTCGACATCGACTGATCGGTGACGATGCGGGCCGAGTGCGGCCCGCTGAGGACCCGATCAAATCGGCCTGAGCCGGTTAGCACACCACTGCGGTCGAGCAATCAAGGCCGTCTCGCTTTGCCACCGTCGCCACGACGGTAATCTGCGCCTGTCGAGGACCGACGGGAAAGTGGTGAGCCGTGGCGGACACTATTCAGCAGCTGCTTCGCGAGCGCAGTGGCGACTCCACGCCGGCGGTCAAATACGGCGACCGGGTATGGACCTGGCGCGAGCACCTCAGTGACGCTTCCGCGGCTGCCGCTGCGCTGGTCGGCATGGCAGACCCGAATCGCCCACTGCACGTCGGTGCGCTGCTGGGCAATACCCCCGACATGCTCACCGCGATGGCGGCGGCGGCACTCGGCGGATACGTGCTGTGCGGCATCAACGACACGCGTCGCGGAGCGGCGTTGGCCAAAGACATCGTGCGTGCCGACTGCCAAATCCTGCTCACCGATCCGGCTCACCGGGCGCTGCTCGACGACCTGGATCTGCCCGGGGTCCGCGTCGTCGACATCAGCACCGACGAGTGGATCGATGTGCTCGCCTCGGCGGGGCCGCTGGTCCCGCATCGTGAGGTCGTTCCCACCGACACGCTGATGATGATCTTCACCTCGGGCACCAGCGGTGAGCCG
>Ga0302324_100020125_pt1 | contig 13072 bp, 7 predicted proteins | sample Palsa_T0_1_FD_201949 | JGI IMG/M metagenome (GOLD analysis project Ga0302324, IMG submission 201949) | Peat permafrost microbial communities from Stordalen Mire near Abisko, Sweden - Palsa_T0_1 | ecosystem: Environmental > Terrestrial > Soil > Palsa > Peat permafrost | place: Sweden: Abisko...
CGTCGATGCGGAAACCGGCATGCGATTGCAACTGGACGCCCCCGCTGTCCGCAAAGGCTACCTCGAACGCTTCGGCAACTTCTGCCGCGAACTGGACGACCTCTTCCGCACCCTCGGCGGCGAATCTGTCCGCCTCCGTACCGATCAGTCCCCCATGAATGTTCTCGCGGAATACCTGGCGCATCGGACCCAACGGCTGTGAACTGGCTCCTTCCAGGTTTTCTCGGCGCCGCGTTTTCCATCGCGCTCCCCGTCGCCCTCCACTTTCTGCGCCGCAAGCCGAAAACGCTCGTCCGGTTTCCCACCCTCCGGTTTTTGCAGGCCGGCGCCATCCGGGACATGAACCGGCATCGCCTCCTGCGGCTCATCACCCTCGCGTTGCGGTGTCTGATCATCGGCCTGCTCGCCGCCGGTTTCGCCCGCCCCTTCTTCGCGAATTCGCGCCTTGGCGCCGGCCGCGTGATGATCGTGGCCGTCGATAACTCGATGAGCATGCAGACCCGCGGCCGGTGGGAGGAGCGCCGCCGGTGGGCGCTCGCCCAATTGGCGGAGCTTCAGCCCGGCGACCAGGCCGGCGTCCTCCTCATGCAGCCCGTGCCCTCCTGGGTCGCCTCCATAACATCCAGCCACGATCAGGCCCGCGCCACCCTCGCCGCCCTCCCCCCCGCCTTCGAATCCACCCATTATATGCCCGCCCTCCGCATGGCCGGCCAGGCCCTCGCCGCCGTCTCCTCCCGCAGCCGCACCATCATCTGGATGGCCGACGAGCAGCGCCTCGGCTGGATCGGCGCGCAATTTAACGAAACCCTTCCACCCGGCGTAAAAGTCCGTTTTGCCGACACCGCCCCGCCCCCGCAATCGCAAGCCGCCATCACCTCCCTCCGCTGGTCCCGCGACGGCCTCGATCCCGCCGTCGAAGTCAAAATCCGCCTGTGGACGCCCGAAAAGCAAACCCGCCAGTTGACCGTAAAAGCCGCTGGCAAGGTAATCGCCCAGCGTCCCGTCGATCTCACCGCCGGCCCCGAACAGCTCTTTCTCATTTCTCTCAAGTCCACCCCCGACGCCACCGGCCAGATTCCGCATTCCGCACTCCGCATTCCGCATTCCCCCCCGCCCCTCTCCGTCTCGATGGACCCCGACGATCTCCCCGCCGACGACACCGCATGGCTTGCCCCCCGGGCGGACTCCGCGCGGACGGTCCTCTTTTCCCCGGGCTCCGGGCCGCAGTCGCATTTCCTCGATCATGCGCTCGATTCCCTCGCGCAGTTCGATCCCGACGCCCTGGTGGCCGTCCCGTTCCCCGCTGGCGACTGGCCCGTCGGCTCTGTCGCGATTGCGACCGGCGATTGCTTCAATCCCCCCGTGCTCGATCACCTGAACCGTTTCGTCGCCGGCGGCGGAGCCCTCTGGATCGTCGTCGATGGCTCCGACGCCCAGAAGCGCTGGCTCGCGGACCACGGCGTCCGTGTCACCGCGCGCGCCCAGACGGACGAGCCGGCCCATTTGCGCGACTGGGACCTCGACCATCCCATCCTGGCTGCCTTCGCCGGCCAGAGCGTCATGCCGCTCATGGAGGTCGAATTCCAACGCAGTTTCGGCCTCGAAGGCGACAACCTGACCCCCATCGCCAACTGGCCCGACGGCACCGCCGGCCTCGCCGAATTGGCCTCATCCGGAGGCCGCATCCTGCTGAATGGTTTCCCGCTGGATCGCTCGGCCACCAACTGGCCGGTGCAACCCACCTTCGTCCCTTTCGTGCATCAAACCCTTCACTGGCTCGCCGCCCTCGAGGAGAAAAAGACCGATTGGCGGATCGGCGACACCATCCCGCTGCAAGCCCGCGAAGGCACGTGGCGCGCCCTCGACACGGCGCGTCCCCAGGCGGACCAGCACGTCACCGGCAGCGTCCGCCCCTCGGTCCCGGGCCTCTACGAATTCTCCGACGGCAAAACACAACAGTTCTTCGCCATAAACACCCCCCTCAGCGAATCCGATCTGACCCCCTGGCCCGACCCCGCCCAACTCGCCACCTTCGAATCCAAATCCGATCCCGAGACGGAGCGTGCCGTCACCTACGCCGCCGTAAAGCTCAACGATGAGACCGCCGAATCCCAACAGCGCCTCTGGTGGTGGCTCCTGGCCATAGTAGGCGTCGCCCTCCTTGCCGAACTAGCCGTCGCAAATCGAACCTCGATGTAAATCCAAATCCAGCATACCATCACCAGCGTGGAGCGTTGCCTGCCTTAGGTCCCTTAGGTCCTTTAGGTCCCTATCCCTCCCGCCAGCGACCAATTCCAGAAAGCCCGCAACCATGTCCCCAGACCCTCTTCCCTCGCTGGCCCCCGAAGCCCTCCTAAAGCGCCACTACCGCTGGATGCGGGCCGGCATGGCCTTGTGCGTAGCATCCGCCGGCCTGCTCCTCACCCTGGCAGCCATCTGGATCGCCCACCCCTCCCTCGAACCCTGGAAAAACTGGGGCTCCCTCGCCGTCGGATGGCTCGCCGGCCTCGCCCTTTCCGCATTCGCTGCGACCGCCCTCTGGCTCCTGCGCCGCTGGTCCCTGCGCGAAACCGCCCAACGCGTGGACGCACGCCTCCAATCGATGAACCGCCTGGAAACCGCCGCCCAGTTTTCCCAGGTCAACGACCCAATCGCCCGCGCCCAACGCGCCGAAACCGCCGCCTTTCTCAGCCGCACGCCGGTGCACCGGCGCCTGCGCCGTTTTCCCTGGCTCGTCCTCGCCCTGTTGCTCCTCCTCCTGGGGCACGCCACCACCTGGCTCGCCTGGACCCGCCCCTGGGTCCATCCCGCCGTGGCCGCCGCAACTCCGCAGGCCTCCCCCACGCCCGCTCCGCTCCCGGAAGCCTCCATCCGATGGGAGTCGCCGAAAGCCGAGACCAAGGCCGCTCCCATCGAGGAGGTGCCGCTCCAGGCCACCGCCGAATCGACCGGCGGCATGCGCGATCTTTCCCTCGAAATCTCCGTCAACGGCGACCCGAAGCCCGGCACGCCCATCCCGATGGCCGAGCTGGCAAAACCTGGTTCGCGCAAGATCGAGACCTCCATGTATTTCGATCAGCTCAACGTCCAGCCTTACGACATGGTCTCCTATTATCTGCGGGCGCGGCGCATTACCGGCCAGCCCAACGTGCCTGAGACTGTCTCCCCGGTGCAATTCGTCCAGGTGAAGCCGTTTCGGGATGATATCCGCGAGGAGAACGGCTCTGGCTCCGGTTTGACCCAGGAGCAGCAGTCCGTCCTCCGGCTCATCCAGGCGATGAAGGTCGCCCAACTCCGCCTCATCAAGGAGAACTTCACCCTCGCCCACGCGGAGATCACCCACGATCAGCCCGACTGGCAGCAGGAAAATAAACGCGTCGGCGGCGAGCAGGGGATCCTCGGGACAAAGGCCGGCCAGGTCCTCAAAGCCATGATCCAGGCCGGCGCCCCGGCGAACATGGTCGATCTCATCACCCAGGCAAAACCGCTCATCGGCGACGCCGCGACAAAGATCGTCGCCGAGCAAAACGAGCCCGCGCTCCCCGTCCAGGGCAAGGCCCTGGCATCCATCACCGCCATCGAGAAGTACCTCATTCACATCGCCAGCCAGGGACACGGCAGCGGGAAGCCGGAACCGCCGCCCATTGCCGATCCCTTTGCAAAACAGCGCGACGTCATCTTGAAGCAGCGCGCGCAGACCCAGGCCGGCGAGCTCGAGCTGCTGGCGCAAGAGCAGGCCCGCCTCGCAGAGGATCTGGCAAAAAACCTGATCAAATCCGACGCGCCGCAACCGGGCGCGACCCCCGACAAGAACCGCATCACCGGCACCCCGGGCGAAAGGCAGACACAGATCAGCCAGCGGGTCGGCGCATTGCTGAACGGACAGGACTTCGACCCCGAAACGACCGGCCACCTCGAGAAAGGCCGCGACCAAGCCCAGGAGTCCCTGCGCCAGCTCGATGCGCAGGACCCGGACAAGGCGCGCGAACCCGCCGCCACCGCCGCGCAGGAGATCCAACTGGCCGTGGACGCCATGAACAAAGCAGGCGACGAGAAGGCGCAGCAGCAGATGGCCGCAGCGTTGCGCGCCCTGAATCAGGCCGCCGACCAGGCCCGCAGCGCGCCGACCCAGGGCTCCGACCAGCAAGCCCGCGACGCCGCCCAAAAAGCCGCCCAGCAAGCCGCGCAAACCCGCAACGATCTCGCCGATGCCGCGCAACAGCAACAGGCGACCGGCTCCCAAACCGCCGCCGCGCAAATGGCTGCCCTGGCAAATGCCTTGAACGATCAGAAGCTCCGCGAACAATTGCAAAAACTCCACGATCAACCGCGCGACCCGGCGACCGCGGAAACCGCCGCGCGCCACCTCGACGACCTCGCCTCGCGAATGGTCCCGCAGCCCGGCCCCGGAGGCCCCACCCGCGAACAGCTTACCGCCCTGATCGAGCGCATGGAGCGCGCCCAGGTGAACCTGGCCCGCCTCGCCCAACAGGCCGGCCCCCCGCAACCCGGCCAGATGGGCCAGCAAAGTGGACAGCCTGGTCCGACCGCGCAACCGCAGTCCCAAGGCGGGAGCCGCCCAGCCGGCAGTCCAGGGACCTTGGGTCCCACAGGTCCTTTAGGTCCCTTGGGTGAAAGCGCCCCAGCCCCGGAGCGTGCCGGTGCCGCCCCCACGGGCAGTGCCACCGATGGCGACCGAGGCCAGTTCACTCGCGCCCTGGTCGAAGAAGTTGCTGAGGACACCGACGTCAGTTCCACCTACCTGCCGAACTCCCAAACCATCATGGACGCCCACGCCAACGTCCGCGCCGTCCGCGCAAAATTCCGGCAACAAACCGCCGGCCCATCCGTGGTCGAAGCATTCGGCAGATTAAACGAACCGCTCGGTGCCATCATCAATCTGCTGCGCGTCCAATTGCGGCAATCGAGCCGCCAGCACGAACTCACCGACCAGCAGGTCGAGCAAGCACCACCCGCCTACCGCGCCGCCGTAGCCGACTACTTCGAGCGCCTCTCCCGCGATTACCAAACCGCCCCGGAGGCGCCCGCCCCAAAATGATTTCGCCTCTACAGCATAAAGCGGCAGGAGGTCGTATTTTACCCTGTAACTCCTTGGGTTCCTCGGCCCGCACCGCGTTCCAATGCCCCCCCCTCGCGCTCATCCCCCTCTTACTGCTCCTCTCCCTCCCCATTCTCGCCCAGGACACCGAGGCCCTCCGCCCCGAGGCCGTCGGCTGGGCGCGCCTCAAGACCCCTAGCGAATTCTGGATGAGGCACGCCGGCAGCGACCCCACCCTCATGCAATTCCTGCGCGACAACACCACCCTCAACATCGATCCCACCTGGTACGTCGCCGATGTCGAGAAGCTCCCGCAGATGTGCGCCTACCCGCTCCTCTTCTCCCAGGGCATCCACATGCTCGACACCCCCACCTCCAAGGTGAACCTCGCCGAATACATGCGGCGCGGCGGCTTCCTCCTCATCGACGCCTGCTGCAACAAAGGCGTCACCCCCGACCCCGACGAATTCCTCCGCCAGCAAATCGCCATGCTCGCCGAAATCCTCCCCGAGGCGAACATCGTCGCCCTCCCCTCCAATCACGACGTGTACACCTGCTTCTTCCAGATCCCCGACGGCCGTCCTCCCCACACCTTCTACGAAAACATCTACGACGCCGACTGGGACAAATTCGGCCTCTACGGAATCATGATCGGCCACCGCATGGCCGGCATCATCAGCCTCAGTTGCCTCCAATGCGGCTGGGCCGGCATGATCGCCCCCCCCGGCCATGAAATCGACTGCATGAAGATGCTCGTGAACATCTACATCTGGTCAATGATGCAGGGCGGCGAAAACAGTCCCACCGCCGCGCAATGACCGGGATCGCCAGGGACCGCCTGTGAACAGTGACTTCCAATGGCAATTCGGCGGATGGTTGCAGCGCCTTTCTCCCGCGCTCGCCTGGAGCATTCTGGCCCTTGCCGCCCTTGCCGGCCTGCTGCTGATCGTCTTCCTCTACCGCCGCACATTGCGCCAATTGCCCCTCGCTTCGCGCAACACCCTCACCGCCTTGCGCGTCGCGCTCCTCCTCGCCCTCTGCCTCGTCCTCGCGAACCCCTCCCGCGTGCGCTCTCCCGCCGGCGACAACAAGAAAAACGAACATCACCTCGCCGTCATCGTGGATCGCTCCGCCAGCATGGACGCCATCGATAACCGCAACGAAACCCGCCTCCAAAACGCCGTCCGAATTTGGAAGCAGCACACCGACGAGGCCTCCAGGGCGTTCGACCACGTCGATCACTACCGGTTCGCGAGCCGCCTCGACAAAGTGTCCACCCTCGACGACGCCATCAAGCCCGGCCCGCCCGGCCCCGAGACCCAGCTCTGGGGCGCCCTGCGCACCGCGATGTCCGATTCCCCGGCCGGCATCGTCTGCCTCACCGATGGCCTCGACACCTCCGGCACCGACGCCGGCGGAGTCATCGGCGAAGCCCAAACTCGCGGCATCCCCCTCTATTTCGTCCCCGCCCGCAACCGCAGCCGCCCCACCGATCTCCTCTGCATCCGCGACGTGAAGACACCATCCCAAGTCCTGCGATTATCCAGGTTCCAGGCCGCCGCCATCGTCGAAATCTCAACCCCGACGGACACCGACGTCCCCGTCGAGCTCTGGAGCGGCCCGCGCAAGCTCGCCGCCGCCACGCTCAAGGCCCGGGCCGGCTGGAACGTCCTCCCCTGGTCTCCCGAGGTCTCCGCCGGTGAACCGGGCGCCATGCCCCTCGAGTTCCGCCTCGGCCAGGGCTCCGCGCAGGAAACCGCCGCGAGCACCACGCAAGTCGTCGAGCACACCTCCGTCGATATCCTCTATTACCAGGGCGCCCTGCAATGGGGTTACCGCTTTCTGCGCGGCGCGCTCGAGAGCGATTCCAGTTTCCAATTGACCAGCATCCTCAACCCCGCGCTCGGCGTCAAAATCTCCTCCGCCTCCGGCAGCACCCTTGACGATCTCCCCGACAACGCCGGCGACCTCAAGCGTTTTCAGATTGTCATCCTCGCCCACGTCCTCGCCGATCAGCTCTCCGCGAAACAGCAGCAGGCGCTCGTCGATTACGCCAAAGCAGGCGGTGGCGTCCTCTTCATCGCCCCCGACAGCGCCGCCACCAACCGCTTCGCCGGCACGCCGCTCGAGGAGATGCTCCCGGTCGTCTTCGAGCGCCACGACCAGGAAACCGCGATGCAAAGCGAAGCGCGCGCTTTCGAGGCCCGGATGCGCTCGGAGTTCTCATCGAGCGGCGACGACGCCGTCCTTGCCGATGGCGCCTCGCGCGACGACGCGCCGCCCCTCGTCCCATTCGACGTGTCCCCCGGCGGCGCCAGCGTCCTCAAGGGCGTCGTCCCCATGTTCAGCAATTACGCCCGCGTCCTCCGCGCCAAGCCCGCCGCCCAAGTGCTGGCCGTCCACCCGACCGAGCGCACCGCGGACGACACCCCGCGCATTCTGCTCGCCCGCCAGCAATTCGGCGAGGGATTCACCGTCGCGATGGCCACCGACCTCCTCTGGCGCTGGAAAATGTCCCTCCCTAGCAGCAGCCGCGCCGCCGAAACATTCTGGCAGCAGCTCATGCTCTCCCTGGTGCCCGCGTCGCCCGAAGGATTGCGGATCGTGAAATCAAGCAGCACCGCCGCCGTCAATCGCACCGCCAGCCTGCTCGTGGCCGGTTCGCCCGGCGAGGACCCGCCTCGCATCGTAGCCATTTCTCCCACCGGCCAGCACATCCCGCTCACGCCCGCCTCCTCGCCCGCCGGATGGCAGGCCACCTTCACCCCCGCCATCCAGGGCCGCTGGCAATTGACCGCCGCCGACTCCGCCGGCAACCTCGCCACCATGTCCCTCCCCGTCCAGCAGGAGGTCCGCACCGCCGAAAACTCCAACACCCCCCCCGATATCGACGGGATGCGCCAGATCGCCGATGCCACCGGCGGTGCCTTGATCGAAAACGACCCCGTTTTCCAGCCGGAAACCACCACCTCCGCCGCGGGCGCCGAACAGAAATCCGCCCTGCCCCTCTGGAACCAATCCTGGCTCCTGGGCATCCTCCTTGGCCTCTATTCAATCGAGCTAATCGTCCGTCGCATGTTCCGTCTGCTGTGAAGGTTACACATCCTCGCCCCTCCGTACCCTGTTTTCTTGTCGCATACTATTGCCTTTTCCCATTTTTGTCCCATGCCGCCCCCATCCAGTTCCACACCCCCCGCCCCGGTTTCGTATCCCTAAGTATCTATCGTCCCGACGGCACCCTCGCCCGCCAGCTCCTCGCCGGCGGACCCTTCCCCGCCGGAGACCATCAAGTCGCATGGGACGGCCCGCCCGGCTGCACTTGGCGCGCCCTCTTCCGCGAGGGCCTGGCCCTCGAGCCCCGCGGCTGCATCGGCGACTTCGGTGGAGACCGCGGCCCCGCCACCGCCGCCACCGCCGACGACACGCAGGTTTACCTCGGCTGGTCGCTCGCCACGGCCGACGCCGACGCCATCGTCGCGTGCGACCCCTCCGGCGCCGTCCGCTGGACCCACCGCCGCGGCCCGCTCTCCGGTTGCCGCGCCCTCGCCGTGGATGCCGGCATCGTCTTCGTGCTGGGAGGGGAGGGTGCCTCCGACGCAGAAGGCCGCGCGATCTACAGGCTCAACGCCAAAAACGGCGCCCCGCTCCCGTGGCCCGATGGCCGCACCGACCTGAAAATCGTCTCCCTCTGGCCCGCCGGCGGGAAATACAAACCCGACCTGGCCAATTACATGGCTGTGAAAAACGGCCGCATCTACCTCAGCTTCAGCCCGGGCCAATTCATCGCCGTGCTCGATGCGAAGAGTGGCGCCTATTTACAGACAATCGTCGGTGCCGTGCCCGGCGCCATCGATTCCGTGGCCACAAAGAGCGACCGGCCCGACAAGCCGGGCGACCTGATGGATGCGGACTTCGTCGTCACCGCGCTGAAGACCGGCGCGATTGGCAAGCTCCTCCTCGCGCATGACCCCATCTGGCTCCTGGCCAGCGAGCTGACCACGCTGGACGACGGCCAGCGCATCACCGCGCTCACCATGATCGGCGACGGCGCAAAGTACCACCAGCGCGACATGTTCGTCGCCCTCGGCCGCCCGTGGAACCAGGTCGAGGCCCGCTCCGCCCTTGAGACCGAAACCGTCACCTATACTGCCGGCAAGGCGGGTGGAGAGCTCCCCCTCGGAGTCTGGCAGCCGGACCGGATGGGCGACATCCGCGCGGTCGCACTCGATGCCGGCGGCAAGCTCTGGGTCGCCGAAGGCGACGCAATCCCCAGCCGCATCAGTGTCTGGACCACCGACGGTCCCACGGGGCGTCTCGCCCGCGAGTTCTTCGCTCCCCCCGATTCCGCATCCCCGGTCGCCGTCGATCCGCTCGATCCCGGCCTCATCGTCGCGGGCGGCTGCGAGTGGCGCATCGATCCCGCCACCCGCCACGCCGCGTGCCTGGGCGTCATCACCCGCCAGATATTCCGCGCCGCACGCTTCGCGGTCGCCAATGGCCGCCTCCTCCTCGTGCTCACCCCGGCCTCCGGTAAGGACCTCGTCCTCGAGCGCGCCGGCGATGGCGATTACCGCCCGTATGCCGGCTCCGCGCCCGCCGCGATTTCACCCAAATTCCAACTCCTCTCCACCCCCGGCGGTCCGTGGCATCTCGCCACCGCTCCGGATGGCTGCGATCTCGGCGCCATCCCGGACCCGGGCGGTGCGATCTCCGGCCCGCCGATGCTCACGCAGATGGATGACGGCAGGGTTTTCATCACCACCAGGCGCGCGCGCCTCACGACCTTTGAGCTGACCGGCATCGGAACGCTTCGTCCGCTCGCCGCGGGCAAAATCACCCCTGCTCAGTGACCACCGCGACCGGGATCGCTTCGCACACATCGCGCCAGCCCGGAAAGTTCCATTTGTTCGGGAAGCCCTTGCATTGATCGGGCTTCACAGCCTGGATCGCGCAATCCTTTCCCTCCAGGAAAACGCAGGCGCCTGTACCGGTCTCGGTCAGGGCCAGGCCCGCGCGGTTTGGGCGCAGCCGCGTATGGCGCTGGATGAAATCCCACTCGCTCATTCCCAGAAAGCCCGCGATCGCGCGAATATCGGAATCGCTCACTTGCACGAACCCGGGCCAGCGGCAGCAATTCGTGCAGCGCTGGCATTGATACCAGACGCCGGGCGAGTCCCCTGGGACCGCCACTCTCCCGAGTGGCTCGGGATTCGGGGTTTCAGGCGTCGGTGCCATGGTTTTACTGTGCGGCGGGCGCCGGCTCAACCGCCGGATTCCACCCCTCCAGCACCTTATCCACGGTAATGGCGGTCGCCTGCGCGTCGGTGAGCTGGCTGGACCACGGCACCCGCGCGGCGGCGTTGGCGCCGGTGCCGGTGCTGTCCCACTCGGCATAGCGCGCTGTCTTTTCGTTCTCCGTATTGTGCCAGTTTTCCCATCCGGCCGGGATTATCGCGTCGGGAAGCTGCGTGTTCAGGAACGTGACGCTCGCATAGGGCCGCCAGGGCCGGCCCAGGTAGGTCCTCACGCCCGGCTCCGCCGTAACGACGCAATTGGCAAACACGAAGCCGAACGGGTGATCCTGCGGCGTCGAGGCGGCGGTAATGTAGCCGTTGGACAGGCAGTGGATATGGCAACGCTGGAAGAACGCCGTTGCCCCGCCGAAGATGAAATCCGTCACGCCCGCGATGCTGCAATCCTCAAAGTATTGCCGCCCTTTCGCCACCAGGATCGTATCCTGCCACCCAAGGAATCGGCACTTGCGGAACGCGGCCTGGTCGCCGCTCACGCTGATCGCAAGCGCCTGGCCATGGTTGCCGGCGCTGTTCTCAAACGTGATGTTGCTGGCGGAAAAATCGTTATCCAGGACAAAAACCGTGGCGGTTTTGGAAGTGCCCATCGGTTTGCCGCCGGCGTCCAGGGTCAGCGCGGTATTCGAGCCGGTGATGGTCGTCGTCGCCGCATCCTCGCCCTCGAAATCGACGGCTCCCTTCTGCGCCGCAACCGTCACCACCTCCCGGTAAATGCCCGGTTTGATGTGGATCACGAACGCCTTCGAGCCTTGCGGCTCATCCGGCGCCGCGGACACGGCATCCTGCACGGTTTGGAAATCGCCGCTGCCATCGGCGGCCACGGTCAACCTGCCGGTCTTCACCTTCGCCTTCAGCGCGGGTGACAATGGGATGGGATCGACGGAGGGAGCGGCGGAGGCTGCCGGTTTTGCGGAAGTGTCGGAAGTGGTGGGCGCCCCCGGAGTGGCCAGGGGCTCCGCGTCGGGCGGCTTCGGCGACGTGATGAAGGAGACGTTTTTGAAGTCGATGCCGCTGACATCCTGAAGGGCGAACCCCGTCCAGGCCGTGACGTGGATATTCTCCAGCGTCACATTGACCGCCGATTCGGGCAGACCGGTGATCTCGCCCGCCGCCTTCGCGTTCACGCAGGTGACATTGCTGATCAGGATGTTCCGCACTATCGGCGTTTCCGGGGTGATGGGCTTGGGTTGGGGATACTTCGCATCGGATTTATCCTCGTAGAAGAGGTTGATGTAAATCGCCTGGTCCACGTTCTTCATCGTGATGTCCCGGTAGGTCACATCCTCCACGATGCCGCCCTTGGACCGGGAGGTTTTGATGCGGATCGCCGTGCCGGTGTTCTCGAATGTGCAGTGCTCCACCAGGATGTTTCGCACGCCGCCGTCGGTCTCGCTGCCGATCGAGACCCCGTGGCCATGCAGGAACGTGCAATCGGTCACGGTCACGTTTTCCGTGGGTCCGTCGTGATTGGCCTTGAAGGCGATGTTGTCATCGCCCGTGTCGGTGAGGACGTGGCGGATGAGCATGTTGCGGCAATTCGAGGGGTCGATGGCGTCGGTGTTCGGCGAGTCGGGGGGGGCCTGGATTTTCACGCCATCGACCAGGATATCGGAGCAACCCTTCGGGACCAGGGTCAACATGGGCGAATTGGAAAGGGTGACGCCGGTGATCGCGAGGCGGGTGCAGTTCCGGATGACGATGAGGAATGGCCGCGGCACGTAGGTCCCGCCGCCGTTATCGCGCGCGGCGCGGTCGGAGTGTGCCCACCAGGGCGCGCCGGCGCCGTCGATGGTGCCCTCGCCTCGAATGGCGACATCGGTGAGATCGCTGCCGCTGATGAGCGGGTGCAGGGACGAGCGGAGGCCGTTGAGCGCGGATTGGGTGGTGGGCAGCGGGTCCGGCAGGCCGAAGTCGCTGAATTTGCTCGAGGCCTGGATGGTGGCGCCTTTCTCGACGACCAGCGCCATGTGGCTTCCGATCCGGAACGGCCCGGTGAGGAAGATGCCGGGGGGGACGATGACCGAGCCGCCGCCCGCGCTTTCGCAGGCGGCGACGGCTTTGCCGAAGGCGGCGGTGTTCATCGTTTTGCCATCGCCGACTGCGCCATAGTCGGTGATGGTGAAGGTGGCCGTCGGGATGACAGGCGGCGGTGGCTCGGAGACGGGAGTCGCGCCCTGGACGGCGGCGGATGCGAGGGTCAGGGCGAGGAGGAGGGATTTTTTCATGGGGGGCGGTTTGGAGAATTTGCGATAATCCGTTACAAGGCGTCAAAAATCTTTGCGGAATTGAGGTTTTTGTTGCACAAGCCCTTCGCTGGCAATGGATTGGAAATATCGAACAAAAAGGAGACTCATGGTTTTACGACCTCGACCTGTTTATCGAGGATTTGCCCAGTGTAACGGTCGATGGCGACGTGGACCCAATACCGCTGCTCGCCCTCGACGACGAAGCTGGCCGGGTTGGTGGCGCCGAAGGGGTAGCGGCCCGTTTGGGCGACGACGTCGATCAGGAGGTTCCAGACGCGGGTATTGGCGACAGCGGCAAGCGGACGGATGAACGCCTCGCGGAATCGGTCCACGTTCTGCATCGTCTGGGACGGCACGCCGTTCCCGTAAACCGATCCATAGACGGCCGTCAGGTCCCCGCTGGGGCCGACAAAGGCGCCTTCGGTTCCCGAAGTCGCCACAAGCTCAGGCACCCA
>Ga0302324_100020127_pt1 | contig 13071 bp, 9 predicted proteins | sample Palsa_T0_1_FD_201949 | JGI IMG/M metagenome (GOLD analysis project Ga0302324, IMG submission 201949) | Peat permafrost microbial communities from Stordalen Mire near Abisko, Sweden - Palsa_T0_1 | ecosystem: Environmental > Terrestrial > Soil > Palsa > Peat permafrost | place: Sweden: Abisko...
CAAAGCAGGAGCCGTAATCGTGATGCTCAGGCTCTTCGTCGCGGACCCCATCGGCACTTCCGCGTCGCTGACCTTCACCGTAAAGGTGACCGGCCCGGTCACATTGCCGGTCGGCGTGCCCGTAATCGCACCGGTGCTCGCGTTCAACGAGAGTCCGGCCGGCAGCGAACCGACGATGCTCCATGCGTACGGCGTGATGCCGCCCGTCGCGGCTAATGTCTGGCTGTAAGCAGCGCCGAGATTGCCTCCGGCCAGCGAACCCGTGGTCACGCTCAGCGTAGGCGCGCTGATGGTGATGCTCAGATTGGCAGTCGCGGTCTTGCTCGGACTCTCCGAATCCGTGACCGTAACCGTGAAGTTGATCGGTCCTACGTTCGGCCCGGTCGGCGTGCCCGTGATCGCACCCGTCGCAGCATTGAGGGTAAGCCCCGCAGGCAAACTGCCCGTCGTCACCGACCACGAATCGGGCGTGATGCCGCCCGCCGCCGCTAACGTCTGGGTGTAAGCCGTGCCCACCGTGCCAGCCGCCAGCGTCGTAGTCGTAACCGAAAGCTGCGGGTTCACCGTGAGGGTCAGTTGTTTCGTCGCCGTCTGCGTCTGCGTTTCCGAATCCGTCACCGTGACCGTAAAGGTCGTCCCCGTACTGCTTGGCGTTCCCGAAATCACGCCCGTCGACGCATTCAAGGTCAACCCTGCCGGCAAGCTGCCGGTGGTTACCGACCACGAATAGGGCGAGACTCCGCCCGCTGCGAACAATGTCGTCGAATATGCCGACCCGTCCACTCCCGTAGGCAGCGATGTCGTCGTTACGCTAAGCGGCGCCGCCAAGATGGTGATGCTCAGTGCCGCCGTCGCCGACGCCGCCGGCACTTCCGAGTCTTTTACCTTCACCGTAAAATTGATTGGCCCCGTCACACTTCCGGTCGGCGTGCCCGTGATGGCACCGGTGCTCGCGTTCAACGAGAGTCCGGCAGGCAGCGAACCGACGATGCTCCATGCGTACGGCGTGATGCCGCCCGTCGCGCCAAGCGTCGTGTTGTACGACTGTCCCAGTGTCCCGCCTGGCAGCGACAGCGTCGTCACACTCAGTGGCGGTGCGCTGATGGTGATGCTCAGATTGGCCGTCGCAGTCTTGCTCGGACTCTCCGAATCGGTGACCGTAACCGTGAAGTTGATCGGTCCTACGTTCGGCCCGGTCGGCGTGCCCGTGATCGCACCCGTCGCGGCGTTGAGGGTAAGCCCCGCAGGCAAACTGCCCGTCGTCACCGACCACGAATCGGGCGTGATGCCGCCCGCCGCCGCTAACGTCTGGGTGTAAGCCGTGCCCACCGTGCCAGCCGCCAGCGTCGTAGTCGTAACCGAAAGCTGCGGATTCAGCGTGAGGGTCAGTTGCTTGGTCGCCGTCTGCGTCTGCGTTTCCGAATCCGTCACCGTGACCGTAAAGGTCGTCCCCGTACTGCTTGGCGTTCCCGAAATCACGCCCGTCGCCCCATTCAGCGTCAACCCCAGCGGTAAGGCTCCGGTTGTGACCTGCCAGCTATCAGGCGAGACTCCGCCGGTCGCCGCCAACGTCGTCGAATACGCCGATCCGTCCACTCCCGTAGGCAGCGATGTCGTCGTTACGCTCAAAGCAGGAGCCGTAATCGTGATGCTCAGGCTCTTCGTCGCGGACCCCATCGGCACTTCCGCGTCGCTGACCTTCACCGTAAAGGTGACCGGCCCGGTCACATTACCGGTCGGCGTGCCCGTAATCGCACCGGTGCTCGCGTTCAACGAGAGTCCGGCAGGCAGCGAACCGACGATGCTCCATGCGTACGGCGTGATGCCGCCCGTCGCGGCTAATGTCTGGCTGTAAGCGGTGCCGAGATTGCCTCCAGCCAGCGAAGCCGTGGTCACGCTGAGCGTAGGCGCACTGACCGTGATACTCAAGTTCGCCGACTGCGTCGTCGCACTCGGCGTTGCCGAATCGGTGACCGTGACCGCGAAGCTGATCGGTCCTACGTTCGGTCCGGTCGGTGTGCCCGTGATCGCGCCCGTCGCGGCATTAAGGCTTAATCCGGCGGGCAGGCTGCCCGTAGTCTTCCATGTGTAGGACGGAACTCCGCCCGTCGCCTGCAGCGTTTGGCTATAAGCCGTACCTGTCGTCCCTGCCGCCAAAGTGGCAGTCGTGATCGTTAACGCCGGAGGTGCATTTACCGTGATGGTAAAAGTCTGGCTGGCGAACATCTTCGCCGCATCGGTGACTTTGATGGTCACCGTGCTGCTGCCGCCTGTCGGCGTGCCGGTGATGACGCCGGTGCTGGTGTTCAAACTCAAACCCGCCGGTAGTGTTCCCGAAGTTATGGCCCACGTGTACGGACTCGTTCCGCCCGACTCCGTCAACGTCTGGTTGTATGCGGTTCCAGCAGTTGCCGCGGGTAGAGAACTGATGCTAAAGGTCGGCGGCGGACTCACCTTGATCTGCAAGGTGGCCGTCTTAGTCGTATCCGTGATCGAGGTCGCCGTGACCGTTGCGGTAAACGCGCTGGTCACCGTTGCGGGGGCTTGGTAGGTGGCCGAGGACGTGTTTTGTGCGCTGAACGCGCCGCCGCCCGAAACGCTCCAGGTTACGCCCGCGCTTTTCGAGTCATTCGCAACCGCGGCAGTGATGGGAACCGTCTGCGCCTGATCCATGCTCTGCGCGCTGCTTGGGGTCAGCGTAACCGCGATCGGCGGAGGCGTCGAAGTGCCGCATCCTGCCAGACCCAACGTGAGAAAGGACAGTAAACCGGAGAGCAATACCGCAGAGGCTACGCGTTTCACAAATCCCCCTTGACGCGCGGAAGCTGAGAGTTTCTTCCGTCTCGTCACTGGAGGCATGATGCGTGACTAAGAATCGTGACCACAAGTTACTCAGGTACTCCCTTTCGTGTCCAACATGGGTACACTCCCAATTAGGGTAACTAGTTTAACGCTTTAGGTCGTGTACCTTCGACTAACTCGGCGCGCGGGCACACTAACCCCTGCGACGTCCGGCGCGAGTCTGGCGGCTTTTGACTTATTGTTGTTGCTGTTGCTGCTGTTCGTATTCGGTGCGCGAGCTGAGCCGCGCGAACACAGGGCGGGATTGAATGACAATACTCGGAGCAGGTGGTTCGGGAGGCGGAGCGTCCGACGGAGTTACTGTCACCGCGACGCTCAGTTCGCTGACCGCCTCGCCTTTGTGCACGCCGCGGGTCGGCGGAACGTCGGCGTAGTCGCGGCCAATGGCGACCCGTATGTGGCGATCGCCGCCAATCAGGTCGTTGGTCGGATCGAATGCGGTCCAGCCCAGACGCGGGATGAAAGACTCCACCCAGGCATGCGATGCGCCTTCGAGCGAGCGATCCTGATGTCCATTCTCTTCACGGTGAAACAGGTAGCCGCTCACATAGCGGGAGGGAATGCGGTGCGAGCGCGCCAGCGCGATCATGATGTGCGCAAAATCTTGGCACACTCCCTGCCGGCTTAGCAGCGCCTCTTCAATCGGAGAATCCACCTTGGTGCTGTTCGGCACGTAGGAGAAACCATTGTAGATACCTTCGTTCAGTTGGGTCAGCACCTCCAGCGGGCCGCCGCGGCGCTCCACTTTCAGTTCCGCGGCCAGTTGCTCCAGCGCTTCGCTGGAACGGGCAAAATGGCTGGGCAACATCATCTCCCAGAAGTCGTCGGCGTCGGTCATGGCGTCCAGATCCGCCCAGTCGCCCGCGTCGGACGCGCGCGGCGGCGGCACTGCCAGTACCTGTACCGTTGATTGGGCAACCACCTTAACCTCGGTGTGCGATCCCGCAATGTCGAAGTGATGCACCATGTTGCCAGCGGAATCGCTGTACTGCGTGATGTTGGTCGCTGGACTCACATCGAGAGTGAAACTGAGGCAGCGCTGCTGGGCCTCGCTGCGTGGCTGCATGCGCACTTCCATCACGCTTTCCCGCACTGCGGGCTGGTAGCGAAAAGTTGTCGAATGCCGGACCGAGTAAATCATTTAGTCATTGAACCATTTAGTCATTGAGTCATTGAAAATCTCGAGTAACAAGAAAAATGATTCAACGACTAAACGACTAAATCGCTCAATGAGTCAATGCCTCCTCCGCCGGATAGTCAAAGTAAATCTGATGAATGGCGTTGTGCGCCTGGCCACATTGCTGCCGGACGTTCTCCACATACGCACTTGCTCCCGAGGCCATCACCTCGTCGATCTGGCTGAAGCTAAGCGTCGCGCGCAAGCGCCCTGCCAGACGGACCGGCTGCTCCGCTTTTCGTTCGGTCAACTCGGCAATGGCCATCAGGGCGGCGTGCACTTTGTCGACGGAGAAGCGCACCGAGTGCGGGCACTCCGGATTCAACAGCAGAAACTCCGCCACCCGCAGCGGCCGTAAGTCGGCCGTATAGTTCTTGCAGTAGGATTCGAAGGCAGCGCAGTTTTTCAGCAACCCCACCCACTCCAGATACTCTTCGCTCTCCACCGCCTGATCCAAAGTCTGATCGAAGGTCTGATCCAGCGACCAGGGCTCGCGGCTGAAGTACGCGCCGATCAACCTCGCCACCGCGTCCGTGCGTTCCACGTACCGCCCCAATTGAATGTATTGCCAGCCTTCCCCGTGCGACATAGTGGAGTCAGTCACGCCGTGAAACAGGTGCGCTCCCTCGCGCACCGCGCGAAAAAATACATAAGAGTGCAGCAGCCACGCCTCGCTCGAAGTCGTGCTGTTGACCTGCAGATAAAGACGATTCAGTTGCTCCCACATCGCCGAACTGCACTGCTCCCGCACCTGCCGCAAATTTTCCCGCGCCTTGGTTACGCATGAAATGATGGACGAAGAATTGGTCTTATCGAGGGTCAGGACGTGCGTGAGCGTAGTCGCGTCAATCTTGCCATCCTCGGGACGGGGAGCCTGCAGAGCTTCAAGCAGCCGCATCCAGCGCCCCGAACTCGCTTCCGGAGACTGGTCCAGGCGCAACTCAAAATCCACGTCAATCAAGCGTGCGGTGTGTTCGGCGCGCTCCAGGTAGCGGCTCATCCAATACAAACTGTCCGCCACTCGCGAGAGCATGGTGGTTTGGCGGTGTTGATAGTGTCCGTTCATACGCGTCCGGTCATGCGCGCAGCACCCAGGTATCCTTGCTGCCTCCGCCTTGCGAAGAGTTGACCACCAGCGACCCGCGGCGTAACGCCACCCGCGTAAGCCCTCCCGGCACCAGCGTGACATTCTCGCCATAGAGAATGTAAGGACGCAGATCGACGTGCCGCGCCTGCGCCTCGCCCTCGAGGAAGCACGGCGCCCGCGAAAGATTCAGCGTCGGCTGCGCGATATAATTCCGCGGCTCGGCCAGGATCCGCTGCCGGAATTCGTCTCTCTGCTCCGCCGTGCTGTGCGGCCCGATCAGCATCCCGTAACCGCCCGACTCACCCACCGCTTTCACCACTAACTCCTCCATATGTTCCAGCACGTAACTCCGTTGCGAGGAATCCGACAGCAGATAAGTCGGCACGTTCGGCAGGATCGGTTCTTCTCCCAGGTAGTAACGGATGATCGCCGGCACGTAAGCATAAACTGCCTTGTCGTCGGCGATTCCCGTTCCCACCGCGTTCGCCAGAACCACGCTGCCGGCGCGATACGCATTGAACAACCCCGGTACGCCGAGGTTCGAATCGCGCCGGAAACAGAGTGGATCGAGAAAATCGTCATCGACACGGCGATAGATCACATCCACGCGCTTCAGCCCGGCGGTGGTGCGCATGTACACCACGTTATCGTGCACCAGCAGGTCCCGGCCCTCGACCAGCTCAATGCCCATCTGCTGTGCCAGGAATGTATGTTCGAAGTAGGCCGAATTAAACACTCCTGGCGTCAGCAGCACCACGGTTGGCTCATGCCGTGTGGTGGACTGCAGTGGGCTGAGTGCCCGCAGCGTCCCGAGCAGAGCCTGCGCGTAATGATCGACCGGGCAAACCCCGTAATCGCGGAAAAGCGTCGGAAATACTTTCTTCAGCACCTTGCGGTTCGCCAGCATATAGGAGACGCCGCTCGGCACCCGTAGATTGTCTTCCAGCACGGCAAAGCTGCCGTCCGGAAGCCGGACCAGATCGGTGCCGCAGATGCTGACGTAGATCCCGCGCGGCACCGTCAGATTGCGCATCTCGCGCCGGAAGTGGCGGCAACTGTAAACCAGTTCCCGCGGCACGATGCCATCCGCCAGAATTCTTCCGCGGTGGTAAACATCTTCCAGAAACAAATTCAGCGCCGCGATCCTCTGCGTGAGTCCGCTTTCGATCTTCCGCCATTCCTGGTTGGGAATGATGCGCGGCAACAAGTCGTTAGGAAAAACTTTCTCCGTACCTTCGTCGTTCCCGTACACCGTGAAGGTTACGCCCTGATGCAGAAACGACAGGTCGGCCGCCTGCTGGCTTTTTCGCATCTCCTCGGGTGGCAACTCCAGCAACGTCCGAAAAAGCGCCTCATAATGAGGACGCGGCACCCCCGGAGCCTCAAACATCTCATCGTAGGCCGAATCGAATTGATAATTCCGGAATGGAGGCCGGAACTGCATGCGGGCAGGCTCCGGCACAGACACGGGCCTCAAGAAGCTTCGCGTTCGAGTGTGGCTTTGCGGCACTTTAAAACTCTAGGCGTCGCCGGCTCCCAAGTCCAATCGAAATTGTCTATCGTCACGATTCAGTTTTCAGGAAACCAGATCGAGGTGAGTGTGTGGGTACGGGCGTCCTCGCCCGTCCAGCCGAGCGCAGCTCGGCTCCGATGGAAATCCCTATTTCAGATGAACCGCTGCCTCCGAACGCTCAGGACCAGTCGATTTTGTACCACGCGCCGCAGGCATACCGTACTTGGGCTTGATCTCGTGGCAGCCAGCCTCGCAATATACGCCGCCCGACGCCGATTCCGGTGTCGGCATAGGGGAATTCACCGCGAGCTCCCGATCCCCTTCCAGTTGCCGCACCACGCCGGCGATCAGCTTTTCGTTCTCTGCCGCCGTCAGCCATTTTTTCTTCGATACCAGGTAATCTTCAAACCGCGCGATCGGATCGCGCTTCTTCCAATATTCAAACAGCGGTTTGGGAACATACTCGGCCGCATCATGAATAGCGTGCCCCTTCATCCGCATCATCTTGGCCTCGATCAAAGTCGGCCCTTCGCCCCGCCGCGCCCGTTCGCATGCTTCGTGACAAGCGTCATAAACCTGGCAAGCATCGGTCCCATCGACGATCACGCCCGGAATTCCGTAACCGATAGCGCGCTCCGCCAAGTCCTTGACCCTGTACTGCATGTCGGAAGGTGTCGAGTAGGCCCAGAGATTGCTTTCGACAATCAGCACCAGCCCTAGGTCCTGCACCGCGGCGAAATTCAGCCCTTCATAAGTCACGCCCGTGGACTGTCCTCCATCCCCGATGTAAGTCATGACCGCGATCTGCTTACCTTGCAGCCGCGCCCCCAGCGCCACGCCCGCCAACACCGGGATCAGATCGCCAAGCATCGAGATCGGCGCGACCACATTGCGTCTTTCAAGATCGCCAAAGTGCGAAGTAGTGTCGCGTCCCCCGGTGGGCGATCCGGATTTGGCCATGTATTGCATCATGATGTCGGCCGGAGCAAAGCCGCGCACCAGCAGCGCCCCCTGGTTGCGGATCATCGGCCCCATCCAGTCATCCTTATTAAGAGCGTAAGCCGAAGCGCAAGAGCAAGCCTCCTGCCCCAGCCCAAAGTAAACGCCGCCCACCACCTTGCCCTGCTTGTAGAGATTCTCGAGCGCAGTTTCCATGCGCCGGTTCAGCACCATCCAGCGATAAATCTCGATGCACTGCTCGCGACTGAGGTATTTCGACTCGCGAATCCGAGGGACGGGGCGGGAGAGATCGCCGCTCTCCACTTCGTAGCGAACGGCATCGCCATCTCGAACCTGGCGCAAAGTGAAGCGAGGCTTTTCCAGCCGGTAATCGCGGATGGTGTAGGTGCGAAGATCGCCGTTCAACTCTGCTGCGGCATTGACTCCCGCAGGCGCGATAGACTTTGGGCGACTACGCTCCACGGCAGGCTTGATTTTCTTTTTCGCGTTCTTTTTTGCCATGATCAGCCTGAAACATGCTAACACCGTGTGGCGCGGGCGCCCCCGCCCGCGAAAGCCGACTGCGAAAACAGCGTCAAGCGTCAGCCATGAAGTAAATCATCCTCGCCACGGAGATGCCGAAGCTCGGCCGGAGCTTTCATCGGCACTCCAACGCAATTGCCAAGCAGAGCATCAATCGTGTCGACCAAAAGCATCTCGCTCCCAAACACACTGCCCAAATTGCGCGACACCGACTGCGCAACCTCATTCATATCAAGCTCCCGTCCCACTTCTGTCTGCATCGAGGTCACCGGCTTCGCCGTGATTCCGCAAGGCACAATCAAACTGAAGTAGCTGAGATCCGTATTGACATTCAAAGCGAAGCCATGCGAAGTAACGGACCGGGAAATATGAACTCCAATCGCCGCGATTTTCGCTGTCGGCTCCGCCTTTGTCCAGGCTCCCGTGAGCCCCGCCACGCGCCGCGCCGGAATGTCGAAATCGCCGCAGGTGCGGATCAACACTTCCTCCAGTCGCCGAACATAGTCGACAGCACCGAGCGTCTTGCGCCATGAGGGCAATGATTCCGAAGTCAACTCCAAATGTTCTTCCTGATGGCTGATGGCTGATGGCTGAAGGCTAAATCCCCGCAAATCAAATATCGGATACCCCACCAACTGTCCCGGCCCGTGAAACGTAACATCGCCGCCGCGATCGCACTCAAACACTTCGACTCCGCGACCCGCCAGCACTTCAGCTGAAGCAAGCACATGAGCAGCTTTGGCGTTGCGTCCAAGCGTAATGACAGGCGAGTGTTCCAGCAGCAGAAGAACGTCGCCGATCTCGCCAGCTTTGCGCAGTTCGACCAACTTCTGCTGCAGTCGCAGTCCTTCGCCGTAACCTAGTTGACCGAGTTGGATGACGGAAATCATGTGCCATTGAAATTATAGGCCGAGAGGTCCGTGAACAGCAGTGAGGTCCCGACACTTCGGACTAGGCACATCTTTGCTACCCTCCCTACAACCCGCCTTGTGGAATCAAAGACTTAGGGGTGTCAGTCGCTCCAGGTCTTTGAAATTAAAAGAGTTACCAGTAAAGTCCTTATTTTACAATTAGTTATCTTGTTTACATTCTTCTCTGCCGATCAGTCACGGCAGGGGGCGGGGTTCGTGGTGATAGGGCCGCTCTGCGATCGTATTCTGCCTATACTTTTGTTATAGGACGGGATGTCAACGCCGCCACTCCCTCTTGTTGCATCAGCCTTATTCCAAAGCGAGGGGCATCTTAAGCGCGCGGTCGTGGTAGCGAAGAATGTTCTCCACCTCTGCATTCAGCTCATGCGCAGCCTTATTGATGAGTTCGAGATGGCGAGCTTCGAACTTAGCCCGGGCCGCAGCGTGTCCTTCGAGGCGGTTGATATCGAGTCTGAGGGGATCTTTGCTGCATTGCAAGCAAGGCGCCCTTAACGCGCGCCTGATTTTTTGCCGGAAGTTTTTGAAACTCTTTTTGCGCGGGGCCGGTGATTTCGAGGTTCCAGGCCATTGCGTTCTAGACCACTCAGGAACTGCGTCAAGGATACCGAATTCCCGCGACGAAAAGCGGCGCGTCCACGGCGCAGGGCGGAGAGTTCGGCTGGCGTGGGCGCTACAGCCGGATAACGTTCTTCGAAATAGGCGCGAAGCGCCTCCCGCACCAACTCGGACCGGGTGCGAGACTCTTTCTTCCGTACTTCCTCGAACTGCCGCAGCAGGGCGGGAGGAAGGGAAATGCTCATGATTTGCGTGGTTCGCATGGGATTTCGTATTACTTAGTAATATTTAGTATAGGTGCGGGATGGCGGCTGTCAAGAGCACTGTGCCCCACTTGCTCATCTCGGGTTCTACGGTCTCCCCATGTATTTTTTCGACAGATTCAGCTATCTTGTGTATTCGTGTCAGATTTCTATGCGTTGACGACGGTTCCGCTGCCGAAGGTTTTGCACGGCTCCGACGGAGAGTACTCGATCCGCAATCTGTCGGAGAATGAAAGACTCGTGATCGAGGACTATTTTTTTAGCAAGAATGTAAGGTTAACGCTACCGTCGGTTTCAACCGCGATAGTGGTTGTCAACAATCAAAATGAAAAGGCTTCACTAGAAGAGTTCGCAGTTCTCATCGAATTTGCTTTGGGTATTCTGGCTGTCTCGGGTTTTCAGCCAGTAAGGATGGTCGCGAGACTAAGCGCGACGAAATGCTTAGAGGCCCTAAATAGATCCTACGCGGAGGCGTGCCCGGCCCCGGTTTTCCCGAAGAAGGTTAAGAAAGCGGCCGCGAGCACTTGGCTGCGTCACTTTTTTTCTGCGCGGCGGAAAACCAAAGACGGCCTACATATCACTGCTGACAGATTTGTGCGTTATGCCAGAATGAACAATACCCGGGATGCGATGGTTGATTTGTGTATCTGTTTGGAGTCCCTAGTGGATACACAAACTGAAATCTCGTTTCGATTCGGAGTGTGTCTTGCGAAGGTGAAAGGCGGGCTGGACGCTGAGGAATTAAGCGATTTGCTGTCCGATCTCTACGATCTGCGGTCAAAAGTAGTGCACGGCGCGGACGCAACAAAAGAACACAGGAAGGTGGAACCCCATGCCGGAAAGTTACACAGTTCCTCGCGTGCGATTTTGACGCGCTATGTGGTCTATTTGGCTGAGCACACCAGGGAAGAGTGGAAGAAGCACTTGCGAAAATCTCTGTTTATGTGAGGAAATCACTTTGCCGCGAAAATCTAGACAAAAAGAGAAACTGCCGCAGTTTCCTGTAATCCTGGGAAAGTGTCTTGGCTATGAGGCCTACCGAGGATTCGGCCAGCTGTCTAGTATTTCGAAGATCTCAAAAGCCGATATCTTTGACCAAGAAAAGAACCGATCGGGCACCCAACGAAACCTTAGCCTTCAACATGCCCGCAAGGCCTACCAATACGTCGCGGACACCCAAAATGCCTTCTATCCGGAAATGATTTTGAACGTGAGGGATAAATCATACGTGAACTTCGTCCCAATCAAATCAAAGGAAGGGGCAATATTCGGCACTCTGGAATTCACGAAAGACCCAAGTAAAGGCGATAACGTCGTCGTCTCGAGGTTGGACGGCAATCATCGTCTCTGGTTTGCGGACGGTCACGAAAAGGGGCGTGACCCGATTAGCCGGCCGGTTTCGTTCTGCCTGTTAACTATCGAGGATTTAGAGAGGGAACTGGAGCTCTTCCGAGACATCAACGACAACCAAATGGGAATGAACACGAGCCACCTGCAAAATATCACCGCCAGGCTGCTCGGAGATAAGTTACTGAAGGTGCAGAACCCCGCGTCCTACATAGTGCAAAGGCTAATGAAGGACAAGAAAAGTCCTCTCTATAAAATGGTTCACGAGGGCGGGAAGGTGCAAAAGGACGCCACGTTAGCTGGATTAACCCTGGCTAACCTGACGAACGCCGTTCGCGACATGCTCTCCCGCTCGGCGAAACTCGCGCAATTCCCGGATGCCGACGCCCAATACAGGGTGATAAAAAATTACTGGAAGGCGGTGAAAAAATGGCTTCCTAAGGCTTGGAACAGCCCACGTGACTATGCAATTTTTAAGGGGGTCGGCCTATACGCGATATCGTACGTTGGAATTGAAGTAATCGACCGATCCCTCTTGAAAGGGAAGTTTTCCAGCGGGGATATGTTGAAATATCTGAAGCAGATGCCCCCAGAGTCGCTTGCCAGCGGGGGCACTGCCGCATTTGCAGGTCGCGGGGGTGGACGCAGACTTGCCAATGATCTGATAGCAAATCTCGAGGATGAAGGAGAGGTTAGCCTCGCCAAACTGCAGACGCTGATTCTGAGTGAGGAGTGAGGGTTGGCGCGATCAAGCTCCCAAACTCGGGAAGGACCACGCAGCTTTTGCACGCCCGTAACTTTTTTTATTCCCCCCTTGCGCAATCCCATTCACTTTGGTATAACAAATCGACAGAGGACAAGTGAACCAGTGTCTGATTTTCCCGCTGAATCGTCGCGGGAGGTTTAGGCATCCAATTCAATAAGCCTCCAATTGACCCCTTTCCGGGGTTCGCATTCGGGGACAAAGTTCCCTGAAGGGTTTCCGCGAATAGCAGAGCCTCCAAGCGATCTTTAATTTTTGAACTGTCTTCCGCTTCGGCTTGCGCCGGATTTTCGGCGATCCCAGGTGGAAGAGCGTTTTCGGACGCGTCTCTAAAATGAGCTTCTTCTTTCTTGATTGAATTCAGGATGGAATCGAGACTCCCCGCACTGTTGAAATCGGGTGGAAATCCTGTGATCTCAGCGGGTTGACAGGCGTCGCGCCGACACGTAGCGTTAAGTTTCGTTTTACGGGTTTCGTTACACAAGTTTAGTACCACAAGTTTCGAGGACGCCAAAATCCCTTCTAGGGATCACGGCAGATCTGAAAGCGCACCGCTCAGGCGGGAAGCGGATCGGTCTTTGACAAAAGGTTGAACGTGCCAGTCGTGAGAAACAAATGTTCGGGCTCAAGTCTGAACGTACTCACAAGATGGACCTCTGCCTCAGCTGGCGGAGGTTGCCTGTCTACCCAGACAGGCTCAGGTTTCAAATGAGAGTTTGATCCTGGCTCAGAATCAACGCTGGCGGCGTGCCTAACACATGCAAGTCGAACGAGAAAGTGGAGCAATCCATGAGTAAAGTGGCGACCGGGTGAGTAACACGTGACTACCTGCCCTGGAGTGGGGGATAACCTCGGGAAACCGAGGCTAATACCGCATAATATCTTCGTGCAAACGATGATCAAAGGAGCAATCCGCTTTTGGAGGGGGTCGCGGCTGATTAGCTAGTTGGTGAGGTAATGGCTCACCAAGGCGAAGATCGGTATCCGGCCTGAGAGGGCGCACGGACACACTGGAACTGAAACACGGTCCAGACTCCTACGGGAGGCAGCAGTGGGGAATTTTGCGCAATGGGGGAAACCCTGACGCAGC
>Ga0302324_100020132_pt1 | contig 13070 bp, 10 predicted proteins | sample Palsa_T0_1_FD_201949 | JGI IMG/M metagenome (GOLD analysis project Ga0302324, IMG submission 201949) | Peat permafrost microbial communities from Stordalen Mire near Abisko, Sweden - Palsa_T0_1 | ecosystem: Environmental > Terrestrial > Soil > Palsa > Peat permafrost | place: Sweden: Abisko...
CGTGCCAGCTTTGGCCGGTACGCTCAGGCGCCGAACACCGCGTTCGAACAGTACAACTTCCTCGAGCCGGACTCGCCGATCGGCTTCCCGGCCGGCTTAGGGCAGTTCTACTCGTTCGGGCTCGGCAACACGCCGATGCATCCGATCAAACCGGAGCTCTCCAACAACTACGACGTTTCGCTCGAGCGTCAGCTCGCGCCCGATCTGTCGGTGAAGATCTCGCCCTTCTTGCGCCAAACGCAGAATCAGATCGAGGAGTTCTACCTCAATCAGCAGACGAACTTCGTCTCCGGGTTGAACGTCGGGCGGCAGCGTTCGCAAGGCGTGGAGTTCGAACTCGACAAGGGCGACTTTAGCCGCAACGGCTTCGCGGCCAAGCTGTCGTTCACGTATACGAACACCTACATCAACTACGAGACGGCGCAAGGTTCCAACGGGCCGTACTCCGTGCTCACCGGCATCAATGCCGCGATCACGCAGTACAATAGCTTCACCGCCAAGGGCGGCGGTGCACCGTGCTACACGACCGCGGGCGCACCCGTCGCGATAGCGGCTGGATGCACCACGGCAGACGTCGCGAACCCGTACTACAACGCGCCGGCCCAGCCGCTGCTGTCGCTGAGCGCGAACTTCCCGCCGTACAGCCTCTTCCCGGCGGGCGTCGGGTCGTTCACCCTGCCGACGTACGGCGCGCCGTTCGTCACGACGCTCCTGACGCAGTACAAGCACAACCGGTTCACCATCACGCCGGCGCTCCAAATTGCCGGCGGTCAGCGCTACGGCGCGCCGCTCGCAGCCAACGGCATCGACCCCTCGAGCTGCACGGCGACGACGGGACTCCCGGCCGTTCAGAACAGCGGAATTCCGCAAGCCCCGCTCTATCCGTACGGCGGATATGGCGGCGCCTATTCGAATTCCAGCTGCGCGGACGATGTGGTGATCCCGAACCCGCAAACCGGACGCTATGACGGCATCGGTGCTTTCGTCGCTCCGGCGGCGCTGCAGCTGCACGTGCAGTTCCAGTACGAAGCCACCCGGCGGCTGACGTTCGTCGCGAGCTTCGTGAACGTGTACCAGGACTGCTTCGGCGGAACGAAGGTGCCGTGGTCGGTCGCGGGTGCCTGCGGGTACACCGAACCGATCATTGGAGAAGCCTCGCCGATCGGCAACAACTACGTCGCCGGCGATGCGATCCAGCCGATTCTGAAGAGCGAGTACATGCCGACCTACCAAATCTTCCCGTTCCAGGCATACTTCGAGGCTCGGCTCAAGATCTAGCCGCGAAGCGACGCGCGGAAAGGGGTTCCCGCTCCGGCGGGGCCTCTTTTCTGCCGCCTGGGGCGGCGAGGCATACTTTCGCATTGACAGCTAGGCGGGCCGCCGCGTACTATCCGACGAGTCGGTATGGAGACGCAAACGGCCGCCCTGAAGGGCGATGTCAAGATGAAGCTGCTCGACGCGGCCTTGTTGGCGATTCGCACGAAAGGCTACGCAGCGACGACCGTTGATGACATCTGCCGTCTGGCGGGCGTCAGCAAGGGGAGTTTCTTCCACTACTTTGCCGATAAAGAAGCGCTCGCGGTAGCTGCCGCCGGGCATTTTGGCGCTGTTGCCGTCGAGATATTCGGGTCGGCGCCGTATCGCGACGAACCGGACCCGCGCGAGCGCGTTCTGCAGTACCTCGACTTTCGTGCCGCGATGTTCGCCGGGGAGTTTACCGACTTCACGTGTCTGCTCGGAACGATGGTCCAGGAGACGTACGTGACGCATCCGGCGATCCGTGACGCATGCGAGGTACAACTTCGCGATCACGCCAACGACGTCGCGCGCGACCTCGAAGCTGCGAAGCGTATGTACGCACCCGACGCGGCCTGGTCGCCCTTGAGCATGGCGCACTTCATGCAGGCGGTGCTGCAGGGCGCGTTCATCTTGGCGAAGGCGCAGAACGACGCGGCCATCGGACCTGACTGTCTGGCGCACTTGCGCCGCTACCTCGAGACCGAACTCGGCAAGACGTCACGCGATTGATGGAGGCCGGGGAGCCGGCCTTCGCTGCCCTTTCGCCTAGGGTTTGATCCTCACTTCGCGGTACTCGCCGGTACGCCGGGCGCGAATGGTCGCCTCCGTGCTGTCCGGCGCTGCCGATTGGGGATGCTCGTATGGCGAGTTCCGGCTCGATGGGTGCAGGGCGCACGAACGGCGTGACGCTCCGTCAGGCTGCGCTGATTGCGGGCTTCGTCTACCTGCTCAGCCCCGTCAGCTATGCCGAGTTTACGCTCTATCCCAAACTCGTCATCCCCGGCAACATCTCCGCGACCGTAGCAAACATCAGCGCGCATCACGGGCTGTTTCTTGCGATGCTGTTTTGCTATTTCATCAACTTCGTCGAAGACATTGTTCTTGCGTGGGCGCTCTATATTCTGCTCGCGCCGGTGAATCGGGCGCTGTCGCTGCTTGCAGCGTGGTTCCGGCTGGTCTATGCGATCATCGTGCTCGTCGGTACGTTCAATCTCGCAACCGTATATCGCATGGTAACGACTCCCGAATATCTCACGACGTTCGGCTCCGGGCCGCTCAACGCGCAGATAGGCCTGCTAATTCATACGTTTCGATACGACTACTCGCTCGCACTCGAAATCTTCGGCCTTCACCTGCTACTGGCGGGATATCTGATTTTTCGCTCGCGATACATACCGTGGTGGCTTGGCATTCTCTTGGTCATCAACGGACTCGGTTGGATGGTCAATAGCTTGGGACCGTACCTGTATCCTCACGCCAATCTGGATCCTCTCTTCGTGACGTTCTTCGGCGAGGTCGTCTTTATGCTGTGGCTGTTGATTATGGGTTGGAGGATCCGGGAGCCCGCGTGAACGAGGTTCGGGCGACCGACGCGCTGGCGAACGAACGTACCTTCTTAGCGTACGTGCGCACCGCGCTCGGGTTCATCGGGCTCGGATTCGTCATCGCTCGGTTTTCGCTGTTCCTGCGCGAAGCGGCGATCGTGGCGCATATGAGCGTTCCGACCTCGGGATTGTCGAGCGCGTTCGGTGCCTGGATGGCGCTAACCGGCGTCGCGTGCGGTCTCTTTGGCGGGTATCGATACGTCGTCAGCGCGCGCACGTTGCAGGCGGGAAAGGTCGCGGCGCTTTCGATTCCAGCCGCGACCGCGATCGCGGTGGTCGTGGCGATCATTGGCGGCGTCGTCGCCTTCGCACTGCCGGCGCTGCATTGAACATCCGGCTGGTGTCGCGATAAAGCGCGCCGACGTGGAGCCGTACTACGGTGCGGCGGTAGCCATGACGGTGAGTATCCCGAATCTCGATGACACGCTGTACGTCGGACGTCTCGTGCCGTTCACCGGAGGCTCGCGTACGCTTCTCGGCGGCAAGAGGGCAGCGGGGGCCGGGGCCGAGCCGCGTGTCGCGCTGCAGCCGCTCGAGAGCGTGCCGGCACGTTATCGGCAGCGCGCCACCAATGGTTTAGCGCTGTGCCCGATCAGCGCGATCGTATCGATGGAGCGCGTCGACTAGATTCGGCGCAGGCGTCCGTTCGTGCGCTCACCATGATCCTGCGCGTTGCGCACGGAAAGGTCGCGCGTGCAGAATGAACTCCCCTGGGATAAGAGTCCGGATGTCGACAAGAACTGGCACCTCACCGCGAGCTGCTCAGCCGCCACCGCCGGGACGTACGGCTGGCGCTATCGGCTCGAGTTTCCGTTCACCGACGGCAACGTTATCGTCCACGGCTGGCCGGTGTTCGGTGGAAGCGTCGACACGGGCCTGGAGACGGCGCTGCGCTTTCGCAACACGCCCGGCCAATCGGTGAAGCAGGTGAACTGGCAGCAAGACTGCGCGGTCGGCCCGATGACCGTCGAATTTTCGTGCTGGACGATCGGCCTGCACGGTTGGGAACAACTCGGCTTTTATCCAGGCGACGGTCATCAGAACGGATCCTCGGTCCGCTGGGCCCGCGTCGGCGCCGACGGCACGTGGAGCGTCTACGCGCAGCTGACAAACACCAACCACGTCTTTCCATCGTATCTTCGCTGGCGCGCACAAATCGGAAAACCGCGCGGATAAAGGCCCGGCGTTTCAGTTGGCAGCATGGCGGTAACATTCGCGCAATCACTCTGAGAAACGCGAAGCGATTGCGACGCGAGTTCGCCTAGACGGATTCGGAATGACCACATGGTGGCACAGCCTTCGCATACGATGTCTTCATGGACACTGAAACATCGTCACCTCGACTGTTCACGGATCGCGAAATCGCGGTGGCAGCAGCTCTGCCGGTCAGAAAGCTTTCTCTTGATCGCCCTACGAAGTGCGATACGAAGACCAGGGGCGACGCCTCCGAGATGCGAGTAATCCTTGCGCTCGCCGAGGCGGGATACGCCGTATCGATTCCCTTCGGTGAGAACCATCGCTACGATCTCATCGCGGACGACGGGTCGCGGCTGTTGCGGGTTCAAGTGAAGACGGGCCGGCTTCGCGGCGGAGTTATCAAGTACTCGTGCTCCAGTTCGCACGCTCATCGAGGCGGCTACCGGAGGTCGTACTTTGGAGAAATCGAGCTCCTTGCGGTCTACTGTCCGCAGACGAGGAAAGTATATCTCCTTCCAGAATCGCAGTTCGTCGCGACGCAGAGTCACATGCGTGTGCATCCCCCCAAGAACAACATCAAGAAGGGGATCCGCTGGGCGCGGCACTTCGAGCTGGCGTAGCTTAGTGGTAAAGCACCGCTTTGGTAAAGCGGAGAGCGCGAGTTCAATCCTCGCCGCCAGCTCCACGCAAGCGAGACCCCCGCCGCCGACGGAGGGTCTCGTCGCTTCGCTGAGTAGTCGGGAACCATGACGACGACGGTTTCCACGGACAGCGCCAAGCGGGCGCTTTTCGACCGGCTCATCGACGACGCGGGTCTCTTCCCGCCGGCGAACCTGCCGATGCGTCGGGCCCTGCGGGCGCATGCACGCCATCGCGAGAGCGCCTACGCCTACGTCGGCGGCAGCTTCGTCGTGCCGGCCTCCCTGCTGACGGAACTGACGGCCGTTCGCGAACCGGACAAACAGCTCACGCTCAGCGTGATCATGGACGCCGCGCAGTCCTCGAAAGGCGACACGATTCGCGCCGACCTCGACCGTGTCACACGCGGCAAGGTCGACGGAGTTACCGTCACCGGCTTCGAACTCAAGCCGCCGCCGGGATTTCGAACCACGCTCGAGCGCGTCATCGCGGCGATCGCCGAGCACGCGGGCAGCGAAGCCGTCGCGCTCTGGTACGAGATTCCGTACCTCGGCGAATGGCAGCGCGCACTCGATGGGGCCTTCGCCGAGATCGCCGCCGCACGGCAGAGCGCGCCCGCCAACATCAACGTCGGCGCGAAACTCCGCTGCGGAGGCCTCGCCGAAGGGACCACCCCGTCGCCGGAAGACATCGGAGCATTTCTCGTTGCGGCGCGCGCCCACGACGTGCCGTGGAAGGCGACCGCCGGACTGCACCATCCCGTGCGCGGCATGCACGACGGCACCATGATGCACGGATTCCTCAATCTTTTCATCGCCGGCATCGCCCTACAGGCCGGGGCGCTCGACGCCGCGCGCATCGGCGAAGTCGTGGCGGAAGAAGATCCGCGCGCGTTCGTCGTCGACCCGACGCACATCGGTTGGCAAGACGTTCGCGTTGAAGCGGAAGCGGTTGCTGCCGCGCGCGAGCGCTGTGTCTCGTTCGGTAGTTGCAGCTTTGACGAACCCGTCGACGACCTGCGCGAGCTCGGCATTCTGTTGTGATCGACCCCGAGGACTACGGCCTCGACAATCTTCCCTACGGTATCATCTCCGACGCGAGCGGGCGCAAGCGCGCCGCAGTCGCGTTCGGCGAGCGCGTCATCGATCTCGACGTGCTGGTCGGCGCCGGCGTGCTCGACGAGGAGAGCCTGCGCGGCGCGCAGTCGCTGAACGACTTTCTCGCCCGCGGCCGCCCGGTCTGGACCGCGGCGCGGGAACGTCTGCAGCACCTGCTCGGCCCGGCAGCCGGCAACGACGAGCGCGTGGCGGTGCGCGCGGCCAGCATTCCGCGATCCGAAATCACCGCGCACCTCCCGGTCGCGATCGGCGACTACGTCGATTTCTACTCATCGCTCGAGCACGCGACGAACCTCGGCCGCATCCTACGCCCCGGCGGAGAGCCGCTGCTGCCGAACTACCGCCACATCCCGATCGGATACCACGGGCGAAGCGGGACCGTCGTGCCGAGCGGAACGCCGATCCACCGCCCGCACGGGCAACTCAAAGCGGCCGATGCCGCGCTGCCGCACTTCGGCCCGAGCACGCTGCTCGACGTCGAACTCGAGATGGGCTGGATCGCGGGGCCCGCAAATGCTGCCGGCGTGCCGATCCCGGCCGATGCCGTGCGCGAGCACGTGTTCGGCTACGTCCTCGTCAACGACTGGAGTGCACGCGACATCCAGAGTTGGGAGTATCAGCCGCTGGGCCCGTTTCTCGCGAAGTCGTTCGCCACGTCGATCTCCTGCTGGATCGTCACCCTCGACGCGCTCGAACCGTTTCGCGTCGCGGAACCTGCGCGCGATCCGGAGCCGCTGCCCTACCTGCGCGCACGCGACGATTGGGCCTACGACATCGAACTCGAGCTCCTGCTCCAGACCGCGCGGATGCGTGAAGACGCGCGGCATCCCCACGCGATTTCCCGCACGAACTTCCGTGGCATGTACTGGACCGTCGCCCAACAGCTGGCGCACGTGACCGCAAACGGCGCGACGATTCGCCCCGGCGATCTGTTCGGCACGGGAACGATCTCCGGCGACGACGCGGGCAGCCAAGGTTCGCTGATCGAACTGACCTGGCGCGGCCGCGATCCGCTGACGTTGCCGGGCGGCGAGACGCGAACGTTTCTGCAGGACGGCGATACCGTGATCATCCGCGGCCGCGCGCGGTGTGACGGGATCCGCATCGGGTTCGGTGAGGTGAGCGGCACGATCCGTGGTTAGGCGCCGCCGGCCGGCGCGAAACTAGCGGTCCGGGGTGCCGCGCCCGGCGAGCGAAGCGAGCACCGCGCAGGCGTGCGCGCCGCGTGCGTCGCTCTTCCAGACGCGGAACTCTCGCGTGAGCTGTGAGACGAGGTAGAGGCCGCGTCCGCGCTCGTTGTCCTGCGCCGGCAGCCGGTCGGGAATCGCAAATCCGGGACCGTCGTCGACGACGTGCAGCACCGGCGCCGATGGATCGAGCCAGTCGAGCTCGACGTCGACCACGCCCGGCGTGTACCGCACCGCGTTGCTGACGAGCTCGCCGAAGACGAGTTGGGCCGCCGCGACGTCGACATCCGTTCCGAACAAGCCGAGCGCTTCGACGAACGCTTCGCGCACGTCGTAGGTGCGGCGGGCGTCGCGCGCATCGAAGCGCCAGCGCAGGGTCCACGACTGAGCCTCGTTGGGAGCATCGCCGACGCGCACCGCCATGACCGCAACGTCGTCGCGCACCGCGCCCTCGATGACGCGCGCGACGAGCGCCGTGGCCGGCGAACGGCCATCCGCAATCGCCGGATCGCGCAAGGCGTCGACGACGCGCCGTTCGCCCTGCTCGATGTCGCGCGTCGATTCGATCAGACCGTCGGTGTAGAACAGCGCGAGCGCCCACGGCGGCAGCACGACGGTCGTCGGCGGCGGTTGGCGGCCGTCGCGCAAACCGAGCGGCAATCCGCGCCCGGGAAGGCGGCGGACCGTCCCGCCGGGTTCGCGCACGAACGGCGTCGGGTGGCCCGCGGTCGCGTACACGAAGGTGCGATTCGAGGGGTCGATCACGCCGGCCAGGGCCGTGACGATCGCGTCCGGATGCGTGCGCCGCAGCACGGCGTCGGCAGCGTCGAGCAGACGGGTGGGGTCCGTTTCGTAGGCGGCGCGGTTTTCGATGGCCTGGCGCGTGCGCCCCATGATCACGGCCGCGGTGAGCCCACGTCCGGTGACGTCGCCGATCGAGACGACGACGCGCCCATCAGGCAGCGCGATCGCATCGTACCAATCGCCACCGATCTCGGCGTCGGTCGCGCCCGGGTAGTAGGCCGCGTCGAAGTCCAGGCCCGCGACGTTCGGGAGCAGCGCCGGCAGAAGCGCGCGCTGCAAGGTTACGGCGACGCGGTGTTCGCGCTCGTAGAGCAGCGTGTTATCGATCGCTGCAGCGGCGCGGGCCGTGAGCTCGGAGAGCAGCGCCCGCTCGTCGTCTTCGAAGTGGCTGCGCTTGCGCAGGATCACCGTGCCGAGCTGTGCGTCGCGCTGCACGAGCGTGGCGCGTAGCGAGGGCGCATCCGCGCTGAGCTCGCAGCGGCGATTGACGATCGCGCGGCCGTCGACGAGGCGAATCGTCGCTTCGTCGGCGATCTCCGCGACGAGCAGTTCGGCAAACCGCTTCAGGAGTGTCTCGAGGTCGAACGAGCGGTTGAGCACGTCGCCGGCGCGCGCGACGACATCGCGCACGCGCGACAAACGGCGCGTGGCGTCGATGTCGGTCATCGACCCGAGCCAGTCGGTCAGCATCCCGCGTTCGTCGCGGCGCGCGAGCGCGCGCACGAGATGCCAGCGGTACCGTTCGCCGTCGCTGCAGCGAAGCCGGCACTCCGCTTCGAAATCGCCGCCGCCGGCGCGAGCCAGGCGCCAGCCGTTCAGCATCTTCGGCAAGTCGTCGGCGTGCACCGCGTCGCACCAGCCGTACTCCAGCGCGGCCTCGCGCGCCATCCCCGTGAGCGTCGTCCAGCGCTCGTTGATGAACGTAGCCTTGCCGCGTGCGTCGGCCGTCCAGATGATCTGCGGGGTGGCCTCGGTCAGCAGCCGATACTTGGTCTCGATCGCTTTGCGATCGGTGATGTCGGTGAGCATCTCCAAGACGCCGGTAAAGCGGCCCTGCGCGTCGAGGATCGCGCTGCCCGAGATGATCGCACACAGCAGCTCGCCGTCGGCGCGCACGAGCGTGCCTTCGAAACGTTCGCCCCCGCCGTTCCGGTGCGCCTCGAAGGCGCGCCGGGCCGCGGGTCCGGCTTCGGGGGTCAGGAAATCGTAGAGCGAGCGCCCGTACATGTGATCCGGCGAATAGCCGAGCATCGTCGCGAGGCGCTGGTTGACGTAGCGCGTCTTGCTCTCGGCGTCGACGATCCAGATGCCCTCCTGGGCCGCATCGATGATGCTGCGGTAGCGCGCCTCGCTGGCGGCGAGATCGTCAAACAGATGGGCGTTCGCACCGATCTCGTGAATCGTTCCGAACCACGCGCTGGGGTCGCCGCCGGCACCGAACGACGGCTGCGCCTCCGCCACGACCCAGCGCGTTTCACCACCGGCGACGGCGATCTGAAACTCTTCGCGAAATGCGAGGCCGCCCAGCAGCGCGCCCAACCACGCATCGACGACGCGAGCCGTGTCGTCGGGATGAGTGACGCCGAGCCAGCCCTGCTCGAGCAGCGCTGCCGCCGGCAGACCGCTGAACGCTTCCCAGGCCGCGTTGACGTAGGCGATCGAGCCGTCGGACCGGCCGACGAAGACGATCGCCGGCGATCGTTCGACGACGTCGCGATAGAAGTGGGCGCTCTCGGCGCCCGCTTGCGGCGACTCGAGGCTCACGTGCCCCTAGACCGGATCATTGAACCCGTGGACGATCATCGCTTCGCTCTGCTGCCGCGCTTGACGGTAGCGTTCGGCTTGGGCGGGGTCCTGCGCATCCGGCTCGGCCAGCAAGCGCGCCAACTCTTCGTCGAAGAAGCGCGTCACGTCGGCGGCGCTGTGCATCCCGTGGCGGACCCGCTGCGCGATCATCAGGCGGTAGATGCGGTCGGTGGCGAGATCTTCCATGTAGCCGTCGAGCAACGAGGCCCCGTAGCCGTTCAAATATCCGTGGCGATAGCGAATGACGGTCCGGACCGCTTCGCGCGTCCCTTGCTCGGTGCGTTCGCCGACGCCGGCGATCGATGGGCGGAGGTCGGGCGTTGGGTTGGCGTTCGGTTTGCGGCGGAAACCTTGGTTGGGTGCCGGGAATTGCGCCACGGCGATCGCGTTTTGATCCGGATGGCCGGTCCACGCCCCGTCGAAGAGTGCGTTGGCCTCGTTGCGCTTGTCCTGTTCCAACACGGCGAGTGCGCGCGCGTTCAATTCCGGGTTGCTGCGGTCCGGGAACAGCGCCGTCATCCCGCCGATCGCGAGCATGCCGTGTTTGTGACAGATCTCGGGGATGCGCTCACGGAGGTTTTGAAAGAATGCGACGTCGTGCGGGATCGTGTTGCGATCGGGCAGCACCCATTGCGGATCGTCGAGGTTGAAGTTGATCAGCGACGCCATGTAATCCCAGCGGCCGAGGTCGAGCGCGAGGAGATGGTCGCGCAGCTCGTAGGCGAAATTCTCGCACGCGTACGCCATCGGGAAGGCCTCGACGAGCGCCATCGCCTTGATGGCATGCGGGTCGGCGAGGCCCTTCGCTTTCGCGACGGCGACGAAGACGTCGCGCCACCAGAGCGCCTCGTCGGCCGATTCCGACTTCGGGATGTAGATCGCCAGCGGGTGCTTGAGGCGTGAGAAGTCGAGCTTGTAGGCGAGCAGTGCGAGATCGAAGAGCGACGCGGAGGTCGGCTCGCGATAGATGCCGGCCTGCGAGAGATGCAGTCCGCGCACGCGGGTCCAGAGGACCGTACTCGACGGCTTGATACCGACGACGTTGCCGCCGCGCTTCTGATCGGCGTAGGTCAGTTCGCCGTAGTACATCGCAACGGTGTTGTCGATTCCGAGCAGCGTGTGGGCGAACTCGTTGGCCATCGAGTCTTCCAGGTCGATCATCACGCCCGGCGCGCCCGAGTTGAGCATCTTCACGCCGAGCTCGTGGTCGTCGGCAGGGCCGGTCATCTGATTGCGCTGGTCGGCGCACCACGCGGGCAGCTCGATGCGCCAGTCCCCTTGCGCGGCGGAGGGCTCGGGGTACTGCGGGCGGTCGCCGCTGATGCTCGCGTCGAGAACGCGCTTGCGCGCCGCGATCACCGCCTGCTGACGCGGCGTGAACGCCTCGTGGAGTGGGAGATAGAAGGCGGCAAAGCCGGCCGGCAGATCGCGCTCGATCGAAAATCCCGGCGGCGCCGTACTCATCGGCGGGATGTGCTCGGTCGCGGCCCGCTCGGAGCCCATCTCAGTCTGCATGAGCCGTCACTTCGCTACCAGAAGGTTCCGAGTCATGCGCCCGTAGCTCAACTGGATAGAGCGAGGCACTCCTAAGGCCGAGGTTGGTGGTTCAAGTCCGCCCGGGCGCGCGTTTTCCGGCACCAGCCGCTCAGCTCCGCGCTTCGATCTCCAGGCGCAACGCGATGCGGACCGCGAGCGCCTCGGCTCCGCGCTGGTCGGGCGTCCACGTTTCATCGCTGCCGAAGGTATCGAAGAACACGCGGATGCTCTTGACGTTTCCGTGACGGTCGAGGGCGCAGACCACGCTCGCGGAGTGGCCGCTCGGGCTCTGCCACGTTACGGTCCCCGTGTCGCCGTCGGTCGTCCGGTTCGGCGGCGGCTGCGGGCTCGCTGCGATTTCGTCAATCGTCGTGCGGATCGCCGCGACGTACTCATCCAACGTCACATGTGTTGATTCGGTGAAGCGGGAGCATTCTTCCTCGACGAGCCAAGGGCGCTCGGCGCGCGGCTGAGAACCAGACGGAGAAGCGCTGCGGCTGAGCGCGGCGCACCTTTTCGGAGTGAGCTGATCGCACGACGCGTGTACGGTATCGTCCGCGCGGCCTCGCTGCTCGCGGCGGTGGCCTTAGCCGCGGCTTTCGGTCCCGACGCATTCCGTTCGCTGGATCCGGATCGCGCGCGCTTCGCGCTCGGCGCGCTGGTCGTCGCGATCGCGCTCGGACTCCTGCGGGCACCGACGGCCCACTTCGAGCGCAGCACGCGCCCGACACCGGAGAGCGATCGGGTCGGATTGATTGCACCCGTCCTCCTCTCGGTGCTCGTTGTCGACGGCTGGTTCTTCGCCGCCGCGTGCAACGTGGCGGCATACCTCTGCCATGCCCCGCGGCGGCGCGGCGAAGCGCTGCGCGAACGGATCCTCGGCGCCGCGCTGCGCGTCCCGGCGTGGTTCGTTGCGGGCAGCATCGCACCGACGCTGCGGGGTGCCGTCGAGGCGGCGCCGGCGCTGCAGCCGCTGCTCTGGTTCGTGCTCGTCGCGAGCGCGTACGTACTGCTGGTCGATCTGCTGTGGATCGATCCGCTGTTCGCGTTGCGTCAAAGCCGCGCGCTGGTGCGGGTCTGGATCCGGCATCTTTCCGATCGCGGGACGATGCTGACCGCCGTCATCGAAGCGGGCTGGGCCTACGTGATCGCCCGCACGGCGCTCCACGATGGGTCATTTCTCGGCCTGGCGATGTTCGCGCCGTTGATCGTGCTGGCCATAACGCTCGTCCGCTTGGCGCGCCTCAACGCGCGTCTGCACCGGTTGTCGCTGTCGCGCGAAGCAGTCGACGCGATGCTGCGGGCCAGCGACCCGCAGCCGCAGATGCGCTCTTTGCTCGAGAGCGTCAACCCGCGCATCGTGCGCGAGCCCGTTGAGATCTCGGCCTTCGGCCGCACCGGCACCGATCGCTGGTCGCGCGTCGTCCGCTTCGGACCGCCGGTGCCGGCGGAGCTGGAGCATCTTGGGGGGCGGGTGCTGCTCGAGCTTCAGGTCACCGGCGACGACCACGCGACCGAAATCCACGACGACGGCACCGTGACCGCGTTTGCGGCGCGCGACGGCGAGGGTCGGCTGCGCGGCGCGCTGGTCGTCTATCGCGCGTTGGGGGCGGCCGTGCAAGTCGCGGAACGCGAACTCTCGCGCGCGGCGAATGAGATCGGTCCGCTGCTCGGAGAGTACGGCGCGATCGCCGCGACGCGCAGCGCGGCCTCGGTCGACACGCTGACCGGCTTGCCGAACCGTCGCGGCGTTACGCGCGCGCTCGAAGATGCGATGACGCTCGTACGCGGCGGGGGCACCTGCGCCGTGCTGTTGCTCGACGTCGACCACTTCAAGTCGATCAATGATTTGCTCGGCCATCAAAGCGGCGACCGCGCCT
>Ga0302324_100020133_pt1 | contig 13070 bp, 13 predicted proteins | sample Palsa_T0_1_FD_201949 | JGI IMG/M metagenome (GOLD analysis project Ga0302324, IMG submission 201949) | Peat permafrost microbial communities from Stordalen Mire near Abisko, Sweden - Palsa_T0_1 | ecosystem: Environmental > Terrestrial > Soil > Palsa > Peat permafrost | place: Sweden: Abisko...
TCGCGTTCGAAGAACTGGCGCGCGTGGCCGAGCTGCACGTGGCCGAAGCCACCGGAATCTCGCTGACCGCCGGGGGCACCAGTATCTCCTTCGATGCCGTCGGACCGGGTCAGTGGTCCTTCCGGGTACTCAACGCCTACCGGCCCACCTTGCAGTTGATGGTCGAGGCGCAGAAGCAGGGCGCGGCGGCCATGCCGGCCCCCTCCATGGACCTCGACTCCCTGGACGACCCCTCGGGCGGGCTGGGCGGCCTCTTGAGCCAGTTCGCCCTCACCCTCGGTCCCGTTCTGCTCGGCATGCAGTTCGGTTCCGCCGCCGGCCACCTCGCCCGCCGCGCCTTCGGCCAGTACGCCCTTCCGCTGCCCTGGCCCGAGTCGAACACCTTGCTTCTCGTGCCGAGCAACGTGGCCACGTTCGCCGAGGACTGGAGCCTGCCCCTCCAAGAAGTGCAGCTCTGGGTGTGCCTGCGGGAGTTGACCATGCACGCGGTCATGTCACGGCCCGGCGTGCGCTCGACGCTGAACACCCTGCTCGGAGACGCCTCGGCCCATGCCGCCGCCTCGCAACGCTCCATGGTCGAACGCCTCGGCGACGGCCTGGGCGACCCGGCTGCCCTCGAGGGCGTGCTGAGCGATCCCGAATCCCTGCTGGCCGATCTCATCAGCCCCGAGCAGCGTCACATCTCCAACACGCTGACCGCTTTGACGACGAGCATCGGCGCCTACGTCGATCACGTGACCGCCGGCATCGCCGCCACCTTGACCTCGTCGCCCGCCGCCCTCGGCGAGGCCTGGTACCGCTACCGGGTCGAGGACGCCAAGGGCGAGCAGGCCTTTGCCGGGCTGTTCGGGCTCAACGTGGGGCAGGCGGAGGTGGACCGGGGAACGGCCTTCATCGACGGTGTGGTCGAGCGGGCCGGCGAAAATGCACTGGCCCGCCTGTGGGCCGACGAGCGCGACCTGCCCACGCCGGCCGAGGTGGATGCCCCGGGACTGTGGCTGGCCCGCATCGGGCTGCTGGACTGAGCTATTCGGCTGCGTCCTCGGGGATCCCGAGGTCCCACTCGAGCGCCAGATTCTCCCGCTCGGCGTCACGGACGACACGCTCGCGGTTGCGCCGGAATTGCGGGTCGTGGGGCGGCAGGAGCACCAGCCGGGCCAGTACCCGCTCCCGGAAGGCGTCGACCACGTCGGCCGGCCCGAAGTCCGACTGGACGTCCCAGTGCGGTGCGATCGGCCCGAGGTAGACCACGCGCACGTGCCCGATCGGCTCGATCAGTTCCGCAGTCTCCATTACGTCGTCCTCGTTATCCGGGGACATGGCACCTCCTGGCCTTGCATCATGTGGGCGAACGGCCGTCAGCGTACTGGAGCCCCAGGGCCTGGGCTTCCCCGTGCCTGGGACCCCATATTCTTACGAACTTCCTATGCGGCAGATGTTCTCCTTTACGCCCGATTTCTCTAGAATGATGCGTGAAAAGGGAGTCGAAAAGTGAATACTGAATGGATGGCCCGGGGGAAATGCCAAGAAGTTGCACCGGACATCTTCTTCCCTAGTGACGGGATGGGGGTGCTGGTGGCGCAGAAGATCTGCGCCGAATGCCCCGTCTCGAACGCCTGCCTCGAGTACGCACTCGAGAACCACATCGACCACGGCGTGTGGGGCGGGTGCTCCGAGCGCGAGCGCCGGCGCATCCTGCGTCGCCGCCGCAACTCGCGGGCCGTCACGGTCAGCTGATCGAACCGGGGCCCGAACGCCCCGTTCCCCCGCCCCCGGCAGACTGGGGGCGTGATCTTCGAGTGTGTGGTCAACGTCAGCGAGGGCCGCGACGAGGCCGTCCTGGCCGAATTGGCCGCCGCCGCCGCTCCTGCCCTGCTTGACCTGCACAAAGACCCCGATCATCATCGATCGGTCTTCACCCTGGCCGGGCCGGCGGACACTGTCAACCAGGCGGTCCGCCAGCTGGCGGCACGCAGCGTGGCGCGTCTCGATCTCGGCGGGCACTCGGGGGCGCACCCGCGTCTGGGCGTGCTCGATGTGGTTCCCTTCGTCCCTTACGAACCCGGCCACGCCCCGGTGCACGATCTCAGCACCACCCTGGTGCACCGTGACGCATTCGCCCGGTGGTTCAGCGCCACCTTCGACGTTCCGAGCTTCCTCTACGGACCGCTCGGCGGCGGCCGGAGCCGTACATTACCCCAGGTCAGGCGCAATGCGTTCGGTCGGCTAGCGCCCGACTTCGGCCCCGGCCGGCCGCATCACACCGCCGGTGCCACTGCGGTGGGGGCACGGGAAGTCCTGGTGGCCTACAACGTGTGGGTGTCCCCGACCGCGGTGGCCCGGCAGGTGGCGCCCCTCGTGCGCAGCCCGACCGTGCGCGCCCTCGGGCTCGCCGTGGGCGACCGGGCCCAGGTCTCGTGCAACCTGCTGGCGCCGGCCGAATTCGGCCCGGCACAACTCTATGATTGCGTGTCTGACCTGGTCGAACAGGCAGCCGGGACGGTGGAAGGAGCCGAATTGGTCGGCCTCCTCCCGCGTGCGGTACTCGACGCCATTGCGCCGACGCGCTGGGCCAGGCTCGGGCTGTCCGCCGGGACGACGGTGGAGGCTCGCCTGATCACATGAAGGCCCGCCCCAGCGGGCTGGGCGACGAAGGTCCAGCTAGGAAGCGTGTACGGCGGAATCCCGACGCTGCAGGGCGCGGGCGCGGCGCACCCGGCGACGCTCCCGTTCGCTCATGCCGCCCCAGATACCGAACTTCTCACCGTTGGCCAGCGCGTATTCGAGGCAGTCCTCGCGCACGACGCAACCCCGACACACTTCCTTCGCTTCGCGCGTCGATGCGCCGCGCTCGGGAAAGAACAGGTCGGGATCGACTCCCATGCAGTTCGCTTGGATCTGCCAGCTGCGTTCCTGGCGACCATAGAGCGTGGTGACAATGTCCACGAGTTCGCCTCCCTCGCCACTTAGGTGGCATTCGTGTAGTTACAACGATGTCATCTTTCACCACCCCGTCACAGAACGCAAGGAGAAATAGAGAAAGTTCGTGCCTGGCCCGTGCCTGGGGTCCGCAGCGGGTCCCGTATTCCCCCGTTGCTGTGCCGCGTGCAGGCGTCGCCCGCACCCCTCGATCGTGCCGGGAAGGCCTCAGCCGGCGGGGCGCATGACGCGGCGGTGCTTCAGGAAATCGACCAGCACATAGCCGCCGAGGGCGTCCGGCGTGGTGTAGAAGGTCCGGCCCCCGTTGACCCGGGCGATCTGCTCGACGAACGGGTAGTGCGTTCGCTGGAGATCGAGGGCGAAGCAGTTGATGACGATGTTGGCCCGGGTGCAGCGGATCACTTCGGCCATGGTGCGCCGCAAGGTCTCGGGAACGGGCGGGTAGTTGAAGAGGACCTCGCCGTAGTCGTCGATGTGGGCCGTCGGCTCCCCGTCGGTCACCACGATGATCTGCTTGGTCCCGTGCTGGTGGGCCAGCATGCGCCGGGCCAGCGCCAGGGCGTGCTGCAGGTTGGTGCCGTAGACGTAGTCCCACATGGCGGTCGGCAGCTCGTCGGGCCGGATCTCGCGGGCCACCTCGGAGAAACCGACGATGCCCAGGAAGTCCCGGGGGAACTTGCTGCTGATGAGGGTCTGCAACGCCATGGCCATCTTCTTGGCCGGCACGAAGTTGTCGCGCATGGGCATGGACATGGACAGGTCGACCAGCAGCACGGTGGCCGAGCGGGCCAGGGCCTCGGTCTCGATCACCTCGAAGTCCTCGGGGGACAGGCGCACCGGCAGGCCCGAACCACCCCGGCGGACCGCATTGTGCACGGTGGTGGAGAGGTGGAGGTTGAGCGGGTCGCCGTACTCGTAGGCCTTCGTCGTCTCTTCCCGGTCGTGGCCCGAGCCGGTCGACACCGTGCTGTGGTCACCGATGCGGTCCTTGTTGATCTGGCCGAAGAGGTCGTTGAGGGCCTTCTGCCCGAGGCGCCGGGCGCCGCGGGGGGTCAGCTCGGTGCGCCCACCGTGCTGCTCGATGAGGCCGGCATCGGCCAGCGACTTGGTCAGCTTGGCCAGCCGGTCGAGGGCCCGCGCCGCATCCTCGCCCATGTGGCTGCGGACCTGGTCGAGGTCTATCTCGCTCAGCGCCGCCGGCGATGACGCCGACTGCAGCATCTCCTCCATGTTGTCGAGCTGTCCGAGCTGCGAAGCCAGATCGGTGGCGCGCGACAGGCTCATCGGACCCTCACCCTCGAAGTTATAGGAGCGCTCCCACCCGGCGCCCGGAACGGCGCGCTGCAGGTTCTGGGCCAGGCGCTCGACCTGCCAGCGCAGGTCCATGTCCTCCAGGACGGCTTCCATCAGCCCCCGCAACTGCGCCTGTTGCTCGGGTGAGAGGGAATTCCACACTGCCTGCGCCGCCGCCATGCGCTCGGCCAATTGCTCGAGCAGCTCATCGAGGGTGGACGGGTTGCCCGGGAACATGTCCCCGAATTGCTCCATGAATTGCTCGAAACTCGGGTCGAGTTCCTCGCCGCGCTCGCGCTGCTCGAGCATCTGGTTCAGCGCGTCGTACGCGTCGCGCATGCGGGCCATCTGCTCGGGGCTCATCGACGACAGCGCATCGGATGCCCCCTCGAAGAAGGTGTCGGCCATCTCGCGACGAAGCTCTTCGACCAGATCCTCGAATTGCTGCCGCGCCTCGGAGGAGACGAAGTCATAGTGCTGCAGCGACTGGATCCGGCCGGCGGGATCTCCGGGCTGGAGGTCCAGAGCCATGCGTCGCTCCGTCGCCACGTCGTTGGTCACCTCGGCCCGGCGGTCGTCGCCTGATGCGGTGGCGTCCTCCACCAACTCGTCGATGGCGGCACGTTCGTCCGCCTCTATCTCGTCGAGCCGGGACGAGATCTCCGCCATACGGCCGTCCGGATCGCCCTCGGCCAGCAGTTCGGCCCGGCGGCGGCGCAGCTGCTCGAGGAGGTCCCGCAAGCCCGGGATCTGCTCGCCGTTGGCCGTACGCATGCCCGACCGCAGCATGCGCCGCAACGCGTCGTCCAGGTCGCCTCCGGCCAGCAGGTCATCGGTCAGGCCGGCCAGCAGGTCGTCAACGTCGAGATCGGTGAATTCCTGTGTGCCGTCCCACTCGGAGTAGTCGTACCGGGCCGTCACAACAGTCCTACTTGCGCCCCCGGTACAGGGCGCGGGCGCCCGAGGCGTCTTTGTTCAGCCGCTTGGTCAGGTGGAGCCCTTCGAGCAGGAACTCGAGCGCGCTCGCCATGAGCGCCGGGGACTCGGCCGCATCGGGACCGGCCAGGGCCCGGGTCGGCGGCTCGAGCTCGGGTATGTCGGCCAAAACGGCCAGGTAGGCCGCCGAGGGCAGGTCGTCGCCGGCGTGCACCACGACCTGCTCGGTGAAGGCCGCCACAATCGCCGAAGGGTCGTTCAACGTGACCCGGCGCCGGAAGACGGCCAACGTCGCGGCGGCGACGAGCTGGGCCACGACCTCTTGTTCGTGGCCCTCCTCCATCGCCTCGACCTCGACCTTGCCCTGGGTCGACGGGACGAGTGAGCCGAGGTCGCTGATGCGGGGGACGGCGACCGGCTCACCGGTGCGCAGGGCCCGCCGGACGGAGTTGGCCACCAGGGTCTCGTAGTTGGCGATGGAGAGGCGCACCGAGACACCGCTGCGCTGGTTCAGGTGTGAGCTCCGGCGAGCCAACTGGCTGACTTCGGCCACGACTTCCTTCAGGTAGGTCGGCACCGTCACCGGGATGCCGGCGGTCGGCAGTTCGGCCTCGGACTCCATGATCTTGACCTCGGTCATGGTGTCGTAGGGGTAGTGCGTGCGGATCTGCGCCCCGAACCGGTCCTTCAGCGGCGTGATGATCCGGCCGCGGTTGGTGTAGTCCTCGGGGTTGGCCGTGGCGACCAGGGTGATGTCGAGCGGCAACCGGATGCGGTGGCCGCGGATCTGCACATCGCGCTCTTCGAGCACGTTCAGCAGCCCCACCTGGATCCGTTCGGAGAGGTCCGGCAGCTCGTTGATGGCGAAGATGCCGCGGTTGACCCGCGGGATGAGCCCGTAGTGCAAGGCCAGCTCGTCACTCAGGTAGCGGCCCTCGGCGATCTTGATGGGGTCGACCTCGCCGATCAGGTCGGCGATCGACGTGTCGGGGGTGGCCAGCTTCTCGCCGTAGCGCTGGGAGCGGTGCACCCACGCGATCGGGGTGTCATCGCCGAGTTCGGCCACCGCGTTTATGGCGGCACGCGAGACGGGAGCGTACGGGTCGTCGTTGATCTCGGACCCCGCCACGATGGGCAGCCACTCGTCCAACAGCCCGACCAGGGCACGGATGACCCGCGTCTTGGCCTGACCGCGCTCTCCGAGAAGAATTACGTCGTGACCCGCCAATATGGCGTTCTCGAGTTGCGGGATGACCGTGTCGTCGAAACCGAGCACACCCGGTACCAACGACGTGCCGTCGGCGATCCGGGCCATCGTGTTGCGCCGCATCTCCTCGGCCACCGGCACCGACTTCCAACCAGAGGCGCGGAGTTCACCGAGTGTGCCCGCCAGGTCGGCCGGGGGATGGAGCGTTCCGGGCCCCGGGGTCGATGAGGGGTCTGTGTGCGCAGGGCCGTCCATACGCGGAGTGTAGTGACTTCTCCGACCCTCAAATCAGTCGGGCCAATCGGTCGGGCCCGACGGTCAGGTCAATCCCAGGATGGACCGCGTCGCCGTGGTCAACCGAACTCGCCACCCCCGCCCAGAGCGGCCAGCTGCGTGACCAGCGCCTGCGCCGGGCGCGGAACCGGCCGGTCGGCGCGATGGGCCAGCGCGACCGTCCTGCTCAATCCGGGTGACTTGAAGGGGATCGCCATCAGCTTGCTCTCCGCCGGCATGGCGATGGCCGGCACGACAGCCGCGCCGAGCCCGGCTGCCACGAACGCCAGGACCCCGTCCATCTCGCCCCCCTGGCTCACGAGGCGCGGTTCGACCCCGGCCTCACGGCACGCCGCCAGGGTCACGGCGCGCAGGTCGTAGCCCTCGCGGAACATGACCAGCGGCAGGCCGTCGAGGTCGGCTACCTCGACCTCGCGTCGCGTCGCCAACGGATGGTCCGGGGCGACCGCGAGCACGAGGGGGTCGTCGAAGAGCGGCGATGTGGCGACCAGGGGGTCTGCCATCGGCAGAACGACGAGCGCCAGGTCGACCTCGCCGCTGGCCAGCTGGCGCACCAGCTGCAGCGAGCCGGCCTCGACCACCAACAACTCGATCCCCGGATGGCTGGCGTGGAACTCGACCAGTGCCGGGGCGAGGACACGTGTGATGAGGCTGGGCGTCGCCCCTATGGAGAGCCGCCCGCGCTCCATGCCGGTCAGCGCCCGTGCTTCTGCCCTCGTCGCTTCGACGTCGGCCAGCACGCGCCGTATGAAGGGCAGCAACGCCTCCCCGTCGGCGGTGAGCGTCACCAGGCCCTGCCCCGGGCCCCGATGGAACAGGAGGACGCCCAGTTCGCGTTCGAGCAGCCGCACCTGGCGGCTCAGCGAGGGCTGGGCCAGATGCAGCCGGTCGGCCGCCCGGGTGAAGTGCCGCTCCTCGGCCACGGCCACCACGTAGCTGAACTGGTGTAATTGCACCTAGATAGCGTACGGCTATCAATCTCATGTTGTCTATGTCTTGGATCTCCTGATGGCAGGTGTCTAGGGTCAACGTGCTGGCTGCGCAGCAAAAAAGCTGGGTGGCCGCGTGCGGAGAATGGAATGATTGGCCCGCCACGCCCGGCGCGGGCGACGAGGAGGTCCGAAGTGACGACGACCGTCGACGAAGCACCCGGTACGCCGGTTGCCATCGGAGGGACCAGGGGCGGGCCGGACAAGCCCACCCTGCGCCAGGACACGTGGTGGGTCGAGCCCGTGGTCACCGTCACCATCCTCACGGCGTTCGTCGTCTACTCGACGTGGGCCGCCTTCGTCGGCAAGGACTACTTCGCGGGGAGGTACGTCCACGGGGTGGAGGTGAACCGGAACCTGATCTCGCCCTTCTACTCGCCCTGCCTGACCGGCAGTTGCGTGCCCGGCAGCCATCCCTTCGGCGTCTGGATCGCCGCCTGGCACATCACCCCGGCTCTGTTGATCCTGATCTTCCCGCTCGGCTTCCGCCTCACCTGCTACTACTACCGCAAGGCGTACTACCGCTCCTTTTGGTGGTCACCTCCCGCCTGCGCCGTGGCCGACGCCCACGGCAGCTACACCGGCGAGACCCGGATCCCGTTGATCCTGCAAAACGTCCACCGCTACTTCTTCTGGTTGCTGCTCATCTTCAACGGCATCCTCACCTACGACGCCGTCCAGGCGTTCCGCCAACCCGGTCTGGGCATCGGCATCAGCGTGGGCACCGTCATCCTCTGTCTCAATGCCTCGTTCCTCTGGCTCTACAGCCTCTCGTGCCACGCCTGCCGCCACTTCTGCGGGGGGGCGGTGCGGTCGTTCGCCAAACACCCGATCCGCCACAAGATGTGGAAGCTGGTCACGCCGCTGAACGCCCACCACATGAAGTTCGCCTGGATCAGCCTCTTCGGCGTGGCCATCTGCGACCTCTACGTCCGCCTCGTGGCCAGCGGGACGATCCACGATCCCGGCTTCCACTTCTAAAGGAACGCGCACACATGTCCGATTACCAGACACACAACTACGACGTCATCGTCATCGGGGCCGGAGGCGCCGGCCTGCGCGCCGCCATCGAATCCCACGAGCGCGGCCTGCGCACGGCGCTCATCTGCAAGTCCCTGCTCGGCAAGGCCCACACGGTCATGGCCGAAGGTGGATGCGCCGCCGCCATGGGCAACGTCTACGCCGAGGACAACTGGAAGGTGCACTTCCGCGACACCATGCGCGGCGGAAAGATGCTCAACAACTGGCGCATGGCGCAGTTGCACGCACAGGAAGCACCCGACCGCGTGTACGAGCTCGAGCGCTGGGGCGCCCTCTTCGACCGCACCAAGGACGGCCGCATCCTCCAACGCGACTTCGGCGGCCACCGCTACGCCCGCCTGGCCCACGTCGGCGACCGCACCGGGTTGGAGATCATCCGGACCCTGCAACAGAAGGCGGTGTCGGACGGCATCGACGTCTTCATGGAGTGCAAGATCCTCAAGCTCCTCCCCGACAGCGAGGGCCGGATCTCGGGCGCCGTCGGCTACATGCGCCCGACCGGCGAGATGGTGGCCTTCACGGCCAAGTCCGTGATCCTGGCCACCGGATCGATCGGCAAGTCGTGGAAGTACACGTCGAACAGTTGGGAGTCGGTGGGCGACGGCCATGCCATGGCCATCTGGGCCGGGGCCGACGTCATCGACATGGAGTCGGTGCAGTTCCACCCGACCGGCATGGTGTGGCCGCTCAGCGTGCGCGGCATCCTCGTCACCGAAGGTGTGCGCGGCGACGGCGGCGTGCTGCGCAACTCCGAGGGCAAGCGCTTCATGTTCGACTACATCGCGGACATGTTCAAAGCCGAGACCGCCAAGACCGAGGAAGAGGCCGACCGGTGGTACGACGACCACGCCAACAACGGTCGCACGCCCGACCTGTTGCCGCGTGACGAAGTGGCCCGCGCCATCAACTCGGAGGTCAAGGCGGGCCGGGGCACGCCGCACGGTGGCGTGTATCTCGATATCGCGTCACGCCGGCCGGCCGAGTACATCCGGCGGCGACTCCCGTCCATGTACCACCAGTTCATGGAGCTGGCCGGCGTCGACATCACCGCCGGTCCCATGGAAGTGGGGCCGACCTGTCACTACATGATGGGTGGCGTGCGGGTGGACGCCGACACCGAGGCCGCCACGGTGCCCGGACTGTTCGCGGCCGGTGAGGTGGCGGGTGGCATGCACGGCGCCAACCGTCTGGGCGGCAACTCGCTCTCCGACCTCCTTGTGTTCGGACGTCGGGCCGGCATCGGCGCGGCGGACTTCGCCGAGGGCCGCGCCGGTACCCCGACCGTCAGCGCGGCGGAGATCCAGTCGGTGATCGACGAGGCCGAAGCCCCCTTCGCCCGGGAGGGAGGGGACAATCCCTACGACATCCAGCACGAGCTGCAGGAGACCATGCAGTCGCTGGTCGGCATCATCCGCACCGGCCCCGAGCTCGAAGAGGCGTTGGTGAAGCTGGAGGAGTACAAGGGCCGCGTGGCCAAACTCAGTGTAAAAGGCGGCAAGGTCTACAACCCCGGCTGGAACCTCGCCACCGACCTCCCTTCCATGATCACCACTTCCATCGCGGTCGCCCAGGGCGCGCTGAACCGCAAGGAGTCGCGCGGCGGCCACACCCGGGAGGACTACCCCTTGCCCGACCCCGAGCTCGGCAAGCTGAACTTCGTGCAACGTCAGACCGCCGAGCACGGCTACCTGGCTCCCATAACCGTCAATCCCGAGCCGCTGCCTGAAATGCCGGCAGAGTTGCGGGCACTGCTCGAGGAGGCACACTGATGCCAGAGAACGATCCGGCAGGCGAATTCACCATGCGGTTGTGGCGCGGGGATCCAAGCGGCGGCGAGTTCACCGACTACGTGGTGCCCGCGGTCGAAGGCGAGGTCGTCCTCGACGTGATCCACCGGATCCAAGCGGGCCCCGCCCCCGATCTCGCCTGCCGCTGGAACTGCAAGGCCGGCAAGTGCGGCTCGTGCTCGGCGGAGATCAACGGCCTGCCGCGCCTCATGTGCATGACCCGCATGGACACGCTCCCCGAGGGCGCCCCTGTCACGGTGGCACCCATGAAGACCTTCCCGATCATCCGCGATCTCGTCACCGATGTGAGCTTCAACTACGAGGTGGCCAAGACGGTGCCCGCGTTCAAGCCGGGTCCGGAGCCCGAGGGCGGCTACCGCATGGCGCAGATCGATGTCGAGCGGGGTCAGGAGTTCCGCAAGTGCATCGAGTGCTTCATGTGCCAAGACGTCTGTCACGTCATCCGTGACCACGAGGACAACAAGCCGAAGTACGCCGGGCCGCGGTTCTTCATCCGCTTCGCCGAACTCGAGATGCACCCGCTCGACATCAACGACCGGCGCGAACTGGCCCGGTCCGGAGCGGGAATCGGCTTGTGCAACATCACCAAGTGCTGCACCGAGGTGTGTCCCGAGCACATCAAGATCACCGACAACGCCATTATCCCGATGAAGGAACGGGTCGTTGACGCGCACTACGACCCGGTGGCCTGGCTCGGTCGCAAAATCTTGCACCGCACGAAGAAGACCGCCGAAGAGGCGTCCGCCGGCTGAGCCGGAGGACGACCCGGCAGCCGGTCATGGCCCGCTATCTCTCGGCTGCATGGGTCCAGGCGTTCAACGACGCCCTGGCCGGTCTCGACGTCACGCAGGCCATGACGGCTGCCGGCGCCGGGTCGTTCACAGCGTCCCAGGGCTCGTTCGCGGTGGCCCACGTCGTTACCGACGCGCCCCCGGACACGGCGCGCCAACAGGACGAGTCGGCACCGGGGAACACGGTGCGCACGGTCCTCACCGTCGCCGAGGGACGGGCGGCACTGGTCACGGATCCCGATGCCGCGCTGCCGGCGAATGTCACCATCGTGCTCACGTACGCCGACGCGGTGGCCATAGCGCGCGGCGAGTTGGATCCGGCCGCCGCGCTGGCCGCGGGACGCGTGCGCATCCGCGGCGAGTTGGCCGTCCTCGTGGCGGGCCAGGCCATGCTCGGTGCGGCCGCCGCCGCAATGGGACGGACGCTGGCGGAGCTGACGGACCTCGACGACACGGTCGAATGAGCCGGGCGGCCCGACGGCCACCGGCCTACGGCGGCCGCTACCGGAGTCACGTGGCCGTGATCACCGGCGCCTCGGCCGGACTGGGCGCGCAGCTGTGCCGCGACCTGGCGCGCGCCGGGGCACTCGTCGTCGGTCTGGCCCGCAACGCCGAGCGGCTGGCCGCGCTGTCGGCGGTCCTGGCCGACGCGTCACCCGGTTCGCACACCGTCGTGTGCGACGTGGCCGACACCGATGCGTTGCGCGCCGCCCTGGCGGACGTGGTCCGAACGCATGGTCGCATCGACCTTCTCGTCAACAACGCGGCCCAGGATCCCGGCGTGCGGCTGAACGACATCACCGAGGACGACTTTCGTCGCACCTTCGACGTGAACTTTTTCGCGCCGGTGGCGGCGACACTGGCCGTCCTGCCCGCCATGCTCGAACGCGGCACCGGCACCATCATCAACGTGTCATCCGACGGCGGCCGCCTGCCCTCGCCGGGGCCCGGTGCATACCCGTCCTCCAAAGCAGCTCTATCCGCGTTCAGCGAGTCGACATCGTTCCGACTCGGACCCAGGGGAATTCATGTGCACATCGTCTATCCCGCCTTCATGGCCACCGAGCTCGGACTCGGCGCATTGCAGCGCGGCCTGCGCCAACCACCCCGCCTGACCGTCCGTGGCGTGGAGACGGTGTCCCGGCGGATCCTGGCGCACGCGGGGAGGCCCTCGCTCGAGATCAGCGCATCGCGGCTTATCGACCTCGCCACGGTGTTCCGTTATGTCCTTCCCCGGGCGTACCACCGGGGCCGAAAGCGCTGGTGAGGCGGCCGTTGAGCGGTTGGCACACGGCAGCGGTATCGTTGCGGTCACCGGCTCGTACAGAGCGGGCCGCAGTAGGGAGGATGAACGTGCATCAGCCGATCAGCGACCACTTCCTGTCAAGGTACCGCAGCCTGCTCGACGCCGAAGATTGTGCGTTCGACGAGCTCGAGCATGCGTGCGAAGAGGGCGACCGCGCCCAGTTCGACAAGGACATGGTTGATTGGCAGTCCGCAATGCGACACAAGCTGGCCTTCCTCCACAACGCCGGCATCGAGGTCAACTTCCCTGTCGCCACCTAGACGCGACGTGGACGAAGCCCTCGCTACCCGTTAGACGAACATCACGTTTGTCGCGCTCGAAGAGACCTCGTCGTACCCTCGTGACATGCCGGTCCGCACACGCACCTCTTCACCCGGCTCTATTCAGTTCTGAGCGAAGTGGTGGTCGGAGTTCGAGCGGCGACAACCCCCGGGACCGCGGTCAGAGCGTTTCCGGCCAGCACCA
>Ga0302324_100020134_pt1 | contig 13070 bp, 9 predicted proteins | sample Palsa_T0_1_FD_201949 | JGI IMG/M metagenome (GOLD analysis project Ga0302324, IMG submission 201949) | Peat permafrost microbial communities from Stordalen Mire near Abisko, Sweden - Palsa_T0_1 | ecosystem: Environmental > Terrestrial > Soil > Palsa > Peat permafrost | place: Sweden: Abisko...
CCGCCGATGGAGCTGTGTTGGGCACCTTCACGGTAGGAATGAACCCCGCCGGCGTGGCTTTCGATGGCAGCAACCTCTGGGTGGCGAACGAAGGCAGCAACACGGTCACCGAACTGAGCGCCGGCAACGGCGCTACCGTGGGAACCTTCAGTGTGGGAAGCCAGCCCTACGGCGTGGTATTCGATGGCAGCTACGTCTGGGTGGCGGGACCGAATAACATCACCAAGCTCCAGGCCGGCAACGGATCCGTGGCGGGGAGTTTCAGCGGCTTCATCGGCGGCCCTTATGGAGTGGCGTTCGACGGGGCCAATATCTGGGTGGCCAACTTTTCCACGAACACGGTTTCGAAGATATGAAGGGCCGCGCGCAACTGCGGGCAGCGCGCGCGCTGGCGGCGCTGGCGACTGCCTCCGTTGGCTGGGCGGCCGGCGCACCGGCGATCTTCAGCGCCGTGCCGAACTACACAAGCAACCAGATCGCAATTGGCGGCCGGAACTTCAGCCCTACGGGTTTGGCTCCGGCAGTGACACTCGGCAGTTCCGCGCTGACGGTGGCGTCGTTCGGCAATCAGAGTATCGTGGCTGATTTGCCGGTGAGTTTCGCGCCCGCTTCCTACAAGTTGGCGGTCACCAACAGTAACCAGCAAGCCGGCGCCCTAATTGTAGTTCTGGGAACGGTAGGGGCGCCCGGCCCGCAAGGGCCTTCAGGACCAACCGGGCCAACTGGTCCAACCGGTCTACAGGGCAAGGCCGGTCCGGCGGGCGGTGCCGGGGCGGCGGGGCCGCCGGGAACGACGGGGCCCGCAGGTCCCTTGGGGATTACCGGCGTCAACCTCGCCGCCATTGCTTTGCTGCGTTGGTATCCCGCCAATTTGACGGCCCAGTTCGCGGCGGGTCCCGGGCCATGGAGGGCGGCGTCCGATGGGGCCAACATGTGGATCACTAACTTCGGCGGGACCACCATCACCAAGCTGCGCGCCAGCGATGGCAAGCTTCTGGGAACGTTTCCGGTGGGGTCGGCACCGGCAGGCGTGACCTACGACGGAGCCAATATATGGGTGACTAATACGCAGAGCGCCAATGTCACCAAATTGCGCGCGAGCGACGGCACGGTTCTGGGCACGTTTCCCGCGGGATCGGGGCCGAATGCCGCCACATTCGACGGCGTCAACATCTGGGTCGTGAACTTCGGCAGCAATAACCTGACTAAGTTCCGCGCCAGCGATGGCGCCGTGCTGGCGACAATTCCAGTGGGGACCGGCCCCACCGATCTGATCTGGGATGGCGCCAATATTTGGGTGGCCAACTGGATGAGCAACAACATCACGGAAGTGCGCGGCAGCGATAACTCGGTAATCGGGACCTTTCCCGGAGGAAGTGTTCCGAATGCCATGGCCTTCGACGGCGCCAACGTGTGGGTGACCAATTTCTACAGCAGCACGGTTACCAAGCTGCAGGTCAGCGACGGTAAGGTAGTGGGGACATTTCCGGTTGGCGACAACCCCAACGGAGTGGCTTTCGACGGGGTCGATATCTGGGTAGGAAATCAGAATTCGAACAGCGTAACCAAGCTGCGGGCCAGCGACGGAAAGCTGCTGGGCAACTATCCGGTGGGGAACGCGCCGGGCCTAGTGACTTATGACGGCGCCAACGTGTGGCTGGTGAATTTCGGCGATAACACGGTGTCCAAACTATGAGAACGCCGGCCCTGGCTCTGTTCGCGCTGTTCAGCATGGGACACATCCCCGCAGCTACTCTAACCGCGCTGTATAGCTTCACGGGCCAAAACGGAGACGGCGCCAGTCCGTATGCCGCGGTGGTTATGGGGGCTGACGGATCGCTGTACGGGACCACCGGTTTTGGCGGGATCTACGGCGCGGGCACGGTGTTCCAATTGACGCCAGTAAGCGGTGGTTGGAATGAGACGGTCGTTTACAGTTTCACGGGCGGAAGCGATGGCGGGTATCCGCAGAGTGGCGTGATCTTCAGCGCGGGCGGAGCGATCTACGGAACCACCAGCGCTGGCGGGGCAGCCGGCTTGGGCACGGTGTTCGAACTGACTTCCGGACCCGGGGTATGGACAGAGACCGTGCTCTACAGCTTCAGCGGCAGCGACGGAGCTTATCCCTACGCTTCAGTGGTTCTCGCCGCGAGCGGAGCGCTGTACGGCACTACCGAATTGGGCGGAGCGTTGGGTTATGGCGTAGTGTTCGAGTTGACGCCTCCGACAGTCTCCGGCGGCGCGTGGACTGAGACCGTGCTGTACAGTTTCACCGGCGGCGACGACGGCGCTTTCCCCTATGCAGGCGTGGCGATCGACGGGAAGGGAGATCTCTTCGGCACGGCGGCTTTCGGCGGTACGTCGCAGAAGGGGACTGTGTTCAAGTTGACCCCGCCCGCAAAATCCGGGGGCGCGTGGACGGAAACGGTGCTGCACAACTTTACCGGATCCGACGGAGGCTTCCCGTATGCCGGCGTGATCCTCGGTACGGGCGGCGTACTGTACGGGACCACCACCGGCGGCGTGACCGCGGGGAACGGAACGGCGTTTGAGTTGACCCCGCCATCGACTGGCAAAGTCTGGAAGGAGACGATTCTGCACAAGTTCACGGGTGGCGCGGACGGCGCCAGTCCGCATGCGGCGTTAACGGCGGGACCGAAAGGAACACTGTTGGGAACCGGTCTGGGCGGCGGCGCGGCGCCCTCTTGGAATGGGCATGGCGTGGTGTTCGAGTTAGTTCCGCCGTCCAGCGGCGGCGCCTGGACCGAAACCGTGCCGTACACTTTCCAGGGTGGCGACGATGGCGGCGATCCGGATGCGCCGCTGACCGCCGGCGCGAGCGGAGTGTTTTACGGCACCAGTCTGCGGGGAGGGACTGCGGGTCTGGGTACGGTGTTTCAGGTGAGCGGGCCGGAGCCGCGACCGTAGGGGACGTCCAAGCCGGCTGCTGAAGGGGCGGTCACAAGTACACTACGGCACAATCCGGAACTTGCGCTTGCCCGCGATCCGATAGGTCTCGAAATCCGCGCGATCCACGGTGAACACGATGGACAGCGACTGGCGTTCCGCGAGGTATACCAAGGTAGCGTCGGCGAAATCCATCGGCCGGTCCCAGTAGCGCGACATCAAGGAGTGCACCTGCGGCAGTTCGGCTTCTTCGATAGTTGCCAGTACGACCACTTTGGAGCGCACGAACTTCCAAGCCGCCTCCATCTCCGCGCGCCCATCGCCAACCATGTGGAACACTTCGGTCAGCACCGCCTCGGAGCAGAGCAGCGGCGGCCGAAGCTGGCAAAACGCTTTGACACAAGCCTCGTGCCATGGGTCTTTCCGGTCCAACAGAGCCAGAATCGCTCCGGTGTCGATTAGTGCGTTAGCGGCCATAACGGCGGCGCAAGCGTGACTGAATTGTGTCGCGCACGGTTTTCGCGTCTGCGGTTCGCCCTGACCCTGAGATGGTCCCAAAATGCTTGGCTGCCTCGGCATGCAGGCTGCGCTGCTCCTCCTCGTCGTCCGCGGCGGCCGCTCGCTTATCGCTCAGCCACTGGCGGACGGCCATATCCAGCACCGCCGACATCGGTACCTTGCGGGCCCGCGCCTCCCGCTCCAGGTCCGATTTGAGCTCGCTGGAAAGGCGCCAACTGTACACTTCGGTCTTCATGTACTACATTGTAGTGCAAGAGCCGGCTATGAGCCCAATGCCACATACTTTTTGACAGATCTGCATTTCCGCGGCAGTTGTAGGGCGGCCAATCATGGCCGCAGCCGCCTTTTAGGCGGCCAGAGCCGGCTAACAGCCGGCTGCGGGCAGAATTGCCCGCCCTACCGAGATTATTCGTCAGGTCCGGCCACTCCACTAATAAATGTCCGAACAAATCACCGTACTTAAGCGCATTGCGGCGTTTGCCGCGGGCGTGCGAGGCCATCGGCTGGGGGTCTGGCACAATGGCGAGGGATTCGCCGCGGTTGGCTGCACGCGATGTGGCCAACGGCTGACTGTGCGCTACTCCGCCATGCAGCCCGATATCGAAGGCCCCGCGCTGACCTCCGATTGCCGGGCGGTATCGCGCATAGCGGCAGCGTAACCTAACATGAAGGGATGCTCGTGTTAGCCTCCCGCTCGCCCCGCCGCCGCGAGATCCTGCAGCAAGCTGGTATTCCTTTCGTCGTCCGCCCCGCAGATGTCGACGAAACGCCGCGCACCTGCGAACTCCCCCGCGATTATGTAACCCGCATCGCACGCGAGAAAGCCGGTGCGGTTGTCGCGGGCGAGGGCGAAATCGTGCTGGCCGCGGACACCACGGTGGTTATCGACGGCCAGATCCTGGCTAAGCCGGAAGACCCCGCCGATGCCGTCCGCATGCTGTCGCTGCTTTCCGGCCGGCGCCACCAGGTGCTGACCGCCATCTGTTTCCGCTCGGCCACCCGCGGCATCGAAGACTGCGCCGAAACCGAGGTGTGGTTCGCGCCGCTCTCGGGCGAGGAGATTGCCGCCTACGCGGCCAGCGGCGAGCCTATGGACAAGGCCGGCGCCTACGCCATCCAGGGCCTGGCATCCAAGTTCGTCGAACGCATCGAAGGCTGCTACTTCAACGTGATGGGATTGCCGGTGGCCATGGTCTACCGCTATCTGCGGGAGCTGTAACACACCGACGGAACAAATCGCCGCCGCCCTGCGTTAGCCTTCAAATAAGGAGTATGCATGCAGTTTTTTTGGCAGGATCTTCGCTACGGCTTCCGGTCTCTGCTCAGGAATCCGGGCTTCTGCGCGGTGGCCGTTCTGGCGCTGGCCTTGGGCATCGGCCCCAACACCGCTATTTTCACCATGGCTAATGCGGTCTTGCTGAAGCCGCTGCCCGTGCCCGAACCCAACCGCGTGATCATGATCTGGGGCACGCTGCTGAAGTCCGGCTTCGACCAGATGCCGGTCAGCGGAGCCGATTATCTAGATTGGAAGCGGCAGTCCCACTCGTTCTCGCAGATGTCCGCCGCCTTCGCCATCCCCGAGTATGGACTTAACATCAGCGGCATCGGCGACCCGGAGCGGGTTCCGGCAGCGCAGGCATCCTACGAATTCCTGCCGGCGCTGGGCATCCAGCCCATCGCCGGACGCAACTTCCTGCCTAGCGAAGACCTGCCTGGGGGACCGCCCGCTGTCCTGATCAGCAACGCGCTCTGGCAGCGCCGGTTTCATTCCGATCCGGCGGCCATTGGGCGCACGCTCACGGTGGATGGCATCCCGCGAACGGTCGTGGGCGTGGTCCCCCATCAACTCGGCGAAATGGTGGCCGCGGACGTGTGGCTGCCCGCCGCCATCAATCCCAGCAACCCCGAGCGCCAGAACCATCATTTCGGCATCGTGGCGCGGCTCAAGCCCGGTGTGACGCTGGCCCAGGCGCGCGCCGAGATGACCGTGATCGCGCAGCGCCTGGAACGCGAATACCCGGCCACCAACACGGGATGGGGCATCACCATGTCCCCGATGGCGGAGATGTTCACCGGCCGCATTCGTCCGGTGCTGTTGATTTTGTTGGGCGCGGTGGGCCTGCTGTTGTTGATCGCCTGCGCCAATCTGGCCAACCTGCTGCTGGCGCGCGCCGCCACGCGGGAAAAGGAGATCGCCATTCGCGGTGCGCTGGGCGCGGGCCGCCGCCGCATCGTCCGCCAACTGCTGACGGAAAGCCTGGTGCTGGCGCTGGCTGGAGGCGCGCTGGGCCTGCTGCTGGCCACCTATGGCGTGCGCCTGCTACGCGGCATTGTGCCGGACATGTTCCCCATGATGCAACACATGGGGGTAGATTTGCGCGTGCTGGCGTTTACGCTGGGCATCTCTCTGCTCACCGGGTTGCTATTCGGGCTGGTGCCCGCGTGGCGATCGTCGCGCACGGACCTCAACACCACCCTCAAGGAGGCCGCCGGCCGTTCTGAAAGCGCGGGTGGATCGAACCGCATTCGCAGCTTCCTGCTGGCTTCCGAAGTGGCCTTGGCGGTGCTGCTTTCGGTGAGCGCGGGGCTGCTGCTGCGGAGTTTCGTACGGGTGATGGCGGTCGACCCGGGCGTGCGCACCGCCAATATTCTGACCATGAATCTGACCCTGCCCGAGGTGAAATACGATACGACGGTGAAGCGCGCGAACTTCTACAAGAACCTGATGGAGCGGTTGGAAGCGCTGCCCGGCGTGCGTTCCGCGGGCGCGGTCATGTTTCTGCCGCTGCGCGTTTCGATCCTTTCGTTCCGCGTGGGCGTGAACAGCTTTTTGATCGAAGGCCGCCCGCCGGTGACGCAGGATAAGCAGCCGCTGGCGGATTACCGCATGGCCACCCCAGGTTACTTCAACACCATGGGAATCGCGCTGCGGCAGGGCCGCCTGTTCGACCAGCATGACGACCTGGATGCCAAGCGCGTGGCCGTGGTGAATGAAGCCCTGGTGCGCAAGAACTTCCCGCACGAGAATCCGCTGGGCCGCCGCATCGTCATGGGCGACAAGCCCATCGAGATTGTGGGCGTGGTGGCGGACGCCAAGCTGTACGGACTCGACTCGCCCATTGAACCGGCTGTCTATGTGCCGCACATGCAGCGGCCCATCGACTCCATGGGGGTAGTGGTGCGCACGGAGGGCGATCCCGCAGCTATGGCTGGGGCGGTGCGCCGCGAGATTCTGAAGCTGGATCCCGAGCAGCCCATCTCCAATGTACGCACCATGGAGAAAGTGCTCTCGGATTCGCTGATGCTACGGCGCGTGGCCATGCTGATGCTGCTGGTGTTCGCCTCACTCGCGCTCACTTTGGCCACGGTCGGGATCTACGGACTGACGGCTTATGCGGTGAGCCGGCGCACGCACGAGATCGGCTTGCGCGTGGCGCTGGGCGCCAACCAGGCGCAAATCCTGCGGCTGGTGGTAGGCCGCGGGATGATCACTTCGCTCATCGGCGCAGCGATCGGAGTAGCCGCCGCGTTCCAGTTGACGCGCGCCTTATCGGGGATGCTATACGGCGTGACGGCCAGAGATCCGCTGGTTTTTGCGGGCGTGCCGCTGCTGCTGATTGCGGTGTCGGTAATCGCCAGCTTCGTGCCGGCGCGCAGAGCTACGCGCATCGATCCACTGGTGGCGCTGAGATACGAGTAGGATGCGGGGATCATTCTCCCAGCAGCAGCCGGTGATAGCGGCCCATCCAATAAGGCAGCAGGAAGGCTGTGCCATCGTCTTCGCCGCGGCCATCCGAGCCGCCATCGATATCGAAGGGATTGGAATTCCACTTCATGACGGGCCGCTCGTCGGGAGGCAGCAGAGTGAGCGCCTGGCGCCGCTGGAACCGGTCGGTGGCCGGGTCCATGGGGATGTCGCGGCGACTGGAATTCTTCACCGTCCACTCGATGGTATCGATGGGCATGCGGTACAGCGTGCGCACCGCGCCGGCCAGATCCAATGGCAGATCCGGCTGGGCCGCCGCATAAATGAAGGTCCAAAGGGGATTCTCCTCGCGCGCCATATTTTCCCACCACGCATTCAAAGCGGGCCGGTAGTAACTGACTAACAAGTCACTATCCGTTTCATACCGGAAGAGATTGTAGAACGAAAGCATCGCCAACTCTTCATCGGAATAGTTAATCTCCTCGCGCAGTTCCTTATAGCGCGTGGCACGCTGCGCGTACCCCAAATCGAGCGCGATCTTCCGGTATTCTTTCCGGTACCTGGCATCTCCGGTGATGTGCGCCGCGGTCTTCAGGAAGCTCAACAGCTCCATGCTGTTCAGGGCGCTGTCGCCGGGTTCCTGGCGGAAGTAATCCGGCGACCAGCGGCCCCAGGTGGTGGGCTTGCCGCTCACATCGATCAGATAGTAGCCATGGTAGAGGATGTGGTCCATGATCCTGGCCGTGGCTTCGGCGATGCGCTTCTTTAACTCCGCGTCCGGCAGCAGATCGGTGGCTATGCCATAGAGGAAGAAATGTCCGACGATCTCATCCGAGCTGGTGTCGCCTTTCCAGTAGTATTGGCCATCCGCCGTCCAGTGCCATTGACCGCCGGTGGGCATGGGCTCGCCTTTGCGGATGTAGGAGCGCGCCGGAAAGCCGCGCCGGCCGGCGACCTCCTCCAGAAAAAGTACGGCCTCGGCCGCCTTTCTGGCGTTGTCCAGCGCCTCGCGCGACTGGGTGACGGCGTAACGGAAGCACTCCGCGGCGGCGTACATGGAGGTCCACAGGCCGTCGTTATCGTCATCCCGCAACTGGTTGGAGGCCAGGTCGCCGGGCACCCGCAGATCGGATGGGGACACCAGACCGTGCCGGTCATGCCGGGCGTGGATGCGATCCTCGAACAGCGCGGCTTTGGCAGACATCGTCATGCTCCGCAGCTCGATGTGCGATACGCCGGTGCGGGTGCGCACCCACATACCCGCGGACTGGTCGGGGGCGAGCTGCCGCACATCGTCGTCGGGAAGGTAGCGTTTGCCGGCAAAATACTGATAGCGGTCGCGCGCGGGCGCTTTGGGGTCCAGGCGCGTCAGCCCCTGCGGGGCGCCGTACCATTCCGCTCCGTCGGAGGCCACCGCGCGCACCGCGCCGGTGGGGTGCGCGAAAGCTGCCGGTACGCGCGGATCGTCCAGGGCGTAGAAGGTTCGAAACTTCTGCGCCTGTGGTGTCAGCCGGACAGGCTGCGCTGCCTGGCATTGGACCGCTGCCGCGATCGACGCTACGAACTTCAAGAATGCCAGCGCGCAACTGGAACAGGATTTATTCCGACGACGCCTTGGCCCGATTGCCACTCCCGCCGGCTGGAGGGGCTTCTTTCTTGTCGGTGTCGGACTTTCTGCCCGGCGGCCTGCCACGGCCCCGGGGACGGCTGTTGGCGAGCCGTTCGAGACTCTGAATCGCTTGGTCGATGTGATCGCGCTGTTCCCGCAAGTCTGCAAGAGCCTTAGATAGATCCACGGCACACCCCCTCCCCAGGGGCCGGCCGGAGGGCCGAATTATCAACTCCACCCAACCTGAGGCGATTCCGAATTGATATGGCAATTATAAACGATTTTCCTGCAGCGTGGCTTGTGGGAAAAAACCGCACACCTTGGAACTGTACGATGCCGTCCATTCCCAGACGGCAACGAACCAGTACGAAACCCGGAATTACATCTTGACTCCAGAGCCGATATGGACTGAAAATTACACAAGCTGTGGTTTTTCCCGCGGGCACACTTAGACGGCAGGTCCTTGCACGGCATTGATGCGGGAGATTCCTCACAATAAGGAGAAATAATGCGGAATTCAAACAAATTTGGGCGAGCGGCTGTTTCCGGGGCGATGATGCTGGGGCTAACACTCGTCGCGATGCACCCGGCCTTGGCGCAGACTTACATGGTGATTTACACATTTACCGGAGGGGCCGACGGAGGAACTCCCTTCGCCACGCCGATACTGTACAACGGCAATCTTTGGGGTACGACCAACGCGGGCGGGGCCAACGGAGCCGGAACCATTTATACGGTTAATTTCGCAAGCCGCAAAGAGACCGTGCTGCACTCTTTCGCGGGCGGCCCGACGGATGGGGCTGGTCCAATTGCGGGCTTGGTCCAGAATGCCGCGGGCAACTTCTACGGAGCCTCATACAAGGGCGGCGCCCTGAATTTTGGAACGGTATTCGAGCTCACGCTCAAGGGCCAGTACAGCATCGTGCACAGTTTCGCGGGACCTCCCACCGAAGGTTTGGGGCCGGCGGGGACGCCGGTATTCGATCCAGGGGGGGACCTCTATGGCACTACGTACCAAGGAGGTAATACCAAAGGATATGGTACGACCTACGAGATCACGGGCGCCGGCGTGTATAAGACGGGTCAAAACTTTCCGGCAGACGGCGGGCTGCCGCGGGCCGGCCTGACTCTGATCAACGACCAGCTCTGGGGCACCAGTTCAGGCGGCACCACGCGAAGCTACGGCGGAGCCGTTTACCAGGCAGGCGTGGGGTCGACGCCGCTATACATTTTCAGCGGCGGCGCGGACGGATCGCAACCCATGGGTCCGGTGATTGGAGATACGCTGGGCAACCTGTACGGCACCACCTCAGGGGGTGGCAATGGCAGTTTTGGCAACGGGTGCGGGGTGATCTTCAAGGTGAACATCGCGACCGGACAGGAGACTGTACTGCACACCTTTACAGGGCCGGATGGAGCGGTTCCTATGTCGGGGCTGGCGTGGGATACGGAGGGCAACCTGTACGGCACCACCTTGCTGGGCGGGGCTTACGGCTACGGAACGGTATTCAAACTGGATACTCTGGGCAACCTGACGACGGTGTACAGCTTCACGGGCGGCGCGGACGGAGCGAGTCCCAATGCCGGGGTGCTGGTGGACAACGTGGGCAATATCTGGGGCGCGACGTCGGCGGGCGGTTCGGCGACCGGCTCCAGCGGCTTCGGCACGCTGTTTATTATTACGCCGGCGGCTTCATAAGCCGGGCTAAGTCCGGCGCTGGAGTTTCTACTACATTTCGTGTTCGCCACAGCACATGGAGGGCGGGATTCATCCCGCGCGGGGCTTTAGCCTGGCTTTAGCCCTGCGTTGCCCGCGAGCTTTGCTCGCGGGAAGAGCCGGCTGAAGGCCGGCTGCGGGCAGAATTGCCCGCCCCACAAGAGCACCAAACCTGCCTGCCTATCCAGGCAGGCAGGCGTGCCTGCGCCACGTCAGGATTAGGCTAGCTGTTTCAGCAGATGCTGCAGATCCACCGGATCTCCGGATTCGGTGTTACGCGCGAGCGCGGGCGCAATCGCCACCGCCTCGTTGTGTTCCTCGAACCACACCAGAAAACGGGAATCGTCCGCGCCTTCCAGGCGCTGCTGATTCAGCCAGGTGTAGTAAGCGCCCATATCCGCGTCGATCAACGATCCCTGCGGGTCGAGTTCCGGTTTGCGGTGCGTCTCGGCCAGCAATTCGTTCATGGGACGGTTTCGCTGGCGCGGTGCGAAGCGCAGCAACAGAGTCATGGGTTCGGCGCGGCGGAGCGCCTCCCGCGCCGCCCACTGCACGAAGGTTGTACTGAAGACCTGGGTTCCGGAGCCTTCGGTGAGCAGGCTGACCTGGAAGCGGCTCAATATGGCGTCGCCAGCCGCGCCCAACCCGAGATCCTCGGGCTGCATCTTGGCGAGCATGGTGCGAAACGCTTCGGGTCCCATGGAAGAGTAAGCCTGCTGCATCTTTTCTTGCAGCGCCGCGCGGGCCGGCGCGAGCGAGTTATACGAGATACAGGTCAGCCCGGCGGCCGGCGCCGCTTCGCCGGCTCCTCCGTCGATGTACCAATGGCCATACGGAACGGGATGCGCTTTGGCGCGCGCGGCGGCGACCTCCAGCAGCAGCGGGATTCCGTTTTCCGGTTTGACATTGCTGAAGTACACTCCCTGTTGGCGCAGCTTACGAAAAAGCCGGTACTTGTTTTCGGGCACGCCTTGCCCCACCGCTACCAGTCCCAGGCGGCGCAGGGGAAGGGGCTCGCGGGGCGCGGCCGCATGCACTTTCTGAATGTAATCGGTGGCCGCCGAGCGGAAGGCATCGATCTGGTGAGTGGCCCACAGATGCGTGGTCAGTTGCTCGGAAAATTGGGCAGGGGCGTTGACCCAGTCAAAGCGCTCCAGTTCCGATGACAGGCGCAAGCCGGCGAAACCAGCCATCAATTGCCGGCGGGCCTCCGCGGAGCGCGGCTGCAGGTAGGCGAACTGGTTATCCAGCTCCTTGCGCTCAGCGGGAAACTTCCAGTCGTAGGCGATCAACTCGCGCAGCAGCAGCGGCACAAAGCCGATGGGCAATTCGCGCAGCAAGGCAACCTGGCCGGCGGCGAGTTGGCGGGCCCGCGGAGGATAGCCGCGAAACGAATCGGCGGTCAACTGATCGGGTAGCATGGCGCCTACACGACCTCCAGCGCCGGCTTGCCGTGCGATAGCGGCGTTTGGAAACCGAGCAGCGCGCCCAGGGTCGGCACCAGATCGGTGGGTTCCAGTTGCCGGTCGATTACCGCGTTTTCCCGGATACCGGGCCCCATGGCGATCATCCAGGTGGTGCGCGAGAGCGGGTCGCCGGTCCGGTGATGTTGGAATCCGTTGCCGCCAGAGTCGCTGTCGGAATCGCGGCCAAAGTCCGGCAGGATGAACATGGTCGTTTTGCCGGTGTACTCGGGTTCGCTTTCGACTGTTTTCCATATTTCGGCGCAGAGGCGGTCGGTGCGTTGAATGGCTTCCAGGTAAAGCGAGTAAGTGCCGGAGTGGGCAATATCTATATCGTGCAGGGTAATCCAGAGTAAGCTGGGAGCGAGCTGGCGCATAAGCTGCCGCGCGATATAGACGGAGAGTTCGTCGGGGCTGGCCAGGGTACGGGCATGCGCCGCAAAGTCGCCTACCGAGAGCCGCAGGACTTCAGCCATCTGATGCAGCTCCACCGAGTTGCCACTTAGTTCGGGGGCATACAGCGGAGTCTCGTAATTGTCGCGCAAGAGATGCTCGTACTGCGTTCCCAGGCTGGAAGAGAGAGCCGCCGCCAGCAGCCGTTTCGGCAGAATGACTCCCGCGCCCAAGCCGCGGCCATAGGAACGGTGGCCGCTCTCGCCGATGCGGTTGAAACCGTTGCTGGGCGCGACCACCCAGGCATCCGAGACGGGGCGCTTCAGGTCTTTGCGGAAGTATTCAAACACCGTGGGAGAATCCGGGGGCACGGCGGCAAAGTTGTTGAAGGTCTCATATACTCCGGTGGCCAGGCTGGCGGTAGCTACATAATGACCCAGGATGCCGCGATTGACCACCTGGCTGAAGAAGGTAGCGCGGGGAATCAATTCGGTCAGGAGATGGGGAATATTCTCCTGTCCTTCGGGCATGAAGGTTTCCTCGTCACGGGCGCCGCCGCCGAATGTAACCACGATCACCTTGCGGTCGCGCGGGCGGGCGTGGAGGCGTCGCGGCGCAAGGCCGGCCAGGGCGCCGCCGACGCTGGCGCCGGTAACGGATCGCAGAAAGTTGCGGCGGCTCCAGGAGACGGCTTGCGCAACTTCGCGCGGAGTTGTGCCGGGCTGCATACGACGGGGAATAGGATGCACCTCCCTG
>Ga0302324_100020137_pt1 | contig 13069 bp, 11 predicted proteins | sample Palsa_T0_1_FD_201949 | JGI IMG/M metagenome (GOLD analysis project Ga0302324, IMG submission 201949) | Peat permafrost microbial communities from Stordalen Mire near Abisko, Sweden - Palsa_T0_1 | ecosystem: Environmental > Terrestrial > Soil > Palsa > Peat permafrost | place: Sweden: Abisko...
TCTCGTCAGCCCCTAAGAAATGGGCAAATGTTCGTCTGTCGACCGGGGACATCCGGTGTTCATCTGTCGCAGGAGCGACACCGTCGACGCTTTGAAGACGCTCTCGCGATCTACCGCGAGGTCGGATGGCGTTTGGGGCTAGGCAGAGTGTCCAGGTCAACCGACCTACCCTCTGGCCTGGTGCCATGGCGCGCCCGCCTGGGCCTGCCGTGGACGACCTTGATCTTCAAGATGCGGCAGTTGGGTATCAATCGCCGGCAAACCTCAGCGTTGCCAGCGCGAGCAGCAGCGTCGCTGGCATGAGTTAGTTCGTTAGCTATCCAATCTTCCGCGTGTGCCCATTGCGGGTCACCGGCTCAATGTGGTCATATCTCGCGGCAGTTCGCAAAATCGCGCCGCCATTGAAGTTTGGCGATGAACGTGCCGCGAGGGAATATCATGAGCCTCACAATTCTTCGACGCAGCGTTTCGCGGATCGACCGTCCAACAGGTGCAAATGGGCATGACGCCAGAACATCGTGTTCGTCCGCTCATTCCCTCAGGTGACCCCAAGGCGACTGACCCTTTTCTTCTGCTGATGGAAGACTGGTTCGCGCGCGGCGTGTTTGATAGGCACCCACACAGGGGCATGGAGACCGTCACCTATGCCCGAGCCCAACAGCGCGCCGTTCTCCCCGTTCGGTGTGGTGTTGAACACGGCCTCCTGCACCAGCGTGGTGCCGTTGTATGCCATGATCCAGCCGTTGAACGGTGGATCGCCGCAGTTCGAGGAGAAAGCTTACGTAGACTACTCCGGTGAGCAGCAGCACCGCGGCCCTCGACTTGTATGCGCCAGGATTGAAAGTGACCACACCGCCGGAGCTGTTGGGACCGGTGCCTGGATAGGTAGCGTGAATATCCACCGGGCCGCCGAATAGCTCCTTGTCCGAAGCCAGCAAGAGCGGGTGCAAGCGCTGACGATAGTTTCCGAGCTGTCTTTGCTCATGGCCACCACGTACATGTATCCGCCGGCGGTCGGGCTCTTCAGGTAAATGGCCGGAGTGGCAGTGATTCCCATCACTGGAGTGATCTGGGCACAATTGCGGTTATCGGAAGGGTCTCCCCGGAAGGCAGCAGCGGCACCGGCCAGAGTACGGTGCCGGTTTGACCGCACACGGCAGACCGGCCGCGATCAGAATGACCGGTCCTTTGCGGAACGTAGAAATAGAGCGATGCATGTTCAAACTCTCGATATAGTAGTTACCGCGCGAAGGCCCGGTTTCTTGGTACCTGTCTTCATACCGTGTTGTCCGCTCCAAAAGCAAGATTACGGAATGGACGGCGAAAGTGACAACTCTGATACCGTGAAGGAGGGCGTGGCCCGCCGCACGCGGATACAGACGAGGAACGGAATGTTCGCGAAATACTGGCTTTGGAATGCGACCCTGCTAGCCGCGTGTACCGCCGCCCACGCAGGCGACGCAGCCAATACCGCAGACCCGCGGGCCGTCTGGGAGCAGGCTATTCAAGCCAAAGGGGGCCGCGAGCGCCTGCGGAAGGTGCAGACACTGGCCATCTTTATGAAGCCGGCGCAGGTGGTGCTGGCGGGCCCTCCCGCAAACTGGCTCTGCGTCTTTCCGGACCGCTACTTCGAATGGGAGGGTCGCAAGGGTAACGAGCGTTCTGTCATCGTCAATGGGACCGCCGGGCGGATCGCAATGGATGCGAATGGCATGCCTCGCGCGGCGTGGAGCATGACACCGGTGGAACGGGATCGGCTCACTCTGAATCAACTCGTGTATCTGCTCGAGACCGCCTGGCTGCAGCCTAAGCCGCTATCAGTGAGGCCGGCTCACCTCCATAAATACAACGTCCTGACCGTCAGTGCGGGCGGGCGCACGTTTGACGTGTCTCTGAATAGTTCCAACTTGCCGGAACGCATTTTCTCGCGCCGGGGTGAGGATTCCAAGACCAAATACGATTACCAGATGGACCACTATCGGGAGTTTCAGGGTATTTCGCTCCCGACACGGATAACTGGCCTGGAGGGCAACCGCGAGTGGATCTGGGACGTCGACTATGAAATCGACGCCAAATATAACCCGAAGATGTTCGAGCGGCAGCCCGATCTCAACGATGGCCCCGAGCCCTGGCGGCGGCGATGAGGTGGCCATGAACCGACGTCGGTTTGTGCTCTCGTCGGCGACCCTGCTGGGCGTTCGCACCCTCTTGCGCGGGCAGCAGGAAGAACCCACTTTCTCTACTGAGGTGAAGGTCGTCAATGTGCTGGCGACGGTTCGCAACAAGAAAGGAGAGCTGGTCCCGGACCTGACCAAGGACGATTTCTCTCTCTCGGAAAATGGGCGGCCGCAGACCATCCGCTATTTCGCCCGGGAGTCCGACCTGCCACTCACGCTGGGGCTGATGGTGGATACCAGCATGAGCCAGCGGCGCATGATCGAGGCCGAGCGCGGCGCTTCGTACCGCTTCCTGGACCAGGTGCTGCGCGAAAAGAAGGACCAGGTATTTGTGATGCAGTTCGATCTGTCAGTGATGCTGCGCCAGGAACTGACGTCGTCGCTCAGCAAGCTGAACGATGCGCTCGCTCTTGTGGACACCCCTACCATGAACGATCTGCGCAGCCAGACCGGCGGAGGCACGGTGCTCTTCGATGCCGTGGTGAAAGCGTCGAAAGACATCATGAAGGACCGGCCCGGCCGCAAGGGGCTGATCGTACTTACAGACGGAGTGGATTTCGGCAGCGAGTTCTCGATTGCGGACTCGATCGAGGCGGCCCAGCGCAGCGATACGCTCATCTATTCGATTCTGTTCTCCGATGAGGGCGCCTACGGACCCTTTGGCGGTCCGGACGGCAGAGGGGTTCTGGTGCGGATGTCCAAAGAGACGGGCGGGGGCTTTTTCGAAGTCTCCAAACACCAGAGCCTGGACCAGATTTTCGCGCTGCTCGAGCAGGAGCTGCGCAGCCAATACAACATAGGATATGTATCGAGCGAGCCGGTAGTGATTTCGGAATTTCGCAAGATTCAACTGACGGCCAGGCAGAAGGGGCTGACAGTGCAAGCGCGGAACCGGTACTGGGCGAAGCGCTCACCCGGCACTAACTGAGTCACACGAGCTTGTCCTGCGCCAGCTTTGCCTGCATCCGGCGCATCCCCCGCAGCCAGCGATCGTAATCGTCGGCCTTGCGGCGGAAATATTCGCCGACCTCCGGATGTGGCAGGATCAGGAAACGCTCCTCGGCCAGGCCGGCCACCACGGCCTCCGCGACTTGCTCGGGCTCAAGCGCGCCTTCCAGCAGAAAACGCCCCGCCCCGCTTTGCGCTTCCGTGAGCATGTTGGTGCGCACGCCTTGCGGGCACAGGCAGGAAACCCGTACGCCCCGATCGCCGTAGGTTACTGCCAGCCATTCGGCCAGCGCCACGGCGGCGTGTTTGGTAACCGCGTAAGGCGCCGAACCGATTTGCGTCAGTAATCCGGCGGCCGATGCGGTCTGCAGCAGGTAGCCTTCTCCGCGTGCCAACATGCCGGGCAGCACCGCGCGGGCCGCGTATACGTGCGCCATTAAGTTGATGCCCCAGATGCGCTGCCAATCGCTGTCGGGCGTTTCGATGCCGCCCTCCAGGGCGATGCCCGCGTTGGAGCAGAACAGGTCGATCGCGCCGTAGGCCGCCGTGGCGCGCTCGGCCAGTTGGACCATATCGGCTTCGCGGCTGACATCCGCGGTAACCGCCAGTCCCCCCGTTTCGCGCGCGACCTGGGCCGCCCCGGCGACATCCAGATCGGCCACCACCACCCCGCGCGCGCCCTCAGCGGCAAAGCGCCGGCACAAGGCGCGGCCGATACCGCTGGCGCCGCCGGTGACCACTGCGACTTTATTTCGCAGCTTCATATTGCTGCAGCTCCATCTTGGCCACGGCTTCGCGGTGCACTTCGTCCGGACCGTCCGCCAGCCGCAGCGTGCGCGCGCCGGCCCAGGCGTACGCCAGGAAGAAATCGCCGGAAACGCCCGCGCCTCCGTGGGCTTGTATGGCGCGATCGATCACCCGCAGCGCCATATTGGGCGCCACCACCTTGATCATGGCGATCTCCGCTTTGGCGTGCCGGTTGCCCGCCACATCCATCATGTAAGCGGCCTTCAGCGTGAGCAGGCGTGCCTGTTCGATCTCGATGCGCGAGTCGGCGATATCGGCGCGCAGTGTGCCGAATTCGGAGAGCCGCCGCCCGAAGGCCACGCGCGATTGCGCCCGCCGGCACAGGGCCTCGAGCGCGCGTTCGGCGAGGCCGATCAGACGCATGCAATGATGTATGCGTCCCGGCCCCAGGCGGCCCTGGGCGATCTCGAAGCCGCGTCCCTCGCCTAGCAAAAGATTTGCCGCGGGCACCCGTACGTTCTCGAAGAGCACTTCGCCGTGGCCGTGGGGGGCGTCGTCATAGCCGAACACCGGCAGCATGCGCCGTATGGTGATGCCTGGCGCGTCCAGGGGCACGAGGATCATGGATTGCCGCAGGTGGCGCGGGGCGTGGGAATCGGTCTGGCCCATGAAGATGGCGATCTTGCAGCGCGGATCGCCGGCGCCGGACGACCACCACTTATGCCCATTCAGCAAGTAGTCGTCGCCCTCGCGGGTGATGCTGGCCGAGATGTTGGTGGCGTCGGAAGATGCCACCGCCGGCTCGGTCATGCAGAAGCAGGATCGCATGCGGCCTGCCAGCAGCGGCTCGAGCCATTGCCGTTTCTGCTCGGCGGTACCGTAGCGGGCCAGCACTTCCATATTGCCGGTATCGGGTGCGGAGCAGTTGAAGACCTCGGGCGCCATCATCACGCGTCCCATGATTTCGCACAGCGGGGCGTATTCGAGATTGGTCAGGCCGGCGCCCCACTCCGGATCCGGCAGGAAGAGATTCCAGAGTCCAGCAGCGCGCGCCTTGGGCTTCAGCTCCTCGATGATGGGGACCGGCTGCCATCGATCTCCTTCGCGGATTTGCCGGTGGTAGAGCTGCTCGTTAGGGTAGATGTGCTGCTCCATGAATGCGGTCAGTTTCGTCTGAAGTTCCTGGACCTTTTCGGAATGCGCGAAGTACATGCTCGGATTGTCACCCAAAGCGCACGCGAACGCAAAGGCTGGCCGAGCCACCGTCTCGTTTTCAGACACTATTCTCCGATTCATACACAGGGGTAGTCGGGCGCGCCATCAACCGGAGTCAGGGCATTGAAAATGGGGTAGATACGGCGCACGTCTTTGGCAGCGGCCGTGCTTTCCGAATGGTAGTGTTGCGAACTCCCAAACCTCCCGTCCTCTTGCGGCTGCTGCCGTGCATGACCGATATGGCATTCGTCATGCCGCTGGTGTTCCTGTTCGTCGGGATGCGTGGCGCCAAGACCCTGCTGGGAGATGGCGATACGGGCTGGCATCTGCGCACCGGTGAATGGATACTGGCGCACGGGCACGTGCCCAGCCGCGACATCTTTTCCTTTACCCGCTCGGGGCAGCCGTGGTTCGCCTGGGAGTGGTTGTGGGACGTGCTATTCGGATGGCTGCATTTGCACTTCGGCATGGCCGCGGTATTGGTGGCCAGCAGCCTGGTATTAGCCTTGACCTTTGCCCTGCTCTTCCGGCTGGCGCGATTGAAGAGCGGCGATGCTCTGGTGGCGCTAGCGGCTACATTGGTGGCCGCAGCCGGCTCGACGGGCCACTGGCTGGCGCGTCCCCACCTGTTCACCATGTTGTTTACGGTGGTGTTTTATTCGCTCCTCGAGCGGGTAGAGCGCGAGGACGCGCGCCGGTTGCTGTGGCTGCTGCCGCCGCTGATGGTGGTGTGGACCAATCTGCACGGCGGATTCTTCGTGGGTATCCTTTTGATTGGCGGTTATGCGGCAGGAGAGTTCGCGGTACTGCTGCGGGAGACTGGCTCGGCGGAGCGTCGCGCGGCGCTCGAACGCGGCCTCCGCTATTCGCTGGCGGCCGGCGGCTGCGCTTTGGCGAGCTTCGTCAATCCGTATTTTTACCATCTGCACGCGCACATCCTGGCTTACCTCTCGGATGGATTTTTCCGTGGCAATATCACGGAATTTTTGTCCATGAACTTCCAGGGTGGGCAGACCCGCTATTTCGAGATCATGCTGTTGGCAGGCGGCGCGGCGGCGTTCTGGTATCTGCGACGGGGAAGCCTGACGTGGCCGCTGCTATTCGCCGTTTGGGCGCACCTGTCGCTTTATTCAGCGCGCAATGTTGAGATCTTCGTGCTGCTGGCGGCTCCGCCGGCGGCCGAGTTCGTGGCGGATGCATGGCGTCGGGCGCCGGCCCTGCGCTGGGCTGGATGGCTTCGGCAGGGGCTGGACGCGCTGCGGGACTTCACCCAGGAGCTAAGCGCGTTCGACGCCGCGCCACGCTGGCATGTGGTCAGCGCCGCGGCCGTGCTGGCGCTGGCTGCCGCCTTTTATGCTCCGAGGGCACCGTCCGAGTTCCGCGCCGAGTATGATGCCAAGACTTACCCCGCGGTCGCGGTCGGCCTGATGGAGAAGGCCGGCCTGTTTAGCGGCGTCTTCACACCGGATCTGTGGGGCGGCTATCTTATTTACCGCGAGTATCCCCGGGTGCGGGTTTTCATGGACGGCCGGAGCGATTTCTATGGCGCGGAGTTCGCCAAGCAGTACATCCAGGCGATGGGCGTGCAGGCCGGCTGGGAGAAGTACCTGGCCCGCTATGGCGTGGATACCATCATGTTGCCTCCGGATGCGCCGCTGGCCGGCGCGCTGAAGCAGTCCCCCGCCTGGCATCTGATCTATGACGACGGCGTAGCCCTGATTTTCCGCTCAGCCCAGGCCGCGGCTTTACAACTGGAGCTGCCGCCAACTCGTATCGCCTCCTCTTACCCCAAGAACAAACGATTGTGAACCGACTGTCCTATTGCTTCGCTATCCATAGGCCGATATAGAAAGGGAATCGGCCGAGGCAGGTGAGTCGTCTCGGGGAAGAGGAGAAAAGGCCGGGCTCCAGTTGAGAGGCCTTCCGGCAAGCTGCGGAGCGTGCAGCCTGTGGCAGGGAGGGCCGTCTGGGGAAATGTCTCGGTCACGAGCGAAGCATGAACCAACGATTACTTTCAGTCCTGGCTTTTGCCTTTATTGTTTCGGCAGGCGCCAGTTTGTTGTTATACCGGCTCTTGGCAAGTCACGTGACGAGCCAGGCCCCACCCACAGCCTCGAAGTTGATCCTAGCCTCGCGGGTGCTGGAACCGGGTGCACTTGTTCGCGAAGGGGATCTTCACCTCGGCGACCGGACGGGCCCCGCTCCGGAAGGCGCCCTTCTGAAAAAAGAGGAGATTGTCGGCCGTGGAGTGATCTCCACGATCTTCGCTAATGAGCCCTTCATCGAGAGCCGTCTGGCTCCCAAAGGCGGAGGCGCGGGATTGGCGGCTCTGATTCCCAATGGCATGCGGGCCGTAGCAATTCGAGTCAATGAAATCGTAGGTGTGGCCGGTTTCGTGGTACCGGGCATGCGGGTGGATGTGCTGGTCTCCGGCAATCCGCCAGGTAATACCGCGGGTGGCAGCGTGACCAAGACCCTGCTGCAATACGTCGAAGTGCTCTCCGCCGGACAGAACTTCCAGAAAGATACGGAAGGTAAGCCCGTCTCCGTCCAGGTGGTGAACCTGCTCGTTACGCCGGAGCAGGCAGAGATGTTGAGCCTTGCCAGCAGCCAGACGACCATCCAACTGGTGCTACGCAATCCTCTGGATACGCAGATCGCGAAAACTCCTGGTACCGCGGTGGTCCAGTTGTTTCGTTCAGATATGGCTTTCCCGAGAGACGAGAAACTCGGCCAGCCCGCCATGGCGAGGCCTACGCCCCGCCCTATCCGTGCTGTGCCGTTGCCCTCTAAGCCCCGGGTCGTCGAGGTGATCCTCGGCATCAAGCGGGCGGAAACGCAGTTCACTCCCGCTGTGGAGGTGAAGCCATGACGACGCGATGTGGATGGTTGGCTATGCCGCTGTTGTGGGTGGCGCTTCCTTCTACTGGAGCGGTGGCCGCCGAGGCGGGGCCGCGGGACCTGGTGGTCACGGTCGGCAAATCGTTGATTCTGGATTTTCCCGTCGACCTGCAGCGCATCTCGATAGCTAACGGAGACGTGGCTGAAGCGCTGGCGGTCAATCCGCGCGAAATGCTGATCAACGGCAAGGCGCCCGGAGATACTTCCGTCATTCTTTGGCTGCAGGACGGCAAGCGCACGATGTACGACTTGAGCGTGCGGCCGGGCACGGGGCGTCTCGAGGCGGTACGCGCGGTACTCGAGCGGGAGTTGGGCAAAGACGTCAGTCTCGATGTGGAAGGCGATACGGTTTTTTTGCGTGGCACCGTTAAGAACCTGGCAGGCGCCGAGCGCGCCGCCGGCCTGGCGGGCACGCTTGGTAAGGTGGTGAACCTGTTGAGCATAGAGGTGCCTGCGGCGGAAGCCCAGATCCTGCTGAAAGTCCGGTTCGCGGACGTGGATCGCTCCGCTAGCTCCTCTTTTGGCATCAACTTACTCAGCACCGGTGCGGGCAATACGATCGGACAGATTACCACTGGACAGTTCGGCGGGGCGACGCCAACCCTGTCCGGCTCATCGGCGCAGTTCAGCCTGAGCGAGGCTTTGAACATCTTCCTGTTCCGGCGGGACCTGAACCTGGGAGCCATGATCCAGGCGCTGGAAGCTAAGAACCTGCTCCAAATACTGGCCGAGCCGAACGTGCTGGCAATCAATGGCAAAGCCGCCAGCTTCGTGGCCGGAGGCGAGTTTCCCTTTCCCGTAGTACAGGGCGGCGCTACGGCAGGCGCTGTCAGCATTCAGTTCCGGGAATACGGCGTCCGCATCAACTTTCTGCCGACGGTGACGCCGCGTGGAACCATCCGGCTGCAAGTAGCCCCGGAGGTCAGTTCCCTGGACTTCGCCAATGCCCTGCAATTCCAGGGCTATACGATTCCCGCACTGGCGACGCGCAAAGTACAAACCGAAGTCGAGCTGGAGAGCGGACAGAGTTTCGTGATTGCCGGCCTGCTCGACAATAACCTGACCGAGACCATTAACAAAGTCCCGGGCCTTGCGAGCATTCCCTTGTTGGGCAAGTTGTTCCAGAGCCGTTCGGTGACTCGCAGCAACTCGGAACTAATGGTTCTGATCACACCGGAGCTGGTCCGGCCCATCCCGGCGGCGGCGAAGCCTCCGGAGGTCAATATGCCAAGGGAGTTCATGGCGGACGCCGCCAAGCAAGCGCCGCGGACCTCTGGCCTGGAAGTCACCGGCGCACTGGCAGCGCCGCCGGTGCGGAGGACGATTCCCTTGGAACAGTTCCTGGAACTGGAGAAGATCAGGCAATCCGCACCGATTCTGACGCCCGGTCCCGGCGCACAGTCCGGTTCGGCACCGAGCCCCGCTGGATCAGGAGGAGGAAAGTAATGGCGTCACTAATGATTAATAACGACGTACGTAAATCGCCGGCAACACCCGTCACGGTGGCCATGGCGATCCAGGCACCCGACTTGTGGGAGCAGGTGCAAGGGGCTTTGCGGGGCTTATCCGTGCGGGTGGTCCTCGAGCAGCGCGACCTGCGGAACTGGACGCCCTTCCTCGAAAAGTTGGCATCCCTGCGGCCGGAAGTTGTGCTGGTGGACATCACCCAGCTTGCCGAGCCGCTCTATGAATCCATACGCGCCATTCGCACCAGCTCCCCCGATTCGATGCTGATCGCGCTGCATGGTACGGCTGAGCCGGAAACCATCCTGACCGCCGTGCGCGCCGGGGCTAACGAATTTCTTTACCCGCCTCTGGAGAGCACCCTACACAAGGCCCTGGAACGTAGGGCCGAGGACCGCGGCCGTTTGCAGGAGACCTCCAAGCCGCCGGGCAAGATCCTCGGCTTCCTATCGGTGAAAGGGGGCTGCGGAGCTTCGACAATCGCCTGCCATCTGGCGGCGGAACTCGGGCGGATCAGCGCGCAGCGGTCAGAGCAAGCCTTGCTGGCTGACCTGGACCTGGAGTCCGGAATCGTGAGCTTCTTGATGAAAGTCAAGTCGTCCTACTCGGTGCTGGACGCGGTGCACAACCTTTACCGGCTGGACGCAAGTTACTGGAAGGCTCTGGTGACGGGCGGATGGCCCGGGCTCGAGATTGTGGTCGCGCCCGCGGGCTATATGCCCACGGAGGCCATCTCGGGAGAGGCCTTGCGCAAGGTGCTGTCATTTGTTCGGACGAACTATGCCTGGACGGTGGTGGACCTGGGCTGCAGGCTGAATCTGGCCACGGTAACCGTTCTCGACGAAATCGACGAGATCTACCTGGTCACCACGCTGGAGGTTCCGGCGTTGCACCAGGCCAAGCAGATGGTACAGACGTTGATGAACGCCGGTTATGGAAACCGGCTGCACGTGGTCTTGAACCGCGCGCCGCAACGCCCGGATGTGACTACCGAGGAACTCGAGCGCATCCTGGGGCTGCCTATCGACACCATGCTGTCCAACGATTACTACGCGCTCTACGACGCGTTTTGCAAGGGCAAGCTCTTGCCCCCCGGCAGTCATCTCAGCCGGCAACTTTCGAGTTTCGCGATGCGCCTGGCCGGGGTGCCCGCGGAGAAGAGCAAACGACGCTTCGGCATATTCGGATAAAAGGAGATCGAGCATGGACAAGGGATGGAACGGATCGCCGCAGCCTGCGGCAGACTCGGGGTGGGTGGCGCGGCTCTTCCATTCCGAATCCTACACACCGGAATACCAGCAACTGAAATTTGCGCTGCATCACCAGTTGCTGGAGCGTATCAATCTGGAGGCGCTCTCGTCCATGGCGGGCGAGCGGGCGCGCATGGAGATCAAGTCGGCTCTGGTCCGGCTGGTCGACCAGGAGAAAACTCCGCTGAGCCGGGTGGAGAAGGACCGCGTCGTCGAAGAGGTGCTCGACGAAGTTTTCGGCCTGGGTCCGCTCGAGCCGCTGCTGCAGGATCCCACCATCTCCGACATTCTGGTAACCACACCCAAACTGGTCTATGTGGAGCAGGCCGGCAAACTGCACCGCACGCCAGTACAATTCAAGGACAACGCGCACCTGCTGCGCATCATCGAGAAGATCGTGGCGCAAGTCGGCCGGCGGGTGGATGAATCCTCGCCGCTGGTGGACGCACGCCTGCCCGACGGGTCGCGCGTGAACGCCGCCATTCCGCCAGTCGCGGTGGATGGGCCCCTGCTCTCGATCCGGCGCTTCGGACGCCAGGCGCTGCGCGGCGAAGACCTGGTGCGCAGCCTCACGATCACCGAAGACATGCGGCTGTTATTGGAGGCCTGCGTTAAAGCACGGCTGAATATCCTTATCAGCGGCGGCACCGGCTCGGGCAAGACTACGCTGCTCAACGTGCTTTCCTGCTACATCCCGGAGGACGAACGCATCGTAACCATCGAAGACGCGGCCGAACTGCGGCTGCAGCAGACCCACGTGGCTCGCATGGAAACGCGCCCTCCGAACATCGAAGGGCAAGGCGCCATCCGCATACGGGAGCTGGTCATCAACGCGCTCCGCATGCGCCCGGACCGGATCATCGTGGGAGAGGTACGCGGCGAGGAAGCGCTGGACATGTTGCAGGCTATGAATACCGGCCACGACGGCTCGCTCACCACCGTACATGCCAACACCCCGAGGGACGCAGTTGGCCGCCTGGAGGTGATGGTCGGGATGGGCAACGCCAATATGGGCGTGCGCTCCATCCGCCAGCAGGTAGCCTCGGCGGTGGATCTGTTCGTACAGGTGGCGCGCTTCAGCGATGGAACGCGGCGAGTCACGCATGTGACTGAAGTCACCGGCATGGAAGGCGATCTGGTGACATTGCAGGACATCTTTGTGTTCGAGAAAAAGGGCCTCACCGAGAACGGGCGGGTGCGCGGCTGTTTCCGGGCGACCGGGATACGGCCTAAGTTCTACGAAAAGCTGGCATCCTGCGGACAGCTGCTGCCGCCAAGCGTATTTCAGTCCCATCAGGAGATCTGCTAGCCATGCCGTTTTCCTTCCCCCTGTTCCTGGTACTGCTGACTTTCGTGCTGATGTCGATCGCGCTGGGTCTGAAGTTCTACGAATGGTGGCGCAGGCGCGAGGTGTCGGCCATGCTCAAGACCGCCACCGAGGGGCCGGCCAGTCCGAGCACCGAACTGCTGCGCGGCATGGCCGGCGGCAAGCGGGCCCTGGTGGAAGGGTGGCTGGAGCGGTTCGCGCTATTGAAGAAGCTTGAAACCCTCATCCGTCAGGCCGGGGTCGAATGGACGCCCGGCGGGCTACTTTTGCTGATGACCGCTGCCTCGCTGGCCGGTCTGGCGGCCACCCTGTTTCTGCCGCCCGTTTTCATCCGGAGCTGGACCGCTCCCCCGCTCATGGGATTGCTTGGGGCGTTGCCCATTCTCTACCTGCGCCGCAAGCGCGACAAACGGCTCGCGGCATTCGAAGAGCAGTTTCCGGAAGCTCTCGATTTTCTGGCACGGTCCATGCGGGCCGGCCACGCCTTCACCATCAGTCTGAAGATGGTGAGCGAAGATTCACCCGAGCCGCTGGGCCTGGAATTCCGTACGCTGTTCAACGAGCAGAATCTCGGTGCTCCGCTCGACGTGGCGCTCTACAACCTCGCCGAGCGGATACCGCTCCTGGATGTGCGCTTCTTTGTCTCGGCGGTGGTCCTGCAGAAACAGACCGGGGGCAACCTTGGGGAGATCCTGACGCAACTGGCGCATCTGATTCGAGAACGGTTCCGGCTCAAAGGTCAGGTAAAGGCGACCAGCGCCCACGGAAGGACCACTGCCCTGGTGCTCACGATCATGCCTATTGCCACCACCATCCTGATGCTATGGCTCGCTCCCGGCTATCTGCAAAGCATGGTCGCGGATCCGGATGGCAAGTGGCTGATCGCCGGGTCGATCGCGGGTCAGCTGGTGGGCCAGATCGTGATTCGCAAGATCATCAAAATTAAGGTTTAGCGCAAAGGAAACGATATGATCATACTGGTTTCCGTGGCGCTGTTCGGAGTGTTGGCGACCGTCATTACCGCCTTCGGATACGGCCGT
>Ga0302324_100020139_pt1 | contig 13068 bp, 9 predicted proteins | sample Palsa_T0_1_FD_201949 | JGI IMG/M metagenome (GOLD analysis project Ga0302324, IMG submission 201949) | Peat permafrost microbial communities from Stordalen Mire near Abisko, Sweden - Palsa_T0_1 | ecosystem: Environmental > Terrestrial > Soil > Palsa > Peat permafrost | place: Sweden: Abisko...
ACGAAGCGCGACTCGCTCAGGAACAGCTCGCCGCGCGCATTGAGCAGCCCGGCGTTGTTCCAGCGCGCCACCGCGACCTGCTCGACGATCTCGATCGAAAGGCCGCGCGGCCAGCTGCGCTGCACGGCGGCGTGATCCACCCATGGCAGCGTGCGCAGCCCGCGGCTGATGTCCTCCAGGTCCACGCTCACCAGTCCGTTGCCACCCAGGCGCGAGCGCACGATCTTCTCCACGTCGAGCGCCGACACGCGCTGCAGCCGGCCGCTGACGATCACGCGCTGGATCGGCTGGTCGAGCAGCAGTGTCAGCCCCAGCACAGCCAGCGCGATCACGGCCAGCCCGCCCAGCGACAGGCCGATGCGCCGCCAGTTGAACGCCGGCAGCATCAGGCTGCGCGAGCGCGGCGCGCTGCGGCGCGTGCTGCGCCGGGTGTTGCGCTTGCCATTCAGGATGCCCATCAGCTGTCGATCCGCGTGCGCGTCAGGCTGGTCTCCAGCACCTGCCACACCAGCTCGTCGAAATCGATGCCGGCGGCGCGCGCCGCCATCGGCACCAGGCTGTGATCGGTCATGCCCGGGACCGTGTTGATCTCCAGCAGCAGCGGCCGGCCGGCCGCATCGAGCATGAAATCCGCGCGCCCCCAGCCCTCCGCGCCGCAGGCGTCGAAGCTCGCCAGCGCCAGCGCCGCCAGCTGCTGCTCGGCCTGCGCCGACAGCCCGGCCGGGCAGAAGTAGCGCGTATCGTCGCGCAGGTACTTGGCCTCGTAGTCGTAGAACGTGCGCGGGGTTTCGATGCGTATCGAGGGCAGCGCCTGGCCCTGCAGGATCCCGACCGTGAATTCGCCGCCGCTGATCCAGCGCTCCGCGAACACACTGGCCTCGATGCGCCGCGCATTGTTCCAGGCCTCGGGCAGATCCTCGGCGCGCTCGACCCGCGCCATGCCGACGCTCGACCCCTGGGTGGCGGGCTTGACGATCAGCGGCAGACCCAGGCGCTCGAGTGCCAGGTCGAGATCCGTGGCGCTGCGCAGTACCACGAACTCCGGGGTCGCCACGCCGGCCGCCTGCGCCAGGCGCTTGCTGCGCAGCTTGTCCATGCCGATGGCCGAGCCGAGCACGCCGCTGCCGGTATAGGGGATCCCGAGGAACTCGAGCGCGCCCTGCAGCGTGCCGTCTTCCCCGCCCGGGCCGTGCAGCGCGATCCACACGCGCTCGATCTTCAGCGTCAACAGCTCCGCCAGCGCGCGCTGCGCCGGATCGAATGCGAGCGCATCGACGCCGCGGCGCTTCAGAGCGGCCAGCACCGCCTTGCCGGTGAGCAGCGAGATCTCGCGTTCGCTCGAACCGCCGCCCAGCAGTACCGCCACCGCGCCGAAATCGGCCGCGTCCTTGACGCGCTCCACTCGCCCGGGATCGTGCCGCAAGCGCATCAGTGCCTGCCTCCATCGCCGACGATCTGCACTTCGGTCTCGAGCGCCACGCCGTGCACGCGCTGCACCTCCGCCTGCACGTGCCGAATCAACTGCTCGAGTTCCTGGGCCCGGGCGTTGCCGAGATTGACTATGAAATTGGCGTGCTTCTCCGACACCACCGCATCGCCGATGCGATAGCCCTTGAGGCCGGCGGCCTCGATCAGCCGCGCCGCGTGCTGACCCGGCGGATTCTTGAACACCGAGCCGCAGCTCCACTGGCCGAGCGGCTGGGTGTCGCGGCGCCGCTGCAGCAGCGACTGCACGCTCTGGGGTGGATCGGCTGCCAGCGGCTCGAAGCTCATTTCGGCCGACAGGAACCACTCCTCGACCGCGTCCGCCGGCCAATCGACGTGCCGGTAGCTGGCGCGAAACTCGCCGGCCGCGCGCACCCGGCGCCTGCCAGCGCGATCGATGCTGGCGATCGACACCACGTGGCGCCAGGTCTCATCGCCGAACGCGCCGGCATTCATCGCCAGCGCCCCGCCGAGCGTGCCCGGGATGCCGCCGAGGAATTCACCCTGCCCCATCCCCCAGCCCACGCACAGCCGCGCGATGCGCGCACACGGCACGCTGGCCTCGCAGTAGATGCGCGTAGGCGAGCGCCGCTCGATGCGCGTGAATGCGCCGGGGGTGGCGATCACCACGCCGCGAATGCCGCCCTCGCGCACCAGCAGGTTGCTGCCCAGCCCGACCCAGAACAGCGTGACCTCGGGTGGCAGTGCGCGCAGGAACGCGCTCAGGTCATCGACGTCGCGCGGCGCGAACAGCACGTCGGCCGGACCACCCGCGTGCCAGGAGGTATGCGACGACATCGGCTCGTCGTAACGCACGCGGCCATTGAAATCGGCTGCCAGGGCGAGCCTCATGCGCCGCCTGCCCCGCTGAGCGCGGCTGGCAGCTCGTGCGCGATCGCCCCGATGGGTCCGGCGCCCATGGTCACTACCACATCGCCGGCCACGATCACCGTGCGCAGCGCCGCGGCGATCTCCTCGACCTTGCCCACAAAGACCGGCTCCACTTTGCCGCGGCTGCGCACTGCGCGGCAGATGGCGCGGCCGTCGGCACCCTTGATCGGCGCCTCGCCGGCGGCGTAGACCTCGGTCACCAGCAGCACCTCGACATCGGCCAGCACGTTGGCAAAATCATCCAGCAGGTCGCGGGTGCGGGTATAGCGGTGCGGCTGGAACACCAGCACCAGTCGGCGCCGCGGCCAAGCCTGGCGCAGCGCCTCGAGCGTGGCCGCTATTTCGGTCGGGTGATGTCCGTAGTCATCGACGATGCTGACGCTGCCGCCAGGCACGCTGACATCGCCCAGGTGCTGCATGCGCCGTTCGATGCCCTGGAAGTTGGCCAGCGCGCGGCAGATCGCCGCATCGGCCACGCCGAGCTCGCTCGCGACCGCTATCGCCGCCAGCGCATTGCGTACGTTGTGAGTGCCGTGGATGTTCAGCATCACCTGCAACGGCGTGCTGCGGCCGGGCAGTGTCACGCCGAAGCGGCTGCCGCTGCGGTCGCGCGTCAGGCCGCTGGCGCGCACGTCCACGCCCTCGCGCAGTCCATAGGTGACGAACGGCCGGCTGACGCGCGGCAGGATGCTGTGCAGCTGCGGGTCGTCGCCACACAGCACCGCCAGGCCGTAGAACGGCAGGTTGTGCAGGAACTCGATGAAGCTCTGCTTCAGCCGCTCGAAGTCGCCGCCGTGCGTGCCGAGGTGATCGTTGTCGATGTTGGTGACCACCGCGATCACCGGCTGCAGATGCATGAACGAGGCGTCGCTCTCGTCAGCCTCCGCCACCAGGTAGCGACCCAGCCCCAGGCGCGCGTTGCTGGCGGCGCTCTTGAGCCGGCCACCGATCACGAAGGTCGGATCCTCGCCGCCTTCGGCCAGCACACTGGCGATCAGGCTGGTGGTGGTGGTCTTGCCGTGGGTGCCGGCGACCGCTATCGATTCGCGAAAGCGCATCAGCTCGCCGAGCATCTCGGCGCGCGGCACCACCGGCACGCGGCGCGCAAGCGCCGCCTGCACCTCCGGGTTGCCGCCCGGCACCGCACTCGATACCACCACGACGTCGGCGCGATCGGCGTTCTCGGCGCGGTGGCCGAAGTGGATCGCGGCTCCGAGCTTCGCCAGGTGCGCGGTCATCGCATTGGGCTTGAGGTCCGAACCCTGCACCCGGTAGCCCAGGTTGAGCAGCACCTCGGCGATGCCACCCATGCCGGCGCCACCGATGCCGACGAAATGGATCGTGTCGATGCGGCGCATGCGCGAGCGCGCCAGGTGCTGCTGGTCCGGATGCGAGCTCAAGCCACGGCTCCGGCAGCGGCGGCGCGCACCAGTTCGACACACGCCTCGGCTAGATCCTGCGCCGCGCGCGGCCGGGCCAGCGCGCGCGCTCTCTCGGCCATTGCCAGCAGGCGGCCGCGACCCGGACACAGCCGCAACAGTTCCGCGGCCAGCCGTTCGGCGGACAGTTCGTGCTCGGGGATCATCACGGCGGCGCCCGCATCCACCAGGAACGACGCATTGCGGGTCTGGTGATCGTCGGTCGCAGCCGCGAACGGCACCAGGATCGACGCCACCCCCGCGGCCGCCAGCTCCGACACCGTCAGCGCGCCGGCGCGGCAGATCACCACGTCGGCCCAGCCGTAGACCGCCGCCATGTCCTCGATGAACGGCTGCAGGCGTGCGCTCATGCCGGCCTCGGCATAGTGGCGCTTGGCGGAATCGATCCAGCGCTCGCCGGCCTGGTGCTGGACATCGAACGGCTGCGTCGCGCCGGCGCGCGCCAGCGCGAACGGCAGCGTGGCATTGAGCCGCGTGGCACCCTGGCTGCCGCCCACCACCAGCACCCGGATCGGCCCCTGGCGCAGCGCGAAGCGCTGTGCCGGCGGCGGCAGCTCGGCGATCTCGCGCCGCACCGGATTGCCGACCACCTGGGCGTGCACCCGCGGCGCAAAGCTGCCCGGGAAGGCTGTCAGCACGCGCCGCGCCAGGTGCGACAGGCAGCGATTGGTGAAGCCGGCGATGGCATTCTGCTCGTGTATCAGCAGCGGCCGGCGCAGCAGCCAGGCCGCAACGCCGCCCGGGCCGGCCACAAAGCCGCCCAGCCCGACCACCAGCGCCGGCCGCCGGCGACGGATCACCGCCAGCGCCTGCAGCAGCGCGCGCGCCAGTTTCAGCGGCGCACGCAGCCACACCAGCACGCCCTTGCCGCGCAGGCCGCCGACCGACAGCCACTCGAGCGCGATCATTTCCGCCGGCACCAGCCGCGCCTCCAGCCCGCGCCGCGTGCCCAGCCACACCACCTGCCAGGAACGCGCGCGCAGCTCGCGCGCCAATGCCAGCGCCGGAAATACGTGGCCGCCGGTGCCCCCGGCCATGATCAGCGCCAGCGGCGCATCCGCTGGCGGGCTGATGCACGCTGAGGCGTTCATGCGAGCTCCGGGCGCAGATGCCGGCGGCTGCCATTCACGGTCTCGTGATGCACCCGCAGCAGGATGCCGAGCCAGGCGAGCGTCACGATCAGGCTGCTGCGGCCGTAGCTCATGAATGGCAGCGTCAGCCCCTTGGTCGGCAGCACGCCCATGTTCACGCCGATGTTGATGAACGCCTGCGCCCCGAGCCACAGTCCGAAGCCGGACGCCAGGTACGACTGGAACTTGAGCCCGGCATCGTTGGCGCGCCGCGCGATCACGAACGCACGCCAGGCCAGTGCCAGGAACAGGGCGAGCGTCAGCGCGACCCCCGCCAGTCCGAGCTCTTCGGCCAGCACCGCGAACAGGAAGTCGGTGTGGGCCTCGGGCAGGTAGAACAGCTTCTGCACGCTGGCGCCCAGACCGACGCCGACCAGGCCGCCACGGCCGATCGCGATCAGCGACTGGGTGAGCTGAAAGCCGCTGTTGTACGGGTCGGCCCACGGATCCATGAAGGTGGTGAAGCGGCGCAGCCGATAGCTCGAGAACAGCACCAGCAGCGTCATCGCGCCGCCGGCGGCCAGCAGCATCGTCAGCATCCAGCGCCAGCGCGCCCCGGCCAGGAACAGCACGCCGAAACCGGTGATGAACAGCACGCTGGCGGCGCCGAAGTCAGGCTCGAGCAGCAGCAGCACCGCGATCGCGGCCAGCAGTGCCAGCGGCTTGAACAGTCCGGGAAAGCCGCCGCGCAGCTCACTCTCGTAGCGCACCGCGTAGCTGGCCACGTAGATCAGCGCCAGCACGCGCACCGCCTCGGACACCTGGAAGTTGACGCCCGCCAGCCGCAGCCAGCGGCGGCTGCCGTTCACCACGTGGCCCAGTCCCGGCACCAGCACCGCCAGCAGCAGCAGCAGCGCCAGCAGCAGCAGCGGCAGTGCCAGCTGTTGCAGCCGTGCGCTCGGGATCGCGAAGGTCACCGCCGCAGTCACGCCGCCGACCAGCACCAGCAGCAGCTGGCGCTCCAGGAACGCGAACGGATTGCCGTCGCGGCCGGCGATCGTGATCGATGCCGAGGTCACCATCACCAGCCCGAGCAGCACGATCGCCAGCGCCAGCAGCAGCGTCGGCCCATCGATCGCCGCCCCGCGCTGTGCGCGCTCGCTGCGTGTCAGGTGATCGCCGGCGCGGCTCATGCCGAGCGCCGCTGCACCGCGTCGGCGAATACCTCGCCGCGCTGCGCGTAATCGCGAAACATGTCCAGGCTGGCGCAGGCCGGTGACAGCAGCACCGTATCGCCCGGCTGCGCCAGCCCGGCGGCGCGCTCGACCGCGGCCTCAAGGCTGGGCGCGTAGTACAGCGTGCTCGCGCCTTGCAGTGCGTCGCCGAGCGCGCGTGCATCGCGCCCGATCAGCACCGCCGCGCGCACCTTGCCGGCGAACGCGGCGCGCAGCGGCGAGAAATCCTGGCCCTTGCCGTCGCCGCCGGCGATCACGATCAGCGGGCCCGGCATGCCGGCCACCGCCGCCAGCGTGGCGCCGACATTGGTGCCCTTGGAATCGTTGACGTAGCGCACGCCGCCGATCTCGGCGACCCACTGCGTGCGATGCGCCAGCCCGGTGAAATCGCGCAGCGCCGCCACACAGGCGGCACGCGGCAGCGCCAGCGCCTCGCCCAGCGCCAGCGCCGCGAGCGCGTTGGCGGCGTTGTGCAGGCCGCTGAGTCGCATCTGCGAGAACGCCAGCAGCGCCTCGGCGCGCCGCATCAGCCACCAGGCATCATCCTCGCGGCGCATCAGCGCATAGTCGGCGCCGACGTCGGCGCGCAGCGAGAAACTCAGCCGCCGCCGCTCGGGGCCGACCATCGCCGCCACCAGCAGATCGTCGAGATTGATGACCGCGACGTCGCAGCGCGCAAAGATGCGCGCCTTGGCGCCCGCATAGGCCGCAAGGTTGCGATAGCGGTCCAGGTGATCGGGCGTGACATTGAGCACCGCCGCCGCCGCCAGCTGCAGCGACTCGGTGGTCTCGAGCTGGAAGCTGGAAAGCTCCAGGATGTAAAGCTGCACGCTGCTGTCGAGCAGGTCGAGCGCCGGGGCTCCGAGGTTGCCGCCGGCGCGCATCGTCAGGCCGGCGCCCGCCGCCATGCGCGCCAGCAGCGTGGTCACCGTGCTCTTGCCGTTGGTGCCAGTGATGCCGACCACCGGCGCGCGCGCGGCGCGCGCGAACAGTTCGATATCCCCGACGATGCCAAGGCCGCGGGCGCGGGCGGCCTCGAAGAACGGACCGGTGAGCGCGACCCCGGGCGACACCACCACCAGATCGGCGTGCTCGAGCAGCCCTGCGTCGAAGCCGCCGGTGCGCACCACGACGTCCTCGCCGAGTGCCCGGATGCGCTGCAGTTCGGGCGGTGCGGCGCGGCTGTCGGTCGCCGCGACGCGCGCGCCGCGCGCCAGCAGGAAGCGCGCCACCGACAGCCCGGTCTGGCCAAGACCGACCACCACGGTGCGCAATGGCGTTGCTGCGGCGGGTCTCATGGTTCGGCCGGGGTCATCGCAGCTTCAGCGTCGACAGGCCGGCCAGCACCAGCAGCAGGCTGATGATCCAGAAACGCACGATCACCTTCGGTTCGGCCCATCCCTTGAGTTCGAAATGATGATGGATCGGCGCCATGCGAAAGATGCGCCGTCCGGTCAGCTTGTACGAGCTCACCTGCAGGATCACCGAGGCGGTCTCCAGCACGAAGATGCCGCCCATCAGCAGCGCGACGATTTCCTGGCGCACCACGATCGCCACCACGCCGAGCGCGGCGCCGAGCGCCAGCGCGCCGATGTCGCCCATGAATACCTGCGCCGGATAGGAGTTGAACCACAGGAAGCCCAGGCCCGCGCCCGACAGCGCGCTGCAGAAGATCAGCAGTTCACCGGCCTGCGGAATGGCCGGAATCGCCAGGTAGTTGGCGAAGATCGAATTGCCGCTGGCGTAGGCGAACACGCCGAGCGCCCCGGCCACCATCGCCGCCGGCATGATCGCCAGTCCATCCAGTCCGTCGGTCAGGTTCACCGCGTTACTCATGCCGACGATCATGAAATAGGCCAGTGCCACGAAGCCCGGTGCCCCGAGCGGCACGCTGATGGTCTTGACGAACGGCACGAAGAAATCCGTCTCGGCCGGCACGTGGGCGGTGCGGTACAGCAGCAGCGCGGCGGCCAGGCCAAGCACCGATTGCCAGAAGTACTTCCAGCGCGCGCTCAGGCCGCGCGAGTTGCCGACCACCAGCTTCAGGTAGTCGTCGCAGAAGCCGATGACGCCGAAGCCCACGGTCACCCCGAGCGTGATCCAGACGAAGCGGTTGCGCAGGTCGGTCCACAGCAGCGTGCCGACCACGATCGCCACGATGATCAGCGCGCCGCCCATGGTCGGGGTGCCGGCCTTGGGCAGGTGCGATTGCGGCCCGTTATCGCGCACCACCTGGCCGATCTGGTAGCGCGACAGGCGCGAGATCATCGCCGGACCCACCAGCAGCGACATCGACAGCGCCGACATGACCGCCAGGATCGCGCGCAGCGTCAGGTAGGAGAACACGTGGAACGCCGAATAATGCAGCGCCAGCAGCTTCGCGATCCAGTAGAGCATCGGGTGCGGGTCCTTGCGGCTACGGCGGCGCGGCCGGCGCCAGCGCCTCGACCACGCGCTCCAGGCGATTGACGCGCGAGCCTTTGACCAGCAGCCGCACATCGGGCGTGATCGCCGCATCCAGCGCGCGCGTGAGTTCGCACAGCTCGCCATAGCGCTCGGCGCCGGCGCCAAAGCTGTCGGCCGCCAGCCCCGCCAGCGCGCCAAAGGCGTACAGCCGCTCCACCCCGAGCGCCCGTGCCAGCTCGCCGAGCTCACGATGGCTGCTGTCGGCGAATTCCCCCAGCTCGGCCATGTCGCCCAGTACCAGCCAGCGCCGCCCGGGCAGCTCGCTCAGCACCTCCAGGCCGGCGCGCGCCGAGCTCGGGTTGGCGTTGTATGAGTCGTCGATCAGCCACGCCCCGGCGCGCGTGCGGCGCAGCTGCAGCCGGCCCTTGACCGCGCGCATCGAGGCCAGGCCGGCCGCGACATCGGCCAGCGTCGCGCCGGCGCTGGTGGCAGCCGCTGCGGCCGCCAGCGCGTTGCGCACGTTGTGCCGGCCCGCCAGCGCCAGCGTCAGCTCGACCTCGCCCAGCGGGCTGTGCAGCCGGAAGCGGGTCGCAAAATCGCGCGCGCCGACCTCGAAGCGCAGCGTCGAGGCATGAAAGTCCGCCTCATGGCGCAGGCCGAAGCTCAGCACGCGTGCCGCCGTGCCGGCACGCCACAGCGAGGCGTAGGCATCATCGGCATTGATGACCGCGGTGCCCCCGGCAGGCAGCCCGGCGACCATCTCCCCTTCCGCGCGCGCCGCGCCCTCGAGCGAGCCGAAGCCCTCGAGGTGCTCCGCCCCGGCGTTGGTGATCAGGCCGATGCCAGGACGGGCGATCTGCACCAGCTGCTCGACGTCGCCGCGCCGATTCGCGCCCATCTCGATCACGGCGCTGGCGTGACTGTCGTCCAGCCGCAGCAGCGTCATCGGTACGCCCAGGTGATTGTTGAGGTTGCCGCGCGTTGACAGGCACGGCCCGCGTTGCGACAGCATCGCGGCAATCATCTCCTTCACCGTGGTCTTGCCGTTGCTGCCGGCCACTCCGATCACCGGGCCCTTGAACTGGGCGCGCGCGGCGCGTGCCGCATCGGCCAGCGCCATTTCCACATTGGATACCACGATCTGCGGCAACGGCAGCTGAACGGCGCGCGACACGATGGCGCCGGCGGCACCGGCGGCGGCGGCGGCCGGCACGAACTGGTGGCCGTCGGCATGCTCCCCGCGCAGCGCCGCGAACAGGTCGCCGGCGATTAGCCGGCGGCTGTCGATCGCGATCTCGTTGAAACTGCGATCCTGCCCGCGCAGGCGTCCGTGGCCGGCGGCGGCGAACTGTTGCAGCGTGCGGATCATCGCCCGGCGCGCCTGGCCAGCCGCTGCAGCACCTGCAGCACTACCGCAGCATCGCTGAACGGGCGGCGCTCGCTGCCGACGACCTGGTAGTCCTCGTGCCCCTTGCCGGCCACCAGCACCACATCGTCCGCTGCGGCCTGGGTCAGCGCACTGCCGATCGCCTGGGCGCGATCGTGGATCACGCGCGTGCGTGCTGCGCCGCCCGCGGCCGTGACCCCTTCCATGATCGCGGCGACAATCTCGCCTGCATCCTCGCGCCGCGGATTGTCGTCGGTGACCACGATGGCGTCGGCCAGGCCGGCCGCGATCCGTCCCATCTCGCCGCGCTTGCCGCGATCGCGCTCGCCGCCGCAGCCGAATACGCACCACAGTCGGCCGCGGCAATGGGCGCGCGCCACGCGCAGCGCCTTGGCCAGCGCGTCGGGCGTGTGCGCGTAATCGATCAGCGCCAGCGGCGCGCCGCCGCCGCCTTCCGCCTGCATGCGCCCCGGCGGCGCGCTGCAGCGCGACAGTGCCTCGCAGGCACTCGCCAGCGGCACCTCCCAGGCCAGCAGCACCGCCAGCACGGTGAGCAGATTGTCGACGTTGAAATCCCCGATCAGGCGGCTGCCAAGCTGCGCCGCACCGCGGCTGCTCTGGATCTGGATCGTCAGTCCCGCGCCGCTGCTGCTGACCGCGCTGGCGCAGACGTAATCGGCAGCGCTGGCGAGCCACTCGGCGGGCCGCTGCGAGGTCAGGAACAGCAGCTGTTCGGTCGCGCCACGCATGCCCGTGCCGCGCCCCTGCAGCTGATCACGCGCCAGCGCCAGACCGAACGGGTCATCGACGTTGATGACGCGCGCCGCCAGTGTCGGCCAGCTCAGCAGCAGCGCCTTGGCCGCGCCGTAGGCACTCATGTCACCGTGATAGTCCAGGTGATCGCGCGTCAGGTTGGTGAACACGGCGGTGTGGAAGCGCACCCCGGCGCAGCGATTCTGGTCAAGCGCGTGCGAGGACACCTCCATCGCCACCGAATCGAAGCCGGTGGAGCGCAGCTGCGCCAGCAGCCGGTGCAGCGTCAGCGCATCGGGCGTGGTGTGTGCCAGCGCGCTGAGCGCGGCCGGTATCCCGGCGCCGAGCGTGCCGATGTAGGCGGCGCGCCGCCCGCAGTGTTGCAGCGCCTGCGCCAGCAGCCAGGCGCAGGTGGTCTTGCCATTGGTGCCGGTGATGCCCGCGAGCGTCAGGCTGGCCGAGGGCGCATCGAAGAAACGATCGGCAATGAAGCCGAGCTGCGCGCTCAGGTTCGGCACCGCGCGCACCAGGATGGCCGCATCCAGCGGCGGCGGCGTCACTCCCGCAGCCGGCTCCCACAGGATGGCGCGCGCGCCCGCGGCCGCCGCGCGCTCGGCGAACTCCAGGCCGTGGTGGGTGCGGCCCTTGCAAGCCAGGAACGCGGCGCCGGGCGTCACGCGGCGGCTATCCTGCGTGATGTCCGACACCTCCAGGCGCTCGGGCACGTCCACCAGCCCGCCGAGCAGCGCTTTCAGCGGCCGCCAGTTCGGCAGCGACTCGACGTTCATCGGGGTGCCTTGCGGCTCATCGCTGTGCTACCCGCTGGCCGCGAATCAGCGGCGCCTTGGCCGTGGTGGGTTCGTCCGGCGCCACCGCCAGCAGCCGCAGCGCGCCGCCGACCACGGCCGAGAACACCGGCGCCGAGACATCCCCACCCAGGTACTTGCCGCCGGTCGGCTCATCGATCACCACCACCGCCGCCAGCCGCGGACTTGCGGCCGGGGCCATGCCCGCGAAGACCGAGGTATAGCGGTCCTTGGAATAGCTGCCGTTGATGGATTTCCAGGCGGTACCGGTCTTGCCGGCGACCCGGTAACCGGGGATCTTGGCGCGCACGCCGGTGGCCCCTTCCTGCGTCGTCACCGCCTCCAGCAGCGAAATCAGCGAACGGCACACCGACTCATCGAGGATGCGCTCGCCGCCCGGTGCCGAATCCACCCGCAGCAGCGATACCGGCCGGCGCATGCCGTGCGCGCCGATCGCGGCGTAGGCCTGCGCCAGCTGCAGCGGCGTGACCGATATGCCATAGCCGTGCGATAGCGTTGCGATGCTGATCGCGCGCCAGTGCGAGTAATGGCTGAACACGCCGGCCGACTCGCCAGGAAAACCGCTGGCCGTGACCTGGCCGAAGCCGAAGCGGTTCAGCGTGCTCCAGATCTGCTGCGGTTCGAGCTGCAGCGCGAGCTTCGCCATGCCGACGTTGGACGACTTGGCCAGCACCGTGGCCAGGTCGATCGCACCCAGGTTGTGCTCATCCGCAAACGTGCTCGCCCCGACCTGCACGAAGCCGGGGCTGGTGTCGATGATGCTGTCGGCGTTGAACTTCCCGGAGGCCAGCGCCGCGGCGACGATGAACGGCTTGACGCTCGAGCCGGGCTCGAACAGGTCGGTGACCGCACGATTGCGGTACGCCTCCGGCACCATCTGCTCGCGGTCATTCGGGTTGTAGGCGGGCTGGTTGACCATCGCCAGCACTTCGCCGCTGTCGATGTCGATCACCACCACCGAGCCGGCGCGCGCGCGATTATCGATAATGGCGCTTTTGAGCTCGCGGTACGCCATGTACTGAATGCGCAGGTCGAGCGCCAGGCTCAGGTCGCGGCCCGGCCGCACCGGTCGGATGCTGTCGACATCCTCGACGGTGCGCGCCCTGGCGTCCTGGATGACGCGCTTGGCGCCATTCTCGCCCGCCAGCCAGTTGTCGAACGTCAGCTCGGTGCCTTCCTGGCCGACATCGTCGATGCTGGTGAAGCCAAGCACGTGGCCCGCCACTTCACCGGCCGGGTAGTAGCGACGGTACTCGCGCGCCACGGTGACGCCGGGGATGTTCAGTTGCCTGACGCGCAGCGCATCCGCCGGCGTCATGCCGCGGGCCAGGTACAGGAAATCGCGATTCAGGTTGCTGCTGATGTGGCGCGTGAGCTCGGCGCGATCCGCGCCCAGCGCCGTCGCCAGCGGCGGCAGCTGTTCCAGGTTGCCGAACAGCTCCTTTGGGTTCACCGCTACCGATTGCATCGGCGTGCTGACCGCCAGCGGCTCGCCATTGCGATCGGTGATGTTGCCGCGATGCGCGATTATCTTGGCGATGCGCGAAAAACGCGCATCGCCCTTCGACGCCAGCT
>Ga0302324_100020142_pt1 | contig 13066 bp, 11 predicted proteins | sample Palsa_T0_1_FD_201949 | JGI IMG/M metagenome (GOLD analysis project Ga0302324, IMG submission 201949) | Peat permafrost microbial communities from Stordalen Mire near Abisko, Sweden - Palsa_T0_1 | ecosystem: Environmental > Terrestrial > Soil > Palsa > Peat permafrost | place: Sweden: Abisko...
CCACGGCGCGGCGGGCGGGCGCCCGCGGCGCGGCGGGCGATCCGGCGGAAGTCAAAGGGGGGGCGTGGTCGAAAAGTGTTGACAGTGAACTAAAACCGACCCCGACCCTCCGCGGATCAACTGGATTCCGAGCCACCGCACGCGACCACATCCGCGCCAATTGAATTCGCGGCCGGCGAATTCGACAACGCCGCCCGCGTCGCTAACGTCTTTGGTTCACGCATGCCCACCCCCGCCAGCGACATCGACAACCTCCTCTCCGGACTCAACGAGCCACAGCGCGAGGCGGTCACCCACGGCGAGGGCCCGCTACTGATCCTGGCCGGAGCCGGATCGGGGAAGACGCGTGTCCTCACCCACCGAATCGCCTACCTGGTCGCGTCCGACTTCGCACGGCCCAACGAGATTCTCGCGATCACGTTCACGAACAAGGCGGCGGGGGAGATGCGCGACCGCGTCGAGCTTCTGGTGGGCCGCCAGACCCGCGCGATGTGGGTCATGACCTTCCACGCGGCCTGCGCGCGGATGCTCCGCGCCGACGCTCACCGCCTCGGCTACACGCGCCAGTTCACGATCTACGACCAGGCGGACGCCCGGAGGCTCGTCAAGCGCTGCCTCGACGAGCTCGGGATCGACCCGAAGCGGTTCACCCCAGGCGCGATCCACACGCAGATCTCCGACGCCAAGAACCGGCTCCGCGATGCCGACGCCTACGGGAAGATGGTCGGCTCCTACTTCGAGCAGACGGTCGCGGACGTCTACCGGCTCTATGAGCGCGAGCTGCATCGCATGAACGCGATGGACTTCGATGACCTGCTCGTGCGTGCGGTCAATGTCCTCGAGCTGTTCCCCGAGGTCCGCGAGCGCTACTCGACCGCGTTCCGCGACGTCCTCGTCGACGAGTACCAGGACACGAACCACGTTCAGTACCGGTGGTTGCAGCTGCTGGCGGGTGAGCACCGGAACCTGGCGGTCGTAGGAGACCCGGATCAGGCGATTTTCGGCTTTCGAGGCGCCGACATCCGCAACATCATCGAGTTCACCGAAGACTTCCCGGACGCCCACGTCGTCAAGCTCGAAGAGAACTACCGCTCGACCCAAACCATCCTTGATGCTGCCAACGCGGTGATCGCGAACAACCGGGCGCGGGCATCGAAGTCGCTCTGGAGCGACCTCGGCTACGGCGACCCGATCAAGGTGCGCGAGCTGGAGGATGAGCACGCGGAGGCGCGGTTCGTGACAGGTGAGATCCAGCGGCTCGCCGACGAGGGCGTCTCGCGCAGCGAGGTCGCCGTCTTCTACCGAACCAACGCGCAGTCGCGCGTACTCGAGGACACACTGGTCCGCGCTGAGATCCCTTACCAGGTGATCGGGGGCACGAAGTTCTACGAGCGAGCGGAGATCAAGGACGCGATCGCCTACCTGACCGTGCTCGTCAACCCCGCCGACGCCGGCGCGTTCACCCGGATCGTCAACTCTCCCCGGCGCGGAATCGGCTCGACCTCCCTGAGCCGGGTGCTTTCGTTCGCGAATACGATGGGGATCACGATCTGGGAGGCCGCCTCGGAGCCTGAGCAGGTCTCGGGCCTTGGCGCCCCGGCGGTAAAGTCGCTGCGCCGCTTCATGGGCACGATGCAGCTGCTGCGGGAGCGGGCCGAAGGTGACGCGCCGATCGCCGTGCTGCTGCAGGAGGTACTCCGCGAGACGGGTTACCTGGCCGCACTCGAGGCGGAGCGGACGATCGAGGCGCAGGGCAGGATCGAGAACCTCGAGGAGCTCGTCAACGTCGCCGCCGAGTACGACGCTGGGCAGTCCGAGACGTCCCCGTCGCTCGGCGAGTTCCTACAGCAGGTGGCACTCGTGTCCGACGCTGACGGCCGCTCCGACGAAGAGGGCCTGATCACGCTGATGACGCTCCATAACGCGAAGGGTCTCGAGTACCCGATCGTGTTCATCATCGGCTGCGAAGAGGGGATGTTCCCGCATTCGCGGGCGCTGGACGAGGGTGGGCTCGAGGAGGAGCGCAGGCTCTGCTACGTCGGCATCACCCGCGCCGAGCGCGACCTCTACCTGACCTATGCGCGAACCCGGAACGTCTTCGGCGCGCGCAGCTACGGGTTGCGCAGTCGCTTTATCACCGAGATCCCGGCTACGCTCACTGATCACGAAGAGCAGCAGCCGCTGCGTGCTGCGAACGGCTTCCGCGCCAGGGCCACCTCGTGGACATCGCAGGTCCCCGACGAGCCCGCTCAGATCGCGTACGGCTTGGGCGACGACGTCGTGCACGCCGCGTTCGGGGAGGGCGTCGTCACCGGCGTCGAACCGGGCGGGATCGTCGTGATCCGCTTCAGCAAGGATCGGTCCGAGCGCAAGCTGGTCGCAGGCCTCGCGCCGATTTCGAAGCGGTAGCCGGCATAGCACGTGATCGACGTGGTGGTAATCGGTGCCGGGCCCTACGGCCTGTCGGCCGCCTCGCACCTGCGATCGGCCGGGATCGACACGCGGGTGATTGGCGACCCGATGGGACTCTGGCGCAACCACATGCCGAACGGGATGCTGCTCCGCTCGGCGCCGCGCGCGTCGTCGATCGCCGACCCCGCCCGCCGGCGCACGCTCGCCCGCTGGGCCGGCGAGCATGGTGTGACGATTCCCGCCGTGATTCCGCTCGCGACCTTTCTGCGCTACGCCTCCTGGTTCCAGGAGCACGAGGTCCCGGAGATCGATCGGCGTCGTGTCGGCGCCGTCCGGGTCGGCGCCGGAGGGTTCGAAATCGAGCTCGACGATGGGGAGCGACTCCACGCGCGCCGTGTCGTCGTCGCCGCTGGTCCGGCGCAGTTCGCGCGACGTCCGCCGCAGTTCGCCGGCCTCGACCCGGGCCGCGTTGTGCACAGCACCGAGATGCACGATCTTGGCGGCTTCTCCGGCCGGCGTCTGCTCGTCGTCGGCGCCGGTCAGAGCGCCCTCGAGACGGCCGTGCTGCTGAACGAGGCGGGAGCGACCGTCGAGATCGTCGCCCGCGAGCCGGCGATCAACTGGCTTCCCGGCGACGAAAATGACGGCCACGCTGCCGGAGACGGCGCGGGGGTCGCGGCTCGCCTGCGGCGTGGGATACAGCCGCCGCCGACAGGCGTCGGCGGGCGTGCGAGTGGCTGGCTCGCGGCGGCACCGGACATCATTCACCGCTCGCCCGCGGTGCTCGGGAGGGTGGTCCGGGCGCGCTGTATGCGGCCCGCCGGGTCGGACTGGATCCGGCCGCGGCTCGCGGGGGTCGAGGTGACGCTCGGGCGCGCGGTTTCCGGTACCACCGCGATGGCCGACGGCGTCCGCGTCGAGCTCGACGACGGGCTGGTGCGAGAGGTCGACACGATCGTCCTCGGCACCGGGTACGCGGTGGATGTGCGCCGCTACTCGTTCATCTCGGCCGAGCTGCTCGCGGCCTTGCGGCTGCGTGGCGGCGCACCTGTGCTCGAGCGCGGACTCGAGTCGAGCGTCCCGAGCTTGCACTTCCTCGGTGCTCCGGCCGCCCTCAGCTTCGGGCCGCTGCTGAACTTCGTGGTGGGAACCTGGTTTGCGGGGCCGACGCTCGTCGATCACGTCCTCGGGCGCCGCAGTCGGGCGAACTTCGGGATCCCCCCGGAGTAGCCGCTCGATGCTTTACCGTCCCGGGCTGATGACGGCAGCGGTGATCGACGGCAAGGCCGTGGCCGCCCGGATACGGGAGGATGTCGCGCGCGAGGTGTCGGAGCTCGCCGGCCTCACGGGGCGCACGCCCGGCCTCGCGGGGCGCACGCCCGGCCTCGCGGGGCGCACGCCCGGCCTCGCGGGGCGCACGCCCGGCCTCGCGACGGTGCTGGTCGGCGATGACCCCGCGTCGGCGGTCTACGTCGCCGGCAAGCGCAGAGCGTGTGCCGAGGTCGGCATCGCCGACCTTCATCGCCACCTGGCAGGCGGCGTCCCCGAGGCGCGTGTCGCCGATCTGCTCGACGAGCTCAACGGGGACCCGGCGGTCAACGGAATCCTCCTGCAGCTCCCGGTGCCCGACTACATGGACGGCGCTGCTCTGACGGCGAGGATCGCTCCCGAGAAAGACGTCGACGGCCTCACGCCGATCAGCGCAGGTCGCCTGGCGCAGGGGGCAAGCGGCCTTCGCCCCTGCACGCCGACCGGGGTGATCGAGCTCCTGGACGCCTACGAGGTCGAGCTCGAGGGAGCGGAGGCGGTGGTGGTCGGACGCTCGAACCTTGTCGGACGGCCCGTCGCGGCGATGCTGCTCGAGCGCAACGCGACCGTCACCTGCTGCCACTCCCGTACCCGCGACCTCGCGGGGGTATGCGCTCGGGCCGACGTGCTCATCGCCGCCGTCGGCGTGCCGGGGCTGATCGGGGCCGAGTATGTGAAGGACGGCGCGGTCGTGATCGACGTCGGCATCAGCAGGACCGAGGACGGGCTCCGCGGCGATGTGGACTTCGAGGCGGCAGCAGAGCGGGCCCGGCTGATCACCCCGGTCCCGGGCGGCGTCGGGCCGATGACGGTCGCGATGCTGCTCAGAAATACGCTCTCGGCTTTTCGCCTGCAGGCCCTACCGCCGCAGCCTGCCAAGCGGTAGCGTTGCAGGTATGGGCACCCTGACGGTGAATCCCTATCCGCTATGTGTCAAGGGGGAGGTACGCGAGGGACCAATGCACTTGGGTAGTGCGTTAGCGCGGATTTCGGAAGCCGGTGAGCCCCGCCACGAACGAGTTCGCCGGATGGTGCGAAAAACCGCGGCTATGCGGTCAGCGGACTGACTGCCTGCCGCCACTGGGACTACTGGAGGACTCTATGGACTTAGCGAAACTCTCTCGGGATGACATGATCGCCGGCGGCCTCGGGCTGTTCCTGGTGATCGATCTCCTGTTCCTGCCGTGGTACAGCGTCAGCGCGTTCGGTGTCTCGGTCACCGTCAGCGCCACGAGCGCTCCCTACTCGATCTGGGGCGTGATCGCCTTGCTGCTGGCGATCGCGTTCACCGCCGACTTGGCGTTCGAGCGCTTTGGCGCTGCTCAGCTTCCCATGATCGGCACCAGCCGAGCAACGACGCGGACGGCGCTCGCAGGTGGCACACTCGCCTTCATGGCGATCAAGTTTCTCGCCCACACGAGCAATCTGGGCCTGGGATGCTGGCTCGGAATCGTGGCGGGAATCGCGCTTGTCGTGCTCTGCGTGCGCGAGGCGGCCGCGTGACGGAGCTGGCCGAGGTCGCGCGTGGCGCGGTCGAACCGCACCTGTTCGATCATGCCCCTGAGGAGGGCGGGCCGGCGGTGCGTCCGCTCGCCCCGGTCCAGGCCGAGCTGGTTGCCGGTGCGGGTGCGGCCGTGCTGATCGCGTCCCTGCTGTTCCTGCCATGGTTCGGGGTCGATCGGCCGGTTGGCGGCTTCGCGGCCAGGGCTGCGGTGACCGGGACCGAGGGAGCGTGGCACACGCTCACGGTGCTTCGCTGGGTCGTGCTGATCGTGGTCGCGATCGCGCTTGTGCCCCTGCTGTCCCGGCCGGCCCATCGCTGGCTCGGGCTGCCCAAGCGCACCAACGAGGCCGTGGCTGTGCTCGGCGGCCTCACGGCGGTGATGCTGGGATACCGCGTGCTGATCGACCTGCCCGACCCGAGCCGTGTGGTAGACCAGCAGGCAGGCGCGATCCTCGGGCTGCTGGGGGCGCTGGTGATCGCGCTGGGCGGTCTGGAGTCGACCCGTGCCCACGCCGCACGCGCACGAGCTCGGGAGGTCAGAACCCGAACGCGCCGCGATAGCGTCCCGCCGGGCGAATTCGCTCGGGTCCACGCCTGACGCATCCGGAGTCGTCCGTGGGATTCGATGCCGGCAGACTGCACAGGGGAGAGCTGATCGCCGCTGGCGGTGGGGTCGTCCTGCTTCTCGCCATGTTCCTCCTGCCCTGGTTCCGAGACGGCAGCGCAGGCGGCGCAAGCGCGAGCCGGGGCGTCGCTGCATCGCTCGACGGCTGGAATTCGCTGACGTACGTGCGCTGGGTTCTGCTGATCGCCGTCGCCATCTCCATCGCGGTCGTCGCATTAACGGCCACGCGGCAATCGCCCGCGATCCCTGTGACTTTCAGCATGCTGGCATGCGTTCTCGGCGGCCTGTCGTCGCTCCTCCTGATCTACCGGGTCATCGATCATCCGACCGTCACGGCGAGCGTCGCGACCGTCGCCGCCCGGCCAGGAATCTACTTCGGGCTTGTCGGGGCCCTGCTGATCGCATACGGCGGCTACCTTTCAATGCGCGCCGAGAGCAGTCAGTTCGGGGATACGGCCGCGATCGAGACGGTGGTGGTGGCTCCGCCCGAACCCGGCTCCGCTCAACTGACGGGGTCCGGGTCCGAGTCGCGAAGCGAGTCGGGTTCTGCTCGATCGACCGGTCGCGACGTCGAGCGGGCGTGAATCCCCTCGCCGCCGGGTCGATCATGCGGGCCGTAGAATCGCCCCGATGATCGACCGGGAGCAGGTTCTTCATGTCGCGAGCCTCGCGCGGCTACAGCTGAGCGAGAGCGAGCTCGACCGGATGGCAAGTGAGCTGTCGGACGTGCTCGGCCATATCGAGAAGATGGGCGAGCTCGACCTCGACGGAGTCCAGGCAACGACCCACGTGATCGACGTCGTGAACGCGCTCCGCGCCGACGCGCCGGAGCCCTCACTGCCCGTTGAGGTCGCGCTGGCCGCCGCGCCCGACGAAGTATCAGGCGGGTTCGGCGTACCGAGCCCCGTCGCGAAGGATGACTGAGTCCGATTCCCGCGTCCGTCGACTTGATCATCCCGTGAGCACGCTGATCGACCTGACCGCCGCCGAGGCGGCGGAGCTCGTCCGTGCGGGCGATCTCGATCCCGCTGAGCTGTTTGAGGCCTACCGATCTCGCGCGGCCGCCGATGAGCTGAACGCATTTACGTGGGTGGCGGATGGCCCGCCGGCGCCGGCGCCGTCTCGAGATGCACCGCTCGGCGGCGTCCCCCTCGCCGTCAAGGACCTGTTCTGTACCGAAGGTGTACCCAGCCAGGCCGGCTCACGAATCCTCGAGGGCTACCGTCCACCGTACACGGCGACGGTCGTCGCGAAGCTCACCGGCGCCGGGGCGCCTCTGCTCGGGAAGACGAACCAGGACGAGTTCGCGATGGGGTCCTCGAACGAGAACTCCGGCTTCGGACCCGTACTCAACCCCTGGGACCGCTCGCGTGTCCCCGGCGGCTCTTCCGGCGGTAGCGCGGCTGCGGTGGCGGCGGGGCTGGCGCCGTGGGCGATCGGAACCGACACCGGTGGGTCGATCCGCCAGCCAGCCGCGATGTGCGGGATCGTCGGCCTGAAGCCCACCTACGGCGCCTGCTCTCGCTACGGGATGATCGCGTTCGCATCGTCGCTGGATCAGGCGGGGCCGCTGACGCGCAATGTGACTGACGCGGCGCTGCTGCTCCGCCACATGGTCGGGCATGACAGGCGCGACTCGACATCGATCGAGTTTCCAGGTGAGATTGAGCTGCCCCGGTCCGAGGACCTCGCAGGGATCCACCTGGGGGTCCCTGAGGAGCTTGCCGGGGACGGAGTCGCGCCAGGGGTGCTTGAGAGCTTCAACGCCACGCTCCGGCTCGCAGAGGGGCTTGGGGCGGTGATTGAGCCGTGCCGGCTCCCGCACGCGCCGCACGCGCTCTCCGCCTACTACGTGATCGCGCCGGCCGAGGCCTCGGCCAACCTTGCGCGCTTCGACGGCGTCCGCTACGGCCTCCGCATCGAGGCGGACGAGCTGACCGAGATGTACAGCCGGACCCGCGCCGCAGGGTTCGGGGCCGAGGTGAAGCGGCGGATCATGCTCGGCACATACGCGCTCTCGAGCGGCTACTACGACGCCTACTACGGGACAGCGCAAAAGGTCCGGACGAAGATCGCCGAGGACTTCAAGGACGCATTCACGAGGTTCGACTTCATCGTCACGCCGACGAGCCCGTGGACGGCGTTCGAGCTCGGATCGAAGACTGCGGACCCCTACGCGATGTACCTCAACGACTTCTGCACAGTACCGATGCCGCTCGCGGGGATCCCCGCGATCTCGATTCCGAGCGGCCTCAGCGACGGACTTCCCGTCGGATTCCAGCTCGCCGGGCCGGCGTTCAGCGAGAACCGCCTGCTCAGCGCCGCGCACGCCCTCGAGGGCGCGATCGGATTCGACGGGAGCGGGCCAATGACCGGCGCGGGCGCCGAGGTGTCGCCGTGACCGACTACGAGCCGGTTATTGGCTTGGAGATCCATGTCCAGCTGGCCACCCGCACGAAGATGTTCTGCGGTTGCGAACTGTCGTTCGGGGACCCGCCGAACGTCCACACCTGCCCGGTGTGCCTGGGGCTGCCGGGAGCGCTGCCCGTGCTCAACGCTCGCTCCGTCCATCACGGCGTGATGATCGGGCTGGCGCTCGAGTGCGAGATCGCCGAGCGCTCGCTGTTCCACCGCAAGAACTACTTCTATCCCGACCAGGCCAAGAATTACCAGATCTCCCAGTACGACGTACCGCTGTGCCGAGGCGGCCGGCTCGCAGATGTACGAATCCATCGAGTTCATCTCGAGGAAGACGCCGCGAAGCTGGTGCACGTGGGGGAGAGCGGGCGCATCCACGGCTCCAGTCGCAGCGTCGTCGACTTCAACCGGGGCGGCACGCCACTGGTCGAGATCGTCACCGAGCCTGACTTCCACTCCGCCGAACAGGCGCACGAGTGGCTGAGCCTCCTGCGAACGACGCTGAAGCAGCTCGGCGTCTCGGACGCCAAGATGGAGGAGGGATCGCTGCGCTGCGACGCCAACGTGTCCGTGCGCCCGGCGGGGTCGACCGCGCTCGGCACCAAGACCGAGCTGAAGAACATGAACTCGTTCCGGTTCGTCGAGCGTGGGATTCGCGCCGAGATCGAGCGCCAGATCGCGCTGCTACAGGCGGGTGGGGAGGTCGAACAGGAGACATTGCATTTTGACCCGGGCAGCGGCCGGCTGACGTCGCTCCGTTCGAAGGAGGAGGCGCACGACTATCGCTACTTCCCGGAGCCCGACCTCGTGCCGCTGGTGGTCGACGCGGAGATGCTCGAGGCCGTGCGCGCCGAGCTGCCAGAGCTTCCGGCCGCACGAGCGGCCCGGTTCGAGCGCGAGCTCGGGCTGAGCGCCGAACGGGCGCGTGAGCTCGCCTTCAGGTCTGAGCTCGGCGACTATTTTGAGCTCGTGCTCGCGGCCAACGGCGCCGATCCGGTCTCGGTTGCCAACTGGATCCCTCAGCTGGTGGAGCGGATCGGCTCAGAAACCGATCCGGCGCAGTCGAGGGTCGCGCCCGGGGCGCTCGCGGCGCTGGTGGCGATGGTGAGCGCGAAGGAAGTCGGGCGTGAGGCAGCCCGCGAGGTCCTCACGCGGCTCGTGGCCGATGGCGGCGATCCGCAAGAGATTGTGCAGGCCGAAGGACTTGGGGCGATGAGCGCAGACGACGGCGGCGTGGCCGAGCTGGTCGATCGCGCGATCGCCGCCGACCCCGACGCTGCCGACAAGGTCCGGGCCGGGAACACGAATGCCGTTGGGCCGCTCGTCGGCTACGTGATGCGCGAGAGCAAGGGGCGCGCCGACGGCGGCGAGGTACGGCGGCTGATCCTCGCGCGGCTAATCGACCGGATATAGGCGGGATAGAACCCCTCACCGCCTGCCGGGAGAAGACGCGCGCCTGCCCGGAGTAGGTCATAAAGAGGACTCAAGGACGGCGATGGGACGCCGAACATCGGGGCCATGCGCTATAAAGTCGCGGTGGCGTTGTCTGCGACGGTCCAATCGCAGCGCGCGACGAACGTCCTCAAGATCAACGGTAGCGGGAAGAACACGAATGCAGGGATAGGGCGCGCGCCCAAGTCTCGGCACGCGCATTTGCCTACTTGCTCGATTGAAGTAATCGGCCTGGGGCAATCACACCCACGATGATCGCGCTCAACCACTACATGAGATCGCCACAGGCGCAAGAGCGCCTGGAGCGCCCCTGGTTGTTCGTCTCTCATCTAACCCGTCGCCGGCTGGCACGCGTGGCTTTCGTGTCCGCGATCGCGCTGCTCGCCCTCGCGGGCACGGCAATGAGCGCCTCGCGGCATCGGAGGCACCACCGGGGGCATGCCCGAGTCAGACTCTCCCTTCGTTACAACAGGTCACGGATCTCGCTGCCGCAAGGCCGTTCGAGAACCTTCACGATCCTTACCAAGGTCAGCTCCGGCTCCGTCCGGTTCGTGGCATTCCGCCTCGGCGGTCTACCGACCGGCGTGAGCGCGACCGTCAGCCCCACTTCCGTGGTCCCGGGCCGCGCAACCAGGCTCACGGTCACAACCGGAGCTTTTACCCGGCCTGGGCGATACGCGGTTCGCGTGATCGGCTCGGCTGCGAAGCGCGGCAGGGTCAAGGCGAGGAAGACCGCAATCCTGGACGTTGCCGTCATGCCCACCCACATCGCTACCTGGGCGACGGATGACGGATGCAATGGAGGCAATGGAGCGTCTGCGGCGCTCGTTCGCGAGTGGGTCACGTACGCCGCGAGCAGGTGCGGACCGAATGCGACGAAGGCGCTGTCCGACTGCCACGCGAACGGCCTGGCCTACTGCACGGCGGTGGAGTATCTCGATCCGGAAAAGGTCTACGCCGTCGGCAGCTTGCCGATCGCGGCGAGTGCTCAGGAAAACTGGTGGCTGCATGAGCCCGGATATACGGACTCGGCGCATCGCATCTGGTTCTCGGCATACGGCGGCGGGAACGTGCTCAACGAGGACAACCCGGCAGTCGACGACTGGTTCCACAACTACGTTCAAACGAACTACAACTCCTACGACGCGTTGCTGGTCGATGAGACGGTCGGCAGCCTCAGCCAGGAGCTTTATCCGAGCGGCTTCGACGCCACCGATGAGATCCCGACCGACGCCGGCCTGCAGGCATCGCATGAGCAGATGGCGGCGGCACTCACACATCAGAACGGTAGTCCGTTCGTGCAGATCGATAACAGCCTCACGCCGAACGACAACCTCGCAACAGCTCTCCCGATGCTGAACAACCCGTCGAGCGTCGTTGGCATGATCACCGAAGATGCACCGGAGTTCGACGGGACGCTCACGCTCTATTACTCCTCGCTGCTGGACGAGATGGCGTACGTAGACCACACCGCGGACGACTTCGTCGTGCTGCTTTCATACGACACCGCGGGCTCCCTACAGTCGCGCCGGGTGCAGGCGGCGACCGCATTGCTCGGTTACAGCCCCGGGCATACCGTCAGCTGGTCCGATCTCGACACCAACAGCACCGACCTTGCGATCTGGCCCGAAGAGGGCATCCTCCCGACCGACCCGCTCCAGTCGATGACGGAGCCCGGAGGCGCCGGGTGCCTCACCGGCACGGGCATTGTGTGTTCCACAGGCGGCCACAGCACCCTCGAAGTCACCCCGGGTGTCTACCGGCGCGCATTCGGCACGTGCTACGACCAGGGGATCGCATTCGGTAGCTGTGCCGCGATCGTCAACACCAACAGCGACCCTGTCACGATCCGGACCTCGTGGCTGCCACGTAGATACCGGCACGAGATCACGATGAACGGCGGCGATGTTCAATCCGGCGGCACGATCAACCTCGCCGGCGCGACGATGATCGCGGGCAGGACGACGATCCCCGCCGACGACGCGGTCCTTCTGAGCCGGTAGATCACCGCGGGGGCGGGGGGGCACGTCCACCGCCGCCCGAACTGCGCGGACGGGGGGCCCCGTCCACCGCCCGGACTGCGCGGACGGGGGGCCCCGTCCACCGCCCGGACCGGGCAGACGGGGGGGAACGTCCACCGCCCGGAAGGGGGGCACGTCCACCGCCCGGACCGGGGTTCGTGCAGGCGCCCCTGGAGGGGACTACCCAGGTCCCCCTGGATGGGACTACCCAGGCGCCCCTGGAGGGGACTACCCAAGCCCCCCTGGATGGGACTACCCAAGCCCCTTGGAGGAACTACGCAAGCGCCCAAACAAAAGCGCCCGTGCCCCCGGCCGAGCAGCTTTGCTCAACCGGGGGCACGGGCGCCAGAACAGCGCTTTTTGTCAGATCAGTTAGTCCGGCGCGAAAGGTACCGGACAACCAGTCCGGTGCCGAGCAGGACGCTGCCGCCACCGAGGAGCAGCACAAGGTCAATGCCGGTAAACGGCAACGATGCGCTGGCCGGGGTGCAGTCCTGTGGGTTGTACGCCTGGCAGGTTGAGCTCGCCATAGCAGCACTCGGGACGCTCAACAAGAGAAGCAGTCCCACTATGACTGGTGCAATACGTTTCATAGCTCTTCCCCGTATTTGTATTGCCGATCAGCCCCGAGGATGCCCGGCAAGTTTCGGAAATTCCCAAGAGGATCGTACACGACCCTCCGGAAAGAACCAAATCTCGGTGGCTCGGTCCGTCCGCTCGCGGACGTGGCCGGATGAGCCTGCTCGGCGGTAGAAAGTGCATGCGGTCACGGCGCGAGCGTGATTTCTCGCAGTGCGGTCACGGGCTTCATCGGGTGCGCTGTGTCCACCCGCGCGAGCGCCTCGCGGATCGCCGGCTGCTGCTTTTCGATCTGCGCGGCGACGCTCAGGGCATGCGCAGCGGTCGCCTTATCGCCGAGCGCCGAGGCGGCAAGTCCCTTTCCGAACCATGCGTACCAGCCGCCCTGCTCGCGGTCGATCGCCTGCTGGTAGCGCTGTTCGGCCTCTGCGAACAGCCCGTGATCGAGCGCGAGCGTGCCGCCGAGGCGTCCCGGATCCGGGCTCAACGGATTCAGGCGAGCGGCGAGCGCGAAATCGCTGAGCGCGGCGCGAGGATTCCGCGAGCTCAGCGCGCTCGCCATCGCCACCTCCTGCACCGATAGATACGGGAAGCTGAGCACCACCGCGGCCGCGACCAGGAGGACGCCGCCGAGCGCCGCCCGCGCCGCCGCGCCGTGCCGCGCCCCGCTCGGCCCGAGCGCCGCCCGCGCCGCCGCGCCGTGCCGCGCCCCGCTCGGCCCGAGCGCCGCCCGCGCCGCCGCGCCGT
>Ga0302324_100020145_pt1 | contig 13066 bp, 11 predicted proteins | sample Palsa_T0_1_FD_201949 | JGI IMG/M metagenome (GOLD analysis project Ga0302324, IMG submission 201949) | Peat permafrost microbial communities from Stordalen Mire near Abisko, Sweden - Palsa_T0_1 | ecosystem: Environmental > Terrestrial > Soil > Palsa > Peat permafrost | place: Sweden: Abisko...
CTCCACCCGTTTGTGCAGGTCTTCCAAACTCCAGTTCGGCAGGGCGACGCCGATGACCGGGACCGTCAGCGCTCCGCGCTTCTCCATGGCGTAGAGCGCCGGGAAAGTCATCTTGTGAGCAAGATCTCCGGTCACCCCGAAGAGCACCAGGGCATCCGAATGGGGGATGGTCATGAGGCGTCTCCTCTGTGGCGGCGGCCTTTTCCTCCGGCCACAAACTGACAACAACCAGCGTGGGATTTCCTCGCCGTAGCCAGGAGCGACATACCGGCGCGTGGCTTCGCTGTCCCTCGTGGTCAGGCTTTTATCGGGACAGCCTCGATAATCGCCTCGAAATCCCCGGCCTTCAGGCTTGCGCCGCCGACCAGCGCACCGCCAACCTCTGGCACCGACAGGATGTCGAGTGCGTTGGACGGTTTGACCGACCCGCCATAAAGGATGCGAACGTCTTTCCCTTCGGTGCCCAAACGTGCCACGAGGCATTGGCGGATATGCGCATGCATTTCGGCGATCTCCTCTGAGGTCGGCATGTGCCCGGAGCCAATCGCCCACAGCGGCTCGTAGCCGATCGCGAGGGCGGACGCAGTCATACTTTCGGGCACGCTTCCCGCGATCTGATCGCCGCATACGGACAACGCCTTGCCGTCCAGCCGTTGCGCTTTCGTCTCGCCGATGCAGATGATCGCCAGAAGCCCCGCGCGCCGTGCGGCTTGCGCTTTCGCCGCCACGATGACGTCGGTCTCGCCATGATGCTGGCGGCGTTCCGAATGGCCGACGATGACAGCGGTGGCGCCGGCACCTCTCAGCATTTCGGCGCTGATATCTCCGGTGAATGCGCCGGAGACTTCCGCGCTACAGTCCTCCCCACCGATGGCAATGCGTCCCGCGGTGGTCTGCGCCGCTTGCGCGATCAGTGTCGCGGGCAGGCAGATCAGGATGTCGGCGAACGGCGGCGAAGCTTTCACCGAGGCGGCAATCGCCTCGATGTCGCCGAGCTGCGGCGCCATCCCGTGCATCTTCCAGTTACCGGCGATCAAAGGCCGCATAACCGACCGTCCGAGCGGATCAGGCGACGGCCAGCTTGATGCCGTAATAGGTCAGGAGCTTTTCGTCGTAGGCGCGATCGATCGTCATCGAGGGGTCGTATGCTGGGCTGTCCTTGACCCGCTGGCGGTCGACATCGAGGTTCACCAGCCGATCGGTCCAATCGATCTCCTGCGCCGACCGCGGCGAGACCAGAACCCTCTTTCCGGGCCACCAGTTCTTCGTATCGACGACGAGGTAGTGGATGCTCCAATCGGCATCCTCGACGAGGAAATCCTCGACGTGGCCGATCTCGCCGTCGCTGGCGTGGATATGGTACCCGGTGACAGCTTCGACGCTACGCAGATGCACATCGTCGCGGCTTGCCTGGGCTTCGGCAATCTCCTCCTCGCGCTGCCGCAATCCGGGCGAAATCGGCACCGCGCCACCCATCCCGCCCATATAGCCGTAGGCACCCATGTAACCGATACCGCCCATATAGCCGTAGCCGCTATTCCAATAGGGGCTGTAGCCGTAGTAACCGTAAACTTTGGTCTCCATCTGCCGCGACACCGGCCGATCGGTGTCGATCTCCGGGCTATCCTCGATTTGCTGCATGGTCAATTTGACCGAGCATTTCTCTTCCCTTGCATCGAGGCTCCCCAACGCGGAGGAAGGCAGAAGGACTTTGCGGCCGGAGAGCCAGTTGCCGGTATCGACAACCAGCCAACGCACCAGCCAACTGGTGTCGTCGAACAGGAAGTCGCTGACGGTGCCGATCTCACCATCGCTGGCCGCCACGGCGTAGCCATTAATCGCGGATGCATGCCACAACATTGCGGGGGCCCTTACGTTCAGTGTTCAGCGGACAGAGTAGGAACGATGAGATCAGCCGTTGGTCTTGCCGGTGCCATTGTTCGAGAGGTGCGTCTTCCAGTACGCGTCCACCTTCTGGCTTTCCTGATCGAACGAGCCGGGGGTGGCGAATTGGTCATGGCTCACCAGCGGGCCGGTCTCCATGGCGCTCTTGGTGGTGTCGAGCACCAATAGGCTCGCGCTCGGGGTTACCTTGAAGTCGTCCCACGGGACCGCGACGTATTTTTCGTCGATCCCGAACACCCCGCCGCGGGCGACGATCAGATAGGCGATCTTGCCGGTCTGCGGGCTCATCACGATGTCGTCGACGCTGCCAAGAGCCGTGTTTTGCGGGTTGAGCACATCGATGCCGATCAGCTGATCGGAGCGGAACGAGGCATTCTTGGCGGTGACCGGCTGCGCGGCGGCGATCTGCTGCTGCTGCCAGCCCGGCACGTCCGCCACCGGCGCTTTCCCGCTTTTCAGATCGGCCACGTACAGTTTGTAGGTGTCACGCGTGGTGGCGAGCACGTCCTCGCATGCCTGCTGATGGCCGCCTCGGGCGAGAATGTTGGCGGCGGCAATCAGGGTCCGGACATCGTAGCCCGGCCGCGCGTCCCGGTAGCCGGTCGTGCCCTTCGCCGGGATGCCGCCCTCCTGCATGCCGTAGCCGAGGCCGTAGCCGCCCATCATGGGATAGCCGTACCCGTAACCGGATCCGCTCAGCCAGTAGCCGTCCTTCTGCATAAGGCCGTCGAAGGCGCGCAGATCGGTGAGGCACTGGTGTGCGGGTTGGGCGGCGGCGGCGGTCTTTTCAGCAGGAGCCGTCGGGCGCGCCGTGGGCTCAGCTGCGAACACGGGGGTGGCAAGACCGAGACAAACGCAGGCTGCCACGGAGCTGGCGAGAATCGAGCGGGTCATATGTTTGTTTTCCTTATTTTAGTCTTGGCCTGAGGCCCGCCAACTTCGCGGCCGCGTTACCAAGTTGTGAAGTTAATAAATGGTTCCCGGTGGTGCGCGCCGGCAGGTTCGGAAACTACCTACCGAGAACTGCCGCGATTTTTTCAGTGGCGGTGACCGGCAAGGAAGCGCACCGAACCAAGTTCCCGCCGCCCGCGAATACGATGCGGTCATCCTAAATCGGTCGGCCATTCCGGCCTGGAAATGTCGTGAGCTCGAGGAGGCGTGAGGCGTGACTTGGCGAAAGCGTCAGCCACCCGCTTGATCGCGCTCGCCTGGGTCGGATAGGCGTGAATGACCGTCGCCAGAACGGACAAACCGATATGGGCGTCGATCGCCAGCGTGATTTCATTGATCATCTCGCCGGCGTGAGCCGCGACGATCGTGGCCCCCAATATCTCGTCGATGCCTTCCCGGAGGTGGATTTTGACGAAGCCTTCTTCCTGCCCGTCGATCATGGCGCGGTCGGTGTCGTGCATTAGGACGGTAACGGTTTTTATGGGGATCGACCGGTCTTTAGCCTCGCTGACATAAAGGCCGACATGGGCGATCTCCGGGTCGGTATAGGTACACCAGGGAATAGTCAGCGCGCTCCATTTTCTCTCCTCGCCAAAGAGCGCATTCGCGACGGCAAGACGCGCCGAGGCCTCGGCGGCATGGGTGAATTTGTGCTCGAGACAGACATCTCCGGCGGCATAGATCCGGGGATTGGTCGTCCGCAGGAAATCATCGACCCGAATGCCCGTCACCCGGTCGCAGGCGACCCCGGCTTCGTCCAGGCCCAATCCTTCAACGTTCGGAGTCCGGCCGACGCCGGTCAGTATGTCGTCGACAGCGATCGTGCTCTTTATATCGTCGCTGACTAGATCGACGAGCTTCTCCCCGGTCGTTGCCGTCTTGACCGCGACCACCGTCGTGTTCAAGTGGATTTCGACGCCGTCCCGGGCCAACGATTCAGAGAGTATCTGGGCAGCATCACGCTCTTCCCGGGGCAGGAATTTCGCTTCGTTCTGGGCGATGACAACATGCGATCCCAACCGGCAGAATGCCTGCGCCAATTCGCATCCCAAGGGGCCGCCGCCGATCACCAGAAGGCGGCGAGGGCATTCGGTCAGATCGAACACATCCTCGCTGGTGAAATAGCCCGCCTCTTCCAGACCGGGGATGACCGTCGCCATCGTCCGCGCGCCCGTTGCGACCAGCGCCTTCCTGAAGCAAATTATTGCACCTTCAACAATAATCGAATCCGGTCCGGCGAACCGCGCTGCGCCGAAGTAAAGATCGACACCGGCTATCTTCAGTCGGTCGGCCGAGTGGTATGTGCTGATGCGCGCTCGCAGCCGCCGCATCCTTTCCATCGTCGCGGCAAAATTTTCCTGGATGCCGGTGGGAACGATCGCGCCGAAGTTTTCAGCGTCTCGCATATTCGCGTAGAGACGCGAGGTGCGGATGATCGACTTGGAGGGGACGGAACCGGTGAGCAGCGAAACGCCGCCGAGCAGGTCGCGCTCGATCAGCGCCACTTTCGCGCCGCAGTCGATCGCATTCTCCGCCGCGGCGAGCCCGGCCGGCCCTCCGCCGAGGATGAGCAAGTCGTAGGGATGCGCGGGATCCGGGTTCCGCCACCCGGGCGGCCGCGCGGAGGCCATCAGCTCGCGGCGATTGGGACGTTCACCCGGTGTCAAAGCCAACCACCCGCGAACCCGGCGCGTCGCAACCCGCTCGCGATGTATGGAGACGACCGCATCAGCTTCCAGATGAGGCCGGAGCGGTAATTCTCGATCATCATCACGACGATCCCCTGGTCGAGGCCGTAATAGCCGTCCGAAATCCACCCGCCCTGGTCGACCAGGTTGGGATTGAAGCTGCTCGACAGGCGAAAGCCGGCGCAGATGTCCGGGAAGCGCTCCATCATGTGCCGTACCGCCGTAAGCGCTGATGGCGGCGAAAACGGTAAGGCGGCCACCATACCCCATGGGGCTAACGTCCCGTCGTCACGCCCGAACGGCACCCCGCGGTCGGTATATCCGAAGAATCGTCGATCCCGGCCGCTTTCGCGCAGCTCCTCGTTGCCCGGGCCGTCGCCGGCGGTGATCCCCCATAAGTTCGGACCGTAGCCGATAAAACCAAGCGGGTTGCGGGCGGCATATTCGCGCTGGATGGAGACCGCGCGACGGCTGTTCTCGAAATAATCGCAGCCCTTCTCCCGCATGAATTCGTCCTGAATACCGCGAAAATCGATCCAGGCATGGGAGAACAGATGAATGAACAGCGGGCCGGCATAGAGGAAATCGTAGCCGTAGATGCTTTCCCACTGATAGGTCGACGTCCACCCGGCAAAGCTGTTCGCGGGCAGCGGAAAATTTGGAGAGGCTGAGCCCAGCACATAAAGGATCGTCGCCTCGCTGTAGCCCTCCCAGCAGGATTGGAGGAAGCCGCATTCGGGCTTCCACCCCTGAGCTACCGTCTCGTGGCCGTTCTGCGCCCACTGCCAATCAACCCGGCGGTAGAGCGCCTCGGCCAGCGCACGGATCTCGGATTCCTCCACGGTCGGTGCGGTGAAATACGCGGCGGCAGTCAGCACGCCGGCCAGCAGCAAGGTGGTGTCGATCATCGACAACTCGCACTGCCACGCGCGCCGTCCCGAGTGCATGTCGAGGAAATGGTAATAGAAGCCCTTGTAGCCGGTGACGTCCGCTTTGGAGCTTTGCGGGCTGTTCCAGAAAAAGCGCAGCGCCTTCAGGGTTTGGGCAGCGCCATCGGCGCGCGTGATCCAGCCGCGCTCAACACCAATCGGATAGCAGGACAAAGCAAACCCGACGACAGCAATGCTCGCCGGGGAACCCTTGCGCGAGGTGTCGGCGACCAACCCGGTCGTTACATCAACATATTCAATGAAGTAATCAAAAGCCGCTTTCTGCAGCTGCTCCAACAATTGCTCTTCGGATTCCGCGATCGCGTCAGGCAACGGGGAGACCGGGGTACAACAGGGTAATGGCCGTCACCGACAGGGGCGAGAGCACGGCCGCAATTTCAACCGCGCCCTCACGGCAGCTGAAATCTTGCCGCTCAATCTCCATCACCGAAGCCGCATTTAGTTCGGCCAGCACGGTCGCGCCGAGATATTCCGGGGCGCCCAGCTCCTGCCACTTGCGCTTGGCGTTGGCGTGATCCTCGTCGATGCGCCGCAACGTCGCGCGCAGCGGCGTGCCGGCATCGAGCAATGTCATCCGCACCGTCTCGGCGCGAATTGGATGGCGCGGCAGCGCGAAATTCGTCAGCAATACGGTGATTTCCCGATCGCCGCGGACAACCCAGGCATCGACGGTGGGATGCGTACCCTCGACGGGCAATATCTGCATTCCCAGCGCGTGCAGCAACTCGTAGGCGCGGTAAGCAGGCTTCGCGATGCCGTGAATGTTAAGTAAACCAAATCCGCCCTGAAACGGCACCGAGGGAAAATAGTTTTCCTCGAAAATATCCGAGAACGTCCAGTAGCTGTATCCTTGGACAAGGTCGTTCGCTTCCATGATCGTCTTGACGATGAAGGTCGCGGCGTAGCGCTCATCATGAAGAGGATCGCGTGGATTGGAGGAGCTGCTCCATTCTGTATAGTAAAGCGGCCGGTCACCCGCCTCGCGTCGCGCATCGCGCGCCTGATCGCGCAGCACGCTGCGCCGGCTTTCCGACAATTGCGTTTCGGTGTCGTCGCCCGGCTTGCCGAAGGCGTCGGTCGGGTAGTGATGCGTGCTGATGAAGTCGGTGGGGAGCTGATTTTGGTCACAGAAGCCAATAAAACCCGCAATCCAAGCATTTGTCGCGGTCGCTGGGCCGCCAACCCGAAGCCCGGCGTCGACGGATTTGATCGCCCCGACCGTGTGCCGGTACAATTCGAAATAATCGCTCTGCTTGCCACTGCCGAAGGCGGTCAAGTTCGGTTCGTTCCACACCTCGAAGAACCACTGCCTGACTTCATCGAGCCCATAGCGATCGACCCAGTGGCTGACCAGCTTGCCGATAAACGCCGACCACTGCGCGTAATCCTTGGGCGGTGTCACGTTTGCCCGGTAGTGGAACGCGATCTGGTCGCGCGACGCCAGCGCGGTGGGCATGAAGCTGAGCTCGACAAAGGGCTTCATCCCGATCGACAAGAGAAAGTCGAAGACCTGATCGGCATTGAAGAACGAATAGAGCAGTTGGTCATTCTCGCACACCAAGGAACCCATATCGTCCGAAAGCAGCCCATGAAACCGGACGTGGCGAAAGCCTAGCTCTTCCCGGCAGCGTTACATCTGCTGCTGCCAGTCGGCCCGCAACGCCAGCGGCGCATGTCCGCTGCCGATCGTATGCTCCCAAAAATGCGGCAGAGCTGTTGACGGCCCTGAAACGCTGCAGCTGAATTGCGTGTCCATTTCTCACCATTATTCCGAGGTCGCGGTGGCCGAACCCGCACATCGCGGGAAAGGGAACTCTCCGGACAACGACCTGGCAGAATTTGGCGAGGCGGGCGCTAGCGGCGGAAGAGCGGCCTGCGGCCCGGAGAAGCGCGCTGATCTGAGGAACCTGCCTGGGCTTGCGGTGCCGAGCCTTCCGGCGTGCCCGTTTGGCGCGCTTCGGATGACTGAACCGCCGACTCTGACTTTGGCGAACCGGCTTGGTCGGTCCCGCTCATCGGCATTGCGTTGTCGGCCATAGCAATAGCATCCTCCTCGTCTGAAATACGTTTGTCGCGGGGTGTCGCGACCACCGCCCTTATCCGCTTCTCGAGTGACGTTTCAGGCCGAAACGTAGTTCGTGCCCGGTGGGTCGGGGAGGCTCGGAATCTACCTATGTACTTTCGGATTGTTCGCATCACGCAGGTTGAAATGGATTACGGACAATCTCGTCAGCGGTTCGGCGCGCCTCGCCAGGCCGGATCGCCGGCGGGGAATGGATAAGGTCAAGCGGATGGCCGTCCGTATCGCGAAACTTGTACGCCGTGACCGCCCCCGTCGCCGGCGGAGGGCGTCGGGGGGCCGCCTTGCGTGGCCAAAGCGGCCTTGCTGTATTCGGCGTGGCTGAAAACGAGCGGCATGTTCCCCATCAACGACGGTCCCCGTGCATCCACTGCTTCTGAAAAGAGGCCGGTTCCTTCCGACAAGGCTTCGGCGCTGCGCAACAAACGATCGGCCTTCTCCATGTCACCCTGCAGTGCGTAGACATGGGCAAGCCAGAAGGTGCACATCAGGAACGCCCCTTCCTCTTCTCCGAGCGGCCGGTCGCCTTGGTTTGGCAATTCTGACGTGACGAAGCGGTAGACGAAGCCGTTAATCATGAGCCGAGACTCGATCTGTTCGACCGTTCCGCGAACTCGCGGGTGGTCGGCTGGAAGAAATCCCATAACCGGAATCAACAACAGCGCTGCGTCCACGCTCTCCGCATCATAATGCTGCCGGAACGAGCCCAGTTGCTCGCTCCACCCGCGCGTCATCACCTCATCCCTTATCGCATCCATTGCGCGGCGCCATTTGCCGATATTATCCGTGCGGCCGAGCTTCTCTCCAATCCGGCTCGCGCGATCGAGCGTAACCCAGCTCATAATCTTGCTGCTGACGAAATGCTTGACCGGCGTAAGCTCCCAAATTCCGGCTCCGGGATCCTGCCAATGCTCGACGGTGAACTCCGCGACGCGACAGATCAGATCCCAAAACTCGTTCCGCCACTCCCCGCCGTGCGCGAGGAAAATCAACGCCGAGTCGGCCAAATATCCGAACGAGTCAATCTCGACCATATCCGCCGCGACATTGCCTAGCTCCACCGGCGTGGATTCCCGATAGCCGCTCAGATCTTCTCGCTTGGTCAAAGACATCTCTCGGCCGCCATCGAGGCGATAGACGACCTGAAGCGGCATGTTCTTGCCAGGCTGAAGCCCCTCAAGCCAATCGAAGAACCGCTTCGCCTCGTGGGTCAGGCCAAGCTGGGACAACAGCGCTACCGACAGCGACGCGTCCCGGATCCAGGAATAGCGATAATCGAAGTTACGCGAGCCGCCGATCCGCTCCGGCAGCGAGGTGGTCGGCGACGCCAACGGCGCCCCGGTTGGGGCAAAAGATAAAAGCTGCACGGTCAGCGCCGAACGGCGGATCATATCGCCGCGATATTTCACGGGAGGGAGCCCGCTCGTCCAATCCTCCCAATATTGCGAGACGGCTGTCAGCGCCTCTTCGGCACGCTGCGGGTTCCATTCAACCGGCATCTCGCCGGGGCCAAATACGCTCCAGATTTCTTCGCCCTCGGCGAGATGGAATTCGCAGCGGCCCCCATTCTCGGTCAAACTCAGTGGAAGCGACGCCCACAAGCCAGCGCGCCCCAACCCCGCGGCGAACTGAACGCCGCCTTCGGCGGTCGTCGCACTGGCGGAAGTCCCGAAATCCGGCCGTACCTCAATCGACATCGCGCAACGCCAGCGGCCCTTGAGACAGCGAAGTCGCCGAACGATGGTACGGCGGTCGTCGAGGCCCCCCGGCCGAGAGTTGTCCGGCCATAGCATGGCGTCGCTCAATTCGAGGATGCGGTCGTCCTCCTCCCACCGGGTTACCAACACCGCCGTATCGGGCCGATAATGCTGCCCGCCAAGAATGCGCGCCAGCGGACCAAGGCGCCAGAATCCGCCTCGATCTACGTCAAGTAACGCGCCAAAGACGGAAATCCCATCGTAATTCGGTAGACAATGCCAACAAATTGTGCCGTCTGCCGCGACGATCGCCGCCGTCCGACGATCGCCTATGACAGCGAGCTTGCTGACGGGTGGAAATGGTACGAAAGAAAGCGAAGTGTCGCTCATCGATTTTCCTTTTGTACAAGTCGTGACAACACGGTCATGACTACATCGGCGTTCGCGTTTTGACGTATTTCTTCACCCTGGCGTATTAGGAATTCTGGAACAGAATAAGGTTCGGCCTTGTTGCGGAACCCTCATCTAACGTCAACGCGCAGCTCTTCACGGCGTCACGAAATAATTAGCGCGCTGCGACTCTTCGCCAATTCGGCGTTCACCATCGAGGCACTCAACTCCACGCCGCCCACTTCCTCAGGAAATCCAGACGATGTCCAAGACCGATCTTCTTCCGGGCCGTCTGCTACATCGCGCCGGGCCATCGGCTCCGGTCGCTGGCTTTCGCGGCGTCCAAATTGACGATGATCGGCTGGCGGAGGTGCTGCCGCCCGATGCTCCACTGCTCAAGCTGCATGAGGGCACAATCCACGCCGAGGGGCCGGCCTGGCAGGAGACGCAGGAGCGGCTCGTGTGGTCCGACGTCCCCAACCGGCGGCTTCTCGGCTGGTATCCCGATGGCCATGTTGAGGTCGTGATCGACGGCACCTGGTTCATGAACGGCAATGCTGTCGACGCCGATGGCACGCTCGTCCATTGCGAGCATGGCCGGCGCTGTATCAGCCGCGGCGGCGACTATGGCAGCGAGCCCGAGCCGATCGTGACGCATTTCGAAGGCAGGCGGATAAACTCGCCCAACGATGTCGCGGTGGCGCCCGACGGGACGATCTGGTTCACCGACCCGATTTTCGGGATCATCATGCCGAACCAAGGCGCGCTCGCCGATCCCGAACTCGATCACCGCAGCGTCTACCGCTTCGATCCGGTCAGCGGCGATCTTGGCCGCATGGCCGATTTCGAGCAGCCAAATGGCCTTGCCTTCACCGCGGACGGCCGGACCCTCTATGTGTCGGACACGTCTCTCTCCCTGGGCGAGGTGCCGGGGTTCGAGGCGGGAGCGAAGCACGAGATCATCGCCTTCGATGTGGGCGACGGCGGCGCGCTCTCCAATCGGCGCTTTTTCTGCCACACCGATCATGGCTACCCCGACGGCTTTAAGGTCGATGCGCGCGGCTGGGTGTGGACGAGCGCCGCGGACGGGGTGCACGTCTGGTCCGCCGATCGCCGCAAGCTCGGCTTCATTCCGACCCCGGCGGTTGCCTCGAACTGCGCGTTCGGAGGCGCCGACGGAAGGCGGCTCTTTATCGCCGCGACGCAATTTTTGCTGGCGATTGATCTCGCCGCATGAGCTGGAGGAGATGCCCGTCGGGATCGCGGAGGAGCGCATCGCGGTTCGACGACCAGACGATGCGCGTGGCCGCGACATCGTTTGCGGCGAGGGGTGCGTGCGGTCGCCCAACGGGCTGGCTATAGCCGAGTAACTCGAGGTGTGGCGGTTTCTCTGGCAGGTTCATCGGCAGCACCTCGACCTCGACGCCATCGAGGCCGTCGAGCGCCACCTGCGCCGCCCCCTGATTGCGCGTGCGCTGGCCCTCCGTCAGCCCGTGTTTCTCGTAGAAGCGCCGGCTCGTCCCGATGTCGGCAATCGACACCGCGCTGTGGTCGATGCCCATCATGCCCCTACCCGGCCACGCCGGATTGGAGCCGGAGGGGAACTCGATAAGCTCGAGCGGATGGCCCTCGGGATCGCGGAACTTGATGGCCGTCACGCCGCCCGAAGATATGGGGAGCATCACGGGTTTGCCGCGGGTGATCGGCGTCGCGCCGGCGTTCCGCGCGCACCGCCACGCCGCGTCGGCATCGTCGGTGACGAGCGCGAGGTGCTGGAAGATGAGATCGGAAGGGCTGGTGTCGTCGGGGTAGGGAAGCCCCGGCGGATCGAACGAATCGAGGTCTAAGCGGCTCTCCCCGAGCGTCATTGAGCGACGCCAACCAGCGCCTCTGAGGCCCAGCACCGCCATCTCCGCATCGGAGATCGGCGTGACTTCGCCGGCGACGAAGCCGATCGCCTGATAGAAGCCCATCAGCAATTCCAGCTCGGCCGTGACGAGCCGGAAGCCGGCGATAGCCCGGAACATCACGTCAGATGACATGGCCGGCGCTTAGGAGCGACGTGGAGTTGGACGGTCATCAGGCAGCAGGGCTCGTTGCCGATCGTGCCGGATTTGTGGCCGTTCTTGCCGCCCTTCTCAACGCAGCCCTGATCCTCGCCGAAGGAGAATTCGCCCGGGCCCTGCTCGATGCGCGTGCCGTCCATGCTCTCGATCCACCAGCGGCCCGACAAGACGATGATCCATTGAGGCGCGGGATTCTCGTGCCATTCGCCCACCCAGCCGACCGGCTGCACGGTGAAGACGACGGTCGCCTCGCCGCGCTCCATCTTGTCGTTCCACTGCGGATCGGCGGGGCCGACCCCCTTCAGCTCGTAATCGGTGAGCGCACACCTGGTCAGATGGCTGATCCCGGCCTCATCGACGTGCAGATGCCAGTAGGGGACGGACGGCCTAGGGTTGGGATCGCTCATGGGTTAAATCCGTAGGGATGGCTGGAGGCGAAGGGATGGGCGAGGAAGGGCGCAAGCCCCGATCCGTCGGTGCCAGCGACGATCAGCAGAAAGCCGGCACCCAGCGATAGATTTTTGAGGAAATCCCAGAACAGGGTTCGGCCCTTGCCGTCCGGATCGGACCAGAAGTCGCCCTGCGCCCAGAATTGCTTGTAGAGCATCGCGGTCGCCGCGCAGTAACCCGCGATGACAAACGCCGAGGCACGATCGGCGATGCCGGTGACGACGCCCATCGTGCAAAAGATCTCGACGGCGAGCCCGATCAGGATCATCGCAATGGCCACCGAGCGCGCGCTGAACATCTGCTGCGCCTGGTGGACCGCATGATCGAAGCCCAGGATCTTGTCGAGCGCGCTGAACGGCAGGAACAGAAGGACGAGACCGTAGCGGACAACGAGGGCCACCACGACGGCGGTCGTCACAGCCGGTCCTTGATGATGTCCGCGACGCGCAGCGCGTTGGCGATGATCGTGAGTGTCGGGTTCACGGCGCCGATCGAGGGAAAGAAGCTCGCATCGACGATGTACAGATTGTCGATTTCGTGCGCGCGGCAATCGAGGTTGAGTACGGAGGTTGCCGGGTCGGTGCCGAAGCGGCAGGTGCCCGCCTGATGCGCGGTGCCGGACAGCGCGATGTCCTTGCCAAGATAGAGCGAGCGCTCGAGCAGCACGGCGGGCCAGCCGATATCCGACAGCACATCCTTGAGCTTGCGCTTGAGGTGCTTGAGCGCTTCCGGATTGGTCTCGACGACATCGAGATGGACCTTGCCGTCCTGGTAATAAACGCGGTTGTCGGGGTGCGGCAGGTCCTCGGACTGAAGCCAGAAATCCATCGAGTGCCGCGCCATTTCCTCGAACGGCATTTCGGGAAGCCATTCGAGCCAACTCGGCAGC
>Ga0302324_100020147_pt1 | contig 13065 bp, 11 predicted proteins | sample Palsa_T0_1_FD_201949 | JGI IMG/M metagenome (GOLD analysis project Ga0302324, IMG submission 201949) | Peat permafrost microbial communities from Stordalen Mire near Abisko, Sweden - Palsa_T0_1 | ecosystem: Environmental > Terrestrial > Soil > Palsa > Peat permafrost | place: Sweden: Abisko...
GCGGTGAGCGAGCGTTTTGCGGCCGCATATCCGGCAAACAGCAGGATTACGATCCAACGGACAGTTTCAAGGATGGAACCAGAAGGCTGGACCCAGCCGAGGCGCTGTGCCAAGCTGAGAATCGCAAATACGAGTAAGGCACCCGAAGCCGCGGCAAGAATTCTGGATTTCAAGAGGTTGTCCGTTTCACCTGGAGAGAAGCATCCGGGGCAGCACAATATCGCGCGAGCCCGGCGAAGTCGATGGTTTTCAGTGTAGTTCAATTCCTTGGGGATGGACCAAGTTCTGAAGCATGAATAACAAAAACCTGTTCTGGTTGGGACTCGCCATCGCAGCCAGCGGAATCTTCTCACCGGCAGTGTCGCTCGCTCTCGGTCTCGTGTATGGCCTCACTCTACAGAACCCGTACCAATCTCAAACCAGGGTGCTCTGCAAGTTACTGCTGCAGGCTTCGGTGGTAGGCCTCGGCTTTGGTATGAACCTTCACCAGGTGATTCACGCTGGGCGCTCGGGATTCATCTATACCGCCTGCGGAATTACGATTTCCATGATCGCCGGGCTGGCGCTGGGCCGCTATCTCGGCGTCGAAGGTACTTCTTCCTTCCTGATATCCGCGGGCACCGCCATCTGCGGCGGCAGTGCCATCGCCGCGGTCGGACCGATCATCGAAGCGAATGAGGACGAGATGGCGGTGTCACTCGGCACGGTTTTCATTCTGAACTCGGTGGCTCTATTGATATTCCCCACAATTGGCTGGTTGCTGCACCTCAGCCAGACTCAGTTTGGCCTGTGGGCCGCGCTGGCGATTCACGATACCAGTTCGGTGGTGGGTGCGACGGCAAAGTACGGCGCGCTGGCGTTGGCCATCGGTACCACCGTCAAGCTGGCGCGCGCGTTGTGGATCGTGCCGCTCTCGATAGCTACCGCAATTGTGAAGAAGACCAAAACGCGCATCCAGTGGCCATGGTTCATCCTCTTTTTTTGCCTGGCAGCGGTGGCCAACACTTACTTACCGCAATTCGCTCCGGCGTATCCCGTACTCAACAAGCTCGGCAAGCTCGGCCTTTCCGCGACGCTTTTCCTGATCGGCACCGGGCTCACCCGCCAGACGATTCGGCAAGTAGGGATTCGACCATTGATGCAGGGCGTAATTCTATGGGCTTTGGTGGCGCTCAGCTCGCTTGCGCTGATTCACATGAATTGGATTCGTATTTGATCAGTCCGCCGATCACATTGGGCTTCTGAATCCGTGATCCACAGGAATGATCCCTTCCCGTCACCCGCGCGGAAATGCTAGCCTCGCACAGCCTATGCCAGCCCATGGCCAAAACCACGACCGCAGAAACGATGCGAAAGGGATGCGAAATCCACCCATAAACGGTCTTGATACCCCCTTCGATGTATATGAAAACAAACGACCGTTTTTTGCCGAATCGCGACAAAATCGCATTTTTCACTTCCAAAGGCGAAAGTGAATTTCTCCGTAATTCGACTGAACTCGCTCGCGGCTCCGGAAACTTTTGGGATATGAGCGCACGGTATAAAATGCCTGGGCGAATTTCTGAGAGGCGAACTCGATGAGCTCTACTTCCGGCACTCATATTTCCGCGGACGCGATCGTCCGCCCCACAACGATTATCGAGGCCACGCGTCTCGATAAATACCTGGGGGCAAAGATCGTTCTGGCCAGCGAGACTTTCCAGCAGACCGGCAGTTTCAAATTTCGGGCCGCTTACAATGTGGTCATCAACGTCCCGCAAAAGCTATTCATTACCGCTTCGTCCGGGAATTTCGGCCAGGCTTTGGCGTATGCCTGCGCGCTCACCGGAAAATCCTGCATCGTGGTGATGCCGTCCACTTCGTCGCAAATCAAGATCGCAGCGGTGCGCGAATACGGCGGCCGCGTCGAGTTGATCGACACTCGCGTGATCACCCGGAAGAAACGAGTGCAGCAACTCGCCGACGAGAACCCCGGCGCGCACATCGCCACTCCGTTTGACGATCCGCTGGTGATCGAAGGCAATAGCCGCCTGGGCACCGAGATCGCCGCGCTAAACCACGATTTTCATGCGGTGATCGCGCCGCTGGGCGGTGGCGGACTAACCTCCGGCTTGATCGTTGGGCTGCGCCGCGCCGGCTCAGCAATTCCGGTGATCGCCGCCGAGCCGTTGCTCGCCAATGACGGTGCGCGATCGCTGCGCGAAGGCCGGATCGTCGCCAACGAGTTCGAATCGGAAACGATCGCCGACGGCACGCGTACATTGAGCCTCGGCGTACACAACTGGAAAATCCTGCAGCACGGCCTGGAAGGAATCATCGAAGTGCCGGAAGATAAAATCGCTGAGGCGGTCCGGCTTCTATTCGTTCGCGCTAACCTGAAAGCGGAGCCGACTGGCGCGCTGAGCCTGGGTGCGGTGCTGACTGCGCCGGAGAGGTTCAAGAGTCAAACGGTGTGCTGCGTAGTCAGCGGGGGAAACGTTGATCCTTCCACTTACGCCAGGCTCCTGGTCGAGCAGCCCCAGCCCGCATGAATGCCGCAGTGAGATGAGCCAAATTCTATGACGCCGCGCAGCAACGAACAATCCGCGCCCTCGGTGGGCACCTGGAGTCCTCTGCGTGTTCCGATCTTTCGCAATTTGTTGATTGCAGATCTGGTTTCGGACATCGGATCGTTCATGCAAACGGTGGGCGCGGCGTGGCTGATGACTTCGCTGACCACCAGCACGGCCTACGTTGCCTTGATTCAGACCGCGGCCGCACTTCCCTTTTTCCTGCTCGCACTGCCCGCAGGTTCCATCGGCGATATTTTCGATCGCCGCAAACTCATCCTCGGCACGGAAATCTGGATGGCCGCGGTGGGAGTCTTGCTGGCGGTCGCAGCGATCGGCCACCTGATGACGCCGTGGCTTCTGCTGATTCTGACGCTGGCGTTGTCGCTTGGCGACGCTGTCGAGGCTCCGGCGTGGCGCGCGATTTTCCCGGATCTAGTCCCGAAGGAAATTCTGCCTCCGGCGCTGGCGCTGAACGGCATTGAATTCAACCTCGCTCGCGCCGTCGGACCAGGGCTGGGCGGGCTGATCATCGCAGTGGCGGGGGTTGGAACGGCGTTTGTATTGAATGCCGCGTCCTTCATCGGCGTGATCTTCGTGATCGCCAGTTGGAAGCGGCCCGCACGCGTGAGCGCGGTGCCCGCGGAGACCATTCGCGGTGCGACGTTCGCTGCCGTCCGATACGTCCGCTACTCACCGAGTATCCGCACTCTCTTGGTGCGGTCGAGCTGCGTCATCTTCTTCTCGAGTGCTTTCTGGGCGCTGCTGCCCGCGATCGCGCGCAGCCTGAGCAGAAGTTCCATTGGATTCGGACTGTTGCTGGCGTTTTTCGGGCTGGGCGCGGTGCTGGGGGCCGTGGTGTTGCAGCGCGCGCGTTCGTTTCTGTCATTGGAAAATCTGCTCTCCGGAGCGACTGCCGTCTTTGCCGCGATCGTCCTGGCGACCGGCGCGCTGAAGAGTTTGGCGCTGCTATGCGTGTTGATGTTGTTCGGAGGCGCGGCGTGGATCGGCTTTATGGGACTATTCAACACCGCGATCCAGGATCTCGCCCCGGACTGGGTGCGGGCGCGGGTGATGGCTGTTTATCTGTTTACATTTCAGGGCAGCATCGCCGCCGGCAGCGCCATCTGGGGCATCGCTGCGGAGCACAGCAGCGCGCAGCACGCGCTGTTACTTTCCAGCAGCGGAATCGCGGCGTGCTTGTTTCTGCGCTTCCCTTTTCCGCTGCCGCGTAAGGCCCTCGATTTGACCCACTGGAATCACTGGGGCAAACCGTCGATGTTTGCTGAACCGCAGCCGGATGAGGGGCCGATCATGGTCACGGTGGAATACACCATCGATCCCAAAAACGCCGCGCAATTCCTTGACGCCATCTACAAATATCAACGCATCCGCAGACGCGACGGCGCCACTCGTTGGGGCATTTTCTACGATTCCGAACATCCTCACCGTTACCTGGAGAGTTTCCTGGTGGATTCCTGGGCGGAGCATCAGCGCCAGCACGATCGCTTCACGCTGGCCGACCGCGAGTTCGAGGAGCAGGTGACCAAATTTTCGGGGAAACCCTCCAAGATCCGGCATTTCATCTACGCCACGAAACCTCCATCCAGCTAGGAAGCCCGGCTGCCGTCAGAAGACCCGGTCGGAGCAACGCGAAAACTTTTGGCCGGATACATGGCACTCGTTTCCATCGAATTGCATCCTATTTATAAGTTCGCTCGCGGTGCCCGAACGAAGCGAATCAACGGATAGGAGGGAAAATGAAGACCGAGATCGATACCCTACAAATACCGATGCAAGTGGGCAGCGAAATTCGCATCAATAACTTTGGCGAGGTAGCTATCGGCAATCCTGAACTGGTGCTGGCCAACGACCCGCATGCCGTCGGCGCCGTTCTTTCTTACCGCTTCGATGCCAGGACCGGGGAGCACATCCTGCGCCTGCTGCACCCGGAAGCGCATCCGAAGCGTGCGCGCGCTCAACGCGGCAGCGCGTCGTGAGATAACGAGCCGCGCGACAAGCGGCGTGAAGACGGCTCGATGAGATTCGTGGAATGGAACGAAGCTGCGCCTAGTTGCGGCGCACGATCAGGCAGGTAATGTCGTCGTGCTGCACGGCGGCGCCCACAAACTCATCCAGGTCCTGCATCAGGTTGGAAAGCGTGAGCGCCGATCTTTCTCCGCCTGCCTTTTCCAGTAGTGAGATCAGGCGCGCTTCCCCGAAATCGAGGTGGTCTTCGTTTCTTGCTTCGGTCACACCGTCCGTGTAGATCACCAACAAGTCACGAGGAGCCAGACGGGTGGTTCCGGTTTTGTAGTCTTCGTTTAGCTCGATGCCCAGCGGAATATTGTCAGACTTCAACCGTTCCAGTTCGCCGTTCTCGCGTTTGAGGATCGGCGGATTGTGACCTGCGCAGAGATATGTCAGCTCTCCGGTGGCTGGATCCAGTTCGGCCAGGAACGCAGTGGTGAAGCGGCCGTTTTGGCTATTCGCGCAGACCTGCCGGTTCAAACCTCGGACCAACTCGCCGAGTGTGCCGTTCGCGCCTGCCAGGGCTCGGAGGCTTCCCTGGAAAGTAGCCATTAGCATCGCCGCGGGCACGCTCTTGCCAGAAACGTCAGCCACCGCCATCAATAGCGGACCATCCGCGGCGCGGCGGAAAACGTCGAAGTAATCGCCGCCAATGGTTTTTGCCGGACGAGTCACAAACGCAAGATCGACTCCGGGAACGTCGGGCGCCCTGCGGGGTACGAGCCAGCGCTGGATTTCGTGGGCGATCTCGATGTCTCGCTGCATAGAGATATGGTCCGCGAGAACCAGGACCAGCAGTATCAGCAGCCCGCCAAACGCGAGAACGAACTCCAGAGCCCGGGTTAGAAAGAGAAAGTGAAAGTCCACCACCGCGAGAAGCGCCATGGCAATCGTGAGCAGCAGAAACATCCGACGGGCGGGAGATAGTTTCTTCAGAACGCTGACAAACAAAGCGCCGAGAATCCTGAATGGCCGCTTCCAGGATTGCTGGTGCGTTCCGGCGAGTCCGGCGAAATCCTGCTTGTAGGGACGGGAGCTCTCGACCGCTTCAGACTTAAATTGGGTCCACAGCTCCTCGATTTCCAAACCGTCGGTGAGGCGATCCCAACCGTCTTGCGAGCGCCACCAGGCGCGCCGCGAGCGAGCCTTCAGCCGGATGAAAGATCCCTTGATCCTGGCCATGCGGGAGTCAAACGCGGTACGCCATTTATCAAACACAGACGAGCGCCATGTAATGAGTATACGTCAAGGCCGAGGCGGAACCGCGGAATCGCCGATCCCTGCGGACCGAACGATTACGGGTACCTCCGAACGAATCTTAACAACGGTGTTAGTCGCAACGCCCACCCTTCCCGAAACCAGGGAAGAGTGGGTACCCGGAAAAGATAGACGCCTCGAACCGGCGAACAAGGACTTTACTGGGGATCGCCGGACGGCGCCAAGCCGCGATATCTCAACATGGGCTGAATGGTTGGCTCCTGCCCGAGCCAGGCCTTGAACATTTTCGCGAGATCCTCGGTGTTGCCGCGTGACAGCACCATTCGCCGAAAACGATCGCCGTTGGCCCGAGTGAGACCTCCGTTGTCAAGGAACCACTGGAACGCAGCGTCATCCAGCATCTCACTCCATAGATAGGCGTAGTAACCGGCGGAGTATCCGTTGGACCAGATATGAAAGAAGTAACTCGAGCGATAACGAGGCGGTAGGTAGGCAATCGAGAGCAGGGTCTTTCGCAATGCCGCTTGTTCGAATGCGTCGGGCTTCTCAAGCGGCGCACTGGCCGGAAGAATGTGCCACTGCATGTCGAGTTCCGCCGCCGCGAGCGTTTCGGTGAACGAGTAACCTTGGTTAAAGGTTGCGGCCTTTCTTAGCTTTGCGGCCAGCTCCGGCGGCATCGGCGCGCCAGTCTTATAGTTCTTGGCGTAGTGATCGAATATCGCCGGATACCTGGCCCAGTGTTCGTTAAATTGTGAAGGAAACTCGACGAAATCACGAGCCACGGCGGTGCCGGAAAGGCTGGGGTAATTGGTATCTGCGAACATACCGTGCAAAGCATGACCGAACTCGTGAAACATGGCAATCACATCGGTGACGCTGATCAGCGCCGGCTCACCCGGAGCGGGCTTCTGGAAATTGGCGACGTTGTAGACCACCGGCTGGGTGCCGAGCAGCTTCGATTGTTCGACGAGATTGTCCATCCAAGCGCCGCCATTCTTGTTATCGCGCTTGAAATAGTCGCAGTACCACAGCGCCATCGACTTACCATCGGCGTCGAATACTTCGAAGACGCGCACGTCCGGTTGGTACACCGGAATGTCCTTGCGCTCTTTGAAGGTGAGTCCGTATACCTGATTCGCTGCGTAAAACACGCCATTCTGGAGTACGTTATCCAACTCGAAATACTGGCGCACTTCGGCTTCGTCCAGATCGTACTTGGCTTTGCGCACTTGCTCCGAGTAAAGATTCCAGTCCCACGGCTGCATGGTAAAGCCGCCCTTGTGCGCGTCGATCACATCTTGAATGTCCTTGGCTTCGCCGGCAGCTTTGGCGGTGGCGGGCGCAACCAAAGCGTCCATGAATTTCAGCGCGGCATCCGGCGTCTTAGCCATCTGATCTTCCAGCGTCCATGCGGCGTAGTTGGGAAAGCCGAGCACCTTGGCTTTCTGGGCGCGAAGCTGGGCCAGGCGGGCAATGGTGTCGCGGGTGTCGTTGGCTCCGCCCCGTTCGGCGCGCTCCCACGAATCGTTAAAGAGTGCGTGGCGAGTGTTACGGTCTTTGAGGACGGCGAGCTGAGGCTGCTGGGTGGTGTTCTGCAGCGGGATCAAGAAGCCTTGCTGGCCACGGGCCTTTGCAGCCTGCGCCGCGGCGGCGATTTCTGCGGCGGTCAGTCCCACGAGCGCCTGTTGGTCGGTCGTGAAATAAGCCGCATCCTTGCTGGCAACCAGGAGCTTCGAGCGAAAGGCGTTTTCCAGTGAAGATTCCTCTTCGTTGAGTTTCTTGAGCTTCACTGTGTCAGCGGCGGAAAGATTCGCGCCCGCATGCACGAATCGCTTGTAGTAATAGTCGACCAAGCGCTGCGATTCCGGGTCGAGCCCGAGCGAATCAAGCTGCTTATAGATCGCGGCCACACGTTGATACAACCGGGCATTTAACAAGATGGCGTCGGAGTGAGCGGCCAGTTTGGGAGCTTCAATCTCCTGCACTTTCTCCAGCACCGGGTCAGTGTTCGCTCCGGTGACTGCGTTAAAGACAGCGTACGCGCGATTGAAGAGTTCGCCGGTCTTCTCCATGGCGACGATAGTGTTCTCGAAGGTGGGCGGCGCCGGATTGTCCGCGATCCTGGTCACTTCCTGGATCTGCTGGGCCATGCCCGCTTCGATCGCCGGCTGATAATCGCTGCTTTTAATTTTGTCGAAGGGCGGCGCCTGGAACGGCAGCGTGCTGGCTGTATAGAATGGATTGCTCGGACCGAACTTCGTATCGGGTTCCCCGGCAACCACAACCCCACAAAACAGTGCCATAGACACGGCAATAAGCAAAACGTACCCCCACGAAAACATGGCGCTCCCATTTCCCGGTCTTAGGTTATTGGTCACGGATCTGGTCTCCCTGTGGTTGTTTCGAGTATATATGGCCGAGTCCCGCTGGCAATGTCAAAAGTCGGCGCTCGCGATAGTTCGAATTGTATGTGACTAGGAAGATGCTGAGCGTTGTGAGAATCGCAAAGCGCGAGTTGCTCTCCGAGTTTAGCCGGGCCCATTGTATTCGAATGACTTGCCGTCGGAGCGAAGGACGATCCAACTACCCCCCCGGTTGCCACTAAGTAGCCTTGTGAATCGTGGCCCGCTTAGTGTTTAATAACTGCAGGAGGATTCATGGACATCATCAAGGCACTGAAGCAAGAAGAAGCGAAGCTGGAAAAGCACGCGAAGAACGCAGCGAAACACCTGACTGCGGTACGTGAGGCCATCAAGGCCTTTGGCGGGAATTTGGCTGCGAGTGCGAAAGCGGTGGTCGGCAAGAAGAAGCGGAAATTGTCCGCGGCCGGGCGAGCCAAGATTTCCAAGGCAGCCAAAGCGCGCTGGGCGAAAGTTCGAGCAGCGAAGGCCAAGGCCGCCAGGGCCGCTTAGAGCATCACCATTGGGGACGCGTTTATCGAGTTAGTCCCCAGGCCTGAACGGAGTTACTCCTGCTACGGGCGTATCCTCGAAAGGGATTTCCAAGTAATCGGGATCTGGAAAAGCTCCTCTCTAAGTTCGGTCCCGATTGTAGTGTGTGGATCCTGGAAGAACCAAAGGGCCGCCGTCACAGACCGTGGGTGTGGTGTGTCTGCGGGCTTAGTTGTCTCCTCAGTGTTTCTTCGGCGGCAAATATTTCTTGTCGATTTTGGCGATCACCACGTAATTGGGATCGACCATTTCGGTGAGATGAATTGTCGCCACTTTCGAGAGCAATTCGTAGGCATCCAGTTCAGACAATCCGTAGTCGCCGTGAATCCAGTCCACCAGCTGGGTAAACGCGATGCGTAAACAGTCGTCCACCGGACGGTAAATTCCGGCGGCCATGATTTCGTTTTGATTCTCCCACCGCGGCCAGTCGATTTTGCGGCCTTTGATTACCGTGACGCGCAAGCGAACGTGGAGCGGCACTTCGATCGCCGAGCCCGCAACTTCTCCGTCGCCCATCGCCGCATGGCCATCGCCGATATACAGCAGCGCGCCCGGTACATTCACCGGCAGGTACAGGGTGTTCCCCACGCTGGATTCCGGCGCATCCATATTTCCGCCAAATTCCGCTGGCACCACCGAGCTTCTTGACTCCCCGCCCGAGGGAGCCACGCCGATACATCCGAGGAAAGGATGGAGCGGAATATCCACGGAGAACTTGGTATCGTGCGCTTCAAAAGTGGCGGTAGCTTCGTTCGGATGGATCGGGTAAAACCAGATGCGCTCCGGCAGCGGCGGATTGATCATCGGAGTGTAACTTGAGGAATTGAGCGCACCGAATCCCGGTGCCGTGGCGCCAATTCCCTGCGGCCCATTCACGTCCAATGCAAGGAAATCGATGGCAACGGTATCGCCCACTTCGGCGCCCTCGATAAAAAACGGCCCGGTGAGCGGATTGTCGCCCTTGGCCATGGACAGAGTATCGCCCGGCTTTTGAATCGCGCCGCCAAAGCAATCGATGGTGTTGGTATCCAGGATGTCGCCCGGGGCGAGCCGCGCGACGGGTTCAGCTACGCCGTAATCATATTTAACGGTACTCAGGGTCGCCTGATATTTCACCACGTGCGGCGGCGCGCTTCGCGCAGGCAGCCCGTACGGGGACGACATGATTGCAAAAAGCAATATCCACAATCGACTTCGCATTGATGAATCCTCCAGGGGATACGCGAACATAACGATGTTTCGCGGGGGCAGCCATCCGGAATTTCCGTTTTGTTTTCCCGACCGACCGGTAATGTACACCGGCCTTCGCCGCGATTCAACGACCGCGCTTGCGGTCCATCCCTCAAAACGCTGTACAATATCGGCTGTTTGCGACGGCAAGTCTCGCTGCCACGAAAGGAGTTCTGTTTCTCAATGACGCCCCTGGCTGGAACTGCACCTAACCTAACCAAGCTCTTCTTGGAGTTCTCCCGTACCAAGCTGCTTGATGAATATTGGCCCCGGCTCCACGGCTGCGTGGAATCGCTGCCGGACGAGCGTGTATGGTGGCGGCCCAACGAAGCCAGCAATAGCATCGGAAATCTGATCCTGCACTTGAATGGAAATGTAAGGCAGTGGTTGGTCGCGCCGTTCAGCCGCTTGCAAGACATTCGCGATCGGCCTGCCGAATTCGCCGAACGGCAGTCGATTCCCGCGGCTGCTCTCTTGGCTCGGCTTGGCGTCACCATGTCGGAAGCTGCGGACGTTCTCGCGCGGCTCACGGAAGCGGACTTGCTCACCGCCCTGCGTATTCAGGGCTACACGGTCACTGGTTTAGGCGCGATTTATCAGGTGGTGGAGCACTTCGGAATGCATTACGGGCAGATCCTGTTTATCACCAAGCTCGTGAATGGCGAAAACCTGGGATTTCACCGCGAACTGGATAAGACCGGCCGGCTGCCCTGAATTCCGGCGGACGAACCGCGCCGGCGCGAGGAGCTTGCCCCACTTTGATCTAAAGCGATCGCACCACAATCCGCGCCGCGAGCACCGCCGGACTATCGTTTCGCAAAGCAGCCCACGATTAGGATCTCCATGTCCGCCCAGGCCGCCGGTTTACCTGTCGAGTCGTAATTCGTCAGGGTGATCGAGTTGGCGGTGCCGGCCGTCTGCCGCAGGTGGGCGGCCGGCGTGGTCTGGTCGCTCACAACGCAGAGCCAGCCATCCCTTGCTTCAGGTAAACCGATCTCGCCGCTCGTTACAGTGCCGCCCGTGTGGCCTACATTCACCGTAAAAACCGCAGGACCGTAGTTGCTCGGGATGCTCGCCCCGGATCCAAACCCAGAAGAGATGGTTGGCGCGGACGCCGCCGGGATGTCCAACTGCGTCCAATCTTTGGCCCCTCCGCGTGCTCGGTCAATGGTCACGGGCGCGGCGTTGTTGCGCAGTTGATTGTCTCCGGTGATGACATGGTTGGTCTGAAAAAACTTTAGCCCCTTGGGACAATCCGCGCACTCGTTCCCCACATAAGTTACATACTCGTTCAGCTGGGTTTCGCCGGACGCGCTTCCGTGCCATCCCAGGTAGCAAATCTCGCCCTTCCGGTTGGAGGAATTGCCCACCACCTTGTTTCCACTTACCACCGCGTACCGGCTGGAGCGGGTGGAGATCCCGACCAGAGTAAGGTCGAGAGAACTATCCGAGATATCCACTGAATTTCCGGTCACCGAAGTCAGCGAAGTTCCCATCCCTACCTCGATGCAGGTATCGCCACAGCCGGAGATGGTGTTTCCCTGAATCGTAATGCCGGAGCCGCCCTGTACGAGAATGCAGTTACCCGCGCAGTGCGCCATGTGGTTGTTCGATATATTCCAATCGTGGTCGCCGGGATCCGGTCCGCTGGCCGCGCCGATGGCGAAACAAAAGTAGGTGGCCGGATTCTCGCAAACGTTTCCCTCGATCAGAATGTTGCTGGCGGGGTCCACGATATTCACCGCGGTCGAGGCAGTTGCGGTGAACTTCATATTGCGGATCGTGATGTGGTCGCCGCCATGCGGCAGGCTGATTCCGCTGGTGGTGAGCGTGAAGCCCTCGAAGGTCACGTGGGAAACCGGGTTTACGTTCTTAAAAGCTCCGAAATTCAATTGCGGTGCGACGATCGCGTTGCGCGGGCCGGCGATCGTGCAATTGGAAGGAATCGCGACGGGCGAAGTGAGCGGATACGTTCCCGGCGGGAGCCGCAACGTCCCAGGCGTAGAGCCGTTGCAGGCGGCGGCGACCGCAGTCGCCAGGCTCGAGTATTTTTGGCGGTCGAACACGATCACACCATCGACAACAGGGGTCCTGTTATTTTGACCGGCCCTGGCCGCGGTGTAGCGTGCGCCGCCCGCGGCGTGGGCGCCATGGGCCTGCGCCACACCCGGCGCAAACAACAACCAGGCCGCTGCAACAAGCTCCCAACCGAACACTGGAAGTATTGCGAAACGTGGCATTCGACGCATTCAATCCCTCGCAAAGTCACACCCACGCGATTTTCGTCCCTGCGGTATGCGTTTGCAAGTCCCTGCTGTCCGAACCAACCAAGCAACATGAACCAGGGACGCTGCGGTTGCGCGACAGCCTAGCAGACTGAGGATTGAGCAATCGTGGACTACGGCCTGTTTTATCTCGCGAAGGAAAGTAGCGGGTTCACCCGGCCAGCCTCGGTAAGATACAGGCCGCCGTTTTTCTTATGAATTTGCCCGAGCCTCAACAGTGCGTTGATCGCGCCGAGCGTCAGCTTATCGGTTCCCAGGTCCACAACCACGACGCCTTTGGGGTCGCTGGCGGTTAACGCAGTCTTTACCTCTTGCATTCGTTCCTGCACGGATTTGTCAGGCGTGCTGTTGGTGGTCAAAGGCGAACTCCTTTAGTCAGTCAAATAGTATCGCAGCGGGCGCGTGTACGCCTTACAAAACTCCAATCCATGTTCGCCTGGCGATCGCCATTTCGCGAAACAGCGGCCCTTCTCACTCGTCGCCGGTATGTGATTTGAGTTTACTTCTGGCCCACGCGCGGTGCTCGCCGGAACCTTCGACAAAATCATTCCGCCTCCAAGTCCGAGCCAAACCGGAAAAGGCGCAGATTTCTATCGAGGGCGCCGACCGACGGTATCGAGATCTCCGCATTGAAAATACCTTAACTGATGAACATGGTGATGATGTGAAACTAAGAAAGGGTGCGCGGGTTGAAGTTACCATCACAGCCGAGCCAAAGAAGTGATGTCCTCTAGTCTAGACGGCTAGAGCATGCGCGTCATATTTGAGCCGCTCGTCGGATACGCGAACAGCGTGTGCTTA
>Ga0302324_100020148_pt1 | contig 13065 bp, 9 predicted proteins | sample Palsa_T0_1_FD_201949 | JGI IMG/M metagenome (GOLD analysis project Ga0302324, IMG submission 201949) | Peat permafrost microbial communities from Stordalen Mire near Abisko, Sweden - Palsa_T0_1 | ecosystem: Environmental > Terrestrial > Soil > Palsa > Peat permafrost | place: Sweden: Abisko...
GCAGCAGCGCCTTGGACGGAATGCAGCCGACGTTGAGGCAGGTCCCGCCCAGCGTCGCCCGCTTCTCGACGCAGGCCGCCTTCAGTCCAAGCTGGCCCGCCCGGATCGCCGCATTGTAGCCGCCCGGCCCTCCGCCGATGATGACGACGTCGTACTCAGCCATACGCCTTCGATCTCCGCCTTGCAGCCCGGCGCGGGATATAGGGGGTTTGGGCTCGGAAGGTCAGGGGCTTTCGGCGCGTGTCAGCCAAGAAGCCTGAACGCCAGCCAGACGAGGAACGGCGCGCCCAGGAACAGCACCGCGACGATGCGCATGCCTTTTGCCTGCCACCGCGAGCGGCTCGCGCTGGCGGATCCCCAGGGCGACTCGTCTTCGTCGAACGCCGTCGCCGGGTTCGAGCGCAGCGCCTTCAGGGTCGCTCGCGCCTCGACCACGTCTTCCTCCGGCGCCATCAGCCGGTAGCCGCCCAGACCCTCGATCACCGGCGCTTCCATCCCGCCGAACACCCCGTCGAAGACCACCGCTTCGATGCCGCCCGACCTGAGGGCGCCGGCGGCGATGTGCGCTTCCATCAGGTTTGGGATGCGCGTGACGAGGGCGAGGCCCACGCGCCGCGCCTCAGATTTCCAGCAAGAGCCGCTGCGGGTCCTCGATGTAGTCCTTGACCTTGACCAGGAAGGTCACCGCGCCCTGCCCGTCCACGACCCGGTGGTCGTAGGAGAGCGCGAGATACATCATCGGCCGGATCACCACCTGGCCGTTCACCGCCATCGGCCGGTCCTGGATCTTGTGCATGCCGAGGATGCCGGACTGCGGCTGGTTGAGGATCGGCGTCGACATCAGCGAGCCGTAGACCCCGCCGTTCGAAATCGTGAACGTGCCGCCCTGCAGGTCGTCGAGCGCCAGCGCGCCGTCGCGCGCCTTGGCGCCCAGCTCGTTGATGGCCTTCTCGATCTCGGCCAGGGTCATGGCGTCGGCGTCGCGGACCACCGGCACCACGAGGCCGCGCTCAGTGCCGACGGCGACGCCGATGTCGTAGTGGTTCTTGTAGATCAGGTCGGCGCCGTCGATCTCGGCGTTGACGTTCGGCACTTCCTTCAGCGCGGCGACACAGGCCTTCACGAAGAAGCCCATGAAGCCGAGCCGCACGCCGTGGCGCTTCTCGAACGGGTCCTTGTAGCGCGTGCGCAGCGCCATCACCGCGCCCATGTCGACCTCGTTGAAGGTGGTCAGCATGGCGGCGGTTTCCTGCGCCTCCTTCAGGCGCCGGGCGATGGTCTGGCGCAGGCGCGTCATCCGCACCCGCTCCTCGCGCGCCTGCGGCGGACGCGGCGCGGCGGGCGCTGGCGCGGGGGTCGGCGCGCGCGCCGCCGGGGTGGGCGCCGGCGTCTCGGCGACGGGCGCAGGCGTCGTGGCGCGGGCTTCAAGCGCGGCGAGCGCGTCGCCCTTGGTGATGCGGCCGTCCTTGCCGCTGCCGGGGATCGAGTCCGGGTCGAGCCGGTTCTCGGCGACGATACGCTGCACCGAAGGGGCGAGCGGACGCGCCGGCTCGGGTTTCGGCGCGGGCGGCGGCGCCTCGGCGGCGGCGGGGGCCGCGGCCGGGGCCGGCGCGGACGCGGCGGCGACCTCGGGCGGCTTGGCGGGCGCCTTGGCCGGGCCGGCGCCGGCGGCGCTGATGTGGCCCAGCACCTGGCCGGGGCCGACGGTGGCGCCCTCCTCGATGACGATGTCGGCGAGCACGCCGGCTTCGGTCGCGGCGACCTCGAGGTTGACCTTGTCGGTCTCCAGCTCGACCAGCACCTCGTCCTTCGCCACGGCCTCGCCGGGCTTCTTGGCCCAGCGTGCGACGGTGGCCTCGGTGACGGATTCGCCGAGGGTCGGGGTCATGATGTCGGTCATCGAGAACGGGCTCCAGATCGCGCCGGGCTTCTACCCCAAATCGCGTCTCAGGCGAACGCCTGGGTGAGGAACGTCTGCAGCTCCTTCATGTGGCGGCTCATCAGGCCCGCGGCGGTCGAGGCCGAGGCCGGGCGGCCGACGTAGCGGGCGCGCTTGGCGGTGATCTTCATCTTCGCCAGGGTGAGCTCGAGCCACGGGTCGACAAAGGTCCAGCCGCCCATGTTCTTCGGCTCTTCCTGGCACCAGACCAGCTCGGCGCCGGGGAAGCGCGACAGCTCCGTGCTCAGCGACTTCACCGGCCACGGATAGAACTGCTCCAGGCGCATCAGATAGACGTCGGTGATCCCGAGCTTTTCGCGCTCGTCGAGGAGGTCGTAGTAGACCTTGCCCGAGCAGAGCACGACGCGGCGGATGTCGGCGTCGGGGCTGAGCCGGATCTCGGTGTTGCGGCCGTGCTCGGCGTCGTCGTGCAGCACCCGGTGGAAGGCCGAGCCCTCGGCGAAGTCCTCCAGCCGCGAGACCGCCTTCTTGTGCCGCAGCAGCGACTTCGGCGTCATCAGGATCAGCGGCTTGCGATAGTCGCGTAGCAGCTGGCGGCGCAGGACGTGGAAATAGTTGGCCGGCGTCGTGCAATAGCAGACCTGCAGATTGTCCTCGGCGCAAAGCTGCAGATAGCGCTCGAGCCGCGCCGACGAGTGCTCGGGCCCCTGGCCCTCGTAGCCGTGCGGCAGCAGCATGACGAGGCCGCTCATCCTGAGCCACTTGCGCTCGCCCGACGAGATGAACTGGTCGATCACCACCTGGGCGCCGTTGGCGAAGTCGCCGAACTGCGCCTCCCAGAGGGTCAGCGTGTTCGGATCGGCGAGCGAGAAGCCGTATTCGAAGCCGAGCACCGCCTCTTCCGACAGCGCCGAATCCAGCACCTCGAAGTGCGCCTGGCTGGGACGCAGGTTGGAGAGCGGGTTGTAGTGCTCCTCGGTGATCTGGTCGACGATGTCGCAGTGGCGGTTGCTGAAGGTGCCGCGCACCGAGTCCTGGCCCGAGAGCCGCACCGGATAGCCCTGGTCGAGCAGGGTGGCGAAGGCGAGGGCCTCGCCGGTCGACCAGTCGATATTGTCGCCGGCCTCGATCGCCGTGCGGCGGTTCTCGATCACCCGGCGCACGGTCTTGTGCACGTCGAGGCGGCCCGGCAGGGTGGTGAACTTCAGGCCGAGGTCGCGCAGCTTCTGGCGCGGCACGGCGGTGTCGCCGCGGCGCTCTTCGTGCTCGGGCGTCAGGCCGGACCACTTGCCGTCCAGCCAGTCGGCGCGGTCGGCGTGGTAGGTCTTGCCGGCCTCGAACTCCTGGTCGAGGTAGGCGTCGAACTCGCTGATGAAGCCTTGCAGCTCCTTGTCGGTGATCACGCCCTCGTCGATCAGCCGCTGGCCGTAGATCTCGCGCACGGTCGGGTGGTGCTTGATCGCCAGGTACATCAGGGGCTGGGTCATCGTCGGGTCGTCGCCCTCGTTGTGACCGAAGCGGCGGTAGCAGAACATGTCGATGACCACGTCCTTGCCGAACTGCTGGCGATATTCGGTGGCGACCTTCGCCGCGTGGACCACGGCTTCGGGGTCGTCGCCGTTGGCGTGGAAGATCGGCGCCTCGACCATCAGCGCGGTGTCGGACGGATAGGGGCTGGTGCGCGAATAGCGCGGGCTGGTGGTGAAGCCGATCTGGTTGTTGACGATGAAGTGGACGGCGCCGCCGGTGCGGTAGCCCTTCACCCCCATCAGGTTGAAGCACTCGGCGATGACGCCCTGGCCGGCGAAGGCCGCGTCGCCGTGCAGCAGCAGCGGCAGCACGTGGCCGCGCCCGGTGGTGGGGTTTTCGCGCAAGGAGAAGGCCTGCTTGGCCCGCGCCTTGCCCAGCACCACCGGATTGACGATCTCCAGGTGGCTGGGATTGGCGGTCAGCGACAGGTGGACGGAGTTGTCGTCGAAGGTGCGGTCCGACGAGGCGCCCAGGTGGTACTTGACGTCGCCGGAGCCTTCCACGTCCGACGGCAGCGACGAGCCGCCCTGGAACTCGTGGAAGATCACCTTGTAGGGCTTGCCCATCACCGCGGCGAGCACGTTGAGGCGGCCGCGGTGCGGCATGCCGATGACGATGTCGCGCACGCCCAGCGCGCCGCCGCGCTTGATGATCTGCTCCAGCGCCGGGACCGTCGATTCGCCGCCGTCGAGGCCGAACCGCTTGGTGCCGGGGAAGCGCTTGTGCAGGAAGCGCTCGAAGCCCTCGGTCTCGATCAGCTTCTTCAGGATCGCGATCTTGCCCTCGCGGGTGAAGGCGATCTCCTTGTCGCGGCCCTCGATGCGCTGCTGCAGCCACGCCTTCTCGGTCGGATCGGTGATGTGCATGTACTGCACGCCGATGGTGCCGCAGTAGGTGCGCCGCAGGATCGAGAGGATCTCGCGCAGCGTCGCGGTCTCCAGCCCCAGCACATAGTCGAGGAAGATCGGCCGGTCGTAGTCGGACTCGGCGAAGCCGTAGCGGGCCGGGTCGAGCTCGGAGGCGTCGCCCTGGGTGATGGCGAGACCCAGCGGATCGAGGTTGGCGCGCAGGTGACCGCGCATCCGGTAGGCGCGGATCATCATGATCGCGCGCAGCGAATCGAGCGTGCGGGCGCGCACCTCGTCCGGGGTGGCGGCGGGCGCGGCGGAGGCGATCCGGGTTTCCAGCTTGGCGTCGAGCGCCGGCCAGACGCCGTCGATGGCCGACAGCCACTCGGGCCGCGGCGCGGCGAGCGGCTCGGGCGCCCACGACGGCGGCTCCGCGGCCTTGGCGACGTCCGGCGCCTTGTCGCGCAACTGCTCGAAGAAGGCGCGCCAGGACGGCTCGACCGAACCGGGGTTGGCCGCCCACCTCGCCTGCAGGTCTTCCACGAACCCGGCGTTGCCGCCGTAAAGGAATGATGTCTCGGCAAGAACTTCGTTCAGCCGTCCAGCGTCGTCCGCCATGATCCTCACAACCTCGCCACCCGCCGGGGCCTTCGAGGGAGGTCCGGGCGGGGGCCCGTCAGATAGTTACTTCCGCCGGCCGCCGCAGCGGCCCGCCTTCCGCAAAATCGCGATCCGAGCAGATCGGACCACTTAGGTCCCTTTCAGGACCTCGAGCAACGTGTGTCCCAGGGCCGCCGGCGACGGAGCGACGCGGATGCCCGCGGACTCCATGGCGGCGATCTTGTCCTCGGCGCCCCCCTTGCCGCCGGAGATGATCGCGCCCGCGTGGCCCATCCTGCGGCCCGGCGGCGCGGTCCTCCCGGCGATGAAGCCGACCATAGGCTTCTTGGTTTTTGAAGATTTAATGAACTCGGCCGCGTCCTCCTCGCCCGACCCACCGATTTCGCCGATCATGATGATCGACTCAGTCGCCGGATCGGCAAGGAACAACTCCAGGATATCGATGAATTCGGTCCCCTTGACCGGATCGCCGCCAATTCCGACCGCGGTTGTCTGCCCAAGGCCCACATTGGTGGTCTGGAACACCGCCTCGTAGGTCAGGGTGCCGGAGCGCGAGACGACGCCTACCGAGCCCTGCTTGAAGATGTTGCCCGGCATGATGCCGATCTTGCACTGGTTCGGCGTCAGCACGCCGGGGCAGTTGGGGCCGATCAGTCGCGACTTGCTGCCGCTGAGCGCGCGCTTGACCTTGATCATGTCCGCCACCGGGATGCCCTCGGTGATGCAGACGATCAGGCCGATCTCGGCGTCGATGGCTTCGAGGATGGCGTCGGCGGCGAACGGCGGCGGCACATAGATGGCGCTGGCCGTGGCGCCGGTCTTGGCGACCGCCTCGCCCACCGTGTCGAACACCGGCAGGCCCAGGTGCGTCGAGCCGCCTTTGCCTGGGGACGTGCCGCCGACCATCTTGGTGCCGTAGGCGATCGCCTGTTCGGAGTGGAAGGTGCCTTGCGCGCCGGTGATCCCTTGGCAGATCACGCGCGTTTCCGTGCCGACGAGGATGGACATGAGGCTCTTTGGTGCAGTTGCGGTAGGCCGCGCCCCGGAAGAGCGTCGGCGGCCGCACTCCCATAGGCGATGCCGCCGCCCAAGCAAAGCCCGCGCGGCGCCGGCCAGGCCCAGGACGGCGGCGTCGATGGCGCGATGGAACCTGCGACACAATTGATTGTTGATTGTTTGTCGTACTCATCCGATGGTACGAACGGGCCCAGGCGCGGTTGTCTACAGCTTGCCACCCAGCCTCCCCAAGGAAGTGGTGAGCGGGCCCGAGGCCCGGCGGGGCGACTCGCCGGGCCTTCTATCGCGATCAAGCCGGCGGCGCGTTGCGGAACAGGGTGAACTTGGCGCGATCGAGGCCGTGGTCGTGGGTCAGCTCGATTCGCAGGCCCTCGGCGCCCGCCCCGGCGGCGACCACCGCCTGCAACGCCGCATCGTCGTCGACCGCGGCCGCGGTCTTGGCCGCGCCCGCCAGCCACACCGTCGCCGCGTCGGTCTTCGCCGCCGGCGCGCCGTAGCGCTCGGTGAAATAGCTCACCAGGTCGGCGTCGACGGGCTGGTCGGAGGCCATGTTGCAGCGGAAATACTGGACCTCGGCCGGCGCGGCGGACGTCACCTCGCCGCTCTGGATCGTCGCCTCGACATAGGCGCTGAGGTCGTGGTCCTGGAACGTCCGGCGGCTCTCGCCGCCCGCCTCGCGTTTGTAGCCGTCCGGATGCTCGAGATAGCCCATGAACGGCGGCCAGCCCCAGACCTCGCCGTGCTCGGCCACCTTGGCGGCGTCCGGCGCATCGGCCCGGCACAGCTCGTAGAGCCCGCGGGCGGCCGTCTGGCTCCAGCTGAGCACGTCGTCCGCGTCGGCCATGGCGGCGGGCGCGGCCACGGCCAAGGCCAGCGCCGCGCCGAGGGCGAGGCGGGGGCAAAGTCGCGTTGAACTGCGCATGGGAGTCTCCTCCCCAGCCCGCGCCCAGCCTTATTTCGCGTAGACTTGATAGACCAGGATCGCGTCGGAGTCGTCGACCTGGAACTTCAGCACGCCGAACCCGCCGGCGTTCATCGCCGCCTGCACGCCAGCCTGCCCGACATGGTTGGGCTTGGCGCCCCCCATTCCGACGAAATAGACCGACGAGGTCTTATCGCCCGAGTCGGGCGCCACGCCGCCGAGCCACGCCAGGCTCTCGCCGATCAGGCCGGCGTCGGCCTTGTTGACGGTGAGCTTGCAGGACAAGGTCTTGACCTCGCCGCTCGAGGTGTGGCGCAGGCCGCGGGTGATCAGCAAGGTCAGATCGAGGCCGCCCACCGACTTGATGCGCGCCGCCTTGTCGGTGATCGACAGGGCGGGGTCGTTGTCGGCGACCACCTGGGTCTCCACCCAATTGTCCGAGGTCGCGGCGCCCAGGGTCGACATGTAGTCGCCGCCCGGCGCCCAACAGATCTTCTGGAACTCCGCCATGACCGGATCGGATCCTTGGGCGGCGGCGGCCGTCGGGAGGGCCAGCGCGGCGGCCGCGGCGGCGAACTTAAGAAGACGTGTCATGAGAGGCCCTGAGTTTTTCCTGGACGTGATTTCGTTTCGACGCGCACCATCGCCAGAGCGCCCGGCGATGGCAAGGCGCCTCGTCAGGCGGCCGCCTTCACGGCCGCGACGATCTTCTCGGCCCCGTCGGCCAGGTCGTTGGCGGCGATGACGTTGAGGCCGCTCTCGGAAATGATCTGCTTGCCGAGTTCGGCGTTGGTGCCCTCCAGGCGCACCACCAGCGGCACGGCCAGGCCCACCTCCTTGACCGCGGCGATGACGCCCTCGGCCAGGATATCGCAGCGGGCGATGCCGCCGAAGATGTTGACCAGGATGCCCTTCACGTTCGGGTCGGAAATGATGATCTTGAAGGCCGCCGTCACCTTCTCGCGCGTCGCCCCGCCGCCGACGTCGAGGAAGTTGGCCGGCTCGGCGCCGTAGAGCTTGATGATGTCCATGGTGGCCATGGCCAGGCCGGCGCCGTTGACCATGCAGCCGATGTCGCCGTCGAGGGCGATGTAGGAGAGTTCGTACTTGGCCGCCTCGGTCTCCTTGGAGTCCTCCTCGGTCTCGTCGCGCAGGGCGGCGATCTCCGGATGGCGGAAGAGAGCGTTGTCGTCGAAGCCCACCTTGGCGTCGAGCACCTTGATGTCGCCGTCGGCGGTGGCGATCAGCGGATTGATCTCCAGGAGGCTCATGTCCGTCTCGACGAAGGCCTTGTAGAGCTGCGGCAGCAGCGCGCGCGCCTGCTTGGCGGTCTCGCCCTTCAGGCCCAGCGCATCGGCCAGCATCAGGCCGTGGTGCGGCCAGACCCCGGTGGCCGGGTCGATGGTGAAGGTATGGATGCGCTCGGGCGCCCGGTGGGCCACTTCCTCGATGTCCATGCCGCCCTCGGTGGAGGCGACAATGGCCACGCGGCTGGTCTCGCGGTCGACCAGCAGCGAGAGGTAGTATTCCTTGGCGATGGCCGCGCCTTCCTCGATGTAGAGGCGGCGCACGAGCCGGCCCTTGGGGCCGGTCTGATGGGTGACCAGGGTCATGCCGAGCATGCGCGTGGCCTCGGCCTTCACCTCGTCGATCGAGCGCGCCAGCTTGACCCCGCCGCCCTTGCCGCGGCCGCCGGCGTGGATCTGCGCCTTCACCACCCAGACCGGACCGCCGAGCTTCTCAGCCGCGGCCACCGCCTCGTCGACGGAGAAGGCGGCGAAGCCACGCGGGACTGGCACGCCGAACGCCGCGAGGACGGTCTTGGCCTGATGCTCGTGGATGTTCATGTCGGCTCCGGGACCCGTGGGACGCCGGCCTTATAGGAAGCGCCCGGAGCCTTAGCAATCGAGCCGCGCGCGGCGGGCCCGATCGCTTCGCCCGCCCCGCTTGCTCGACCCGGTCGGACAGGCGGCCCCTAGCCGCCAGCCCGGCAAACGTACCGTATTAGGTGTGATCCAGCAGGCCCGTCGAGCTGATTTGTCAACAGGCCTGTGGATCTATCCAATACCATGGACATGTCCGTGTAACGGCCGCCGTTGAGCTCCAGGTGTTCGCTCCAGGAGACCGTGTCTGGATTTATCGACGTCTCCAATTTCCGCCCTCGCTCGCCAAAATTGGGGCTAATGACCGTGTAATTCTCGAAGTCGATCTCCAGTATCATTTGGAACCGAGCATTCGGCGGGTTTGCCAACTGACAAGTAAAGACAACCCTCGATCGACTTGGCTTCTCCGGCGTCGTTGGTTGGACATCTATCGTCGTGTTGTTCCAGAGCGCGACAGCGCCAGGCTCCTCCGGCGCCAGCCTTAGCGCTTGGTCCGCGTCCCTGCGGGCATGGTCGGGTTCATTCCGCTGCAGATAGGCGCCGCCGCGTTGGACGTAGGCGTATTCCAAGTCCTGGTTCGAAAGCCCGCCGCTGCCGATGGCGAGGGAGAACAGGTGAATCGCGCTCTTGACGTCTCCCTGATTCAGCGCCTGAAGCGCTTCGTCGAGTGGGCCAGGCGGACCGTCGGGCGGAGGTTGGTCGGCATCGGACGACTCGTCGAAAGCGCCGTAGACGACCTGTGCGATTTCACCGGAACTCAGGTCGACAAGCACCAAGTCGGGACCATATCTCATCCATTGATAGTTATATGCGGGTGGGTCGAGGCCATAGTCCGCGTAGTCGTAAATGTAGTAGTCGGAAATCCAGTAATCCCGCGGGAAGACGCCTCCCACTTCGTATCGACGGTACGCATGGCCCCGGGGATAGCGGTATCGACCCACGACAACTTTGGCGTAGATGCGATTGCCAACATGGAATGTGGCGCTGGGGCTCCGCACGAGATGATGGGCGGTTCCGATGGGCGCAGGTCGACCCGGGTGGCCGCCAGGACCGCCGCCGGGAAGATTTGGCCGACCTGGGTTCGGTGGGTAAGTCGGGCTCGGCGGGCGGACGTTTGTCCGTCGCTGGTCCGGCGGCGGAGGCGGTGGGCGCTGACCCTGGTTGCCTTGCGGCGGCGGTCGATAGCCGGCGGGCGGTCCCACGGGCGGCCGGGGCTGTTGGACGACGGCGCGAGGCGGCGGCGCGGCCTGCCGTGGCGGGGGCGGACAGCCCTTCGGCGGGCAATTGTTCGCCGATCCCACCGCCGGCGCTGAAAGCGCCAGCAGCGAGCAAACAGCCATCCAGCGACGCATCGTGCCCCCCCGAGCATTCCGACCAAAGCCAAGCTGGACGCTACACATCCGCCAGTGGTCAGTCGAGTCTATGGCGGGCTCAACTCCTAGCTGCCGCGGCTACGGCGCCGGCCCGGCTCCGCTGATCACGGTGAGCGACATCGCCGGCAGCACCAGGGGCTGGCCGGGCGCGAGGGTGAACCGCGCCGGCGGCCGGTCCCGGGTCGGATGGCTCTCTTCGCCCTTGGCCAGCCAGCGGTACTGAGCGGACGAATACTGCACCGCCCGGAGCTTCCCGCCGGCGCCAAGCGCCGCGCCGTCGGCGAACCGGATCGGCGTCGCGTAGGCGTGGAACTGGTCCCGGTTGACCAGCATCACCGACCAATGGCCGTCCGGCGCCCGCAGCGGATAGGCGGCCACGTAGGGCCGTCCCTCGGCGTCGTTGACGCTCGTGTGGGCGACGAACAGGCGGTGTGGCAGGCCGGACGGGGCGCCCCAGTCCTCCAGCATCATCTTCTCGGCGAAGTATTCGGGCATCGGCCACTTGGCGACGCCGTCGTCATCGGCCTCGAACAGCATCATGTTGCCGTAGCCGGCGCAGGGGAAATTCTGGTTGGCGGGGGTGTCCGGCGTGTAGCCGAGCATGTAGGCCGCATGGCCGCCCAGGGTGAAAAAGTCGCCGACGATATCCGCGGCGAGCAGCGCGCTCGGCATCTCCGACATCGCCCGCCCGGCGAACGGCGAGAAGCCGTACTCGCTGATCACCCAGGGGATCGACCTCGGCACGCCGTCGGCGGCGTTGGTCGACACGATCCGGTCCAGCATGTCCGTCTCTTCGCGCAGCATGCCGCCCAGCGGCCGGCAGACGTCGTCGAACGCATAGTGCTCGAAGGAATAGAACTGGAATTCGCCCAGTCCGCCGCGCGCCTTCAGTTCGGCGACGAACCGGCCCATCCAGGAGGCCCCCTCCGCCTGGTCCGGCCAGGTCCCGGTCAGCGCCCCCTCCATGCTGGGACCGCCGAACTGGAGCGACGGGTCGACATCGTGCACCGCCTTCGCGGTCTGCAGATAGAGGTCGGCATAGTCCTCCGGCCGGATGAACTGGCCATCGGCCTCCTCGCCCGCCTCGATCTGGGTGACCGGCCAGCCGCGGCGTTTGATGTAGCGGATCTCGGCCGCCGCATTCTCCGGCGTGTCGTAGAAGACGCCCACCGGGACCATCAGCGGCTTGCCGGCATTGAGGCCGCTCTGGAAGACGAAGCCGAGGCCGGGCTGCTCGGTGTCGAGGTCGCGGTCGATCGCGCGGTGCCAGGGATCGGTGGATGACACCTGCACGACGGTCTGCCCGTCACGGACTTTGGCGTGCCTCACCGCGTCGTCGATCGAACCATCGGGCTTCAGCACGCCGAGGCTGACTTCGCGCACGGCGTAGCCCAGGCGATCGCGGATGTCGGTCGATCCGGGCGGCGCGGTGTGCGACGACTGCGTCATCAGGATGCGCATGAAGTGCGAGGCCACCGGATGGTCCGCGAGCCGGATCACCGTGTCTGCCGGATCGCCGGCGATGGTCTGGTCGCCGCTCGGGAACGTCCGCCAGCGGCCCGGATGATCGGCGGTCTGCTTGCCCTCGCTGAAGCTGTCCGGGCCGTCCCAGTATTGCACCAGGTAGTGACGCGCGAACGGCAGCGCCCACTGGATACGCGCGGCGTCGACGCGCGCCGGCTTCTCGAAGGAGAACACGATCCACTCCGGCCGCTGCTCCGCAAGGCCCGTATAGCGCGGGTCCAGGTAGGGATTGCTCTTCCAGAACGTCGCCGGATCGCCGTCGTCGATCATCGACCAGCCGAGATTGTTGGCGTTGTCGATGGTGTCGCCGCGCCGGGGCAGGCTGTAGCCCCAGGTGAGCTTGGCGTCGTGCGCGGGGTTGTCGGCGCCGGTCCAGTAGCCCTGCGCGTGGGCCGCGTCGCTCCAGGCGCCGTCCTCGGTCCAGTGCCAGACCTCGATGCCGAGCTCCGGGCGGGTGCGATAGGTGACCTGCTTCAAACCGGCCGAGCGCATCTTCGCGATGTTGAACGGCGTCAGCGTGGTCGCGACCTCGCCCTTCTCCATCCCGTCCAGCGCCACGCCGAGGGCGTCGTCTGGGGTGAAGGTGTTGACCGGCCGGGAAGCATCGATCGTCACCGGATCCTGACGCACGGCGGCGACGGGACCGCCGGCCGCGCCGGCGCCGGCGCCGACCGCCATGGCCAACGCCAGCGCCGCCGCCGTCAGCGGCCGCGCGCTTCCCCAGACCCCCAGTGCCACGGCCACATCCTCCTCAGCCAGAGCGCCGCCGGCCGCCGGCCGCCTCGGCGGCTGACGGTCGTCTCCATCGCCGCCGTGGCGCGGCGCTCGAGCTTGCCCCAGCCGACTCGCGCCCCGCGGATCGCGGTGACGATCGACTTGACCACCACATAGTACATCAGCTGGCGGTAGCCGAAGCGCTGCACCGGCAGCCAGACCAGGTCCTTCCAGGGCGCGCGGCGCTCCAGCGCCATGCCGAGCGCGCCGGCCGAGAGGTCGAGGAAGATGAAAGCTGCCCAGTAGAACACCGAGCGCAGAAAATCGTCCGGTGACCATTCCACCGGGTGGTAGGCGCGGGCGTAGAGCGCCCACGCCAGGCTCCAGATGATCGCCAGGTCGACCAGCGGCGAGGCGGCGGTCAGGAAGATCTGGAACAGCCAGATCTGCGGCAGGGCGACGAAGCCCAGCACCGGCTGCTTGGTGTTGAACAGCGCCCGCCGGTGTTTCCACAGGCACTGCAATGTGCCGAACGACCAGCGGAACCGCTGCTTCAGCAGGCCGGCGACGCTGTCCGGCGCCTCGGTGTAGGCGCGCGCCTCGCTGTCGAACTCGACCCGCCAGCCGGCGCGCTGGCAGGCGATGGTCAGGTCCTGGTCCTCGGCCAGGGTGTCGTGCGGATAGCCGTCCAGCGCCGCCAGCGCCGAGCGCCGCCAGGCGCCGACGGCCCCCG
>Ga0302324_100020149_pt1 | contig 13065 bp, 15 predicted proteins | sample Palsa_T0_1_FD_201949 | JGI IMG/M metagenome (GOLD analysis project Ga0302324, IMG submission 201949) | Peat permafrost microbial communities from Stordalen Mire near Abisko, Sweden - Palsa_T0_1 | ecosystem: Environmental > Terrestrial > Soil > Palsa > Peat permafrost | place: Sweden: Abisko...
TTCGCTGAGTACACGGTCAGCGCGAATTACCTGCCCGGACGACACGTCGCCGTGTTTCGCGACATTTCTATTAGAAAGCACGCCGAGACAGCACTCCAGGAAAGCGAGGAACGTTTTCAACAGATGGCGAGTAGTATCCGCGAGATTTATTGGCTACTCGATGCTGAAACGAAACGCTTGGTGTACGTTAACCAAGCGTACGAAACGATCACTGGTCGGTCCCTAGAGTCTATTCGAGACAATCCAAGTTCATATCAAGAAATGTTTCATCCTGAAGACCGCCTGCGGGTCCTGACTCGACTGAATGATGCTACGAGAACAGGGGAGCTGGACGAGGAGTTTCGCATTGTTCGACCTGACAATCAGATCCGCTGGATCTCGGTACGAGGCTTCCCCATGCGGGATTCGACCGGTGTTATTCGCAACCTCGTTGGGATCTCTCAAGATGTCACTGCGCGGAAATCTGCAGAAGAACAAATGGCGAAAGGCCTCTTAACTGCTGAATCCTCGCGTGCCGAGGCGGACGCATTCCGTAAGATCACGCTAGCGCTGACGCAGAACCTCAGAATGGACTGCGTCTTGGACACCTTGCTCGAATCCTTGCTGCAGCTCATCCCGTGCGAGTCCGCTCGTATCCTGTTGGTGGAAGCGGATACACGTCTCTTTGTCGAACGCGAAGTTCAACACTCTGAGTCCGGCCGGCACCCGCCTAAATGTCCCGACACATTAGATGCGACGGATATACGTTTTCTTATGCGGGTTCTCACGACAAAAAAAAGTGTTCTCGTACCTGATACTGCAGAAGAGCCCCAGTGGTCTGACTTTCGAGGACATGCACATCTAGGTTCATGGCTTTGCGTTCCGCTCATTGCTGACCAGCAAGTCCTTGGTTTGTTGTCGCTGGGCGGTACAAATGCTCGTACGTTCACGCAAGACCACCTCAGGCTGGCGAAATCGCTGGCCATACCGGCTGCCGTGGCCATTCAAAATGCGCGTCTCTATGAGCGCGCCGAGATTTACAGCGTTGAACTCGAACAGCGTCTAGCCGAACTGGAGAGCACCAAACAAGCGTTGCAACGGGCTCAACAGCGCAATGCACTCTCCGAGCAACGATTTACAAAGGTCTTTCGATCAAGTCCGATCGCATTTTCGATCACAACAATGGACGAAGGCCATTTCATCGAGGCGAACGAGGCTTTTGAAATGCGGTGCGGCTATACGCGACAGGAACTTCTGAGTCGTGCAGTCGTCGACCTCGCGTTCTGGGACAGCCTGAGCGAACGTTCCCTGCTGCTCGACGAGGTCCGTAGGGTGGGACATGTCAGGAACCGCCCGAGGAGATTTCGAAGGCGCTTTGGCCAGGTTCTAGAGACGTTATATTCCGCGGACATTATTGAGTTCGGAGGCCAGCCATGTATCTTCGCAGTTTCCGAGGAGGTTCATGACCGTAGCCGGGAAGGTCGCGCGAACTCGAACGATTAGCGGTGCCTCGTTGGTTAGAACGCCTGCCTGTCACGATATCCCAATATTTACTTGCGTTTAGCGCCCTTGGGGCGATTCTGGTGGCGGTTTCGACGAGGGACCGCCCGATGGCACATACTCCCGGGGTCAAGCTCCTCAAACGAATTAAGATTAGCGGAAAGTGGGCCCGCGTTCCCGCCCTTTACGACAGCAAGGGTCGCATCCGTCGCGATCATGTCCGCGTCAACGGAACCGATGAAGTCCATCCGGAAGGCAGCTACTTTGTCGAATTCTGGGACCACGGAAAACGCAGCCGTGAAGCCGCAGGTCCGGACGCGTTTGTCGCGGCCGAGAAGGCGCGGGTCCGGCAGGCTGAACTGTCCGCGATGCGCCAAGGGATCATCTCCTCTGCTGGCACACCCGCATCCGAACCGGAGCGCACCACCGTGGCCGAGGCGGTCAAGGCCTACACCGAATACATTCAATATCACCGTTCTTTGCGCACGTTCCGCACCTACCGCCCTTAAAGCGCAGCTCCGGCACATCGCGCAGTTCAAAGAGCCGCTTCAGGCACCAGCACACCCAAAAGTCTTTTTCAATCGCAGTGCTGCTAGAGCCCATGCGGCTGGCCGTCTCGTCGAAATATGTTTTGCGGTCGGCCGCCGCCCGCTTCGCGAAATTGTCCATGGAGTTCAGGCCTCTGCAGACAGACGAGCAAGAGTCGGCTGCAACCACACCGGCGCTCCTGGCGAGAGGCGCTTGAGCTCAGCCTTAATCGACACCGGAATCTTTTTCGACAACGATTCCACCGGAATTTCCTCTATGCCCTGGTGCCCTACAAACCGGAAGGCTTGAATGACGACTCCCGCCTCCGTCCCCGCGCCAATCATCTTTGATGGAGCCACATGCTTCAGCACGACCAATTGATTGCCGATTCGGATTTTGTGGGAACGCCCGTCCGTCAAAAACACGTTTTGTGCAGGCACTTGCGTCGAGAACCCAAGGAGATTTGCGGCCTTCGCTCCCGAGACCATGACCCGGCTGTTCGTTTTTGCCGCTACTGCCATAGCGACGGCTTCAGGTGAAGGCGAAAGAAGGCCGATCTCGGGATGCACTTTAGGATACTCGTAGATGCCGCGTGCAATGCGGCGGATTTCGCCGATCCGCTGCAGCCGGAATAGCGCCTGATCCACAGCAGTCCGCGGGCCAAGGTTTGCAAATTCCTTCGCGCTGAAAACCCAGCCGCGATGCTTGGCCCAGATTTTCTTGCGAATTTCGTTCATGGTGCTCGACGGCATATGCCTATCTCCTCTTTGATGTCGATAATAGTATACTATTTTTCTGACATAATAAATAGGGATTATTTTAACTAATCAACGTTGAATCATTCACTTAACAATATATTTGTTTTAGATACCGATAATCATAACAGGCTATGACGGGGTCAGTCTTCGCGAGACCTAGCGGGCAAGGGTATTTGGCAGAGGTAGCGCCCTCAGAAAGATGCTGTCGTCCAATGAAGGAAGTTTTGGGATTTTCCATTTGCCGGTGACCATCTCCGTGGCAGCCCTTTCATCGGTTGTCAGTTCGTGGGGTAATCCCTCCTCCCCGGGAACCCGTTGTCGCAGTTTGCCATGGCCTAGGACCACATGTGCGAGTTCGTGGGCCACGACAAAATCGACATTGACCTGATGTTCCCATTCCAGCCCAAACGACAAGTACAAGAAGATAGAGTCGGGCAGAATCTCTCGACGCATTGTTTGTCCCTGGCTGAGGGCGGGCATGAAGATAACCATTGGCGGCAGAGAGTCTTGCGAGTCCTGATCCATTTTCTGCCGGGCATTTCGTAGCGCATTCATGCGCTTTATCGTGAGGTGAGACTCCGAACTAACCCAACCTAACCTCATGCCGTTAGTTACCGACTCTTCAAAACAGTCGCGCCCCATCCGATCACCAGTCAACACAGCTCTTCCGCCATAAGAGTTAATCCTTGAACGGCGGCGTACCATCCAAGCCAGTGCCGAATGAGCCGCCCAATCCCGCTCGTCGCATCTCGTCGTAGAATTTTAGCCACTGCGCATTCGCAGCCGCTCTGTCACCGGAACTTGATTCACCCTTGCCGTTGCCGAGCGTGGGACTCTCGTATTCGATAAGATAGCGTGCAACGTTCTTTGACGGATTAGCTTGCATGTAGGCTCGCAACGCCTTATGGGCTCCGGGCTGAATCAGGTAGGAAACCAAGGTCCTAGTTGTGCTGTCAGGCAGCGGCATGACTACAGTCTGGCTTGCGGAATCCGGTGCAGGCTCCGAGGTCTGTTCAGGCGGCTTAATATTGGGGATCTCCAACTTGGGCTCGGGCGTGTTCGACCGGCCCATAATCCCTTGATGCCGTTGGGAGCAAAATACTGAGCAGTTGCGATTACCACGCCGATGACAGCAGCTATGCCGCCGACCATTCCCCAGTCTATTCCGTGCATCGCTCAGAAACCGACGTGCAACCAACGGTAGCCGCGCTCAACGCATTGCCGATTCTCGAAAAATTGGAAGTGCGTCGATCTAATAAAGCCGAGGACCGATTCCGCCGTCGACGGGTTTCGCAGTCCGATCTTCACGTTCAGAGGGTCAAGCTACCAGACCAAAATCCCGGCGTTATTTCCTCTCTCGGCCAACAAAGACTTCACCTGCCGAATCAGGACATTGGCCTTCTCTCGAATCGGATTAGTGTGAATGATGTAATTTCTCATTTCTTAACACCCCACTCCCTTGATTATATCACTGCACCAACTTCAACCGTCCTTCCTGATGCCTTTGCGCCGGCCAAGCCCGGCGCTGCCATGCAGCTCTTCGCGTGTCACGTTAACGAACACGCGCCACGTCTCGTCATAGCCGATGGCGTCGTGCAGCACGGGCGCGCGCGGGATCGGTTCCGAGCCATGTCTCGCGGCTCCCTGCGGCCAGGCGGATCAGGCGCTCGCGCACTTCAGGCGGAACATCGGCTTTGACGTGATCGGCGAGCCATCCAAATCGACGCGCGAGCGCGCCTGAACCGATCCGTTCGAGATACTCAACCGTTTTGGTCCAGTCGAATCGACGGCTGGCATTCGCCAGGATCGTGGCGGCTTCGCCCACTCCGCCAGTTAGGTTCGGGCGATCAATGCAGTCGATACGAGAGGCAACTAAAGTGCCGAGAACCACATCTTCACGAACTGCGTGCCGATTGCCGCGGTCATGTTGGAGTTGAAGACAAACTTGAAAGTACGGTCCACTGCAATTGTTGCCCTTTGGGGATTCCTGATTGCTGCCTCACTCATGAGTCCGAAGCGCCTGAATGCGCATGCGGGGCCAGGTTCACTTGCCCAACCGCAATCACAGGAGCAGTCGCCTCCGCAGCCTGCCGCCACATCCAAACAGCCACCGAGGACGACTCTTGCCGGGGCTTGGAAGCTGAATCCCGATGAAAGCGATGATCCCCAGCAGAGAGTTCGAGCTGCGGAACGCTCAAGCAGCGGCACCACTGGCGGCTATCCCGGCGGCGGCTCTCCGGGCGGCGGTTATCCCGGGGGCGGCTCTCCAGGCGGCGGTTATCCCGGGGGCGGCTACCCGGGCGGGGGCCGTCGGGGAGGTTATCCCTCAGGGGGACAACAAAACACCGACCAGGACATTGAAGACAACCCCAAAATGCAGCCGCTGATTCACCCTTCGGGGTTGCTAAATATCGAGCTGAAAAACCCCGAAATCGATGTGACGGACTATGATCTCCATAAGCTGACCTTGTACACGGATGGGCGGAAGTTGCAGAAGTCCAAGGACAACAACTATCAGGAGGTTGCGGCGCATTGGGCTGGAAGCCAGCTTGTGTCCGATGAAAAAAGCCCGCTAGGCGGGAAAATGAGCCGAAGGTTCGAATTGTCCCAAGATGGTCGACAGTTATTCGAAACCCTCCACATCGACAACGGTCGATCTAATACGCCGCTCTACATACGATACGTGTACGACGTCGCCAGCTCGGACACGCAGAGCGGCCAGGATTCCGATCCGAACCGGCCAGTGCTCAAGAAAAATCCTGACGACGGCAGTTCACCCCAATAACAGCGCTTCGTTCGGCGCCGCGTCACAATCGGGGACGGGAAACCGCACTCGCGGTGTGCCGTCCTTTAGATTTTGTCGCTAACCTCAGGCCATTGGTTTTGCGATCGTTCAAGGCGGGAACGGAGGCGCGATGACAAAAGACGAAGCGTTACAGGACCTGCGAAAGCGGCTGACGTTGCGAGGCAGCAAGGTGCCGGCGAGGCCGAAATAATAGCAGCGGTGAAAGCAAATCCGAAAGCCGAAATAGACAGGACAGCCGACGCGATAGTGGAGGCGCTGAATTCGAAGCCGGCCGACGATCTGGCTGACTATCCGTTCCCACAAAATCCACTCAAACCTTAGCAGTCCGAAAACCTGGTTCTGGAAATCCTGCGGCGGATGCAGTCCGATATCCCAGAGATGAAGACTGACATCAGGGACATCAAGGGCCAGCTCATCAACATTCACACCCAGCTCGTCACCATGAACAGACGACAAACCGGGTAGCAGCCCTCCAGGTGCAGCGGCAGGCTCGTGGCGTCCACGGCCGGTCGCCCCTATCCGACTAACGGTCTAAGTCAACCTGCTTGTCGGGTACCGCCAAGAACAAAAGGCAAGATGAAATCCTGTAGCCGCTTGGTGCTGTCCTTCCCGATATTGTCAAGATGAATCCCCATGAGCGGACCAACCAACCGAACGACGGTTCCGTTCGCAGTGATCGGCTGCGTGTCGGAAGACAAGACCAGGCGAACGCTCACCCGGGAACCTTGTGCAAACGTTCGAGCAGCCCTAACCAGTAGGCCGTCAAAACTTACATCGATAGTCTCACCTTCTAGAATGTCCCCATCCAAACCTACTTGAACATTGCGGCTGACCGCCACACGCTGAAACCGGCGCCTCTCGCGCTGGGCCGCGCTCTGCGCAACGCGCGATAGATTTAATAGACGCTCGTTGTTAACTGGCTTAAACAGAAGGAAATTGGCACCGGCCTGGAATCCACGTCTAACCACGTAGGGGTCTTCCGTTCCGGTTATCATGATGACCGTCGTCTTTTGGTTGCAGCCCGAAGCGCGCATAAGCCGTGTGAGCTCGATCCCATCAGGAGCAGGCATATTCACGTCGAGAAATACCGCGTCAAATTTTTGGTTCCGTAGGAGTTCGGCAGCCTGCGCGCTATCCTTCGAAATCAAAGCCTCCATACCCGCGGAGTGCAGAATGGTCTCAATCAGTTGGCAGATCTCAAGATTATCATCTACGATGAGAGCAGGTTGCGGCGCACGTTGCGACACTCTATCCTCCTCCACTGTTCTTGTCCCCGACTATCACTGACAGCGAAGAAAGGGTACTGCCCCGGTCGGACCATCGCCTATGGCAAGAACGTACCGTTCGACCAGTACAAAAGTCCCCCCCTTCTGGAGTGCAGACGATGGCGTAGAACCGTTGGCACGTCCCACAACGCGCGGTGAGCGCCCGGTCTTTCGAACGACCTCGTGAGATCGATTTGCTCCGACCTCTTTCTGGGTATTCCCAATCACTGCGCAACCCAATGGACAGACATCGCCTAGCTTTATTACTGCAGCTCAACACACAATTACCGGTCGAGGAAACCATGCAAAATAACGAGCGGTGCCAGGAGTTATGCGTTCAAGCCACCAACGAACAAAATGCTCAAACGTTGTCGAAGCTGATCGAAGAAATTGCCAGCCTCCTCCAAGAGCGAAACGCTCGCCTGCGAACCACGCGCTCCGAGGTAGTCACGCACTAGCCGCACATTTCATCGTCGACTAGGGCGCGGGAATCCGTTTGCCGTGGCCGACCGCGCTTGGCATTTGCCATGCAGGACGAACTGGACAGGGTTAATTTTCGAGAATACGTCCCATTTGGGACAGACACCTCGAGTATCCCGAAGCTATTGTGACTTTGACGAATCTGGTCCCCCGGTGCGTCACTGCCGCAGGCATCCTTTCGAAAGTGGACTTTTGGGGTACTTCATATGAAGCGCACTCGCTTTGTTCTTTTGTTAATGGCCATCACGACCTTTGCAGCGCTCACGCCCGTCGCGAAAGCGCAATCCGCTGCCGGCGCAGGATCCTCGTCCAGTGAGGCCTTTTCGCCCGTCAGTCCAATCCATCCACAGCTTGACCTGATGTACCGGCGTCCGAGCGAAAAAATAAAGCTCCGGAACTACTTCTTCGATGCGTTTGGCCCGTACCCGATCGTCGCTGCCGCGGTCTTGGGTGGCATTAATCAAGCTTATAAGACACCGCCGGAGTGGGGACAGGGTATGGGAGCCTACGGTGAACGAGTCGGGTCCGACTTCGGCATCGCCTTGGTGACTACTACGACACGCTACGCATTAGCGGAAGCCTTCCGAGAGGACACATTATATTACCGCTGTGAATGCAAAGGCGTGCTCCCGCGGCTGGGTCACGCCATGGTTTCGACGGTGACGGCACGCCGTGGCGACGACGGGCATCGTGTTTTATCGTTCTCCGCCCTGGTCGCGCCTTACGCGGGCTCGATGACCGCGGTCTACGGATGGTATCCGAACCGCTATGGCGTCAAAGACGGGTTGCGCATGGGCAACTACACCCTTCTGGCATATGCGGGCGTAAATATCGTGCGTGAATTCATGCGCCGAGGACCGCACATGCTAATGGGCCTCGATCACTCCTCATCTACAGAAGCGGAGGCAGCAACCAGCCCTCGCTTTTGAGCCTGGCCACCACGCTCCCATCTCAACAGCCCGCAGCGGCAGATCACGGACAGAATCCAAATTCGCACAGACGTGATACTTGATCAGTTTGAAATTTCGCCGTCCGATTCATACAATCTACCAATGGAAACTAATGGAAAGCCCCGGATACGGACCTATACAGTCGCCTTGAAAGACGGTTCAACACGCGAGGTCGAAGGGACGCGGCTGGAGGAAACCGACACGGGCATTCTGATTTGGAATGGCCGAAAGGCTGTCATTAGTTTCGAGTGGTCCGAATTGGAAAGCATCCGGTAGCGCGTATCACCTGATCGACGCAAGAGCCCCCAATTTCTCGAGCTAATCCCGACAGATGGAGAGCTGTTTCCGCGAGTCGGCTTCATCGTCACGAATCTGAGCCTGCCCAGCCGGGCGGTAGTGCGTTTCTATAATAAGCGGGGAACAGCCGAGAAATGGATCAAAGAAGGCGAGCAGGCGACGCATTGGACCCGCGTCGTGCCACCGGTTTCGCGCGAATGAGGTCAGGTTGCAACTCAGCCTGCTAGTGTACAACCTTGGCAACCTGTGGTGACGGATAGTGCTGCCCAAAAGAATCGACACCTGGTCGCTGACCAGCTTGCAGCAGCGGTTGGTCAAGACCGGTGGGCGCTTGGTGAAGCATGCGCGGTGTTACTGGCTGATGCTGGCGGAGGGTCATCTAACCCGACGCCTATTCAGTGCGATGCTCCGGCGGATCTGGGAGCTGCCGGTCCCAACAGGCTGAACGCGCTTCAAACGAAGCTGCTGGGGAAACAAGGGCTCAGGGCGTGGAGTGGTGTCCGAGAGACGCCTCGGAAAGGAATTTTCAGTCGGTTGCATATCGACACGAGTCCGCCTCAATGGCTCCCGAGTGAAAGCTGATGCGAAGAACAATTCATTTGTAAGGGCCTCGGGTGTATAACGGTGGCCATCCGGGAGGTCAAAATGTAAATCCCGGTTTATATGCAGGATTACGGCGGCCCCGTGGGTTTTCGCATGGCCCTGGCGCACCCGGACCGGGTCGAAGCTATCGTCGTCCAGGACGCCGTGGCGCATTATGAAGGTCTGGAGCGAATTGGGTAACACGGCGGGCATTCTGGGCGGACCGGCCCACTTATGAAGAAGCGTTACGCAAAAACCTGCTCTCGCTTGCAGCCACGAAGACGCACCATATCGGAGACTATCCCCGGGTTGCGCTCTATGACCCGGATCTTTGGACTGATGAGTACGCGTTTCTGAACGCCCGGGGCAGGCGCAAATTCAGAGCGATCTCTTCTAGGACTACCGCATGAACGTCGACGCCTACCACAAGTGGCAAGCATGGATGCGCGAGAAGCAGCCGCGCCTGCTGGTGATCTGGGGCAAGCACGATCTTTCGTTCGATCTCGGCGAGCCGGAACGCTATCGCAAGGACGTGCCGAACGCTCAAGTTCACGTTCTCGACGCCGGTCATTTCGCATTGGATACGGCGGCGGATGAGATTGCCGCTATCGTTCAAGGGTTTGTCGTTTTGTGAGATCGAGGGTTAGCAGCGCGCCACGCCGAGTGAGACCAAAATGAAGAACAGGAGATTCAAAAATGAAAAAGAGTGAGATATCCCAGGAGATAAATCTTGAACGCCGCCGTTTTGTTGGTGCCGCGGCCATGACCATCGCCGCCGCCCAGTTCGGCATGATCGGCTCTGCGGAGGCGCAAGCCAGCAACGCAAACCAGGCAAGTGCGACCACGATTAAACCGGGGACGCACACATCGTTTGGCCCTCTCAAGCAGATCGATGCAGGGCTTCTGAACATTGGCTATGCCGAAGATGGCCCCGCTAGTGGCCAGGCGGTTATTTTGCTGCACGGCTGGCCGTACGACATTCACAGCTACGTCGATGTCGCCCCCATTTTGGCATCGGCAGGCTATCGAGTGGTCGTCCCTTATCTGCGCGGCTACGGCTCTACGACCTTTCTTTCCAGCTCAACCATGCGAAACGCCCAGCAGTCGGCCGTCGCCCTCGACATCATCGCTCTGATGGACGCGCTCAAGATCCAGAAAGCCATCGTCGCCGGATTTGACTGGGGCGCGCGCACGGCGGATATCATGGCCGTGCTCTGGCCGGAACGCTGCAGAGCGATTGTGTCCGTCGGCGGCTATCTCATCGGCAGCCCCGCCGCCAACCAGGTACCGTACCCGCCCGCGCCTACCCTCGCGTTTTGGTATCAGTACTATTTCGCCACTGAAATCGGGCGGCTCGGCTATCAGAAATACCTGCACGATTTCGCGAAGCTCATCTGGCAGACCTCTTCGCCGAAGTGGAACTTCGACGACGCCACGTTCGAACGCTCAGCGGCGTCGCTCAACAACCCGGACCACGTCGCCATCACGATCCACAATTACCGCTGGCGCATCGGCCTGGCCGACGGCGAGCGAAAATACGACGATCTGGAAGAGCGGCTGGCCGCGCTCCCGGTCGTCGCCGTGCCTGCCATCACCATGGAAGGTGACTCCAACGGTGCAATCCACGCGCCCAGTACGGCCTATCGCAATAAGTTCTCGGGCAAGTATGAGTACCGCCTCATCACCGGCGGCGTCGGCCACAACCTGCCGCAAGAGGCCCCCGATGTGTTTGCAAAGGCCGTCGTTGATGTAGCTGGCTATTGAACGACGGTTCCAGAACCATTCCTTAAGGAACAGGAGGTTTTGTTGGTTGAAGGTTGGATTGAGCAAATTCTGTCTCCGACTACAGTGAACGTATAGGAGGAAAGAAAATGGCAACTCCAAAGAATGAAATCCGTGGCAATGACTCGACCAGCGGCGCAAAAGCGGCTTAAGATCCCATGCGGAGATAGTCGTCGCAATCTCGCTCAGTAAGCCTCTATTATGTGTTGGGCATCCCACGAGACCGGAACCGCACAATTCAGTGCAACCGGGGGTTGCTACCCAGCGTGAGCAACACCCCTGGCCTTGTCCGTAGGGCGATGTAATTCAGGGGTATGGACGCCTTCGGGCAATGGGACAACGTTACTCCGTCTGATTCTCGCGTCAATCCGTAGAACTACGTCCGTACTTCTACTCAGGAGCAAGATTTCCAAAACGCGAATCAGAAATTAAGTACCTCCGCGTTGTATCTGCGATTCGTTCTCCGCCTTCACCCGTCGGCCGTGTCCTGCTCCTTGCGCGATTCTCACTTTGTCCAGGTTCGTGGTCCTTTTTCTGCCGCTCATTTTCCTGGGCACTGCTTCGGGCTAATTCCTGCGTCCGGCAGCTTCGCGTCTTCTGCTTTCCCGATTCCTCCCTGTGAGTTGTTTTGGGTCCCTCCCATAAAGCTCCGACTCTCCTATTTCGGATGAAGCCGCAGAAGCAACGGAGCAGGCTCCCTTCTAACGCGGCTATAGATCGGGCCCTGGCAAAAGCCGGTGCACTTTTTTTGTGCTGGCCGCCACTCCGACCATAGTTACCATATTTTCCTCGTCTGGCGCGCCGCATAGCAGCATTGGCCTAGTGCACGGAAACCGGTATTCCGACCGCGCGCAGGAGTTGTAAGACCAGCAGGAATGGCTGACTCCACAAAGACCCGGAATCCCTGCATCCTCCGGTTTGCGCCTGAACAAGCCTGAGCGCTTGAGAATAGACCGTCCTCTCAACCCAACCTAGGGCGGTTGGATCGTTGGAACCGTCCTTATGATAAGTGAGACACACTGCGACTGCCTCATTTGCCGATTGGAAGCCAATCTCGTCCTTGAGCTCAGCGATGACGTGGCCAATCAAGAATTTCGGTCATTCGCCCAATCCAGTCCGATACTGGCTAGATTTTCGAGTCCGTTCGATGTGATTGAAAAACTCCATCGTTCCGAAGACAAGATGCCCGACCACTGGTCAGACGAAGTAATTATCGATCTTGTACGACGACGCGACGAAAATCGATTCCGCCCGATGTGGCGGCGCATCTTGCTCTTGGTCTTTATTCCGACCATCCACCGCACTACCAGCCGCATCTCGGCTACGTTTTCATCGTTAGGGCGAGATGATATTGCTCAACATCTCTTGGCTACACTTCTCGCTTTTCTCGATTCGCAAGAGCTTGACACCCGCCACTCGCATCTTGCCTTCATCACTGCCCGCAAGATCCGCCGCAGCGCGTTCCGATGGGCGATTCGCGAATCTCACAGATCGTTGCAGGGCGACGGGAGCGTCGGTCCGGTTAGGCCATTGGAACCACACCACACCAGTGACGATTCCTTTGCGCACATCCTGCTTCATAGGTTTCTCGATAACTGCCAGCAGCGCGGATGGCTTTCAACGGCGGAACGAGAACTATTGACTCAGTTCAAACTCCAAGGCATTTCAGCCGCAGAACTCTCGCGTCGCAACGGCCATTCTGCGACGGGGATCCGACATCGTGTTCAACGTGTGTTGGACAGACTTCGTCGAATTGCCCGGCAATCGAATAACAGCGATGACGATCAGCTTAATCTCTTCGAACGATAATCTGGCTTTCACTGGTCAACGCTTCCTGACCGAAGCTCTTCGTTAATAAGTAAGTACTAACCTAAATACTATCTACTAGTACCCGGTCCATTTTCTGTTTCGCTGGCTGATTAGTATTGTGAGGGGAGTTCTCGCCGGTTAACTCCCGGGTACAAAGCGATCCGAATTCATCGATGAGTCGCTCTGTGTCGCGCACGGCCCATTTCAAGGCACGGACGCGATCGTGGGACAACGCTGTACATGGAGCGCATGCTCCCTAGTGTGCCTGGACACAGAGTCCAGGACCCGGCGCACACAGCGGGTTCCATTATCGTTATCCGTTCCCTTCC
>Ga0302324_100020150_pt1 | contig 13064 bp, 12 predicted proteins | sample Palsa_T0_1_FD_201949 | JGI IMG/M metagenome (GOLD analysis project Ga0302324, IMG submission 201949) | Peat permafrost microbial communities from Stordalen Mire near Abisko, Sweden - Palsa_T0_1 | ecosystem: Environmental > Terrestrial > Soil > Palsa > Peat permafrost | place: Sweden: Abisko...
TGGGCGTTGGTGTTGGTGCGGGGATTGGTGATGCGGCGGTAGATGTCTTCGGGCGAGGCTGGCGTCAGCTTGTCGCGGTTGGCCGTGGTCAGAGTCACTTGCAGGTTGGCCAGGGATATGGGCTGGTTGCCGTCGTTGGTTACGACGATAAAGATGGGCAGGAATCCGTGCTCGTGGAAGTTCACGGAGAAAATCTTCGCCTTGGCGGGAGTGTCGTAGGGGTCGGCGGCGATGGCGACCTTCTCTTCAGTGTGATCGTCGTGCGCGGGATAGGTCTTGGCAGGCTGCGCTGCAGGTCTTACAAAATCCTTGGCGGCTAGGCAAACGGCGAATTCGGCGACTGCGCATAGGACGACCACGAAACGGCGAAACGCCGACTGAACCCTCGGCTTTAGCACTGGCTGCATGCTTCCGATTATAGAGGCTAAGGCGGTTCCTTTTTCGCGGCTGGAGTTTGGACCGCTTCCTAAAATTCAACCACGAAGGGCGCGAACCTACACGAAGGTTTTAGAATGGCTGAACTTGATCTCTTCTCTCTATAGCTTTCTCTACAGCGTTGCGCTGGCCGTGGGGATGTTGGCGAGCCTGCCTTACTGGCTTTTCCAGATGGCGCGCCACGGCAAATACCGCAAGGGCCTGGCGGAAAGGCTGGGGCGGCTGCCTTCGCGACTTCAGTTCCCGGCAAGACAAGAGCGGGTGCTGTGGGTGCACGCGGTTTCGGTGGGAGAGGTGCTGGCGGTTGCGGGTTTGGTGGAGGAACTGGGGCGCCGTTTCCCGCGGCACGGGATTTTCATTTCAACCACCACCGATACTGGGCAGGCGCTCGCCCGGCAACGCTTTGGCGAGTCGAATGTGTTTTACTTCCCCATGGATTTCGCATTCGCGATCCGTCCTTACCTGCAGGCGCTGCGGCCGCAATTGGTGGTGATTGCCGAGACCGAGTTCTGGCCCAACTTCATGCGGCTGGCGCATGCCAGCGGGGCACGGATTGCGGTGGTGAATGCCCGCATCTCGGACCGGTCCTGGCCGCGTTACCGGCGCTTCCGCAGATTGCTTCGAAGAGTGCTGGCCAACGTCGACCTGTTTCTGGCGCAGACCTCCGAAGACGCCGAGCGGCTCCGAGATATCGGCGCGAGCCCGGAACGCGTGCGCGTCGGCGGAAATCTTAAGTTCGACATCCCGGCGCCCGCTCCAACTGCGATCGTGGAGAGCGTGCGGAAGTCGATCACCGCGAGCGCGGCCGGCCCGGTGCTGGTCTGCGGCAGCACCGTGGATGGAGAAGAGCCGCTGCTGCTGAAGGCGTTCGAGAACCTGCTGGTCGAGCATCCGCGTGCGCTGATGATTCTTGCGCCGCGGCACCCGGAGCGTTTTCCCGGTGTGACCACCCTGCTCGAGCACATGTCGATTCGCTTCTCGCGGCGATCGCAGTGGAATGGCGAAGCTTTGACCAGCGGAGTTTTTCTGCTGGATACAATTGGAGAGTTAGCCGCGCTATATGCGCTCGCCGACGTTGCCTTCGTTGGCGGAAGCCTGGTGGCCCACGGCGGACATAACATCATAGAACCGGCCCAGCATGGTGTGGCTACGGTGGTCGGGAATCACACGGAGAACTTCCGCGATATTGTGAGCTTGCTTCAGAGCCGGGACGCGGTGCGGATCGTTGGGCCGGCGGAGTTGCCCTTGATGTTTCTGGAGCTGCTGGCCAACGATGCGGAGCGAACAGCATTAGGGCGGCGCGCCGCCGAAGCCATGCGATCGCAGGTTGGAGCCACAAAGCGCACGGCCGGCGAACTGGAGGAGTTGCTGGCGCGGCCATGAACTTCAATCCCTTGTCCGCTGTTTACGGCGCGGTGGTTGGGGCACGCAACGCGCTCTATGACCGGAGATGGTTGCGCTCGCTCTCGCTCGAAGGGACTGTTATCAGCGTGGGCAATCTATCGACGGGAGGCTCGGGAAAAACTCCGTTCGTCATTCTGTTGGGCGAGTTATTGAAGGCGCGCGGGATCCGCTTCGACGTGCTTTCGCGCGGCTACGGGCGCACAACTCGCGGAGTGCTGCTGGTGGACCCCGGCGGGCTGCCCCGAGATTTCGGCGATGAGCCGCTGCTGATCGCTCGACGATTACAGACGCCAGTCGTTGTCGGGGAGAATCGTTATGAGGCGGGGCGCTTCGCGGAGTCGCGATTGGGTGCGCAGATTCATTTGCTGGATGATGGGTTTCAGCATCGCGGGTTGGCTCGCGATTTCGAGATCGGGCTCGTCACTCCCGACGATGCGCGCGATCGTTTGCTTCCCGCCGGACGGCTGCGGGAACCTTTGCGATCTCTCGAACGGGCCGACGCCGTAGTGCTGACCAGCGGCGCTTCGTCGGAATCGTTTCCGCTGGCGGGCAAGACCGTGTGGCGGCTGCGGCGTGGGATTGTTGCCGAGGACGTTCCGGCTCGGCCGATTGTGTTCTGTGGCATTGCGCGGCCGCAGAACTTTCTGCTGCAGTTGCGGGCTGCGGGGATTGATCCTGTCGCCGAGGCTTTCTTCCGCGATCATCACCCCTACACCGAGAAGGATATTCGCGACCTGCTGGAGCTTCGGCGGCGTAGTGAGGGGGGCAGCTTCGTCACCACCGAGAAAGATGCCGTGAACCTGGGAGGATATCTGGCCGCGCTCGCGCCGCTGGTGGTGGTTCGGGTAACGATGGAGCTGGCGGACGCCGCTAATGCTGTGGATACCATGCTGCGCGTGATTGAGGAACGGCGCCGCCACTCGTGAGAAAATGCCCCAGACGGCAACTGAGGGGAAGGTGCCGCAAAATCTGATGACGAAGCATCCCAAGGAAGCCGAGCGGCTGCGGAAGATTATCGAAGCGTTCCCCAAGGTCACCATTACGGTGCTGGGGGACTTGGTGGCCGATGAATTCGTGTTCGGAGAGATCTCGCGCGTGTCGCGCGAGGCTCCGGTGCTGATCCTGAAGCATCGCGAACGAACCGTGGTGCCCGGCGGCGGCGCCAATGCGGTCAACAATCTGGCCGACTTGGGTGTGAACGTGCTTCCGGTCGGCGCCATTGGTGAAGATGAGCCGGGGCGACTGCTGATGAAGCTGTTTCGACACAAGCGCATTCCGATCAGCGGCGTGCTGAAGGACAAGAGTTACACGACGGTCACAAAGACGCGCATTCTCGCGGGCATGACGCACAACACGCGCCAGCAGGTGGTGCGCGTGGATCGGGAGCCGGAAAACCCGCCTAACCGGCATCTGACCCGCGAGTTATTCCTGGCGGCGCGGGAATATCTGCGCGCCTCCGATGCGCTGCTGGTTTCTGACTACGGCTACGGGTCGGCAAGTCCGGCAATCGTGAATGCGCTGCGCCAAACCGGGCGGCGCAGAGTTGTGCTAGTGCCGCTGATTCTGGACTCCCGGTACCGCTTGCTGGACTATTCTGGCGCCACCGCAGCGACGCCCAACGAGCCCGAAGTGGAAGCGGCGCTGGGCATTCGCATTGGGCGGGACTGGGAGAAGCTGACTCAGGCGGGCCAACAAATTATGGATCAGATGAAGCTGCAGTCGCTGCTGATTACGCGCGGCCGCGACGGCATGGTGGCGTTCGATCAGAGGCACGCCCCGGTTGACATTCCGATTTTTGGCTCTGACGAAGTTGCCGATGTGACCGGCGCGGGCGATACCGTGATTGCGGCGTTCAGCGCGGCTCTTGCCGCCGGGGCCAGCACGGAAGAAGCGGCGCAGTTAGCCAACTACGCTGGCGGAATCGTGGTCATGAAACGCGGTACCGCCACGGTTTCCCGTGAGGAACTGTTGCGTGCCGTAGACCAGGCTCCGCCTTCGACCCGGCCTCATTGATTTCTTGCGGCGAAGATCGGAACGAGCGACTGGAAACAATAAAGATGGGCAATGGCAAGATTGTGGGGCGCGAGGAACTCCGCGAGCGCGTACAGCAGTGGCGGCGCGCCGGGGAACGCATCCTCCTGGCCAATGGTAATTTCGATCTGCTGCATGTGGGCCACGTGCGCTATCTGCGCGGCGCGAAGGCGCTGGGTGGGAAGCTCGTGGTGGCCATCAATTCTGACGAATCAGTGCGCGCGCTCAAAGGCGACGGTCGTCCGGTGATGCCAGCGGAGGAGCGTGCCGAAATTGTTGCGGCGCTGGCCGACGTAGATGCCGTCGTCATTTTCTCCGAACTCGATGTCCGCGCTTTGATTCGCGAGATTCATCCCGATATTCAGGCCAAGGGCACAGACTACACGGTGGAGTCCGTTCCCGAGCGCGATGCGGTCGCAGAATATGGCGGGCGGGTGGCGATTGTGGGAGATCCGAAGGATCATTCCACCACCGCGACGATTCGCTCGCGGCTGGGGCTGCCGTGAGTTTCGGGTCCACGAGTCTCGATATTACTTCCGAAAGAAAGATCGAGCGGCTGCTGATCGTGCGGCTCAGCGCCATGGGAGACGTGATCCACGCGCTGCCCGCGGTGCAGGCGCTGCGGCGGGCATTTCCACAAGCACACATGGGCTGGCTGATCGAGGAGCGCTGGGCCGAGTTGCTGTGTGCGCCGGGCTCTCCGCGCCGCGGACACCGGTCTGCGCTGCGGCCGCTGGTAGATGAGGTTCACGCCGTGAACCTGAAGGCATGGGGAAGATCTGCGTTTTCGATTTCGACTCTGCAGCGGGCGGCCACGGTTTGGAACGATGTGCGGGACGCCGGTTACGATGCTGCCGTGGACCTGCAGGGGGCGATGCGGTCTGCGCTGCTGGCGCGGTTGTCCAAGGCACGTGTCGTATACGGCGCGGCAGAGCCCCGAGAAGCTCCGGCGAGCCTTTGGTATACGCGGAAGGTAGTCGCAGGCGGCGGGCATGTCATTGAGCAGAATCTCTCGGTTGCTCGGGCCGTGGTTGGGCACGGGATGAAACCATCGGCGGCAGAAATTCCCCACGATTTTCCTTGTGATTTCGAGGCTGAGAAGCGCATCGAGCAGGATCTGGCGCAGCACAAGATCCGCGATTTTGCCATCCTGAATCCTGGTGCGGGCTGGGGCGCGAAGCGCTGGCCGGCGGAGCGCTTCGGTGAAGTTGCGTGCAGGCTCGCCGAGGCGGGCATATGGCCGCTGGTGAACTACGGTCCGGGGGAAGAAGATCTTTTCCGCGCTGTGTTCGCTGCGAGCGGAGAGAGGGCCAGGCCGGCGAATGGTACGATCACCGAACTGATCGCGCTGACTCGCCGCGCGCGGCTTTTCATCGGAGGCGACACTGGCCCGCTGCATCTGGCGGCGGCGTTGCGGGTTCCGATCGTGGCGATCTATGGACCTACAGATCCTGCCCGCAACGGGCCTTATGGAACGCGCGGCATCGTGCTGCGCAGTGAGGAGAGCCTCACAACGCATGCGCGGCGGGCTACGGCGGATGAGGGATTGTTGACGATCGGAACTGATGCAGTGATGGCCGCTGCGAACCAGTTGCTGGCGGGATGATGGGTCGACTCTGCAAATAACCCGGATGGCTGCGTGGCCACAAATCGCGCGGCGCCTTCGCGTGCCGCTGGGATTTCTGTTCGCTGTGTTTTATTTCTGGCTGGCCCGGCCTTCTTGGCGTTCCTTGATACCGGGCGCGATTGTGGTTGTGCTGGGGCTTGGGATTCGCGCCCTGGCTTCAGGGCACTTGCGTAAGAACGAGTCGCTCGCAACTTCCGGTCCTTATGCTTATACGCGCAATCCACTCTATCTGGGATCGCTGCTGATCGGGTTGGGGTTTGCCGTAGCGGCTGGCAGCTGGTGGGTGGACGCTGCTCTGGTCGTGATGTTCTTTGCGATTTATCTGCCGGTGATCCGCGACGAGGAGGCATTTCTGCGGCGGACGTTTCCTGAGTTCGACAAGTACGTGCGGCTGGTGCCGAGAATGTTCCCGCGTCTCCCTCGGCATGGCAGTGAGGAGAAAGAAGCTTCGGCAGGATTTTCTTTGCAGTTGTATCTGAAGCATCGCGAGTACAACGCGCTGCTAGGGGCGCTGGCCATGATGGGCGGGCTGATTTTCAAGATCACGCGGCTTCGAAGTTAGGGAGAAAACGGAAGGGGGGCGGCTCGAGATGGTCAAGGTTCTGCCACCTCAAGTATTGCAGGGCGCGACGCTGCGAGCGAACGAGTATGGCTGGAGCGTTGCCGCCTTCCCCAATGCTCTGGCTGAAGCGGAGGGCCGTGGTTATGCATGTCTGGGCGTCAATTTCAATTTGCCTGGAGGACGGCGGCACTTGTGAGATGTACTCGCTCAATGCCGACTCAAAGGACCGCGCACACGGAGAATCATGGGCAGACTATTGTCATCGTTCTTGTTCGGAGGTCCGAAACGGGTTTCAGCGTTTGGTTGACAAGACAGATTTCGGCGCAGAGGCGTCGAGCTGGGGGTTACAAGCAGAGTCGACAAGGTGCCTGGTGTTTGTTGCGTATTTTGTCACAGAAGCCGACCTGGCAAACATCGCTGGAAAGCCCGCTCGGCAGTAAGGGAGACAACCTCGAAACGCGCCGGCCGGCGATGGAAACTCCTTGCCAGGCCAGGGGTAGCACAAGCTGGCAATGGATCCTTCGCTTCGCTCACGATGACAGCCTGTTCGTAGGTTACTTCTGCGCCACCAATTGCCTTGCGCGGCTCAGTTCCGGGCGCGCGGAGTTTGAGCCGTCACAGACTTTCAGCAACAGCGCGTAGTATTCGGTGGCGTCGGCCTGCTTGCCGGCGGCTTCGGCGGCGCGGGCTGCGCCGTAGAGGCCGTCGAAGCGGTTGGGATGCAGCTTCAGGTCGGTTTGATATTCGGCCAGGGCCTGCTGCGGACGCTTGGCTTCGAGCAGGATATCGGCGATCATTTCGCGAGCGGGAGCGCCGTCCGGTTCGTCCCCAATTGCATCCTCTTTGTCGGCGATCGGACGAAGCGCTTCGACGGCATCATCGTATTTGCCCTCGGCGAAGGCCAGCCAGGCCTGGGCTTCCTTGCGGTCGCCTTCTACGGCCTTGGCAAATTCTGATTTCTCGGCCACGCGCTTTTTATAAATGCGCTCAATCTCTGCGATATCCTTGCGCACGTCGTCCGGCTTGTGCAGATGGGCTGACCCAACGGCCCGGGCCCAGAAAATCATCGAATATTCCGCCGTGCCCGCAACCTCGGTCGGAGGCAGCGCTGCCGCGGCGGGCCAGTCGTGCATCTCGATGGGATACAGTGCGCTGAGATGCGCCAGAGTGGCCGCGTGGGGGTCGTAGCCTTTGCCATACATATCGTCTTTCTTGTTGGGCATGGCGCGGATCTCTTCGATCAGAGCTTTGGCGTCGGCTTCGCGTCCGCTTTGCATGTAGGCGTAGAAGAGAAAATCCATGGCGTGGAACTGGTGGCCTTCGCCACCCATGTGCATGGCAGCGGTTTTGCGGGTGGCCGCGATGGAGGCCAGGTTTGAGTTGATATCGTCCGGCCAGAGGCCGACGCGCGCGAAGATATGGGAAGGCATGTGCAAGGCGTGCGGAGCCGCGGGCGCGATCTGCGCGTAACGGCGGGCGGCGGGCAAGCCGAGTTGGGCGAGTTGCGGCTTGTCGTAGGCGTGGATCAGGTAGTGGGCCACGCCGGGATGGTCGGGCTCGGTGGCGAAAAGTTGCTCCAGGATCGCCGCCGCTTGCTTGCGATTTGCGAAAGTTGCATCCTCGTGCGGCTCGGAGGCGAGCAGGGAGAGCGCGTAGAAAGCCGCGGCTTCGTGGTCGTCCGGGTAGGTTTCGTAAACCTTCATCATCGCGTCGGAGTACGCCTTGGCGCGAGCGTCGTGCTCGGATTTCTTGGAATCGCTGTAAAAGGCTGCGATGGCCGCGATATACGCCTTCTCGCGCGGAGTGGTCGGGCCGTCAGCGGTTTTCGCCAGATGAACTTCGTCGAGGCCGTGCTGGATGACCTTCTTGTCCGGCTCGTTCCACAGTTGGTGCCACAGGCTCATGGCCACCCCCCAGTGCGCCATGGCGCAGGTGGGATCGCCAGCGGAAATCTGCATGAATTCTTTTTCTGCCTCTTCGTACCAGAACGAGTGCAGCAGAGCCACGCCGCGCTCGAAGGGCTTCTGCACATCAGGCGCGCAGGAAACCGGGAAGCTGACCGTACCGAGTTGCGTCGTGGTTAGGTCTTCGTGGTGATGTTGGCCTTCGTCCTCGGCGGCGAGGGCAGTGCCGGCGAGAGCCGAAAGTGTGAAAACCGAGACACAGAGCAGGCACGAGATGCGTTTCATAGGAACCCCACGAGAAGCGAGTCTAGTTGAGCGGGAACTGCAGGGTCAAACTCTGGAGGGCCTTACGCCGCCCGATTCTGATCTGCCCAGAAAGAAAAAGCCCCTCGCTTGCGCGAAGGGCTTTCTCCGTGGGGAGGGACTCGGGCGAGGCACCCTTACGTCCCAAAGATTTGATTATGACTACTTCGGCTGCTGTTGCTGGTCGGCACTGGTCGCCGGAGCCGAAGAATTGCTGGAGAGCTGCTCCAGGTCGTTCTTCAACAGGCTGATTTCCACGCGCCCGCCGCTGATGTGCTTGGCGTCGGCACTTTCAACCGGGGCATTCCCCATGCCAACGAGGTAAATGCGGTAGACCGGAATCTCGTGGTTGAGCACCATATAGCGCACCACGGACTCGGCCATCTTCTGCGAGTTCTGGATTGCGACTTGGCCCTTGCCGGAAGAGAAGCCCTGTACTTCGATGATATAGCCGCGCTGGCCTTGCACGCTGCTCGCCATCTGATCGAGAGCGTCCTTGGCGCTCTTGCTCAACATGGTCTGGCCGGGCCTGAAACGAATTTCGGTCTGGTTCGACGCCTTGTACTGGTCGATGTTGCCCACAACCGTCTCAACGGTCTGGATGCGGGTGGTGGCCTGCTGCGCGCTCTGCTGTGCCATGGTGGCCTTGTTGCCGGCATCGACGGCGTGCTGATCGGCTTGATCGGCCTTGTCCGAAGCCAGCTTGATGCCAGCTAGTGCGCGGGCGTCGGTGTCCTTGATCGACTTGCCGTTGGCCGCGGTCAGATCGTCCAACTCATTGACGCGATCGCGGATGGGATCGGTCTGCCGCTTCACGTAGGTCTTGCGCGCGAATGGGTTCACACGGCCCCAGAAACCTTCCCGGCTGGGTGGTTGGAGAGGCTGCTTGCCAGTTGCCGTGGCAGTGTCTGTCGACTGTGTCGGCTGCGAAGCGGCCGGTTGATTCGATTGATCTTGGGATGAAGGCGAAGTTTGGGCCAAGGCCGGAAACGCGAGTATGGCAGCCAGGGGCAAAGTAACGAGCAAACGGTTATTCATAAGAGACTTCCTCCGAGTTGGGGAGCGTTTGGGGGCTGCGCTCCAGCACGCCGAAACGGGCGTGTTCCGTGATTTTTGATTGCGTCCCCTAAAACTACAGACTCCGAAGCAACGCGGCAGCCGCTTTGCCGGCATACGCTGACGCAACGTACGCCTAACGCTTCAAACTCCAGGCTCCGAAAACCTTGCTGGCGCCTGCCTTTTCTAATACAGGTCGGGTGCCAAACTGGGCCCGGAACTTGACGAGCTAAGTGCTTGATATCTAAAGACATTATACGTGTACTCCGGACGGAAGGACAGCCGGAAGGGTTTCGGCAAGGTAATTTTGGCAACCCTGATATAAAAACTGCGTGGACTGGGAGTTTGGGAAGAGCGAGGGAAGTTGTTACTGGGATGCGGCCGGTTGTGGCGCTTTCGGGACCACGAACTCGTCGAAGTAGCGGTAAATCTTGGCGCAGTTGGCGGTGCGGTAGGTGACGCAAGTCCTGCGCGATTTCGTTATCGGCGCGGTTGAGCGGGGCAAAGGCCTCGATGAATCCTGCTTGGTCGATGGCAACCAGCTGCAACAGAGATGGGTCGACATCTTTCTTCACTTCTTTTTGTTCAAAATCTTTGTCTTCGGTCAGAACGGTAACCATCCAGTGCAAACAGTCCGCCGCCTCCCGCATCGTTCGGCGGTACTAGGGTTCGTTGGGAAATTCTTTCTTGAACTTGTCGCCGTGCCACGAAGCTCGCTCCATCGCGTAAGTGGTCCACGCATTCTCGTTCCCAAACCAGAGTCCAGCGTGATGTGGACATTGTTTTTCGTCCTTCTGGGTCACTGAGCTCTTGCGCTCGAAGCGCACCCAGTTAAGTGTTTCAAAAACCTTTACCAAACTTGACAATCAACACCGCAGGTCCCCTCGGTCCCGGTACTTCCGTTTTAGACGCAACCTGCGCTGCGCGCAGGGTTTTTCCCCAATGCGGCCGATATCGGGTTAGAATTAAAGCACCCCACCCCCGGCGGTCGAGCATCCAACTAGTCATGCTTCCGGGAAGTGTGCGCAGCTCAAACAGAATCAGCTTTAACAGAATCAAGTCCGATAGAACGAATTCCAGCGTCGTCAGGTCGAGCATGAATCGAATTTTTTGCGCCGTTTTAGTGTTCTCAATTCTCCCTGCGGCCGCGGCCGCGCAAAACGCTCCCTCCTCCCCTGCGGAGGCGAAGCCAGCGGACTCGAACGCAGCCCAGTCCAAGTCGTCACCGTTTTCCCCGCGCAAAATAGACCGCGCCGTCGCGTATTACCACTACACCGTCGCGCACATGTACGAAGAGCAGGTCACGGTCTATGGCCGCAGCGAGCTCGCGAATAAGGCTATGGATGAGTACCGGCTTGCCATCGAGGCCGACCCATCTTCCGAATTCCTGACCTCCGGCCTAGCCGAACTCTACGTGAAGACCGGACGCATCCGCGACGCCGTACTTCAAGCCCAGGACATTCTCAAGCGCGATCCCAACAATCTGGAAGCTCACAAGCTGCTGGGCCGAATTTATCTGCGGTCGCTCGGCGATATGCCAGGCAGCGGCAACGGTTCCGATAACGTGCTCAAGCTGGCCATCGAACAGTACGAGCAGATTGTGAAGATCGAGCCCGACAATGTTGACGACCACCTTCTGCTGGGCCGCCTCTACCGCCTGAACAATGATTTGCAAAAGGCGGAAGCTGAACTGAAGACCGCGGTGAAGCTCGATCCCAACTCGGAAGAAGCCGTCACTACGCTTTCTCTGCTTTACAGCGACGAAGGCGACACCACTCAGGCCTTGCAGGTGCTCAGCTCCGTGCCCGACACGGGCCGCTCTGCCAAGCTGTATGCCGCACTGGGCGCCACCTACGAACAGCGCAAGGATTACAAGAGCGCGATCGATGCTTACAAACATGCCATTCAGCTAGACCGCGACAATCTCGACGCCATGCGTGGTCTGGCGGAGAATCTTTTGAACGACGGCCAGATCGACGCCGCGCTCGATCAATACAAGGTGATCGCCGACGCCAATCCTGAGGATGCGCAGACCTACCTCCGCATCTCCGAGATCTATCGCCGCCAAGGCAAGTACGACGAGGCGCTCGAGAACCTAAAGAAGGCGGAAGCCATGGTTCCCGACGCCCTGGAAGTTCCTTACAACGTCGCGGTGGTTTACGAAGCCCAGGCTCGCTACGACGAGGCCACGAAGATTTTGCAGGATCTGCTGAAGAAAACCGAGAAGCCCGACAACAGCTACTCTCAGGCCGACCGCAACAATCGCGCGATCTTCATGGAGCGCCTCGGAATGGTTTACCGCGACCAGGAGAACTACCCGGCCGCGGTGGAAGCTTTCCGCAAGATGATCCCGCTCGGGGACGACAACTCTCGCACCGGTTATCAGGACGTAATCGATACCTACCGCGAAGCCAAGCAGTGGCAGGAGGCCACGGCCGTCGCCAAGGAGGCCGTCCAAAAGCTGCCTGACGACCGCGAGCTCCGCATGGTGCTAGATGCTCAACTGGCCGACACCGGCGATCCCCAGAAGCCGCTCGCCGACGTGCGCTCGCTGCTCAAAGGCGCGCCGGAAGACCGCGACGTCTACCTCCGGTTGTCGATTATGTACACGCGCCTGCACCGCTGGAGCGACGCCGAAGAGGCTCTCGGCAAGGCTGAAAAGCTGTCCACCAAGGCCGAAGACCAAGAGTACGTCTACTTCCTGCGCGGTTCCACCTACGAGCGCGAGAAGAAATACGACGCAGCTGAAGCCGAATTCAGGAAAATACTGGCCGCCAATCCGCAGAGCGCCGCCACCCTGAACTATCTCGGTTACATGAATGCCGATCGCGACGTCCGGCTTGAAGAGTCGCTCAACTACATCAAGCTGGCCGTGAGCCTGGAGCCCACCAACGGCGCCTATCTGGATTCCCTGGGCTGGGCCTATTTCAAGCTCGGCAAGTACGACCTCGCCGAAGAGAACCTGAACAAGGCGTCTTTGCGCATGGGTTCCGACCCAACCGTGCAGGATCACCTGGGCGATCTCTACCAGAAGACCGGCCGGTTGAAACTTGCCGCTGCTCACTGGGAGCGTGCCGTCGCAGAGTGGAACAAAAGCGTATCTTCGGAACTGGACACCGATCTGTTCGCGGCCACGCAGAAGAAACTTGACGCCGCCAAGGTGCGTCTGGCCAAGGAAGGATCGGGGCAGCAGTAATCGGTACTCGCTACAGCCACTCTGTTAAACTTTGAGCATGCTGGCCGGCTATGCGGTGCAGGTGGAACATTCCCGCGGACGCCGCTTCCCTGAGCCGCAGCATCCCTACCGCAACGACTTTCAGCGCGACCGTGATCGCGTCATTCATGCCCGAGCCTTTCGCCGCCTCGAAGATAAGACCCAGGTTTTCACGCGCCGCTACTCCGACCACTTCCGCAACCGCCTCACCCACACCATCGAAGTCGTGCAGATATCCCGCACCGTCGCAGGCGCGCTCGGCCTCAACGTCGATCTCGCCGAAGCCTTGGCCCTGGTGCATGACCTCGGCCATCCTCCATTCGGCCACGCCGGCGAAAAAGCGCTCGATGCCACGATGCGTTCCCACGGTCTCTTCTTCGAGCACAACCTGCACGCCTTGCGCATTGTGGAAGACTTCGAGCAGCGCTACGCTGCCTTTCGCGGCCTGAACCTGACATTCGAAGTGCGTGAGGGCATCATCAAGCACTCGCGCGACTACGACCCAACCAAACATCCCGAACTGTCGGA
>Ga0302324_100020151_pt1 | contig 13064 bp, 11 predicted proteins | sample Palsa_T0_1_FD_201949 | JGI IMG/M metagenome (GOLD analysis project Ga0302324, IMG submission 201949) | Peat permafrost microbial communities from Stordalen Mire near Abisko, Sweden - Palsa_T0_1 | ecosystem: Environmental > Terrestrial > Soil > Palsa > Peat permafrost | place: Sweden: Abisko...
GGAGGCTCGGTCCGGCGTTGAGCCGGACCGAGCCTCATTTTTCTTTTCTTTTTGGGGCGGTGTCGGCTTGGCTCAAGCCAGGCCATCGTTACAAGACAAAAACAAGCAGCCGCAGATCCTTCGACTTCGATCGCCATGGCGACCTTCGCTTAGGATGACAAGCCTTTTTGTCTATAGCTCTGGATGAGAATGCCGAACGAGCGGGAATGTCGGACTAGCTCATTCGGCGCGGAGGGCTTCGGTTGGATTCATTGAGGCGGCACGGCGTGCAGGCAAGAAGCTGGCGAGGAGCGAGGCCGCTGCGAGAAGTAGGCCGACTGCAATTAGAGTGGTGGCGTCCCAGGCATGGACGCCAAAGAGCAGCTTGCGCATGAGGGATGCGGCGGTGACAGCAGCGACCAGGCCCATGGCGACACCGATAGCAATGAGGCGTCCCGATTCAGAGAGGATCATGAGATAGATAGAGCCTCGCTGAGCGCCAAGAGCCATGCGTACGCCAATTTCGCGGGTGCGCTGGCCGACGGAGTAAGACACGATGCCGTAAAGGCCGACGACGCCGAGAAACAGGGCGATGATGGCGAATCCGCCGACGAGCCACGCGGAGGACCGGTGCAGATAGGTTTCAGGGGCGTCGTGAATCTTCTGGGCCATGGTCATGGGCTCATAGAGAGCCATGGCGCTATCGACGGACCGGATGGTGGAGGTGAGGGATGGAATCAGGCTGCTCTCGTCCTGGGCCGTACGGGCGAGCACGACAAAACCGTCGCTCGGGTGCTGATAGAGAGGCAGATACATGGCGCCGCGGGGGGCGGCATCGAGCTGGCCTTCCTGAATGTCGTCGATGACTCCGACGATGGACATGGGATGCTTCGTATCCACATCGAGGGCAATCTGCTTGCCGACAGGGTCTTCACCGGGGAAGTACTGCCTGGCCATGGCGTGGTTGATAACGACAACGAATGGCTCCGCCGCATCTTCGTCATCGCGGAAGTATCGGCCACCCAGCAGTTGGGTTTTCAGCGTTGTCAGGTAACCGGCGGTCACGAAGCGGATGGCCACCTCGCGGTGCACTCCGTCGTTTGGGCGGCCTACATAAACAAAGTCAGTGGTCCAATCGGCGTCTTCAATGGGGAGCTTGGTGGTGATGCCGGCGGACTTGACACCGGGCAATGCAGAGACACGATGGAGGATCTCGCGGACGAGGTTTACCTGCTGTTCGGGCTTGCCATACTTTTCATCCTGGGCCTGCACGTGCACCATCGCGATATGGTCCGGCACCATTCCAATATCTGTGTGGAGAAGGCGGTAGAGGCCCTTGGCGAGCAGGCCAGCGCCGGCGAGGAGGACCATGGCCGTGGCTAACTCGATGACGACGAGGTTGGAGCCGAATTTGCGCCACGTGGTGCCGGCGGATGCGCGGCCTCCCTCGAGCAGGCTTTCGCGGATTTCTGTGGCGCGGAATCGGCCGAGCGGTATGAACGCAAAGAGCGCAGCCGCCATGACCGCAAGCATGAAGGCAAAAGCGATGACACGCGCGCTGAGCCCGAGGCCCACGAGAAAAGGCATGGAAGCGCGCATGTCTTTGGGGATGAGCTGGGTGAGGAGGTGCATGCCCTGCTGCGCGAGAACGATGCCCAGCGAACAGCCGATGGCAGCAAGCAGGAGGCCTTCAGTTACAAACTGCGCAACCAGCCTGCCACGCGAAGCACCGAGCGCGCCACGGATTGCGGTTTCGCGGCGGAGGCTTTCAGCGCGGACGAGAAGGAGGCTCGATACATTTATCGCGGCAATCAGCATTAGAAGGCCTGCACCGCTGAGGGCGACGAGAAGGATGGGCTGGATGTCGCCTACAATGACTTCGGTGAGGGGCAGCATGTAAGCGGCCTGATCGCGGTTTGAGTCGGGGTACTGCTTTTCAAGATTCTTGGCAATGGTTGTAATGTCAGGGAAGGCTGCGGCGAAGGTTACTCCGTGCCTCAGGCGCGCTACGCCAAACAAACCGTGACATCCACGGCATGTGTTGGGCTTCATGAGTGCCCAGAAATCGGCCGGTTCGGCGGGCGCAAAGTTGAAGTCGCGAGGCAGCACGCCAATTACGGTGTACGGATCGCCATCAAGGATCAAGGTTTGGCCCAGGATCTTTGGATTGCCGCCATAACGCTTTTGCCACGCCGCGAAGCTGAGGAGGGCCGTGCGGGGCGCCTCGGGGCGGTCTTCTCCGTCATAGAAATCGCGGCCCAGAATCGGCGCTACGCCGAGTGCGCGAAAGAACCCTGCACTGACCCGTGCACCATCAGTCTGTCGAAGACCGTCGGGAGTGTTCATCATGAACCCGTAGGGCGCGAAGACGTCGAGCGAAGTGAAGACTTTGTTTTCGTGTTTCCAGTCGAGGTAGTCGGGATAGGAGAGATGAAAGCGCGGGCCGAGTGGAATGCTCTCGAAGAGCATAACCAGTTGTTTGGGAGCCTGATAAGGCAACGGCTTGATGAGGGCGGCGTCGACGAACGCGAATATGGCAACGCAGGCAGCGATGCCGAGGGCCAGGACGAAGATGGCTGTGAGAGCGAAGGCTGGGCTTCTGCGTAGTTGGCGAGCGGCGAAGCGGAGGTCTTGGGTCAGCCGCTCGAGGCGGAGCCAGCCCCAGCGCTCTCGCGTTACGTCCGCAATGAGCGGGACATTTCCGAACTCGCGCAGGGCCGATTGCCGCGCTTCAGTCGGCGATTCCCCACGTGCCACGCGGTCTGAAGTCGCCATCTTGAGATGGGCCTCGAGCTCTTCTTTCAATTCCGTTTTGCGGCGAAAGATCTGAAACAGGCTCATGCATCACCTCACTCGGCAGTCATTATTTGCTCGATGGTCGCAACCATTTTGCCCCAACGCTCATAGTCCGAGGACAACTGCTGCTTTCCTAATTTCGTGATTTTGTAGAACTTGGCGCGCTGATTGCTGTCGCTCTGTTTCCATTCGGCGGTCATCCACCGCTGCCGTTCAAGGCGATGGAGCGCCGGATAGAGCGATCCCGTTTCAACCTGCAACGCCTCACCCGATGTCGTTCGAATTGCATGGCTGATTCCATAGCCATGCTGTTCGCCCCACTGGAGGGTTTTCAGGATGAGCATGTCGAGCGTTCCCTGGAGGAGGTCGATGCGATTTTGATAGGTGTTCTTTGCCGGCATAGGGAGTAGACTTTCTACATCAAGATGTAGACAATCTACCCCCTGTGCGACGAAAAGGCAAGACAATCCGGGAGCGGGGAGAATTGCCGCTGGTGAGCGGGTTGGCAAACACATGCCAATTTATGCTGGGCGACTCGATGGCTGATGATCCGGTTACTCAGTTCGCAATGCCTGCAAGGGGTCGATCGACGCGGCGCGGCGGGCCGGAATATAACTGGCCGCCATCGTAGCCACCATCATTAACGCGCAAGCGCCCAGGAACGTGATGGGGTCCCATGGCTTTATTTGAAAGAGCTGGCTTGCAATAAGGCGCGAGGCGAAGAAAGCCACGGGCAGACCAACAACGAGGCCGCCAACCACGAGCAAGAGGGTTTCACGCAAGACCATGCGTGCGACTTGTCCCCGATCGGCACCGAGCGCCATGCGAATGCCGATCTCGCTGGTTCTGCGATTGACGGTGTAGGCCATTAGACCATAGAGGCCGACGGAGGTAAGCAGCAGCGCGAGCCCGGCGAAGACCCCCGGTAACGAACCAACGAGCCGCTCCTGGGCAAGAGAGTCGTCGAGTTGGGAGTCGAGCGTCTTTACCGAGTGGACGGGCATGCGTGGATCGAGCGACCTGACCGCATCCAGTGCCGTGTTCTGAACGAATGCGGGATCGAGCGCGGTGCGCACCTCGAAGGTAGCGCCGCCTTCAGGCAGCTGGAAGAGGGGCAGATACAGGACGAGTGCATCGGTCTCGCGAAGATCGTGGAACTTGATGTCGCGAGTTTCGCCCACAATCTGAATCCAGCTGCTATCGCCGACGAAGCCGGGAATGCTGACGAGCCTACCAATCGGGTCGGCATTGCAGAAGTAATGGCGGGCCAAGGCTTCGCTTACAACGGCGACCTTGGTCGAGCCGCTGCGATCGGACGACGAGAAATCGCGCCCACGGAATAAGGCTGTTCCCATGGTGGCGAAATAGTCTGGTCCAACGGGTTCGACATTGACGGGAGCAAGATCGTCTTGCTGTCCCGGGGCAGCGTCCCGCACTTTGAGCGCGGTGGTGCTCATATTTGTGGTCAGCGGTTCGTGGACAGACAGTGACGCCAGCCGAACGCCGGGAATGATTCGCAGGCGAGTGAGGAGTTGTTCGTAAATCGGGACAACATCGTTTTTGCCGATCACCGTGGGATCGACCGAAAACAAAAGCACGTTTTCGCGAACGAATCCAGGATAAAAACCCTTGAGGTTGGTAAGCGAGCGCGCCAGCAGGCCCGCACCCACCACAAGCACGAGAGAGATAGCCGCTTGCAGGACGACAAGCGATTTGCCGAGACGAGAGCGCGTTGATAAGGCAGTGGAGTTTCGCGCATTTTTTGCGAGTCCTCGAGACGGATCGACATCTGCAGCGCGCCACGCCGGAATTGTGCCGAAGACGAGCGCAGTGAGGAGTGAGACCGCAAGGGCGAATGCGAGAACCTTGAGATCGGGACTCGCGCTGAGCGAAACCGGGCTGCGTCCGCGAGTCATCATGGCGAGCAACAAACTGTTTCCCCAATACGCCAGGCCCATGCCAACCACTCCGCCGCCCAATCCAGGCAGGATGCTCTCGGTGAGGAGTTGGCGAACCAGGCGCCCCTTGCCGGCGCCTAACGCGAGCCGCATTGCGACTTCCTTTTCGCGTGCGTTGGCGCGGGCAAGGAGCAGGTTAGCGACATTTGCGCAGGTAATCAGCAAGAGCAATCCGACAATAGCCATGACGATCCAAAGCGGCTTTGAGAATTGCCGGCGCAAGGCGGAGAGTCCCTGGCTTCCGGGTTCGAGACTCAACCGGAAGTTGAGATAGGCCCGACGGACCGCGGGCGAATCAACCGGTGTGCCGGCGAGGCTTGCCGCGGCGCCGCGCATACATTGTGCGAAAACCGGCTCGAGGCTGGCTGTAGCTCTCTCACGGGTGACGCCGTCCTGCAGACGGCCCATCACATGGAGCCAATTGCGGAAGGGCGCCTTGAGTGCGTCGGCGGGGCCTCCGACGTTGGCAAAACCTGGAAGAACTGAGCCGACCATCGTAAGCGGGATCGAGACTTCGACTTTTTCGCCGGGCTGGACGCCGTAGAACTCGGGCTTTGTGACGCCGACGATGGTGAATGGGACGTTGTTGACGAGGACGTGCTTGCCAACGATGTCAGGATCGAGCGCAAACCTGGTCCGCCAATAGTCGTAACCGATGACTGCAACCGGAGTGGGTACCGCCGCATTTTCGTCAGCCGGCAGAAGGGTGCGACCTCGGGCTGCTCCTACTCCAAGCACCGAGAAGAAGCTGCCTGAGACCAGTTGACCCGCTGCCAGTCCGCCGCGACCGTCGACCTCAAGATCGACATTGCCGAGTTTCCGAAACGCAAGCGCACCCGCCATGGCCTGCGCTTGACCTTGAAGGCTCTTAAAGGCGGTATACGAGAAAGAATCGTTCACGGGAAACGCGGGATTGATTGCCTTGAACTCGACGAGTTGTTCGGGCTTCTCAACCGGAAGCATCCTGAGCAGTACCGCATCGATCAGGCTGAACACTGCGGTGACGCCGCCAATGCCAAGCGCCAGAATGAACACGGCAGTGATAGTGAAGGCCGGGGCCCTGGTCAACTGCCGAACTCCGTATCGGATGTCCTGGGCAAAGTGTTCGAGCGCGGCCCAGCCCCATGCTTCGTGGGTCTGTTCCCTGATCAAGGTGAGGTTGCCGAAGGCACGCCGAGCGGCATAGCGGGCCTCTTCGGGCGGCAGGCCATTTTCCCGCTGCTCCTCTTCTTCGAGGTCAAGATCGGACTGCAGCTCGCGCTCCAGATCCGCATTTCTTTTTTTTAGTTGCCACCATCTCATGTCAGCTCTCCTCAGCCGGGGGCCACATCACGCGGGCTACAGCGTCGGCCATTTGCTTCCACTGCGATTCCTCCACAACGAGCTGCTTGCGGCCTTTCTCGGTCAAGCGGTAGTACTTGAACTCGCGGTTGCGGTCCGGCGCGGTCTCCCACTTCGAAGCCACCCAGCCTCTTTGTTCGAGCCGGTGCAGCGCCGGATAGAGTGAGCCGTGCTGCATCTGAAGAAAGTCATTGGTGGTTCGCTGAATGTGTTTGCCGATGTGGTGGCCGTGAGCGGGCCCGTAGAGCAGGGTTCGCAGGATGAGCATGTCGAGCGTGCCCTGGAGAAGGTTCGCGCGTTGCGGTGTCTTTTTGGGGATGGAGGACATTCGACCCTCGAGGGGAAATGATGGTAGACATTCGACTGTCGCTTGTCAAGGGGCCCCATGCGGGATGGGTTCGCAGAATGCATTTTCAGGCCGAGCGGCGTTGATGATTGAAGGGAAAGGAGGCCCATGCACCCTCCATGTAGGCGGAAGCGCTGTCCCTGCGGGACTCCGATGCATTGTTGGTTGCGCAGACCCCACGCTGAAGCACTGGGCTATTGAAGTCGCCGTGGCGACCGCCTTGCGCGTATCATTCAGCGCTCGGTGAACTGAAGCCAATCCGACGGCGTGGCTTTTCCGGCGGCTCCATCAGGTCGCGGATTGCGTCGAATACTGTCCTAAATTGCTCGTCATACCTGCTCTCCATCTCTTCCAGCCGCTGCGCCAGTTGGTGATGGGAGGCAATTATTTCTCTCAGCTTGACGAAAGCGCGCATGATGGCAATGTTGACCTGCACGGCACGCGGACTTCGGAGGACGCTCGACAACATGGCGACGCCCTGCTCGGTAAAGGCGTAAGGACTGTACCGCCGGCCGCCGCGTCCCTCGTTTGAGGTCACAATTTGTGACCTCAAAGCCGTGGACTCTTCGTTCTTGAGCCGGAACATAAAGTCTCCGGGGAACCGCTCGAGATTCCGCTTGACGGCCTGGTTAAGCACCTTGGTGTCAACCTCATAGAGTTCCGCTAAGTCGGTATCCAGCATGACGTTCTGCCCGCGAATCCGCAGAATTCGCCGCTCGATGCGCTCCGGTGGAATACTCAAACTTGAAGTCACTATATGTGACTTCAAACGGATTTTGCCTGGTTCCCTCACCCTAAACTCCTGCGTCTTGCGACGCTCGGCCTGTGAACTTGAGGTGACGGATTGAAGCCTCAAGTCGCATTCGCTTCCCGGAATGTCGGTGAAGCCTAGAACAGTTGCCTCTTCTGCCTGAAAGCATTCATGTCTCACCGGCAGCTACAGATTCGCTTCGTGACGCAGAGTTGGGTTGGGCAATTGTAAAGCTTTGGTGTGAGGAATCTCGGTGACGCGCTTGGGGAATGACCGGAAATCTGTAAAAATGGAAGCATCATGACAGTGACTGCACCCGCAAAGGTATTTGCCGACAGGATCGGCCGGATTGAAGTATCCGCAACGATGGCAGTGGCCGCGGAGGCCGCCAAATTGAGGGCGCAGGGCGCGAACCTGGTGGATTTTGGGGCCGGGGAACCGCACTTTGCGACTTCGAGGCACATCAAGGACGCAGCGATCGCGGCCATTGAGGCCAACTTTACGCGGTATACCGTGGTGCCGGGCATTCCGGACGTGCGCAAAGCGATTGTGGAACGGCATGCGTGCGACTTTGGGTCGGACTACGGGCTGGACGAGGCAATATTTACGACCGGCGAGAAGCATGCGCTGTTCAACGCGGTGCAGATCCTGGTGGATCACGGCGACGAGGTGATTTTGCCGGTTCCGTATTGGGTGAGCTTCAAGGACATCATTCAATATGCGGGCGGCAAGGTGGTGTACGTGGAGACGCAGGAGGCGGAAAACTTCCGCATCACGGCCGACGCGATTGAGAAGGCGATTACGCCGAAGACGAAGGCGATTATTTTGAACTCGCCGTCGAATCCGGCAGGGAATGTGGTGAGCGGCCAGGACCTGGAGCGGATTGTTCACCTGGCGCATGAGCGCGGGATTTACCTACTTTTGGACGAGTGTTATGTTTACCTCAATTATGCGGGCAAGCCGGTTTCGGCGGGGTCGTTTACGTGGGCCAAGGAGCACATGGTTGTGCTTGGGTCGCTGTCGAAGACGTATGCGATGACGGGTTGGCGGGCGGGGTTTGCGCTGGCGCCGAAGGCGATTGTCGCGAACCTGAGCAAGCTGCAGTCGCAGCAGACATCGAATGCGACTAGCATTGTGCAGAAGGCGGCGATTGCGGCGCTGGCTGGGCCGCAGGATTGCGTGTGCGAATTCAGGGCGGAGTTTATTGAGCTACGCGACTACATGTTGGCGAAGGTGACGGCGATTCCGGGCGTGACATGCACGAAGCCGGAGGGCGCGTTCTATGTGTATCCGAATATAGGGGCGTTTCTGGGAAAGGGCGGAGTGCGGACCGCGACGGAACTGGCGACCAAGCTGCTGCATGAGGCGCATGTGGTTGTGGTTCCGGGCGAGGCATTTGGGACAGCGGAGCATATTCGCATCTCCTACCCGGTGACCAAGCAGAACATCGACGAAGGCACGCGGCGGATGGCGGAGTATCTGGGGAAGCTGGGGTAAGTCCGTAATGCGGGACGGGCGAAAGCCCTTACCCATCAAACAAACCTCCTATTTGTACCGAAGGTCACTGTGCAAATGTGGTCCAAGTCGGGTAGGATGGCAGTTCGATGCCGAAGACCATAGATTTTCGCCCAGTCGTTCTTGCCGGCGGCAGCGGTACGCGCTTCTGGCCACGCTCGCGGCGCGCGCGCGCCAAACAGGTGCTCGCGCTTGACGGTGAGCGCTCGATGCTGCAGCAGACGGTGGAGCGGCTAAAGCCGCTGGCCGGGCTGGATAAGACGTGGATCGTCACCAACGAATACCTGGCGCACGAGATAGCCGATCAGCTGCCGGGCTTGCCCGAGGCGCAGCTGGTGCGGGAGCCAGTGGCGCGGAATACTGCCCCGGCATGTGGGCTGGCGGCGTTTCTGATTGAGCGGCAGAATCCGGATGCGGTGCTGGGGGTGTTTCCGTCGGACCATGTGATTGGCGACGAGCCTCGGTTTCTGAAGGCGCTGCAGAAGGGCATCCAGGTGGCGGCGGCGGGCGACAACATGGTGGTGCTGGGGATTGAGCCGGTGCGGGCGGAGACCGGTTATGGCTACATCGAGACCGGGGACCTGACGCGGGACGACTCGGCGCTGCACGTGAGGCGGTTTACTGAGAAGCCGAACCAGAACCGGGCCGAAGACTTTGTGGCGGCGGGGAACTACTACTGGAACTCGGGGATGTTTTTGTGGTCGGCGCGGACGCTGGCAAATGCGGTGCGCGAGCACCTGCCTGAAACGGCTCCGCTGCTGGAATCGATTGCGGCGGCGTATGGGACACAGGATTTCGAGCAGGTGTTTCATTCTTTGTATGGGAAGTGTGAAAACATTTCCGTGGACTACGCGATATTGGAGCCGCGTTCGGCGAAGGGCGAGCACCTGTCGCATCTTTATTGCCTGCCGGCGGAGTTCAGCTGGAACGACCTGGGATCGTGGGCCTCGCTCTATGAATACCAATTGGAGACGCGGCTGCGAGGCGATGGCGAAGGGAATGTGTCGGAGACGGGCGGGCACCTGGCGATCGACGCGTCGAACAACTACCTCTACAGTCCGCGGAAGTTTGTGGCGCTGGTGGGCGTGGAGAACCTGGTGATTGTGGATACGGAAGACGCGCTGCTGGTGGTGCATCGCGACCGGTCGCAGGACGTTGGGAAGATCGTTAAGGAACTTGGGGTCACCGGGCACGAAGAACTGATCTGAGAGGATTGCCGGGGAGGACGCTCCGCTCTTGAAATCGGATCGCCGGTTGTGTCAAAGTTCCAGCATGAACAAAGGTTCTGTCATCGAGACCCTGCGCCGGCACGAGACGGAGTTGAGGGCAGCGGGCATAATTCATCTGCGCCTGTTTGGCTCGGTGGCCCGAGGCGAGGAAACGGCACATTCGGACATCGATCTGATGGCCGACCTCGACCGCTCAATGCGGCTTTCCCTTGTAGGTATGGCGCATCTGGAGAATCGGCTTGGCGACCTTCTCGGCGCGAAGGTTGATCTGTGTCCTGCAGGTGCGATGAAGGAGACCGTCCGAGTGCGTGCCATGCGCGAGGCCATCCATGCCTTTTGAGGCTGCGAGATCGCATTTCGAAGACATTCTCGAATGCATCCTGCAAATAGAGCGCTTCGTGGCAGGGATGGACCTTGAGGCTTATCGCCGGGATGACAAGACACAGGCAGCGGGCGAGCGCAAGATACTCATCCTCAGCGAGGCGGCCATCCGCCTGAAGGACGAAGCCGAGGTGCTATGTCCCGGCGTTCCGTGGCGAGATATTCGCGGCATAGGCAATTGGCTGCGCCACCAGTACGACCGAGTCGAGGTTGAAACAGTGTGGAATACAATCCAGGACGATTTTCCGTCACTCAAGGCTGCCGTGGAACGGGTTCTCGCTTCGCCGGAGCCTTCTTAAGGCGCTCCGGCTCTCTCAGTGAAAGTCACTTGTGCAGGGTTGTGAAGGAGCTCGGGGTCACGGGGCATTCGGAGCTGATCTAAGAGGATTGACAGGGAGCACAAGGAAGATTCGTGCTCTTGGCGGCGACAATAGCGGATTCCTGAGGCTGCTCGGCTGGACTATCTCTTCAGTCACGTTGCGGCAATAGGGGTCGCATGCTACCTTCCAAATGAGGCTCTGAATCTCTGCGGTCGTGGGGTGCGCGGATAGAGATAGCGCAAATCTAGGCATCCCAGAGGTAAGCTCCAACCTTTCAACCAACTAAGATGAATCTCCTGACGAGCCGGTGAGCGACGCGGCGAGTCCTACCAACTCGATAAATCCCAAGAATTCGATAAAATTGATCATTCAAATCCCCTGTTGGAACGAGGCGCAGACCTTTTGGCGCACATTGAGTAATCCATGAGTGCAAGTATTCGCTGTGGCATTATTGGCTTTGGCAAGATGGGCATGCTTCACGCGTCGCTAGCAAACGCGATCGAAGGAGCGCAGCTTGCCGGGATCTGCGAACCGAACCGGACCGTCCGCAATTGGTTTGGGACCCTTAGCCCGAATGTACCCGCATACCAGGATTATGCAGAGATGCTGGATGCAGTCCCGCTCGACGCGGTCTTCATCTGCACACCACCGGCCTCTCACATTGAAATTGCAACGGCATGCGTGCGCAAGGGGTGCCATGTCTTTATAGAGAAGCCTGTTTCATTGACCGCAGAAGCCGCTCAACCTCTCGTCGAACTGCTGAAGCAGACAGGCAAAATCGGCATGGTGGGATACATGATGCGTTACGCGGACACGTTCTCTAAAGCCCGAGAGATTGTGAAGCAGGGAGTAATGGGGCGAGTGCTTGCGTGCCGTGCCGCGACGAAGGTTTCACAAAACTACAAGGCGGGCAAAGGCTGGCGGTACTCCCGCAAGGAGTCCGGTGGGGGCGTGTTGATCGCACAGGGCATTCACGCGGTGGATCTGATGTGCTGGATGATCGGAACGCCGCGTTCAGTCAATCTGCGATCGAACAGCCACTATTCCGGAACGGTTGAGGATTTTGCTCAGGCGTTGTTTTCGTGGAAAGGCGACGTAATCGGTTCGCTGGACTCGTCGTGGAGCGTGGACGGGCATCGACTGCTGCTGACTTCGCTGGAGTTGACCTGTGAAAACGGGACGCTGACCGTGGATGATGACACGGTTCGGCTATTCCTTCGCAAGAGATCAGGCAAGTACCCGGAAGGATGGACATCGCTGTCGAAGCCCGAGCTTTCAAATGGCGTGAGTGCGGATATCGGAGGCCCGCTTTACACGAGACAAGACGAAGCCTTCATCAGCGCGGTGCGTGGACAAGATGCGAATGAGAGTGACGTGCGAAGCGCGTGGTCTACTCAGCATGTGATTGACTGTCTCTATAAGTCCTCAGATGCGAACGGAGCCACCGTGGAGATCAATAAAGAATATGACCTGGCTGTGAGATAAGCGAATGAAGATAACGGACAAATTGATTTTGGGACACAACCAGTTCTTTGGTGTAAACCACCTGTCTTCGGCCAGGGGCGTGGCTACGGAGCAATACTTCAGCAGCACGGAGAACGTGATCTCGCTTGTGCGCACGGCGTATCGAGCCGGCGTTTCCGGCTTGATGCTTTCGACTCACGAGCGCGCCAGGGCAATTGCGGATGCGATCCGGAGCGATGCAGAGCTGTCAAGCAACCTGCATCTCCACATCCTGCTTCCCTACATGGCAAAATACGTCCGCATGGCCAATGAGCGTGGGGCTATTTCGATGCTGGAGGAAACGCTGAAACAGGCTACTTGGCGGGAGCGGCTGGCAATCGGTCTGAAAGCGGGAACTGGGGTAATCACAAAGGACCTGCCGACGATTCTGGCTGCGTTGACGACGATAGAGCTTCTGCCGTTCAAGGGGCTGAATGTAAAGTCAGTGTTCCTGCACAATTCCTTGACCGACATGCTGGCGGCGCTGCGCTCGACTGATGTGGTGAAGTTCTTTGTGAAAAACATTGAGGAGGAACATGGCGCCTGCCCGGCCTTTTGCACCCTGTCAGCCGGACTCACAATGAGTTACTTTCGCGAGATCGGACTTGAAGAGCCGGTGATTATGGCGCCGTTTAATCCAGCGGGGTTCCAAATGAATCCTTCGCGGGAGAGATGTGAGCAACTGCTCAAGGAGTACCCCTGCCACATGGTCGCCATGAGTGTGCTGGCAGCCGGCTATGTGAAACCCGCGGACGCTGCACGCTATCTGTCTTCTCTTGCAGGAATCGATTCGATCATCTTTGGAGCTTCCAGCCCCGGACACGTCACGGAATTGAGTAGCGTGCTGGGCACCGTCGTGAATCAAGCCGTCATTCAATAGACCATACTTTAGCGATTCAGCGGGGACATGCTGATCGCTGAAGTGATCCGAGATGGTGTGAATTA
>Ga0302324_100020152_pt1 | contig 13064 bp, 9 predicted proteins | sample Palsa_T0_1_FD_201949 | JGI IMG/M metagenome (GOLD analysis project Ga0302324, IMG submission 201949) | Peat permafrost microbial communities from Stordalen Mire near Abisko, Sweden - Palsa_T0_1 | ecosystem: Environmental > Terrestrial > Soil > Palsa > Peat permafrost | place: Sweden: Abisko...
GCCTAATTCAAAAAGCACATTCGGATTCGGCGTAGGTCGGGCAGATTGCAAATTGTTGATAATCGAAACATCCGCGACAAATAGGTCTGATTTAGCGATTTTGGCGGTGATCGATTCGGCGATGGAAGGGCTGCCGGGGATTCCAAAGGTGTCCCGATCAACCACGGCATCCAAGGTAATGCGGTCGTCTCGTCCAATGGCCTTTACCGCTTTTTCCAAGGCAGTCAAAATAAAATTTCGATTGTACTTTGGATCCAGGTCAGACTGCCAGGAATAAAAAATGGTAAAGGGCAATTTCATATGAACTCGGTTGCTGCAAATATATAGTATGCGAAGGATGTCCGACCCAGAGGATTAAGACTGGTATGTCCCTGAAACCAATGTAGCCTAATTCTCTAAGAACAATATAATCTCAACCGTCCCCCTTCCCCCGTCCTCTCTGAGGAGGGGGGAAGGGGGGATAAGAGGGGGAGATGGGGGAAGGTGCCGGCTGTTTGTCGTTTAGGGAGCAGCCGGGGGAAATGCCGGAGTGAGGAAGGAAGATAGCCGGAGGGCGGATTAGGTAGACGGAGCAAGGAAGGTTGGTTATTCCGCATATACGGCTTAGGAGATTGGGACCGGGGGCTTTAAGGGCCCGGTCCCGCAGCGTTATTTACTTCTTTATAATGTCACATCTGGCTTCCTTATCTCTAAAAAGTGGTATTGCTCCTATCTAAAACCTCTAAGAATATTCTATTCACAACCGTCCCCCGCTTCCCCCGTCCTCATTGAGGAGGGGGAAGTGGGGGACAAGAGGGGGAGATGGGGGAAGGTGCAGGCTGTTTGTTGTTTACGGTAGCAGCTGGGAAGCATGCCGGAGTGAAAGAGGAAGATGGCAGTAGAGCGGATAGGGTAAACAAAGCGAGGAAAGTTGATCGCAAGATCACTATAAATCAGGCACATACAATTTAGGAGTTTGGGACAGGGGGGCTCAAGGCCCCCTGTCCCGCGACATTCACGGAAGGTAAAGGCTTCCTTGGCACGAGTTTTCCTTAACTGATCGCATGAAAGAGGAAATGGATATCGGCGGTAACAAGGCATGGATCCTGATTGAACCGCATTCGCTTGAGGATCAGAAGGAAGGCCAGCCGGGGGAGTACTTTACTGCCAGCTACAGCTTCGAAGAGCAAGCGGAGGGACCGGCCGTTGTCTTGTTCCTGCAGGACGATCTCACGCCCAAACGCTTTGAATCACCTGTGCAAGCACTGGAGTACGCGAGCGAAAAGCTATTGGGACGGGTCCGGACGTGAAAGGACCCCGTACGGAGAGGTGTCATGCCCATCCTCCCGGTCACCAACTGATTTTCCAATTTTTTGTCCTATTTCGCAACGGGTTGCAACGTTATCCACCTGCTGTGAAAAACTAGCATTTCCATGGTTTTCCACCTTTTGCGATATTGGTCCTAAATCGTACCCGATCAGATACAAAAAAAGAGAGCGATTCGGGGGATGAAGCGGGACATCGGTTTGGACCGTTGCCCCTATAGCGTAATTCCTAAAGTTACTCCCTTTTTTTTCGTAGGCCACCCACTACTAGGGTAGCGGTGGCTTCACTATTTTCGGACCGGGCCAAGCGATCTCCAACTACTGCGGCATGTCCGGAATCGCCAGTGGTAAATTGACTTAAACACCTCCCCTCCCAACGACAACTCCAAAACTCTGAGAACAATCTATTCTCAACCGTCCCCTATTCTCCCACCTCCTTTAGGAGGGGGTGGGGAAGGTAAAAATCCCTTCCCGTCCCTATATTTGCCTTCCCCTCGGCGAATCACCGGGGGTGACAACGACATGAAGCAATACATCGGGCATCTTTCCCTCCTCGTACGCGACTACGACGAAGCGATCCGCTTCTATACCGAGAAACTAAACTTCCAGGTCCGAGAAGACAAACCGCTGACTCCGGACAAGCGATGGGTCGTGATCGCGCCAGAAGGGGCAGTCGAGTGCAGCCTTTTGCTCGCCAAAGCCACGGGCGAGGAGCAAGCCTCCTGTATCGGCCGGCAGGCCGGTGGTCGCGTCTTTCTCTTTCTTTTCACAGATGATTTTTGGCGGGATTACTATCAGCTACAAGAAAGACAGATAGAATTCGTCCGTCCCCCGAAACGGGAAAGCTATGGTTGGGTAGCGGTATTCGAGGATCTTTACGGCAATCGATGGGACCTGCTCGAACGACCTTTATAGAATAGCCTTCATCGTTGACAGGCATCAGTGCGATGCCTTCACTCTGAACAATAAATCAAAAAGCCTCTAAGAATATTGAATTCACAACCGTCCCCCGCTTCCCCCATCCTCTTTGAGGAGGGGGAAGGGGGGGATAAGAGGGGGAGATGGGGGAAGGTGCCGGCAGTTTGTTGTTTAGGGGGTAGACTGGGGGAAATGTTGAAGGGAAAAGGGGAAGATGGCTGGGGGCGGACTTAAGTATATCCTTTAGGAGAATGGGACCGGGGGCTTTAAGGCCCCCGGTCCCGCAGCTACCTTTAAAAATTCCTTAAAATTCTTTGGATGCCGGGTCTTTGTTGCGTGTTATAGGCTCAAACCGGGACTTTTCGCCATGGAACGAATCAAATACCTCCTCCTCCGCTTCCTCCGGGAAGAAGCTACGCCGGCCGAACAGGCTGAGTTGGAGGCGTGGGCGGCAGAGGGTCCGGCCAACCGGGAGTTGATGCAGGACCTGCAGGATCCAGCGCTGATGGCGGAGGCCCTGGCGAAACTCGACCAGCTGCACCGGCAGGAGGCCTGGGCCAGAGTGGAACGACACGCGCTGGAAGCGCGTGAAAAGACATTAGATTCCGTGGAGTCGTATGCAGCGGAGCATCGCCGGCGAATTCTCCGATGGTCCGTGGCGGCCGCGGTTGTCCTTCTGGTTGCTGGGTCGGCGGTATGGCTACAAGAAACCCGGAAAAACCAAAAACCGGCTGTAGCTATTGCAAGTACGCCGGTTCATGACGCCCTGCCCGGGGGGAATAAAGCGATCCTGACCTTGTCCGGCGGCCGGCAAGTGATCCTGGACAGCGCTACGGAAGATACCGTGCTGACCGAAGGAGCGGCCATCGTCGCAGGGGCCAAAGGAAAACTGGCCTATAATCCCGGCAACCAGGCAGACGCCCCGCTGGTCTACAATACATTAACTACCCCCCGCGGCGGGCAGTATCAACTGACGCTGCCTGACGGCAGCAGGGTCTGGCTGAACGCCGAGTCCAGCATCACGTACCCAACGGCATTTACCGGTAAGGACCGCAAAGTACAGGTCACCGGCGAGGCCTATTTCGAAATAGCGAAAAATGCGCACGAGCCTTTTTCCGTGGAAGAAAAGGGCATGACGATCGCGGTACTCGGCACCAGCTTCAACGTAAACGGGTATGAGGATGAAGCGTTTAGCAAAACGACCCTGGTAGATGGGAGAGTTAAAGTCGACTACGAAAAAGTAGGGGCGCTGCTCGGGCCGGGGACGCAGGCTGAGGTGTACCGGGGACCGAATCCGGATAACCAGACACCCGCGATCAAGGTAGGACCGGCGAACGTAGAGCAGGCCCTGGCCTGGAAAAACGGCTTGTTCGCTTTCTCGGACGCCGACCTGCCTACCGTCATGCGCCAACTATCGCGCTGGTACAACGTAGACGTCAAATACGAAGGAGAAATATCCAAAGACAAATATCAATTCAACGGAAAGATCGGCAAAACCCTAACCCTGGACCAGGTCCTGAAGATCCTGACCAAAACCCAGGTGCATTACAATATCGATGGAAACCAACTGACCATCCGGCCCTAAAAAGTAAAGAAGAAAAGAACCTTCCTAATAGTCAAACCTTCCTAAGGACAGGGCATTACCTAAAATGAAAAACCGGGTGTAAGATTGGAGTCCTTCCCCGGCTTTCGTCCAGGTTAACCCTCATATACAATTTCAGTAGACTGCAATGAACTTTAACCCAAACAAAGCAAAAGTATGCTATTAAAAGCATTTTGCCATCCGCCTTGTCATGCTAAAAAACAAGGGTCGGAGGGCACCACCAAAACACTGGCCCCGAGACGAAGTCTCGAAAAATTGTTGTTAACGATGAAGTTGACGGGATTTTTACTATTTGCCGCGGCCTTACACGTGAGCGCTGGTACGCGGGCTCAAACGGTGACCTATTCGGCAAAGACCGCGCCGCTGGTAAGCGTTTTTGCCGCCATCGAGCAGCAGACCGGATACGTCTTCTTTTACAACTCCCGAGACCTCCAGGGAACTTCGCCCGTTACCGTCAGGCTGGAACAAGTTCCCTTGAAGGAAGCCCTGGATCAGATCCTGGCTACGCAACCGGTCACGTTCGAGATCCAGGGCAACACCATCGCGATTACGCGAAAGCCTACTGTTGTTGGTGTTAACACCAACAAGGAACTTCCCCCGGGCGATATCCACGGCCGCGTGGTGGACTCGACAGGAGCGCCACTCGAAGGTGCATCAGTAACAATTAAAGGCAGTAAAGGAAAAGGTACGACTACAAATGCCAAAGGTGAGTTTGTTCTGAAGAACGTTCCCCCTGGCGTTGTATTAATTTTCAGTCATATAGGTTTTCAGCGGGAAGAAGTGACTATCGGTGAGAAGAAGACTCTTACCATTCAGCTCAAGCAATCGTCGGTATCGTTGGATAATGTTACGGTAGAGTATTCCAACGGATATCAAACTATACAGCCTGAAAGAGCTACGGGCTCTTTCGTTCAGGTGAATAACGACTTATATAATCGGCGGGTTTCAACAGATGTCTTGACAAAGCTGGATGGAGTCACCAGTGGAGTATTTTTTAACAATTCAGGAAGCTATCTCAATTCCACTTATGGCTTGCCAAATGTTGCAGCAAATTCAAACGATAAATTGGGGATCGTCATTCGCGGACAAAGCACGCTTTCATCGAATGTCAGTAAAGACCCCTTGATCATAGTAGACAATTTTCCGTATGAGGGGGACATTAACAATTTAACGCCAGAAATGGTGGAATCTGTTACTGTGTTGAAAGACGCTGCGGCATCCTCCATTTGGGGGGCAAGGGCGGGCAATGGTGTGATCGTCATAACTACTAAGAAGGGGCATAGAGGACAGGGCATGAAGGTGGACTTTAACATCAATGCGACTATGGGGAACCGTCCTGATTTGTATTATTCCAAACAGTTTCTGGACGCGTCTGATTTTATAGGTGTCGAAGATACGCTGTTTACTGATGGATATTTCAATTCCTATCTGACGAGGTCTTCCAAGCCTGCGATTTCGGAAGTAGTTCAAACGCTTGTCGACGAGCAAGCAGGATTGATATCGCAGGCGCAAGAAACTTCAACGATCAATGGGCTTCGTGGTTTGGATGTCAGAAGTGATTATGAGAAGTATATTTATCAAAAGTCACTAGATCAACAGTACGGAATTACTTTGCATGGAGGTACGAACAACCTCGCATATTCATTGTCGGCAGGTTTTGACGGGGTCAAGACCAACCTACAGCGAAATGGATATCAACGATTGGTCATTAATTCGTTCAATACCTATTCGCCTATAAAGAATCTTGAAATAACAGGCCGCGTTACATTTACCGACGTTGATATGCAGAATAATAATTCTTTTGGCTGGGGAACGGCGGGCCTGACGACTGGAGGTGTTTACAATTCGAATCTGCTGCCCTATACCCAGTTAGCTAATTCAGCAGGACAGCCATTGGCGATAACTCATGTCTATGCTGACACCTATCTAGATAGCGTGCAGAAGCTAGGCTTTTTGAATTGGCAATATTCCCCTTTATGGGAACTGCAAAATGCGGATAACACATCTAACCGCAAGGACTTTGTTCTTCAGGCAGGGGTAAAATACCGTTTTTTCAAAGGGCTTACAGCTGAGGTGCAATATGAGAATGAGAACCAGGCGAACAATGGCACGAATTATGAGAATCCCGAGACATACGCCGTCAGGAACCTTGTGAATGAGTATTCTCAGTATAGCCCCTCTTCCGGCATTACATATGACTTCCCTGAAGGCGGCATTTTGAATATTGCGTCCAATACGCTGAACTCGAATAATGCGAGGGCTCAGCTCGGGTATAATGCCTGGATTCACACAAGAAGCGTTATTTCAGTGTTAGCCGGAGCTGAGTTGAGGGATGTCACGACAAGTCAATACTTGTATACATCGTACGGCTATAACAATGACTATGGCACGGCTGTCACAAATCTTAATTATAGCACCTCTTTTCATACGAACCCGTCCGGTGTCTCGCAGATTCCGGCGCCGGCTGGGGGCATAAGCACAACCACCAATCGATATATATCGTATTATTCAAATATCGGCTACACCCTTGACAATAAGTATACAGCTTCCATAAGTGGTCGGGAAGATGGGGCGAATATATTTGGCGTAAATACCAATAAGAAAATTACTCCGCTTTGGTCGGCAGGGTTGGCGTGGAATATAGGGCGGGAGGGTTTTTATAAGGTTGCTTTTCTTCCGAGCTTGAATTTGAGGGGAAGTTATGGCTATAGCGGGAATGTCTATAACGGTGTATCTCTTTTGACGGCTAATTTCTACACGAATTCGCTAACGGGATTGCAACAGGCGCTTGTTACAAATCCGCCTAATCCGGATTTGACCTGGGAGAGAGTAAAGAATGTGAATCTAGGAGTCGACTTTGGCATTCCGAAGAATGTCGTCAGCGGCACTCTGGAGTATTTTGTAAAAGATGGAGAGGACCTGATAGAGAACGAACCTCTTGCGCCATCTAGCGGATTTCTGTCATTTAATGGCAATGCAGCATCCACGCAAACAAGGGGGGTGGACCTCACGGTAAATACCAAGAACATCAATCGTAGGTTTAAATGGTATACGACTTTCCTATTTAGTGAACTGCATAGTAAGGTGAAAAAATATGATGTACCGCAAACCGCGTCGAGCATTGACGGGAATTCTGTCGCGCTCCTTGGAAAACCTATTTCCGGAATATATAGTTATAAATGGGCGGGGCTGGATCCTACCGATGGAGATCCCCAAGGTTATCTCGCTGGGAAGGTAAGTAAGGACTATCAGGACATAATCAACAATTATAGCCCGGATAGCTTGGAATTTGGCGGGTCATCTGTGCCGACCTGGTTTGGTTCGCTGCGGAATACCTTTTCCTATCAGGGTGTAAGCATTTCGTTTAATATAATTTACAAAATGGGGTACGTTTTTAGAAACCCGTCTACCAGTCTAAGCTATAGCGATATTATTTCTAATCCCAACGTGGACTACACGAGGAGGTGGCAGCAACCCGGCGATGAAAAGAAGACGTACGTTCCTTCAATTGTATACCCGAGCAATAATTTAAGGACGAGCTTTTACGAGTATTCGAGCGTGCTCGTCCAGAATGCGGATAATGTCCGGCTACAGGATATCACGCTGAGTTATTCTTTTGACCAAACCAAATTGAATCTGAAGCCATTAACGCATTTAGAGGTATATTTTTACGCGAATAATATGGGTGTTTTATGGAAGAGCAATAAAGTGGGAATTGATCCGGACTTTGTCAGCGGCCTCCCTAGTCCCAAAACATTTTCAGTGGGAATTAGGGGGAATCTTTAAGTACCCAATTTATAAAAGCAATTAATATCGACAAAATGAAGCTCATCAAAATATATAAGTTAGGCTGCTTGTTTTTCCTGGCAGCAATTTTGGCAGGTGGTTCCTGTAACAAACGCGATCAGTATTTGGACGTTAAAAGCAGTAATACGGAAGTCGTGCCTAGTTCCGTATCCGACTATCAGGCCATATTGGACTATGCGAATGTGATGAATGCATCTTACCCCTTGGCTGGTTTATTGGGGTGTGACAATTATTATTTACCGGTCACGACCTATAATTCCTTAACGGCGCCTCAAAATACGGCATACATCTGGGCTTCGGATATTTGGCAGGGTATGGGTTCGGGGGATTGGAATGCGGCCTATCAGACGATCGAATATGCGAATATATGTCTGGATGGCCTAAATTCTCTGACAGGAGATACTGCTTCCAGTTCAAGCTATAATAATGTAAAGGGGTCCGCCTTGTTTTTTCGGGCATTTGCCTTTTATAATCTGGCGACCATTTTTTGCAAGCCTTATATTTCAAGCTCGGCAAGCACTGATCTGGGTATTGTATTGCGCGTTTCTTCAGATGCAAACGTGAAGTATCCCCGGAGCACGGTGTCAGAGACTTATAATCAGATAATAAATGATTTGAAGGCTTCGATTCCACTTCTGCCTGCCACCCCGGTGAATGTAACCCGTCCATGTGTAGGGGCCGCGAATGCATTGTTGGCTAAAGTCTATCTTGACATGGCGGATTATTCCGATGCGTTGACTTATTCTTCGGATGTCATTGCAAGCAACGGAGACTTGCTTGACTTCAATAACTCTACACTTGTAAATCCTGCATCAGGTGTGTCGTTCCCCTCAGTGCCCAATCAGAATCCTGAAATTATTTTTTTCGCTGAATCTATTGGTTATGGGACGCTTTGGCCTTATGGTTCTGGAATCGTAGATAGTAATTTGTATAATAGTTATACTCCAAATGACTTACGTCAGGCGGCTTTTTATTTATTGAATGGAAGCCAGGCAACATTTATCGGATCATATGATTCCTATGGATTTTATAATTTTTCCGGTATTGCTTCGAATGAGGTGTACCTTATCCAGGCAGAGTGTAATGCGCGTCTGGGAAATACTTCGGCTGCAATGACGGGGCTGAATTTACTTTTATCAAAGCGCTTTATTACCGGAACGTATCAGCAGCTGAGCGCGCCGAGCGCCGACAGTGCGTTAACTTTGATCTTGCACGAAAGAAGGAAGGAACTTCCGTTCACTGCTAATATCAGATGGCAGGATTTGCGCCGATTAAACCTTACAAGCCAATATGAAACTACCTTGACGAGAAATGAAAATGGACAAGTATATACTTTGGCGCCAAACGACCCGAAGTATGTTTATCCTATTCCAGACGATGAGATTCAGCTGACTGGAATCCAGCAAAATTCAAGGTAAGTTTCAAACATCACACTATGATAAAAGACAGATCGTTCAAAATCGTTCTAGCTATTTTTTGTTTGCCGTTTTTATTTTCTGAAGTAGTTGCCGGGAATAAGCCCCCAGGATATGAGGCGGAAGTTCAACTTCAGTTTGATGCTCGATATGCGGGAGATACCATCTATGCGGAATTATATCCAAAGTTGATCGGAGAAGGAGATTGGAACCTGGAGCAGTCGTTATTGCATACTTCTTATCAGTTTGTGCTGGATGGTCAGGGTCGGGCAAAAATGAAAATTTCTATGCCAAAACAATTCGCCTATCTCTCGCTGGCGAGGGACATTGACGGGAAATTTGGCGGTAAGAATCCGTTGATTGACTTCTATTTATTGGAATCTGGGGATAGTATTGCTGTAAATGTATCGTCGGACAGCATTTATAGCCCAAGGTTTTATTCAGAAGATCCGCGAGTAAAGCCAAAATACAGGCTTGACTTTGCCGGTACGGGCGCCGAAAAGTTCCAATTTTTTTATGAATGGAGACATCCGGTAGGCGGTAAGCATCGGACCGGCGAATCCGTAGCTTTCGTTCCTGTGTTTGACAGCCTGGGCAGATATAATGAAGGGAATCATTTATTCCACGATTTTTTGGCTGATTCGACGAGGCTGGAACATTTGATGGCGGATATGGATGCTGAGTCCAGGGAGATATGCAGGGCTGACCTGGTAGGGGAGTATTTTCGCTTTTTAGGAAGAAATGAATCGACGGCAAAACACAATTATCCGCAGGTTGATTTTGCCTATGATGAGTTTAGAAATGAGCTTTGGAAGAGGGGTGGTACGCTGTCGGAAAATGCTAAAGTACAATCAAAGTATTATTCAGATGGAGTATATGAATTGGAGCGAACGGCCTTTATGCTGAAAAATAGGGATTTAAATTCAGGATTTTATGCCGAACTGAGGGATGGCTATTCCGGGATGCTAAGAGACCATCTGCTCACATTGTTTTTTTCGCAGTCCATTGACAATATGGGGAATATTGGGCAGATGGTCCATAATGCACAATCTGTGATGGAAAGTGAGAGGCTGAAGAGAATTATCTTAAAATGTACTAACAAATTACCTGGGATACCGGCGTTTAATTTCTCCCTTCCGAATATGGATGGGAAAATGGTTTCTTTGGAAAAGCTTAAAGGGAAGTATGTATTTATCGATTTTTACTTTACCGGCTGTTCAGATTGCAGCTATTTTTATACACACACACTGAGGCCGATTGAGGAGAAGTATAAAGGTGACAAGCGGGTTTGCTTTATTTCTATTTCTATTGACGCAAATAAGAAAGAATGGTTGTCATCGTTAACGTCGGGGCGGTATAGTACTACCGGACAGGCCAATGTATTAAACTTGTATACGGGGGGAAAGGGAATTAATAGTCCCTTGATAAAGAATTACGACGTGTTTGCCTATCCAGAACATATGTTCATTGACCCGGAGGGGAAGATCGTGGAGTTTGATAAGGATCAATTCCGACAAAATAATGAGCTGGAGAAGTTGATTTCGGCGGCGGTAAGAGGGTCAAAGGTCTATTTAAATTCTGGGGGCCTTTGAGAAAATATTTAGATTGTCTAAGAAAGTAAAAGCAATGGGTTGGAAGGGCAGACATCAGCCCATTGCTTTTGTTATCGCGCGATTTAGTGGCCTAGTTATATTGCACTGTTAAGATTATTTGGTTCGTGCTACTTGTTTCGGGCATTGGGAAAATAAAGGTCTGCATCGGTTAAGGAGTAGTTGGGGTGTTTCGAGAGGCAGTATAACCGCTTGCTAACCCCCGCTTGTGAAGGCGCCAGGCGTTTTATCAACAATATTTTGGTCATTTGACTGAACAAGGGTTAGAGTGATTGCATTGTCGGGGTACACGAACCTGCAGGTGCCGTTAAATCCGACACAGCGATAACCGGGCTTCCAGAGCGAGACGCTATAAGTGCCATTGGAGTTTTCGCTATGAATGGCATAAGTCCTTCCGGTGAATTTGACAGTGTGCTTTATGGTGAATGCGGAGCCAATGCCGATAATTACTGCGAGGGCTAGAAAGCCCAACCTGATTCTTTTCATTATTTAAAGTTTAAACGGTGAACAAAGGGTTGCCCCGAGTTGTAAGAAATGTCCGATCTAGTTTTGTAAAACTCCTGGCGATTTTGAGAGGATAGTCATGTCGTCTGTCTGAATAAGGGTAAGGGTAGTGCCACCATCTGGGTACACGAGTTTGCATGTTTTGGCAGTGCCGCTACAACGATAGCTGGTTTTCCAAAGCGAAACACTATAGGTTCCGTTGGAATTTTCACTTTTAATGGCATAGGTTCTGCCGGTGAATTGGGCAGTGTGTTTTACCGTAAAGGCAGAGCCTGTGCCGATTATGGCTGCGAGAGCTATGAAACCCAATTGTGTCTTTTTCATTGTTTTTATTTTGAATGATAGGAATGAATGATGCGTGACATTATTAGCACCTGATTTCGCTGAGAACGGTCGCCGAAGGCTTATTGTTGCAAATTTCCTTTAATTATACCGCTGATGTTCGGGTCGGTGGACTGAATTATTGAAAGTGTGGCGCCGCCGTCCGCGTATATGAATTTGCAAGTATTGCTTGCGCCTATGCAGTGGTGTGAAAAGTCAAATCCTCCGGACAGCGTCGCCAAAAAAAGGCCTTTGGAACCCTTACTGGACCTAGATGTATGATTGATGGCTGTCTGACTACGGAAAGTGGCTGTCTGACAGGAAAAATCTCGATTTCAGACGATGACATCAATAAGTGGAAGGCCAAAGTGCGAAAAGGTTTGGAATACGATAGCACAAGTTGTCTATATCGACCTACTATATTTGACCTGACAACTTTTGGAGAGAGCTGGGCGTTCGAGAAGAGCGTGTCCGTTTCGATCAGATTTGGGCCTGGAAACAGCAAAGGTGTGGCGAACGACTTGTTGGTCGGTCAAAAGCCTTCGAGGAAAATGGGCTAAAATTAGGATAAATGGCTTGTCCATTTGTTTTAATCATTTTAGTATGAGATATAGAATTCTTTTTACCTGTCTTTTAATGCAACTTTCGATGCTATGCTATGGCCAGGACCCCATACACTGGCGCTTCAATACTGAAAATACCAGTTACGGGAAAGAAATCCGCATCACTGCTGTAATCGACTCCGGATGGCATATCTACGCCATGACCCAGCCCCCGGAAGCTATTTCCGTACCGACCCAGATTCAGTTTCAACCGAGCCCCCTGTTCCGGTTCACAGGCGCGCTTAAAGAGACGGGTCACAAAGAGACCTATACTTACAAAACAGTCGGCATCACCCAGTATCAGTATCGCGACAGCGTTGCCTATATTCGTCCCTTTCGCTTACGGGGACAGGCCAAAAGTAGCATTAGCGGTACCATCACTTACCAGGCCTGCACCGACGAACAATGCTTGCCTCCCAAAACCGTCTCCTTCAGCATCCCCCTCCCTTAACTCTAAGCTTATGCGACGATTTTTCCCGATCCTCCGCGCCCTAGTCTGCTTGCCGGGGTTCTTGGTTGTACTTAGCATCGCCACCCGGGGCCAGGTTCGTCTCGGTCGCCATGTTGTGCGGAAACCACCCATCACTTACCCTTCCTTTTCGGTTTACACCCCCCATCAGCGTCTACATTGGCTGGTCCGGCCTTGATCACAGCGGTTTTCTTTTCTCATAAAATTGAGTCCCGTTCTCGTAAAAGGATCGCCTGACCCCATGGTTATCTTCGCCGAGGTAAAACAAACGGCTGTACTACTAAAACAATTACTTCCCCACTTAGAAGAGCAGCCTCGACATTAATTGTATCGACTATGCACTACGGCGTCATCGCTATCGGTTCACGAGGGGATGTCCAACCCTTCGTCGCACTTGCCCTCGGTCTGAAGGGGAAAGGTCATCGCGTGACACTGATGGCGCACGAGAATTTCAAATCGTTCGTCGAAGCCTATCATGTCGACTTTCATCCCTTAGCCGGCAATACGGAGG
>Ga0302324_100020154_pt1 | contig 13063 bp, 14 predicted proteins | sample Palsa_T0_1_FD_201949 | JGI IMG/M metagenome (GOLD analysis project Ga0302324, IMG submission 201949) | Peat permafrost microbial communities from Stordalen Mire near Abisko, Sweden - Palsa_T0_1 | ecosystem: Environmental > Terrestrial > Soil > Palsa > Peat permafrost | place: Sweden: Abisko...
GATTGTGTTTTGGGTTCGGTGGAGAATCTCCGCCAGATTCACGCTGTCGTGAACCTCGGTGCCGGGCTGAAGCGACGGCGCAACCGCGATGGCTTCACTATGCCCTTCAAACCAGGCGATGAAGGACGACTGGGCAGCACCGGAGAGCCTTTGCAGGTTGACCCAGGTGTAATAGGCACCCATATCGGCATCGACAAGCGATCCCGCGGGATCGAGAACTGCTCGCTGTTGGATCCCGGAGAGCTCCTCGTCGGCGGATTCTTCTGTTTGCCGTGGCGCGAATTTTGCCAGGATGGTGAGCGGGCGCGCACGGCGGAGTGCTTCCCTGGCGGTCCACTGCACAAAGGTGGTGCTGTAGATCTGCGTCCCCGAACCTTCTGTCAGTACGCTGATGGCGAAACGGCTCAGAACGGGATCATCTGCGTGACGATTCATTCCCACTTCGGACGGGTCGGTTTCCGCGAGGCGCGTGCGCAGGGCTTCCACTCCGGCTTGGGACGCGGAGACTTGCTGCATCTTGTGGATGAGCGCCATACGCACCGGCTGCAGAGAACCGTAGGCGACCGAGGCGATCTGGTTGCCCGGCAAGGTTGTTTGCATTCCGCCGTCAATGCACCAGTGGGCATACGGGGAGGGATGCGCCTGGCTGCGTGCGGCAAGAGTATCCAGTAAGAGCTTATAGCTGCTGCCCGGATCGACATGGGTGTAGTAGACGCCGTGCGGACGCAGTTTGCGAAAGAGTGGATAGTTGGTATGGCTGATCTCTTGTGAGATCACCGCGATGCCGAGTCGTGGTGCGGGAGCGGCCGCTTCGGGAACTGCGGTATTGAAGGCTTTTACATAGTCCTCCGCGGCTCTGCCAAAGTCGTCGATCTGGTGTGTTGCCCAGAGATAAGCAGACAGGTGCTCGGAGAAGCGAGAAGGAGCGGCGATCCAATCCATTGCTTCGAGTTCGGGCGAGAGGCTCAATTTCGCAAAGGAACTCATGGCTCTCGACAACTGCTTGGTGGTCATCGTTCCGAGATAGCGGAATTGCCGGTCAATCTCATCTCGTTCTGCTGGAAACTTCCAGTCGTAGACGATGACCTCTCGCAGAAGCAGGGGGAGGAAAGCCAGTGGGAGCTGCTGCAGCAAGGAGATATTGCTGGTTGCAATTTGCTTCGCCTGAGGTGGATAGCTTTGGAACTGTTCGGCTTGAATCGGATGCGCAAGCATGAGCTATAGCACCTCCGGCAGAGCCTTGCCGCGGGAGAGGTTTGGTGAAAAGCCGAAGAATGCGCCGAGCGTCGGCACGAGATCGGTCGACTCTACGGGACGATCGACGAGCACATTTTCTCTCACCCCTGCGCCTCTCACCATCATCCATGTGGTTCTCGAAAACGCATCACCGGTGCGGTGATGCTGAAAACCATTGCCGCCGGCAGACGTATCCGAATCGCGGCCAAAGTCGGGAAGAATGAACATGGTTGTCTTACCGGCATATTCGGGCTCGCTCTGAATCATCTGCCAAATCTCTGCGCAAAGCCGATCGGAGCGCTTGATCGCATCGACATAGAGCGAGTAAGTGCCGGCATGCGCAACATCAATATCGTGCAGCGTGATCCAGAGCAGGCTGGGCGCGAGCTGATGCATCAGCTGCCTGGCAATGTAGACCGAGAGTTCGTCCGGACTACGCAGACTGCGAGCGTGGGCGGTGAAATCCGTAACAGAGAGTTTCAGCATCTGCGACATCTGCTGCAATTGCTCGTCACTTACCCCCAAAGCCGGCGCATAGACCGGGCTCTCATAGTTGTCGCGCAACAGATGGTCAAGACCGGAAGACTCATTTGCCATGGCTGCGGCGAGCAGACGCTTGGGCAGGATCACGCCGGCACCCATTCCAGCTCCATGAGAGAAGTGGCTACTCTCGCCGATAAGCCCGAAGCCATTGCTGGGAGCGACCACCCACGTATCGGATGCAGGGCGATGCAGATCCTTGCGGAAGTATTCGAAGACCGTTGGATTGTCCGGTGAGACGGCGGCGAAGTTGTTGAAGGTTTCGTAGGCCCCCGTCACCAGGCTTGCGGTCGCGACATAATGACCCAGGATCCCTCGATTGACTACCTGGGTGAAGAACGTGCCCTGGGGAATGAACTCGTGCAAGAGATGACGGATGTTTTCCTGTCCATCGGGCATGAACGTTTCTTCATCTCGAGTTCCTCCTCCAAAGGTAACGACGACTGCCTTCTGCCCTGTCCGCATGGCCATCGCACGCAGTGGGGAGAAGGCCGACAAGGCGGTCGCGGCCGTCGCTCCGGTGGCCGTACGAAGGAACTCGCGCCGGCTCCATGAGATCGCCCTCTCGACCCGATTGGAGGATCCCAGATCGCGGAAGCACGCCAGCTCCGGAAACTTCGCACGTCTGGGATCGTTAGGGGTATCGAAGGGGTCCATCTTTGCTTGCCGTCTTCCAACCGGAAACCTGTCTGGGCGAGTATAACTCCGCTGAATTGCTTAGGCTGGCAGGAGAACATTTCGAAGACGGGACCTGCTGTTGCATGGCGATTGTGTTGAGACGTAGGATTTGTTTCGTTGCCTGCTGCAATCCGAACCATTTTCCGGACAGCAGACGGTTGGTAGCTTGCTTTGGTTTCACCTACACCTTTCCTTTTCTCAACTACACGTTGGGTGCATCGGGGACGTTCTGGATCTATGCGGGAATCTGCGCTCTCGGCTTCGTCTACCTGGCCTTGCGCCTGCCGGAGAATAAAGGGAAGTCGCTGGAAGCCATCGAGTAATCGTGGAGTTGAGGCGCGACCCAAGCGCTGGATTGCAGTCCGCGGCTGGGCACGGTAACATCAAACTGACGGCTTTGCGCCCATCCTCATGGTGAACGCCGTCCGCAGGGTTAGCTTCTGAGCGCGGAAGTGGTGAAATTGGCAGACACACCATCTTGAGGGGGTGGCGCCGAGAGGCATGGGGGTTCAAGTCCCCCCTTCCGCACCATCGATTGAGGTTTTCATGATCTGGTTTGTGGGTACGATTCACGTTATTGTTTGCCTCATCCTGATTGGAGTCGTTCTTCTCCAGCAGGGTAAGAGCGCTGACCTCGCGGGCGCCTTTGGCGGCCAGGGGTCTCAGACAGCATTCGGCCCCCGGGGAGCAGCCAACCTGCTGACCAAGGTGACTACGTATGCTGCCATCGTGTTCATGTTTACATCCATTGGACTGACGGTTCTGATCCAAAGAAACAGCGGTTCGCGCTCCGTGCTGTCGGGCATCAAGGCTGGACATACGAACACGGCCCCAGCTCCCGCTAAGTCCCCAGTTCCAGCTCCAGCCAAGTAGCAGATTGCTCGCAGGTCTGTCGTCGGCTCCGCTCGGTATGACAAGGGATGATTGCGGTTCCATTGATACCCCTGCTAGCGAACGTTGTCTGTCCATTAACGACTATTTATGGAAGCTTCGCCCTTCCCTTTGTCATCCCGAGCGGAGCCGAGGGATCTGCGGTTCTGCGGACCCGTCCTGGTTAACCTGCTTCCGTGAGGGTCGAGCGTTGCCGGGTCCGGCGGCCCACTGCCACTACCAGTAAGCCCATACCCAGGAATACCACCAGTAACATCGCGGCACGGACCAGGACGCCGCTATAGCCGAGCTGGTTGACATCGACAAAGGGATAAGGATAGACGTGGCTCACCTCACCCCGGGCCAGGATGTACACCAGGTAGACGCCGGGATACACCAGCCACGCGAGGGCATGCTTCCAGGTCAGCCCCGCCCGGGGCGCATACAGCAGCCAATACAACACGTAACCGACCGGGATAATGCTATGCAGAAGCACATCGGCCAGCCATTGGGCGCCTTGTGGATTCCAGAGCTGGCGCAGCAATAGCTGATACACGATGCCGACAATGGCAATATAAACCGCCGTGCCGCCCTGTACCGACGGACTGCACAGCCATGCCCCCCAGGGCATTTGCGGACGGAACGCCACGGCGGTAAAGACCACCGCCACCAGCAGATTGGTCAGGATGGTAAAGAAACTGAAGAAGGTGATGACCACCCCGAACTTCGCAGCCCCTGAGGGGGGCGATTGGACGAGCATCAGGTAGAGTTGCAGCGCCAGCGCAAACCAGCCCAGCAATGCCCCCACTGCTGCGTAGATGCGCATGCCTGCATTGTAACCAGCATCGCCTCCGCTGGAGATGAATCCCCTAAAATGAAGCAATGATCCTTGAGAGTTTTCCCGTCGGTCCTCTGCGCTGCAATTGCACCATTCTGGGTGACGAGGTCACACACGAAGCCATGGTGGTCGACCCCGGAGAAAACATTCCGGAGATTCTCTCCCGGCTGCAGAAACATGGCCTGACCCTGCGCCAGATTGTCGTCACTCACGCGCACATTGACCACGTAGGGGGAGCCGCTTTGCTCAAGAAGCTGACCGGAGCGCCCGTGTTTTTGAATAAGAGGGATCTCGGTCTACTGAGCGCGATGGAAATGCAGGCTGGCTGGTTAGGGGTACCAACACCAGAAGTCGCGCCGCCCGATGCGAGCGCCGACGACGGTCTGGCGGTTGGCCTGACCGCCCTGCCAGGCGAAGTCATCCACACTCCAGGTCACACCCCGGGCAGCATTTGTCTTCTCTTCCCGGAACAGCAATTGCTGCTTGCCGGCGATACATTGTTTGCGGGGTCGATCGGGAGGACCGATCTACCTGGGGGCGACGGGCGGCAGATTTTGCGGTCCCTGCGTGATCGCCTTCTAATACTTCCCGACACGACACGAGTGGTGCCGGGGCATGGACCGGAAACGACTATTGGTGAGGAAAGACAATCGAATCCATTCCTTCAGTCAGAATTCCGAATGTGACACATTAAGCAGTTACGACGGATCACCCTTTTGTGGTGCTAATGTGTTTCTAATTGATTCACACACTGCCGAGCGCAAGAAATCGCTAAGCAATGAAACTATCTATAATGAGCTACTTACACCGCTTCCATAAACCTTTAAGTGAATGACACGAAAGTATTAGTAGCAAACTTGAGTCCTCCCTTGCACAGGGCAAATCTACGAATGGCCCTTAAAATGCTTGGACAGCGCTTCCATACCGCCTTTCACTGCCTCCTCACGAGCAAGCAAGCTCACCACTAGCCATCCCTGCCGTCCAAAACCAAAGAAACCTCCTGGATGTACCACCACAGCATGCTGTAGCAAGAGATCCAGCGCCGTCTCCTCTTCAGGCTTAAGCCCCGGGATCCGGAGAAGCGCGTACCAACCCGCTTCCACGTCCAACCGGCTCATCAGCTCTTGGCCAAGCAGCACGTCATCAAGAACTGCCAGGTTCGCCTGCACGCGCCCCCTGATTTGCTGTTGCATGGTCGCCCGGCCGCTCAGCCATCTGGGGATTGCGCGTTGGATCGGAGCACTCATAGAGAGGAAGGTATCCGAGATCACTTCCAGGCGCTGCAAAGCCTCTGCCTGGACAGCACCTTCAGCGAAGCAGGCAATCCAGGCGGCTTTCATCTGGGGTAGCGCCGCCACTTTGCTGAGGCCGCTGAGCACGAACGTTGGCACGGCATGTTCTCCCATGGCAAAACTCTCACCGCGCGGTTGTCCAGCCAGCCCGTAGTCGAGAAAGACCTCATCCACGATCAGCGCCAGGCGGTGTTCGCGACACAATGCTTCCAATGCGGCACGGTCCGCAGGGCGAGTGAAATGTCCCGTGGGATTGTTGGGGTGAACGACCACGATGGCCCGGGTGTGGGGCGTCACGCAGCGACGCAGCGCCTCCAGGTCCAGATGCCAGCCATGATCGTAAAAGAGCTCATAGGGCACCAGCCGCACATCGTCCAGCCGGGCCAGAAAATCAAAGAGCGGGTAGCCCGGCTGGCCGATCAGCACCTCGTCGCCGGGATCGCAGAGCAGGCGGAAGAGGAAGCTGTAGGCCTCGCTGGTGCTAGTGGTGAGAATGATCTGCTCCGCATCGACCGTCGCCCCGTGATCGCGGTAATACAGGCTGATGGCGTCGCGCGCTATGCGAAGACCTCGTGGATCCGGTTCGTAGACCAGATCGAGCGGGTTGTTGAGCGGGGCCAGAATCGACTCCGTATCATAAGTAAAGCCGCATTGGGTTGGATTTGAGGCGGTCAGGTCCCATAGCGGCACACCTGCGGCGCGCAATCGAGCGAGTTGTTGCGCCCACGGTGTTTCGGCCAGGTCCCACTGGGTTCGTTGAGACCAGGGGGATCCTTTTGCACCACCGTCAATCACCGGTTCCCTCCCCTGCTACATGGTGTAATAGAGCAGAAACAGCAACGATGCAGCCGTAGCATCATCTCATTTTGCCTGGTGCAGGAGCCTCCACGCATGGATCTGAAAGCCGTGATCTTCGACTATGGGGAAGTTCTCAGCGGACCGCCCGACCCACAAGCGCATCACAATTTGCTGACTATCGCCGGGGTACAGGAGGAGGCTTTCGAAAAGGCCTATTGGGCTCACCGTCTGGATTACGATGCCGACGTTTTGAACGGCCAGACGTACTGGCAGACCATTGCCCGCGATACCGGTGTCCACTTTACGGCAGAGCAGATAGGCCAACTGATGGAACAGGACGCCATCATGTGGATGAACCTGAATCCGGCAATGCTGGCCTGGATTCCCAGGATCAAGCAGGCCGGCTTTCGCCTTGGCATCCTGTCCAATATGGGAGATGGAGTGCTGGGCTATATGCGGCCGCGGTTCCCCTGGCTCTCCCAATTCGACCACCTTACCTGGTCCTGTGAGCTGGGAGTGGTCAAACCCGACCCCGCCATTTACCTGCATACGGTCAAGAAGTTGGGAGTTTCCCCTGACAAGGCCCTATTCATCGATAACCTGCAGAAGAACATCGAGGGTGCGGAAGCAGTCGGACTCCAGGCGGCCCTTTTTGAGAACGTAGAACAGCTGCAGAATGACCTGCATCGCCGAGGATTCCCGCTGCCGCCACTTGAGCCGGTCTCCTAGACCTGCGCAGTTTTGTCGCGGAGCCTAACCAGGATGGACCTACACGGGTTTGGCGAGGGTGAGGCCGACCTGGTCTACGATCTCCAGGTTGAAACCCTGTAGCGCCGGCACATGGGTGCGGGTATTGGAGAGCAGCCGGATCTTTCGAATGTTCAGATCCGAGAGTATCTGTCCACCCAGGCCGACCTGGCGCAGAATCCGCTGATGCCGGTCGTCGCCATGCTCGCCGCTGCGGTGCAAGAAGAGGCGGTGTGGGTTGATGCTGCGGTCAATTTCGAAACCTTTGCTGCTGTTGTGCAGGTAGATCAGGGCGCCCCGTCCGGCCTGGGCAATCATCTCCAGCGACCGCTGGACTACCTGGTGGCAGTCGCAGAGCGTGGTGCCAAAGACATCTCCCGCCAGGCAGTGAGAGTGTACCCGAACCAGAACTGGTTCCGGGTTGATCTCCGAGTTCACCTCGCCTCGAACCAGCGCCAGGTGACTTTCTCCCCCGTCCACCTCGCTCTCATAGGCGATCATGCGGAAGTCGCCGAAACGCGTAGGCATTACCGATTCCGCAACGCGGAAGATATACCGCTCGTTCTGAAGGCGGAAACGGATCAACTCCGCTACGGTCAGCATTTTCAACTGATGCTGATTACAGAACTCCACCAGGTCAGGAACACGGGCCATGGTGCCGTCATCGTTCATGATCTCGCAGATCACTCCAGCGGGAATCAGCCCCGCCATCCGCGCGAGGTCGACCGAAGCTTCGGTTTGGCCGGCACGCACCAGCACCCCGCCGCGGCGGGCGCGCAGAGGAAAAACGTGGCCAGGCCGTGCCAGGTCCGCCGCCGTCATGCTGGGGTCAATCGCGACCTGAATGGTACGCGCGCGATCATGGGCTGAGATGCCGGTGGTGACCCCTTCCCGGGCCTCAATGCTTTCCGTGAAGGCTGTTCCAAAACGAGACGAATTCTGTTGGGTCATTGGTCCGAGGCGAAGGTAGTCAGCTCGCTCTTCGGTCAAGCTGAGGCAGATTAGCCCACGCCCGTATTTCGACATGAAATTGATGGCTTCGGGAGTGACGAACTCCGCCGGGAGTGTCAGATCTCCCTCGTTTTCACGGTCCTCGTCGTCCACGACGACGATCATGCGCCCCGCCTTAAACTCCTCGAGAGCCCCGGGTACATCGGTAAACGGCAGCTTAGCCTGCATCCCTTTATTCTCCGCCAGATAAAGGATGCTGTCACATACCCTGCAGACACAAAAACGCCGCCCAAGGCGGCGTTTTTTCCTTCTCGGAACAGCTTCTCGTTTACAACGTGGATTCGATCTCAAAACCCCAAGCCTCGAGGAGCGCTTCCGGGATATACTTCGAATTCTTGTTACGCCGGGCCCATTCGCGCAACCGTGTGGAACGAACATACTGATCGGGGGTCAGCTTAAATTCCTTGACTACCTGTTCGAAAGAAGTGACAGTCGGGACTACCGGGCCTATCGGCTCCGGCTTGCCCCAGTTAGGATTACCACGTCGTTTTGCCATTTGATCCGTTATCCTCTAGGGAGATGAGCAACAAACAATGCCCAGCAGCATTGGAATTCCGAACGGTCAATCCCGCCGGGACATGTCAAAGCTCTTATTTTAAGGATTTTTTCTCCAGAAATCAATAGCAAATTCGCGCTATGTGGTGACTCTTCGCGTAGCCTCGCCAACTATCTACTGCAACCTATCCGGTTTCAGCGCACTCAAAGTGGATGACTTACTTGCTATTCGCGAAAGGTGGATGGTCATGAACGCAGTTCGTTACTGGGCAGTGTTTTCTCTCGGGGTGGCGGCCGGCGCGGCTGCGGCTCTCATTTATGCTCCGCAGACCGGGGAAAAAACCCGCAAACAGCTGAAACGTCACATCGAGGATGCCAGCGACTACATCAAGGACGCCAGCGACGATCTGAGCAAGCATGCTACCCGTGTCTACAAGACGACCATAGACAAGGCCGGCGACGTGGCCTCACGCGTTAGTTCGGTTGCCAGCAACGTCAGCTCCGCGGCCAGCAACATTGCAGACAAAGTAGGGGACCTGGTCTAAGGAACTACCCGGTCCGTCTGCTCCGCGATTTTGTGCTTCCCTGCAAAGCCCTTAGCCTGCCATCTGCCACGGTGATTGTGTCAGATGGGCGGGTGAAGCAACTGCTCTGCTGCGCGATAGCCGGAGCGCAGCGCAGCATGGACTGTGCCCCAATGACCGGTGGTGTCGGTATGCTCGCCGGCGAAGAAAAGCGTTGCCTGCACCGGAGTGGATAGCTCATCGGATGCATCGATAGCCCCTCGCGGCACATAGGTGTAGGCTCCCAGGCTGTAGTTATCTGCGTGCCAGTCGTGATAGTGAGAGCGCAGCAGGCGTTGACGCATAAGATTCAGTGGGCTGTCGAAAAGGCCGGCAAGCGTCGCCAGGCCCGTCTCCGGCAGTCCAACAACGCTCAGTTTGCTGGCTTTTCGCCCGCCGACCCAGCCGGTCAGCATCGAGCTTGGCCAGGGGTTGGTGGTCCACCAGGTAGGCGGAGTGGCATTGGGTGCGAATAGGAAGCTGAGTCCGTCCGGCCAGAAGGTGCGGTCAAACTCGTAGGCCACACGCGCAGCGGATCCCATGGCGAGCCGGTCTGCGGCGTCGAAAATCGCTACCGGTTCAGGCATGAATTCGACGCTTCTCGCCTGCAGCACGCCCAGAGGCAACGTGACGATGGCTGCGGCGCCGTGGAATACACGATTGGTGGCGATCGTGACCTCTACCGAACCGGGTTTCCAGACAATGGTGCGCACCGGAGCGGAGTCGAAAAACTCGCCGCCCGCATCCAGAAACTTGCGCAGCAGAAACTGCGGTACCCGCGCATACCCTTCCACCACGCGAAATAAACGGTCTCCGGAAATAGCGTCTTCCGCCGCTTGCTGCCTCGCGAGCGAGAGGATGCTGATGCGATCGGCATCTGCCGCATTGAAACCCTCGACATAACTCGTCGCCCGGGCAATCGCCTCGCGCTTGAGCCTGCGTTGGGCAACAAATTCAGTAAAGCTGAGATCGACCGGGAGCGGTGCAAGATGACCAAGCTCATCAAAGAGTTGATGAACCTCGGGTTCATCGTCGCAGTCGCCGAGGTTGACGGCGCCACGGTCCTCGCGGAAGCAGCGAGCGTCGCCTTCCAACTCGAAACGGGTGAGACCCGCCTCATCGACCAGTTGGATTAGCTCTGGAGGCAGGCCATGAATGAATTCAGCCCCCAGTTCCATGGGCAGCTCGCCCTGCGTGGCCGGGACGGTGTAGATCCGTCCTCCTACGCGGTCTCGCGCTTCGATGAGCGTCACCCGCCGTCCGGCTTCCGCCAGGATTCGGGCGGCCGCAAGTCCGGCGATGCCTGCGCCTATGATGACCACGTCCTTCATTGCACCTCCCAGGTGAGCGTCTCGGCGCGCGGGCCGTCGGTTGGCACAGGATGTTTGAGCGCCTGGATCGATAAAGTGCAGCCGGAGCGAACGATCTCGGGAGTGAAGCGTAAATCCTTACCAACTACTTGCATGCTTACCCGAGGAGCATTTTTTGCCTGGGGCGAGGATGGATGAGCAACGGGAAACTCCACCGGGCCGTTCAGCCCGCACAAGAGGCAGAGGGACACGAGAGCGCAGAAACCCAGCGCTGCAGTCCACCGGTCTAAATCTTCCTCGCTTCCCTGAAGCTTTCGCTGGCGCGCTCTCTCGGCCTGGAGAAATCGCTGATGATGTGCCGGATCATTTTGAGCGAGCAGGGTGAAGTGCCGGCTGACCACAATCGCTCCGGGTCTGGAGAAGGTTTCTACCGTGTTGATCGAAGCCGTCCACGCCTCCTCTGCCTCCGCGGGCGGGATGGCAATGAATGAAACCGGGACCATTCGGGCAGCGTGCGCGCCGCCTGACCGCAGCCGCTGGATCTGCTGCGCGTCGCTCGATGCCCAACCAGTATCGTGCATCTGAATGGCCCGTTTGATCTCAGGGGGCAATTCGCCGAAGCAGGTCAGGTCATCGGCAAGTTCCCCGGCCAGCACGGCATGCGCCGGCTGAGGCACCAACAGGCAGGGCACGCGCGCCTGTCGTTGCGCCGCTTCTACCTGCGCCCAGGCTGAGGTGGCGTCCTGAGATCGGTCACTGCCTGCCTGTTCTGATTGCGACCATCCAATCACCATCGAATCCCCTTGCCGCCACGGGGTCATTATCAGTTAACCTGACCCCGGAGACTTTTATGATCCTTCAAGAAGAAGCAGCCGTCGATCTGGCCACCCCAACCGGACCGATGCGAACCTATTTGTTTCGGCCAGTGGCCAAGGGCAAGTACCCCGCGGTGGTGCTCTTTTCCGAGATCTTTCAGGCTACCGGCCCCATCCGTCGCTTTGCCGCCTTTATTGCCGGCCATGGTTATATCGTCGCAGTTCCTGAGGTCTATCACGAGCTCGAGCCCGCGGGAACGGTGCTGGCTTACGATCAGGCCGGCTCCGACAAGGGCAATGCTGACAAATATGGCAAAGCGGTTTCGTCCTATGACAGCGATGCGCGAGTGGTCCTCGACTATCTTCGCGGACTTGAAGATTGTACCGGCCGCCTGGGGACGATCGGCATCTGCATGGGCGGGCACCTTGCCTTTCGCGCGGCCATGAATCCCGATGTGCTGGCCAGCGTATGTTTCTATGCCACCGATATCCATAGCCGTAGTCTGGGTCTGGGTAAGCAGGATAATTCGCTGGAGCGCGCGGGTGAGATCAAGGGTGAGCTGCTGCATATCTGGGGGCGGCAGGATCCCCACGTCCCCCTCGCCGGACGCAACCTGGTCAGGGCCCGTCTGGAGGAGGTGGGGGCGAATTTCCAGTGGGTGGAAGTGAATGGCGCACACGCGTTCATGCGCGACGAGGGGTATCGCTATGATCCAGAATTGGCGGCGCTCTGCCTGAATATGGCGCTGGCCCTGCTGCACCGGAAATTGGCACTGTGACTGATCAAGATCTTAAGGAAATACCTCACAAGACGATCGAAGACCCGTCGAGCGATCTGGGATTTGGCAGGGTCGTGTCGGAGCAGCGCCAGCTGCGCCTGCTCAACCGGGATGGCAGCTTCAACGTGCAGAAAAGAGGGCGTGGGCTGAATTCGTTTCTGGCCTATTCCAACCTGGTCAGCACGACATGGTCCCGGTTCTTTCTGTTCGTCGCCGCCGTATACCTCACGCTCAATGGCTGTTTCGCTTTGTTCTACGAAGCTGCCGGACCCGACGGCCTGGTCAACACCCTCAATACCGGCATCAATACGCCTTTCCTGAAGGCTTTCTTCTTCAGCATCCACACCTCGGCAACCATCGGCTATGGAAGCACTGTGCCGGTGGGCCTGGTGACGAACATCCTGGTGGCGCTCGAGTCGGTCGTGAGTCTGCTCGGGCTGGCGGTGGTGACGGGGCTGGTGTTCGCGCGATTCTCCCGCCCGGTCGCCGACATTCTCTTCAGTCAAAACGCAGTGATGTCGTGGATCGGCAACCAGAGAGCCTTCGAGTTCCGCATCATCAATAGCCGCAACAACCAGATTATCGATCTGCATGTCCGGGTTCTGGTGTCGCGCTTTGAGCCGAATGCAAGCGGAATCATGGTGCGGCGCTACTATCCGCTAACCCTGGAGCGGGAAAGCGTAGTCTTCTTTCCGCTCTCCTGGACGATCGTACACACCATCGATAAAAACAGCCCGCTATCCGGAGTTACCCAGGATGAGCTGTGTGCAACGGGGGCGGAGTTCTTAATTTTGCTCACCGGGACCGATGAGACCTTCTCGCAGACTGTGAATGCGCGGACCTCTTATCGCGCCAACGAGATTATCTGGGACGCGAAGTTTACCGATATTTTCGTGTATGACCCGGAAGGTCGAATGGCCGGCATCGACCTGAAGCGGTTCCACGATACGGTGCGTATTTCGAGTCCGCCGTAGAGAAAGACATTTCCAGGACAAGTCCGCTGAACCGCAGATCCCTCGGCTACGCTCGGGATGACAAAGAGGAAGGCGGCGCTTTGCCGAGCGAATGCCATTTTCATATCCTCGGGTGCG
>Ga0302324_100020155_pt1 | contig 13062 bp, 11 predicted proteins | sample Palsa_T0_1_FD_201949 | JGI IMG/M metagenome (GOLD analysis project Ga0302324, IMG submission 201949) | Peat permafrost microbial communities from Stordalen Mire near Abisko, Sweden - Palsa_T0_1 | ecosystem: Environmental > Terrestrial > Soil > Palsa > Peat permafrost | place: Sweden: Abisko...
CAAGAGGGGGACGGATATGGGAGTCATGCTCGCGCTGGACCGGCCGGCGCCGGCCCGGGGCAGGCGGCATGGTCAGCACGCCAGGAGCTCGGCCGTCCAGGCGCCCGCGGATGCCCTCGCGGCCTTCCTGCGCGCCAGCCTGCCCGCAGGCGGGGGCCGGGCTGCCAGCCGGCCGGGAGCGGGCCGCCCGGCCGTCGGCCTGCCCGCGGATAGTCGCCCGGCCGTCGGCCTGCCCGCGGATAGTCGCCCGGCAGTCGGCCTGCCCGCGGATAGGCGCCGGGGCGCTGCCCTGCCCGCTGGTGGCCGCCGGGCCGCCGACCTGTTCCTCCGTCCGGCGACTGGCCTTGTCGGCCGCTGGGCCGCCCGCCGGGCGGCCAGGCGGGCGGCAGCAGCGGCGCTGGCTGGCCAGCCGCTTGCCGCCCTCGGCAATGGCACGAATGCGGTGCTCGTGGTGCTCGTGCTGGCTGAGCCGGCGCTGGCTGAGCCGGAGTTGGCCGAGACCGCCTGAAGCCCGAGGCAGCCCTGCCCCGGCTCCCGCAGAGCTAGACCACCGGCTCCCGCAGAGCTAGACCACCGGCCGTGCCGTGCCCAGATAGCCGCAGGCCCTGCGCCTGCGTAGGATCATGGCTCGGCATGGAGGTGCTGCATGGGCGAGTTCATAAGGGTAGACACCGAGCAGACGGTGGCAACGATCCGGCTGGACCGGCCGCCGATGAATGCGCTGAACTCCCAGGTCCAGGAGGAAATCGCGGCCGCTGCCGGTGCAGTGAGCGCCGATCCGGACATCCGCGCCGTGGTGATCTACGGCGGCCCGAAGGTCTTCGCCGCCGGCGCTGACATCAAGGAGATGGCGGATGCCAGCTACAGCCAGATGGCGGTGACCACCCGGCGGCTGCAGGACTGCTTCACTGCCGTCGCGAAGATCCCCAAGCCAGTGCTGGCGGCCATTAGCGGCTATGCCCTGGGCGGCGGGCTTGAACTGGCGCTCTGCGCGGACTTCCGGATAGCCGGCGAAAGCGCCAGAGTCGGCCAGCCGGAGATCCTGCTGGGCGTGATCCCCGGAGCTGGGGGCACCCAGCGGCTGCCGCGGCTCATCGGGCCCGCCAGAGCCAAGGACATCGTCTACACGGGCCGGTTCGTCGGCGCGGCAGAGGCCCTGGCGATGGGCCTGCTGGACCAGGTCGTGCCGGATGCCGAGGTGTACCAGGTCGCCGTGGACCTGATGGCGCGCTACGCCAGCGGCCCGTCCCTTGCGCTGCGCGCTGCCAAGCAGGCCATCGACGCGGGCCTTGAGGTCGACCTGGACACCGGCCTGGAGATCGAGCGGCTGAACTTCGCCGGCCTGTTCGCGACCGAGGACCAGAGGACCGGCATGCGCAGCTTCATCGAGAACGGGCCTGGCAAGGCCACGTTCGCCGGTCGGTGACCGGTGACTGAGTCAGGTGACAGTCTCTCGCTCGACATGGTCACCGCAGCGCTGCGGGCCGACAGTGCCGATGTGGCCATCTATGCCCGGGTGCTGACTGAGTCACTCGGTGACTCGCTGCCGCCCGGCTGCGTCACCATCGAGCGCGACCGGTCGATGTCCGACCGGATGCACGGCCGGCCGGGTTCGGTGTCCAAGATCACTGTGCGGCTGGGGGAGCAGGTGATGACCCTGGCGATCGAGCGCGGCGCTCCTGCGGCCGAGGTCTGCCACGAGGTCCGCGGGGTCGTGCTGTCCCGTCAGCCGGTACCGCTGGCCGAGTGGGCCGCGGAGCTGGCCAGGGCACTGCTCCTCTACGCCGAGCGCAACGCCGACGCGGCCAGGGCACTGCGGCGCCTGGTAGCAGGAAGCTAGTCCAGCCTGATGCCAAAACGAGCCGCAGGACCCCGGATGCGGCACTGCGCTGCTCACTGGGTCTTCGCAGTCGCTCGCCCCCATCCGTAGGCTGTGAAGTCATGATGGCGCAGAATGCGATCCCGGACCGGCTGGGACCCTACCGGCTGCTCAGGCGGCTCGGCGAGGGCGGCATGGGCGTCGTCTATCTGGCCGAGGACCCGGCCCAGCAGATGGTGGCCGTCAAGGCCCTGCGGCCCTCGGTTGCTGCCGAGCCGACCGCTCGCCAGCGGCTGGCCCGTGAGGTCGAGACGATGCGCCGGGTGCACAGTCCGTTCGTGGCCGAGGTCATTGACGCGGACGTGACGGGTGAGCCGCCCTACATCGTGACCAGGCACGTGCCAGGCCGCACTCTGGACGACATCGTGACCGAGGCCGGCCCGCTGACCGGAACCGCGCTGGCCCGGCTTGCCTACGGGCTCGCGGCGGCGCTGACAGCCGTGCACGCGGCCGGTGTCGTGCACCGCGACCTTAAGCCCGGCAACGTGCTGCTGGTGGCCGACGAGCCCGTCGTGATCGACTTCGGGATCGCCCAGGTACCGGAGGCAACCAGGATCACCCTGACGGGCATGTTCATGGGAACTCCCGGTTTCCTGGCACCCGAGGTCATCGAGGGGAAGCCGGGCGGCTGCGCGGCCGACGTCCACTCCTGGGGGGCTACGGTCGCCTTCGCCGCTACTGGCCGGCCGCCCTTTGGCACCGGCTCTTTCGAGACAATCTTCTACCGGATCGTGCACGGCCAGCCGGATCTCGGCCAGGTGCCAGCGCCGCTAGTTCCGCTGCTGGCGCGCGCGCTGGCCCGCGATCCGGCCGGCCGGCCGGCGGCGGCCGAGCTGACCGCCATGGCGGCCGCCCTGGATCCCGCCGCCCTGGCGCCAGCCGGGGGCACCCCGGCGGACTGGGTGCAGTCCGGCAGTCCTGCCGTGACGGTCATCGAGGGGCCCGCAGGCCCGGCCCGGCCCGGCCGCCCGGCTGTCCCGGCTGTGCCTGCCGTCCCGCTCGGCTATCCGGCAGCTGCGCGGACGGGCCAGCCGCTGGCACCGAGCAGCACCCGGCCGTTCGCCGTAGCCCGGCCAGCGGGGCTGGCGGTAGCCGGGCCCGCCGCCGGCTCAGCCGCCGCCAGTTCCGCCGCCGACTTCCGCGACATGCTGCCCCCGGTCAGCTATGTCCCTGCGGCGCGGCCGGCGCTGCCCGCCGGCCCGCGCGCCCCCCAGTCGGCGGCACCGGACCGGGCGGCACCGGACCGGGCAGCGCCGGACCGGGCAGCAGCGCCGGTCTCGCGCTCAGCGTGGAGTCCGCTGGTCCTGGGCACCGTCGCAGTCGGGATTGCCGCCAGCATCGTGCTGCCGCTGGTGGGCACGGCTGCGGCGCTCGCTGCGCTGATCATGCTGCGGGCTGGTGAGCGCACCGGGATCCGGCTGGCCAGGCGGCGTGCCCGGCAGGGCCGCCGCGTCCGCGACAGTGTCCTGGCCGTCGTGCTCTTCCCGCTGGCTTGCTGCCGGTCGCTAGCGCGTTTTGCCCTGCTCTCCCCGCTCGCCCTGCTCGGCGCCGGGGTGGTGGCCGCGATCACCATCATCCTGGTCCCGCAGCACCCGCTGCCGCGGGCATTCGGCTACGCCGCGGGAACCCTGGTCGCGTTCTACAGCCTCGGGCCCGGTTCCGGTGCCTGCCGCAGGCCGCTGGGCAGGTTCTTCGGCGCGACGGCCCGCACTCGGGTCCGGGCGGCAGCAGCGCTCATCGCGATTGTCGCGCTGGCCGCAGCGGCGATCGTCACTGCCGCCTCCCAGTCGCCGGTCTACTGGCCGGCCGGGAACCTGAGCGCGCAGCTCGCGCACCTGCCGGCGCTGCACAGCGTGATTACCGATATCCGGCTGAACATCATCAGGCTGGCTGGCAGCATCGGCCTGTGACGGGCCGAGGTGACATTTAGCCGACTCGCCGGCCGCGCATGCTGCCGCCTGCGCGGTGCGGCCTGGCCGGGCCGCCGGCGACTGGGCCGCCGATAGCCAGGCCCCCATCCATCCTGGCGACCCGCGCAATCGCCGCCGACGGCTCGGTCGCGGCGAGAAGGGCCGGAGCGGGCCGGCCAGGCTGGGCGGGCGCGGCGGGAAGGGCCGGTGCGGGCCGGCCAGGCGCGGCGGGAAGGGTCGGCGCGGCGGGCCTGGCGGGCGGGGCGGGAACATCCTCAGTCGGCGGCAAGGGCCGCACCAGCCCGAGGGCCACGACCTCGTTAGCCAGCCGGATACGGCGGCCAGCGCCCGGGGGGATCCGGAGCTTCTGATAGAGCCGTAGCAGGTGCTGCTTGACTGCCGCCTCCGTGACCACGAGGTCGGAGGCGATCTCGCGCGCGGTGGCCGGGGCGACGAAGGCCTCGACCGACAGCGCGGGACGGCAGAGCGAGGTGACCACGTCAAGTTCGCGCCGGGTCAGCTCCGGTGCCGCTGACCTGCGCAGATCCATCTCGGCGGAGCAGTCGTCGGGCACGATTCCGCCGATCCGGCAGCGCGCGGAGCCGAAGGTGAGCACATCGCCGTCCGCCAGCAGGCGCTGCGCGACGAGGCGCCCGTTGACCCTGGTGCCGTTGCGCGATAAACCGACGTCGAGCACGTAGACATAGGGTCCGCGACGCACGATCTCGGCGTGCAGCCGCGAGACGCTCGGATCGTCCAGCCGGACATCGACGTGGCTGCCGCGACCGATTGTGGTCACTTCCCGGCTGATGGGCAGGACAGCCCCGCTGTCCTCGACCCGGATGTGGGGGGTCTCCATGACCGATCTTCCTGCCTGTCGGAGTAGCCATTAATGTCTTACTGTCCAGCTACCCCTGCTGGAGCACTTCCTACCCTCCCGGGCGGCACCCGGCCGGCCGATTAGGACTCCGGCCGGCCACGGCGCGCAGGACGGCGACCGCGTCTGAAGCGGCTGCGGCACGCAAGTACACTGCCGATCGGGCCGTCCGGAAGGAAGATAAATGGCGGAAAAGCCGTCCAGGGGACTGGCCGACGTTGTCGCGGCGTCGACCGCGCTCAGTGACATCGACGGCCGCGCGGGCCGTCTGTCCTATCGCGGCTATGACATTAACGAGCTGGCCGGCGCCGCCGCGTTCGAGGAGATCGCCTACCTGCTGCAGCGCGGGTCCGCGCCGAGCCGCAGCGAGCTTGACGGCTACCGGGCCGAGATCGCCGCCGGCCGCGCCCTCGGCCAGCTGGTCACCGAGAGCCTCGGGGCAGTGGCACGCAGCCAGGGGCCGATGGAGGCGCTGCGCACCCTGGTTTCGCTGGCGAGCGCGGACGATCCAGATAAGGAGTCCAACGATCCCGCGCCGAACCTGCGCAAGGCGGCGCGGCTCGTCGCGCAGCAGCCGGTCCTGGTGGCCGCCTACGCGGCAGCGCGAGCAGGGCGCGAGGTGCCGCAGGCAGATCCCGCGCTCGGCCTGGCGGGCAACTTCCTGCTCCAGATCACCGGCGCGCGGCCCTCGGACCGGGACGCGCAGATCTTCGATACCTGCCTGGTCCTGCATGCCGATCACACGATGAACGCCTCCACCTTCGCCGCCAGGGTCTGCGCGGCCACTCTGTCCGATATGCACTCCGCCGTGGTCGCGGCACTCGGCACGCTCAAAGGGCCGCTGCACGGTGGTGCCAACGAGCAGGTGATGCGCGGGCTCGAGGCGATCAGGGCAAGTGCGCCCGGCGATCCGCTAGCGGCGGTCAGCTCGCAGGTGACTGCGCGGCTGCGGCAGGGCGAGAAGATCATGGGCTTCGGGCACCGGGTGTACAAGACGGAGGACCCGCGCGCCAGCCACCTGCGGCAGATGTCCGCCGAGCTGGCCGCCGCCGCCGGTGACGACACCTACTACCTGATGTCCCGCCGGATGGAGGAGGTCGTCTTCGCCGAGAAGGGCCTTTACCCGAATGTCGACTTCTATGCCGCCACGGTCTACCACTACCTGCGCATCCCCACCGACCTGTTCACCCCGGTCTTCTCGGTTAGCCGGATGGCCGGCTGGACCGCCCACGTCATCGAGCAGCATGCCGACAACAGGCTGATCCGGCCGGACAGCGAGTACATCGGTGCGAGCGCCCTGACCTGGGTGCCGCTGGAGCAGCGGTGAAGCACGCCGCGCCCGGCTCCCGCCGGCGGTCGCCCCGGTCGCCCCGGCCGGACCCGGCCGCTCCCCCGCGGGTGCGGCTGGGGCAGCTGCCGTACCTGATCGTGCTCTGCGGCGCCATTCTCAGCCTGCTGCTGATGCGCAGCAGCGGGCAGTATGTCAGGAGCGGTACGTTGGGGCTGGCGGGCGTGTTCCTGGCTGCTGCGGTGGCACGGCTCCTGCTGCCTGAGCGCCGGGCGGGCATGCTCGGATCCCGGCATCGGCTAGCGGACGTCGCCGCGTTCGGCACGCTGGGCATCGGCCTGCTGGTCGCCGGAACAGTGCTGGCCCCGCCCTGACTGCATCAGCACCGGCGCCAGCGTGAGGAACGTGAGGAAAGGGAACAGCAGCGGCATGTCCAAGATCAAGGTTGCGAATCCGGTCGTCGAGCTCGACGGCGACGAGATGACGCGGATTATCTGGCAGTTCATCAAGGACCAGCTGATCCTGCCCTACCTGGAAATCGACCTGAAGTACTACGACCTGTCCATCGAGAACCGGGACGCCACCGACGACCAGGTCACGATCGATGCGGCGAACGCCATCAAGCAGTACGGCGTGGGCGTCAAGTGCGCCACGATCACGCCGGACGAGGACCGAGTTACCGAGTTCGGGCTCAAGCGGATGTGGCGCTCGCCCAACGGGACCATCCGCAACATCCTGGGCGGCGTCGTCTTCCGCGAGCCGATCGTGGTGTCCAGCATCCCGCGGTTCGTACCCGGCTGGACCAAGCCGATCATCATCGGACGGCACGCGCACGGCGACCAGTACCGGGCCACGGACTTCGTGGTACCGGGCGCCGGCTCGCTGATGATCTCGTTCCAGCCCGAGGGCGGCGACGGCAAGACACTCGAATTTGAGGTCGCGAAGTTCACCGGCGGCGGCGTCGCGATGGGCATGTACAACTTCGACGACTCGATCACCGACTTTGCCCGCGCCACGATGCGGTATGCGCTCGACCGCGGCTACCCGCTGTACCTGTCCACCAAAAACACGATCCTGAAGGCTTACGACGGGCGGTTCAAGGACATCTTCGCCGAGGTCTACGAGGCCGAGTTCAAGTCGGAGTTCGAGGCTGCCGGGATCATTTACGAGCACCGGCTGATCGACGACATGGTCGCCCAGGTGATCAAGGGCGACGGCGGCATCGTCTGGGCCTGCAAGAACTACGACGGCGACGTGGAGTCCGACATCGTGGCGCAGGGCTTCGGCTCACTCGGCCTGATGACCAGCGTGCTCATGACACCGGACGGGAAATGCGTGGAGGCCGAGGCCGCGCACGGGACGGTGACCCGGCACTACCGGCAGCACCAGCAGGGCAAGCCGACGTCCACCAACCCGATCGCCTCGATCTTCGCCTGGACCAGGGGCCTGGCGCACCGCGGCAAGCTGGACGGCACACCCGAGGTCACCGCGTTCGCCGAGACGCTGGAGCGGGTCTGCGTCCAGACCGTGCTGAGCGGCAAGATGACCAAGGACCTGGCCCTGCTCGTAGGCCCGGCGGCACCGTTCCTCAGCACCGAGGGATTCCTCGCGGCGCTGGCGGAGAACCTGCAGGCCGCGATGGCCCGGTCCTGACCGGCACAGCACAGGACAAGCAGCACAGCCCAGAAGGAGACACGGGAAATGGCCCGCACAGGCAAGGTAACCGTCGTCGGGGCCGGGTTTTACGGCTCGACCACCGCGCAGCGGCTCGCCGAGTACGACATCTTCGACGAGGTCGTGCTGACCGATATCGTCGAGGGCAAGCCCGAGGGGCTGGCGCTGGACATGAACCAGTCCCGCCCGGTCGAGGGCTTCGAGACGAAGGTCACCGGCCAGACCACCGGGTCGGCGGGCGAGGGCTACGAGGCGATCGCGGGCTCCGGCGTCGTAGTGGTCACCGCCGGGCTGCCGCGCAAGCCGGGCATGAGCCGGATGGACCTGATCGGCGTGAACGCGAAGATCGTCCGGAGCGTCACCGAGCAGGTGGTCAAGCACGCACCCGATGCGGTGCTGATCGTGGTGTCCAACCCGCTCGATGAGATGACGGCGCTGGCAGCGAAGATCTCCGGATTCCCCGCGCACCGGGTGATGGGCCAGGCCGGCATGCTCGACACCGCGCGCTTCAGCTATTTCGTCGCCGAGCGCCTGGGCGTGCCGGTGTCATCGGTGCGCACGCTCACGCTCGGCTCGCACGGCGACACGATGGTGCCGGTCCCGTCGGCGTGCACAGTCGGCGGCAAGCCGCTGGCCGACCTGCTGCCGGCCGCGGAGATCGATTCGCTGGTCGAGCGCACCAGGAACGGCGGCGCCGAGATCGTCGGCCTGCTGAAGACCGGGTCGGCCTACTATGCACCGTCGGCGGCCGCCGCCCGGATGGCGCGCGCGGTGGCGGAGGACTCCGGCGCGGTCTTGCCGGTCTGCGCCTGGGTGGACGGCCAGTACGGGATCTCCGGGGTCTACCTGGGCGTCGAGGCAGAGATCGGCGTCACCGGCGTCCGGCGGGTCGTCGAGCGCGACCTGACGCAGCAGGAACTGGCCGACCTGCGGTCCGCCGCCGACGCGGTCCGGGCCAAGCAGGCCGACGTCGCGACTCTCTGACCGGTTACCCAGCCGACATAGTGAATTATCCGTCGTTCCCACGACACTTTCTGCACTATGTCCGGGCCGAGGGGGCCGATCGGCGGGCGGCCGAGGGCAGACGGGCCGGGGTCGAGGGGCCGATCGGCGGGCCGAGAGGGCCGACCTGGCCTGGCGGGACCGGCGGCGGATTAGGTGGCCGCTAGGCGCCGGAGGGCTAGCTCTGCCAGCAGCGCGGTGCCGTCGGCGAGCACCGCATCGTCGAAGACTGCCTCCGGCGAGTGGTTGAACGGGGCCGTCGCCGGATCAGCGCCCGGCGGGCAGGCGCCCAGCATGATGAATGCGCCGGGCACCTGGTCCAGCACGAACGAGAAGTCCTCGGCGCCGGCGATCGGATTCGGCGACCGGACAAAACGGTGGGCGCCGAGCAGTTCGGCAACTGTCTGCTCGGCGAAGTCCACCTGCGCCGCGTCGTTCACCGTGACCGGGTAGCCGTCGACGTACTGGGCCTGCGCGGTGAGCCCGTGCGCCGCCGCGATCTGCCGCACCAGCTGCAGCGCGCTGTCCGCTACGGCGCTGCGCGCCCCGGCGGAGAACGACCGGACCGTGGCCAGGAACCGTGCCTCGTCGGGGATGACATTGTCGGCGGTGCCCGCGTGGAAGCTGCCGACAGTAATCACCACCGGGTCGAATATGTCGAACTTGCGGGTCACCAGCGTCTGCAGGGCGGTCACGATCTCGCAGGCGGCGGGGATCGGATCGGCAGCGTGATGCGGCTGGGAGGCGTGCCCGCCGCGGCCGCGGACGGTGACCTCCAGGGTATCGGCGGCAGCCATCAGCGTCCCCGCCCTGCTGGCGGCGACCCCGAGCGGCAGCTGGCTGGAGGTGACATGCAGGCCGAACGCGGCGGTCACCGGCGCCCCGGCCGCCGTCAGCACGCCCTCGGCGATCATCTGCCGGGCGCCGCCGAAGCCCTCCTCGCCGGGCTGGAACATGAAGATCACGCTCCCGGCGAGCTCGTCCCGGCGGGCCGACAGCAGCCGCGCCGCCCCGGCCAGCATGGCGGTGTGCAGGTCGTGGCCGCACGCGTGCATGACGCCGTCGGTCTGCGAGCGATAGCCGACGCCGGTCCGCTCGGTCACCGGGAGCGCGTCCATGTCGCCGCGCAGCAGCACGGTGGTTCCCGGCGTGGCCCCGCGCAGGACGGCCGTGACCGAGCTGAGGGACTGGCCGCAGGAAACCTCCAGCGGCAGTCCGTCCAGCGCCCTGAGTACCTTGTGCTGTGTTCTGGGCAGGTCCAGGCCAACTTCCGGGTCGCGGTGGATCGCGCGGCGGAGCTCAGCCATCTCACCGGCGATCGCGATGGCGTCGTCCAGTACTCCAGCTGCCATGAAGGTAGTGTCCCGTCTGGCCCGAGGATTCCCGTTATGTATCAGGATTGCATGCCAGCCGCTGCACTGGCCTGGTAGTTGCCGCCGAGCCTCCGCCTGGCTGGTCGTAACCGGGACTGCTTAGACTGTGCGAACACCGCGCGGCCGTGCGGTGCCTGCCGCGGTCATCGCACGACCCGGCAGCAGCTATCGTGCCTGGTCAAATGCCGAGGTCAGGGATTCAGACGTGAATGCCGTCGGCTGGGACATTCTCATTGTCCTGGTCATCATTCTTGTCGGCGGCTTCTTCGCAGCCGCCGAGATGGCCCTGGTTTCCCTTCGGGACGGCCAGGTGCGCGCGCTGGCCAGGCAGGGCAAGCGGGGCAAGCGGGCGGCGCGGCTGGCGCAGGACCCCAACAGGTTCCTGTCGGCTGTCCAGATCGGCGTGACCGTCGCGACCCTGCTCTCGGGTGCCGTCGGCGCCGAGACTCTGGCCAGCGACCTGCGGACAGTGTTCGACCGGCACATGTCGACCGGGCTTGCCTCGGTGCTCTCGCTGGCCGCCGTCACGCTGTCGATCTCGTTCGTCACCCTGATCTTCGGCGAGCTCGCGCCCAAGCGCCTCGCCCTGCAGCGTGCCGAGCGGGTGTCGCTGGCAGCAGCCCCGGTGCTGGACCGGCTCGCGACGCTGGCCCGGCCGCTGGTCTGGCTGCTGTCCCGGCTGACCAACCTGGTGGTGCGGATGCTGGGCGGCGATCCCGGCATCAGCCGGGGCATCATGACCGACGAGGAACTGCGCGACCTGGTGGCCGGGCACCAGGCGCTGAGCGCCGACGAACGGCACATCGTCAGCGAGGTCTTCGACGCCGGCAAGCGCCAGATCCGCGAGGTCCTGATGCCGCGCACGGAGGTGGAGTTCCTGGCCGCCTCGATGACACTGCGGGACGCCGTGCAGGTCGTGGTCAAGGAGCCGTACTCGCGCTTCCCGGTGTACCAGGAGTCCTACGACGACGTGATCGGCTTCGTGCACGCGCGGGACCTGCTCGATCCGGCCGCGCTGAACGGATCCGGCCGGGTCGCTGACGTGTGCCGGCCGGTGAAGTTCCTGCCGGCCAGCAAGACCGTGCTGTCGGCGCTGTCGGAGATGCGCAGGGAGCGGGCGCATCTGGCGATCGTGGTGGACGAGTACGGCGGCACCGCGGGCATCGTCACGCTTGAGGACCTGGTGGAGGAGCTGATCGGCGACATCCAGGACGAGTACGACGTCGACGCGGGGCATTCCAGCCAGCTGCAGGGCGGCGAGCTGGAGGTCGACGGCCTGCTGAACCTGGATGAGTTCGCCGAGCAGACCGGGATCGAGCTGCCCGAAGGGCCGTATGAGACGGTCGCCGGGTACCTGCTCGCCGCGCTCGGCCATCTGCCCGACGCCGGCGAGTCGGCCGAGGTAGCCGGGCGGAAGCTGACGGTCACCCAGCTGGACGGTCGGCGGATCGCCCGGGTGCGGGTCGGCCAGCCAGCCGCTGCCGCGGCGGCGCCTGCCGCGACCGCGCCTGCTGCGGCGCCTGCTGCGGCGCCGGCGGCGCCTGCGCCCGCTGCCGCGGCTCAGCAGGAGCCTGGCCCGGCGGCCGATTAGACTGGCTCGACTACAGGGCCGACTACTGGGCCGACTGCAGGCCGCGCGGCAAGCCCGTCGGCGTCACGCTCTGGGAAGGTTGCCCGTGCGCTCCAGTGCTGAGCACGCTGAGCACGCGGCCGGTCAGGTCCGGCCCGTCCTGGTCGTGGACTTCGGCGCGCAGTACGCGCAGCTGATCGCGCGCCGGGTGCGGGAGTGCCAGGTGTACTCGCAGATCGTGCCCAGCACGATGACGACCGAGGAGATGCTGGCAAGGCAGCCAGCCGCGATCATCCTGTCCGGCGGTCCTGCCTCGGTCTATGCGCCGCTCGCGCCGCCGGCGCCGCCGGGACTGCTGACCTCAGGCGTGCCGATCCTGGGCATCTGCTACGGCTTCCAGCTGATGGTGGCGGGCCTGGGCGGCGTCGTGCAGCGCACCGACGGCGGTGAGTACGGCGCCACAATGCTGGAACTGGCCGGCAGTCCGGCCGGCGGCGTGCTGCTCGGCGGGCTGCCCGCCCGGCAGCAGGTGTGGATGTCACACGGGGACGTTTGCGCGTCGCCCCCGGCGGGCTTCGAGGTGACGGCGCGGACCGCAGGCACCCCGGTGGCCGCCGCCGAGGACACCGACCGGCGGCTCTACGGCGTGCAGTTCCATCCGGAGGTACTGCACACCGAGCACGGCATGCTGGTTTTGCGCCGGTTCCTTGCCGCCGCCGGCTGCCAGCCGACGTGGACGACGCGGGGCGTGATCGAGGAGCAGACCGAGCGGATCCGGGCCCAGATCGGAGCTGGGCACGCGATCTGCGGACTGTCGGGCGGGGTGGACTCCGCGGTGGCCGCCGCCCTGGTGCAGCGCGCCATCGGATCCCGGCTGACCTGCGTCTTCGTCGATCACGGGCTGCTGCGAAAGGGAGAAGCGGGGCAGGTCGAGAAGGACTTCGTGGCCGCCACCGGCGTCAACCTCATGGTGGTCGACGCGCAGGAGATATTCCTGGCCGCGCTGGCCGGGGTCACTGACCCCGAGCAGAAGCGGAAGATCATCGGCCGCGAGTTCATCCGCGCGTTCGAGCGGGCGGCCCGTACGGTCAGCAGTGCCGCGTCCGGACCAGGCGGCCCGGGCGGCCCGGGCGGACCGGGCGCGGATGTGGGCTTTCTGGTCCAGGGCACGCTGTACCCCGACGTGGTGGAGTCGGGCGGCGGAACCGGGACCGCGAGCATCAAATCCCACCACAACGTCGGCGGCCTGCCCGATGACCTGGCGTTTGACCTGGTGGAGCCGCTCCGGGCGCTGTTCAAGGACGAGGTGCGCCAGGTCGGTCTCGAGCTCGGGCTGCCGCCGGAGATCGTCTGGCGGCAGCCCTTTCCCGGTCCCGGCCTGGCCATCAGGATCGTCGGTGATGTGACCTCCGACCGGCTCCGGATCGTCCGGGAGGCTGACGCGATCGCCCGCGAGGAACTCTCGGCAGCGGGCCAGGACCGGCAGATC
>Ga0302324_100020156_pt1 | contig 13062 bp, 5 predicted proteins | sample Palsa_T0_1_FD_201949 | JGI IMG/M metagenome (GOLD analysis project Ga0302324, IMG submission 201949) | Peat permafrost microbial communities from Stordalen Mire near Abisko, Sweden - Palsa_T0_1 | ecosystem: Environmental > Terrestrial > Soil > Palsa > Peat permafrost | place: Sweden: Abisko...
CAAGGATCCCGAGGCCAAAAATGGACTGCCGGCCCCGGCAGGGAAATTGAGAATTCCGTTGCTGGCAATGGTGAGAGGGCCGTAAACGGCGCCCGAAATCCAGTTCAACGTTCCGGTGACGACGGCGGGTCCTTGCAGATATGCTCCGTCAAGGGTGAGGTTGGTAATCGCGCCGTTATTTTGAAAGGTTGGACCCAGGGTAATGACGCCTCCGGTCAGAGGCAGGCCGGCCACCAGGTCGTTGCTCAGCTCCAGCGTGCCTCCGCTAAGATCGATCATGCCCGGACCGGTAAAGACCGGCGTGCCGACGGGCGTAAACCCGCCGCCATTGAAAAGAATGGCCGCTCCAGACGCAGCATTGAATGTCCCTTCAATGGTGCCGCCTCCGTCAAACAAGATGCTGCCGGTCTCGGCATCCACCGTCCCCATGTTTGTGAAAGCAACGTTATAGACGAGCGTATCCCCATCGGTCCCGTTCTTGCGGAAAACGCCGTTGTTGAGGAAAACAGCCGGCGAATACACACCGTCGATCTCATTGTCGGTTTGCGCCAGCCAGAGGTTGTTGTTGACGAAGGTGGCCGCCGACAGGGGGAAGATGTTGGCGTTGGACCAGAGCACCGAGCCAAAATTGGTGAGGCCGCCGTTGACCACGCTAACGCTACCCGGTCCGGTGATGGAAAGAACGGAGTTGGAGGCAATGGTAAGCGAGCCGTTGATGGTGCCGTTCATCCAATTGAAAGTGCCGTTAAGAGTATAATTACCCTCCAGCGTCGCGCCACTGAGGGTCAAGTTGGTGATGACGCCGTTGTCTTGAAAATCCGGTCCCAACGTAACCGGTCCGCCCGCTAGTCCAAAGCCCGGCGGAACGTTGCTCAGGATGGTCAGCGAAGCGCCGTACGAAGCCACCGTGCCCAGGCCGGAAACCGTGGGGAGCGCGCCCAGGATCAGGCTGCCAGAAGTGAAATCAATGGCCGCCCCGGCCGCGGCGTGGTAGGCGCCGCTGTTTGTTCCGCTGGCCGCAATACTGATCGTCCCTGTCTCCGCGTCAATGGTTCCGTTATTGATCAACAGGAGGGCCGCAAAAGAAGTGTCCGCACCGGCGGCGGAGTTGGTTTGGGCCAAAAAGCCATTGTTAACAAAAAGTGAAATGGGCCCGCTGACGAAACCGGATGTCTCGATGAGCCAATCATTATTATTCGTGACAATCAAGTTGGCCGTGTTCAGGCTGCCGTTGAGCCAAAGGACGGTGCCGGAATTCACCAGAGCCAGATTGTTCAGAGACATCGTCTGGTTCGGGCTGCCCAGGAATTCCAAAACGCCGCCGGGTTCCACGCTCAATTGCCCGGTGATTTGTCCTCCGCAGAGGTTGAGCACGCCGGCGACCGCGTTGCTGCCACTCAGGGTGGCTCCTTTCAAAGACAAATTAGTGATGGCACCGTTCTTCTGAAAGGCCGGCCCCAGCGTGACCGTCCCGCCCGCCAGCGTAAGATTGGTGCTAAGGTCGTTGCTCAAAATGAGAGACGCGCCCAGAAAAATGTTCGACCCCGGCCCGGCAAAAGTCGCGCCCTGGCCGTAGTAAAAGGTTCCGTTGGCCAAATAATTGGAGCTTTGGTAGGCTGCGGACATCGAACCCAGCAATACGCCTCCTCCGACGAAATCGGCCGTTGCCCCGACATTGGAGATGGAGCCGGTATTGATGAACTCAGCAAAACAGGAAAGGTTGCCACTGGATTGGATCACCCATTGGCCGGCATTACTAATAACCCCGACGCTATTGGCCATAATATAACCGCTGGTCCAAAGCATGGTCCCCAGGTTGACGAGACTGGCGCCGGTGGCGTTAAGATTGTTGGTTCCGTTAAGATACGCCTCTGCGCCGGCGGCGACAGTCAGAGCAGCGTTCAGCGCGCCCCCGCTCCAATTGAACCCATTGGTGACGAGCAGCGCGCCGCCGCCCGAAATAGTTCCGCCACCCAGGATTAGATTATTGACAGCAAACGCGCCATTCAAATTGACCGCCGGGCCGCCCAGGATGATGGCGTTGTCCGACGCGGTGGGAACACCAGCGGGCTGCCAATCGCCGCTGTCCGACCAATTCCCGGAAGAGGCCCCGGTCCAAGTGTAACTAACGCCGTTGCCGTGATCGACCACGATATTCACCGGCGCAGAAATCGCGATGGAGCCCACATTGTCAATGGTCTTGACGGTCAGCACATAAATTCCGGGCGAAACGTTCGGCCAAACAAAGCTGGTGGTTCCGCCGGCCGTTGTTCCGATCAATGTGCCGCCCTGAAAGTATTGCACCTGCTGGACGGTATCGGCATCATTGTAGTTGACGCTTAAGGTAATGCTCCCCGCGCGAAACGTCTGGTAGTTGGTTGGGCTGACAATACTGATCGTGGGCGAGTTCACGCTATTGACGCTCAGCGTCAAGGCACTGGCGCCATAATTGAAGCTGACATTGTTCCCTTCGGGCGGTGCAATGGCAGCGCTCGAAAACGTCCCGCTTTCCGAGGCGTAAGAGATAAGAGAGAAGACATTGCCAGCTGCGAGTTGGAAGCCGTTGTTCAATTGGATATTGAGCGAGTTGGTCAGCAGCGCGGAAGATTGAAAACCAAAGCTGCCGTAATTGTTGAGGCTATTGATGCCAATCGTCCAAATACCGCCGGTCAGCCCTGAAGGTTCCTGGAAGAAAAATTGGCCGCTTTCGGCATCGACTGTTCCGGCGTTGACAATGGTGCAATAAACACGTGTCAGGCCGATGGAATTGGTCTTTTGCATCAAGCCGGCGTTGTAAATGGTGGCAGGGCCAAAAGCGTAGGCGTCACATTGCACGCTGAAAACAGCGTCGATGAAATTGTAAAACGGGCCGTTGATACTTATGTTGCCTGCGGTCCAATTAATGACGCCTTGGTTCGTGGTGGGAGCGGCAAACGTCGTTCCATACGGCGACTCGTTTAGGTTCATGACAGCTCCGGAATCGATCGTCAGCGGCCCCTCGAAATCAGCCCCGCTGCAATTGAAAGTCGCAGTGCCTGCAAGTGTTAACGGACCAGGGACGGAAACGTACGAGCTGAAATTGAGCACGCCCGCGACGGTGTTGGAGCCGCCGAGGTAAGCGCCGGCCAAAGTCAGGTTGGTAATCGTTCCACCTTGGAAAAACGGCCCGGGGTAAACCGTGCCGCCTTGCAACTGCAAACCGGGCGGGACGTTGCTGGCCAAATATAAGTTTCCCCCGGTGAACAAATTCGCGCCGGCGCCGGTGAAGGGTGTCGTACCGGAAAAATTCGTGAAGGAGCCGGCATCCAATTGCAGCTCCGCGCCCGCCGAAGTCGCAAAGGCCCCGGCTAAAATGCCGCCGGATTGCAGGAATAGAACACCTGACTGCACATTCACCGCGCCAGAATTGTCCACCGGCACTTCGATGAAGCTTGAACCGGCGAGACCGCTTTTTGCGATCGTTCCAGCGTTCACAAATACGGGTTGCGTGTACAGGTAAGAGTACAAACCATAATTGTCGCATTCGATATTGAAAGTGGCTCCCTCCAGGTTTTGGAAGGCGTTGGTCAATTCTATATAAATGTTGCCGCCCAGCCAGTTGATGATGCCGGCATTGGTCGTGATCCCATCCAAATAAAGTTGCTCCTGTCCGACGAGGTTAAGGACGCCATTGGCGGCGACGGTTAATGGGCCAGTGACGGTTCCTCCTTCCAAAGTCAAAGTGCCGGTGACGGTGTTCGTGCCGCTTAATTCGGCGCCGATCAGACTGAGATTGGTAATAGTACCGCCTTGGAATTGGGGCGAGAGAACAACCGTCCCATTTTCATACTGGAGATTGGGGATGGTGTTGGAAATCAAAGTAATAGTGCCGCCCGTGAGCAGGTTGGATCCGCCTCCGGTAAACAGGGCTGAAGGCGCATTGCTGAAAACTCCCGTCGCCAGCTCAATCTGGCCGCCCGCGGACGCTACGTAATTTCCAGTCAAAAAGCCGCCGCCGTCAAATTCGATGTCCGCCCCCGCCCACGCCTCAAAAGTACCAGAGATGGCTGCGGAGTTGAAATAGTAGGAGTTGAAGTCGATGACCAACGTGCCGGTATAGGCGTAAACGCTGCCCAGGTTGTTAAACGGAAGACTCAGGTAGGTTGTGCCTGAGTTATTGGTCATTTCAAATAGCCCGGCATTGTTAAAAGATGAGCCCGCACTGTATGTGTATAAGTCACCGTAGGCTTGGGCGTTAAAGACGGCATTTTGCTGATTAACAATCGTCACATTGGCATTGAGATAAATGCCGCCCGCCGACCAGTTAATGGTCCCTTGATTGGTCAGCGAACTGCTCAATGTCGTGGTTAGCGGGCCGGTGAAATTCATGACGGCGTTGCTGGGAACGGTCAGGATTTCGTTGAGGTTGCCCGAGAAATTAAGAACAGCGGAAGGTTGCATCAACAATGACCCAGGGCCGAGCGTTCCGTTGTTGAAGGTCAGCACGCCCGAGAGAATATTTGTTCCCAACAAGGTCGCGCCGGCCAAATTCAAATTCGTAATCGAGCCTCCCTGAAAAGTTGGGCCGAGCGTGATAGTTCCGGCTTGGATTTGGAGATTCGGAATGAGGTTGGTTAACAGTGTTATGGAGCCGCCGTTGAAAACATTGGTTCCCGCCCCGGAAAAAGCAACGTTGGGCGCGTATGTATATAAAGCATTCGCATTGCCACCAATCTCAATGGTGCCGTTTGTGGCCGCATTAAACGTGCCCGCCAACAAACCACCCCCGGTGAAATCGATCGTCGCGTTGGGCGACGCCTGGAAAACGCCGCCCAGAAGAGGGCTCTGGCTAACTGAGTTATCGAAGTAAAGGATTCCGCTTTGCGCCGAAACCGTGCCGGAGTTCGTCAGCACGGGTTCGAAATAAGCGGCGCCGTTGAGCGCGGAGAATTGAATTGTCCCGGCATTATTGAAAGACTCAGATCCATCGTAGTCCTCGAGATACACCGTTTGCGGTTGTGGCAGGTTGATGCTAAAAACCGCTCCCTGCAGGTTATAAAAATCGGCCTCGACCAATTGGAAATAGCCGCCCCCTTCCCAGTTTACCGTTCCGGCATTGGTCATTCCGCCAACCGCGAAATTACCCGTCACATTCAACACTCCGTTACTGGCGACGCTGGCCCAGGAATCCGCTCGGCCGCCACTCCAATTGACCGTCCCTCCACTCGCCACGATGAGGGGGCCAAGCAAACTGCCGCCGCTGATATTAAGAACGCCGCCAGCGACGACCGTCAAAGGCCCTTGGATTGAACTACTGTTGCCGGAGATGGTGAGGATGCCTGTGACCGTGTTGGTTCCTTCCAAAGTCTGGTTGGTGAGAGACAAATTATGAATCGTCCCTCCTTCGAAACCGGACGCCAGATAGACGGTGCCGCCATTGAGATCAAGATTCGTTATGGCCTGATTGAGAGTCAGAGTTCCACCGCTTTGTTCGTAAACTCCGGCTCCGCCAAAGGAAACGGAATTTTCCGTAAAACTTCCGCCGCCCAGATCAACCACCGCGCCAAAACCCGCCTGGAACGCACCGCTGAGGACTCCGCCCTGCTCGAAGTTTAAACCCGTCCCATTAGTGGCAATGAATTGCCCGCCAAACGAGCCGCCAAAAAAATCCATCGATCCCGTGAGCACTGAGACGATGCCGAGGTTGGTAAAGGTCGCTTGCACTGCGGTCACACCGGTGCCCATGGATTTTTGGAATCGGCCGGCGTTGTAAAACCATTCGCTGCCGCCATCGGCATAAATAGTTTGGCTGCATTGCGCATCAATCAATCCCGTGGGCTGGTTATTGATCCAGCCGCCGCTGCCATTGGTGTTATCCAGGTGCCAATCGCTGGAGCCGTCCCAGATAATCGTCCCGTTGTTGGTCAACGCGGCGTAAAGATGCAAGTCCTCCGAACCGCTTAGGTAAATCACGCCCGACGATGCAATATTCAAAATGCCGTTCACCTCGCCTCCGGTCCAATTGAATGTGCCGGCGACCGTGTTCGAACCGCCCAGCTTGGCCCCGGCGATGGTCAAATTCGTAATCGCGCCGCTTTCTTGAAACTGCGGTCCTAATGTCACCGTCCCTCCGGTCAGCAGAAGCTCTGGGCTAATATTGTTCTTCAATAGCAGGGTGCCGCCGGTCATGTCCGTAACGCCCGGCCCCACGAAAACGGCCTCATCATTGGTGAAAGCTCCGCCAGTCAGATTGACGCTGCCGCCCGTCTCCGCCGTAAAAACGCCGTTTAACAAACCGCCACCGGAAAAATTAATTGCGGAGGCGTTGCTGGCGGTGAACGATCCCCCCAATGACCCGCCGCCTGCCAGCGTGAATGTGCCTGTGCCGACATTAATCTCACCGTTATTGTTGAATGCGACGCCAGAAAATGAACTCGTCCCGGTGGTGGCGTACTTAATGAAAGCGCCGTTGTTATAAAAGGCGGCACCCACGCCTCCAGGGTTGGAAAATGTGTCATCCGAGGCCGCAATCCACGAGCCGTTGTTGGTCACGATGGTGGAGGAACTGCAATTCAAGGTCCCGCCATTCCAAACTCCCGTCCCATTATTGATGATCGTCGCTCCGGCCAAAGACAAACTGCCGCCGGGATTATTCAAATTGAGCGTTCCCGTGTTGGCCACAGTGAGTTGACCAACGATGCTTCCGCCAACCCAATTGAAAAGGTTGGTGACAGTCAAACCGCCGGTGGCGTAGAGCGTCGCATTTCCGCTAAGGTCAACCGAACCGACAGTTGCGGGTGAGGCAATGACCGGGGAACCATTGGTGATGACAGCGATGTCCTGAGGACCGGGAATGCCAGTGGGTGTCCAGTTTGTCGCCGTGAACCAGTCATTGGAAACCGCGCCGTTCCAATAATAGAAATGGCCCGACGGCACACGGATCGAATCGCCCGTGATGGAAAAATTATCGAATGTCACTGAGGGCGTGTCGTCCGACCCCGGCTGATTTTGCAGACTAAAGGAAACCGCTGCCAACTGCGAAGCATCCGTTTCCGAGAAAATAACTGTCCCATTAAAATAACCGGTCAGAATGGATCCCGACCGGCTAATAGTGAAAGTACCGGCGGTGGCAGTTTCAGGAGTGACTCCGTTGACCGTGCCGGTCCAAACGTGAACATTACGTCCGCTGCTAAGATCATAAACGTCTAAGAAAAAAGAGGTGTCCACGAAACTGGTGTTGAGTTGCACTTGGTCAACGTTCGGACCAATGACCGCGTTGGTGAAATTGATCTGCGCCGAGAAGTCGCCCATGATACTGCCCCCTAGGGCCGGCAGGTTAAGCTCTATCTCAACCGATTGAAAGCCACCCGGGTTTACTCCCGGGGTGGAGATGAAAATATTGCTTCCCGTAGGGTCCACGTTATAGAGGCCGGGTGTGCTTTGAACGACTGTCCACAAATTCGTATTGAGCCCGGTCGAGAAGTTATCTGAAAAAGTCCCGCCCAGCGCGCGAGTGGCCAATTCCATGAGAAGGACCGTCCAAAGAATGGTTTTTTTCATGCTTGGTTGCCCGTTCAACAGGGATCTTAAAGGTTTTTCAAAGTGCCCTATTTTGTAGATGGCCTTCGGCGTGATTTCAATGTTAAAATCCTTAAAAATTTGTATGAATCTTAAACTCGAAGGTAAAACCGCTTTGGTCACCGGCTCGACGGCCGGCATCGGATTAGCCATCGCGAAATCGCTCGCCGCCGAAGCCGCAAGGGTTGTAGTCAATGGCCGCACAGAGGCGCGCGTCCTGGAAGCGGTTACTGACATCCGCCGCGATTTTCCGACCGCAAAACTCGAGGCGCTGGTGGCGGATCTGGGCGAGGCGGCAGGTTCAACTTTGGCCACGCAACGCTTTCCGAACGTGGACATTCTGGTCAACAACCTTGGCGTGTATGCGCCCAAGCCTTTCGAGGAAATTAGCGATGCGGATTGGCTGGCCATGATTGAAACCAATTTCCTGAGCGGCGTGCGTTTATCGCGCCATTACTTGCCGAAAATGAAACAGAAAAACTGGGGCCGGATCATTTTTATTTCCAGCGAGTCGGGCGTCAACATCCCGGTGGAAATGATCCATTACGGCGTCACCAAGACGATGCAAATCGCGCTCGCTCGCGGCCTGGCTGATACCACCACGGGCACAGGCGTCACGGTGAATAGTGTCCTGGCCGGGCCGACCCGCTCGGAAGGGGTGGAGAAATTTCTGAAGAACATGGCGGCGAGCCGGGGCGTCACCACGGAGACAATCGAGAAGGAATTTTTCAAGAACGTGCGGCCAAGCTCGTTGCTGCAACGATTCGCCACCTCGGAAGAAGTAGCCGCCATGGTAACCTACATCGCCAGCCCCGTCTCGTCCGCCACCAACGGCGCGGCACTACGCGCGGAGGGCGGCGTGGTGCGGTCGATTCTCTAAAATCCGACCTGCCCTGAATTCCGTTTGAGCCATTTCTCGGCGGCGCGGTAATCCGGGCACGCCTTTTCCACTTCCCGCCAGAAACGGGGCGAGTGGTTGAGTTCCCGCAAATGCATCAATTCGTGGACGATAATATAGTCCCGCACGTAATCAGGCAATTGGATCAACCGCCAGTTCAAGGAAATGGTGCCTTTGCATGAGCACGAACCCCAGCGGCTCTTCTGATTGCGGATCACGACATTTTGCACGATCGAATCATGTTCCCTGGCCAACTCCCGCACCCTATGCGCCAGTTCTACTCGGGCCGCGTTGCGCAAATGGCTTTCCAGCGCCGGGCGGAGATTGCCCTCGGGATTGGCCAAACGCGCCCGCTCCGCTCCGAACTGCAATTCCCAATTCTTCCCGTTGTGCTGGACTTCGAGCGTCACCGAGCGGCCCCGCAGGAGGATTTCCATGCCGGGGCGCAAAACGTGCGGAGGCGCCCGGCGCGCTTCCAAAATGCGCCACTGTTTTTCCAGCCAACTTTTGCGGATGGCGACAAAATCGCGCGCAAACTTCCGCGTCCCCAACCGCGGGATGGTGACAATGACGGTCTTGTTGAAATGCAAACGCAGGACGTAATTGCGCGCGCGGGCGTGACGGCGGTAGAGGATGGGCATGCGGTGCGAATGGATTTCGATGACATCCGGCTCGCTCGGCGCCTCCACGGGCGAAATCAATCTGAAAAATTCTCGGAATTCTTTCACCACACTTGTCACTAAGTGTACCAGCCTCCCTGTTAAATCAAAGCATCAAAATGAGATTCTTTGCCATGAAAAGTGAGGGAGAAAAATTTTGAATCTTGTTAAAAATCCAATCCTTGTCTGCGGGGTGATTAAAAGTGGATGAGAATTTTGGCGATTCAATGCGCAATCTCGGGTGAAATTGCTTTCCGTCGCCAACTCGGCCAACAGAACTGGCCGGACCATTTTTGTGATATGGGATGGTTTGAGACCCCTCATCCTAACCATCTCCCCGAGGGAGAAGGAAAACTACCGAACGCCTTGTTGTTTGCCGATGAGTGTCCGGCTAGTTCCGTTGAACGAATTAGCGACCAGCGGAAGACGATTTCACCCTCTCCTTGGAGGAGAGGGACGGGGTGAGGTGGTCCCTAATCGCACCCAGTCAAAGCCAATCAAACCATTTTGAGACCCCTCAATAAGGACGCGGGCCGAAGGTGCTAGAAAACAGACCGGGCCTAACCCACTTTTGATCACGCCCCCTTGTCCGCCCAAATCCGCTTGGGGCTGGTCAAAGCGAGTCAAAACCCATATGGTACTGTTTAGGCGCGTGCGCCTCACGTTTGGATGATGATAAGCCGCGTCGCTTTATGAACACCGAACTCAAAGAGCTTTTTCCGTTGGACCCGAAGGTGGTTTTTCTGAACCACGGCTCCTTCGGCAGTTGTCCGCTGGCCGTGCTGGAGTTCCAGCGCACCTTGCGCGACCGCCTGGAACGCCAGCCCATCCAATTTCTGGTGCGCGATTTGGAACCGTTGCTCGACGCCGCGCGGGGCGCTTTGGCGCAATTCGTGGGGGCCCGCGCCGATGATCTCGTATTCGTCCAAAACGCCACCAGCGGAGTCAACACCATCTTGCGCTCGCTGGAATTTAAACCCGGCGATGAATTGTTAGTCACAGACCACGAATACAACGCCTGCCGCAATGCGCTGGAATATGTTGCGGCCAAGGCGGGCGCAAAAGTGGTGGCGGCCCCGGTGCCCTTTCCTTTTGCTGACGCCGGCCAAATGGTGGAGGCAGTGATGAGCCGCGTGACGCCGCGCACACGACTGTTGTTGATCGATCATGTGACCAGTCAGACCGCCGTCATCATGCCCGTGGAACGTCTCGTGCAGGAATTAACGGCGCGCGGTGTCGATACATTAATTGATGGCGCCCATGGACCGGGCATGGTTCCGCTGAAGCTGGACGCCTTGGGCGCGGCCTATTACACGGGCAATTGCCACAAATGGCTTTGTTGTCCCAAGACGGTCGGGTTCCTTCACGTCCGCGCTGACCGTCAACAATTAATTCACCCATTAACCATCAGCCACGGTTTTACTTCTTCGCGCACCGACCGGTCGCGCTTCCTGATCGAATTTAGCTGGCCGGGCACCTACGATCCCACGCCCTGCCTGAGTGTGCCTGAGTCTTTACGTTTCGTCGGGTCCATGGTCGAAGGCGGCTGGCCGGAAGTCATGGCGCGTAATCACGCCTTAGCCGTCGAAGGACGGAAGATTCTGTGTCAAGCATTGGGGGCTGCGCCACCGTGCCCCGAGGCCTTCATTGGGTCCATGGCGACAGTGCCGCTGCCGGATGCGCGCGAACCCATGCGGGCGACGCAGCCACTTTCCATCGACCCGTTGCAAGATCAGTTGCTGGCCAAATATGGAATTGAAGTGCCCATCATACCCTGGCCGGCATTCCCCAAACGGCTGATTCGCATCTCGGCGCAACTTTATAACAACGCGGCTCAAATCCAGGCGCTGGCCACCGCCTTGCGTGAACTATTGAGGTAAGGCGATGATCGCATTGATCGATTACGATTCGGGCAACTTGCGCAGCGTGCAAAAGGCGCTGCTTAAGGTTGGCGCTGAAGTGCGGATAGCGAGGCATCCTGAGGAAATCAAGGGTGCGCGCGCGGTGGTGCTGCCCGGCGTGGGCGCTTTCGACGATTGCGTGCAGGCTTTGCGAAAACAGGAATTACTGGGAGCCGTGGCCGAGTTCATCAAAACCGGCCAGCCCTTTTTGGGGATTTGTGTAGGCTACCAGGTCTTATTCGAAAAAAGCGAAGAGTTCAACAGTTGCGCGGCGGGCTTGGGGATTTTTCCCGGCAAAGTTGTCCGTTTCCCCGCTCAAGCCGGGCTCAAAGTGCCGCAGATTGGCTGGAACCAGGTGAATATTCTTCAGCCCAATTGTCCCCTTTTCCAAGGGATTCCCAATGGCAGCTACGTCTATTTCGTCCATAGTTTTTTCCCCAAACCGGCCCAAACCTCCATCACCGCCACGGAGACCACTTACGGCGAGCCATTCGCTTCATCGATCTGGCGGGACAATGTTTACGCCACGCAATTCCACCCGGAAAAAAGCCAGGCCGTGGGATTGCAATTGCTGAAAAACTTCGTGGCCCTTTAAACGCCGGAACGATTCCGGCGTCGTCAGTCGACGTTTCGATCCGGCCGGCGTGGAGGAGCAACTGGAGCTCCGGCAAAGCCCCGACAAAACAATTGCATCAGGCTATTTTTGCTGGAATATACCTCATGCGCGCGCGCTTCTGGTTGATCATTTCGGTCAGCTTCAACTTGTTCCTGGCGGCCTTTCTCTACGTCGCCTTGGAGCCGTTGAAGGAGCCCGTTGTCCCGATTTCTCCTCCAGGCAATACCGTCGTTGTCAAAACCAATGTTGTCGTGCGCAGCGAAAATTTCACCTGGGAACAGGTCCAATCCACCAATTTTGCCACGTTGATCAAGAATTTGCGCGCTATCGGCTGCCCCGAACAAACCATCCGCGATATAGTGACCTCGGACATTAATCGCATCTTTGTCCAACGTCGCCTCAGCGAGGTGAAGTATGCCAATTATGAATGGTGGAAATCGACGCCCGATCCCGCTCTTGTCTTAGCGGCGCAGGAAACGGTGCGCAGTTTGGAATTTGAACGACGTGGTTTGTTGACTGGTCTCTTGGGTGAAGGTTGGGATACGGAAAGCAAGGAAGCGATCGCGGCTCGTGGGGGTGTGACGCTGACCGGACCCATCCTCGGTGATTTGCCCGCGCAAACCAAAAAAGCCGTCTTGGACATCGTCGCCAAAGCACAACAAAAGATCGAGGCCTATCAGGAACAGGTGCGCTTGCAAAACGGCACCATTGATCCTGTGCAGATGGTGCGCCTGCGCGAAGACCCCCTTGTGCCCTTGGCCTCCGTCCTTGATCAGGAAGCGTATGATGAATATGTCCTGCGCTACTCACCGGCGGCCCAGCAATTGCGCGAGATGATGCGCACCGTGATCCTGACGCCGGATATTTTCCGCGAACTGTATTCCGCTTTGAACGGCATTATTGGGCAACCGAGCTTTTTTTACGCAGGCACCGATCCCGCTTTGATCACGCAACAACGGCAGCTTGCAGCCCAGAGCGAGGCCGTCATAAAAGCTACGTTGGGTGCGGACGTTTATGCTGCTTATCAATTAAACCTGGACCCTCTTTACCGTTCCTCGCAGGCTTTGGTGCAACAATTGAATTTACCGGCGACAGTCCTACTTCCCATTTATCAAATCAACCGCGCCACGCAAACCGAGTTGGATCGCATCCGCAATGACGACACCCTGAGCAACGATGAAAAAGTCGAAGCCTTGGCGCAAACGCAAGTGCAGGAACAGCAATCCCTGCAACAACTGCTCGGGCCCGACGCCTTCCAGAAGTGGCTCCAGGCGCAGGGGCAGAAATAAGGCGGCCAAAGAGCAGCGCTAAATTATGACTTATTCTGCTGGTCGGAATTTAGCAAATTCGCAAAGTAGAAGCATCCGCCTGCAATCAGGACTGCTACACCCACGACAATGGCGGCTTGAGTCCCGGGGCGTTTTAGGTCTT